>Ga0070658_10000007_pt1 | contig 349444 bp, 311 predicted proteins | sample KBSC13metaG_FD_64664 | JGI IMG/M metagenome (GOLD analysis project Ga0070658, IMG submission 64664) | Corn rhizosphere microbial communities from Kellogg Biological Station, Michigan, USA - KBS C1-3 metaG | ecosystem: Host-associated > Plants > Roots > Rhizosphere > Soil ...
AGGTTCGGCACTTATAGTTTTGTGAGCGATTACGGGTGTCCACACCCCGGCATGCCTCTCTGCCACAAGCAATCCCGTCGAAGCCGTGACGCCCCCATCTGGAGCTGGCACCAACATTGCATTGGAGCGCTGCAAAGAACTGTCTCAAGTATACGCGCGATTCAGCAGGGCTTCTGTTGTCGAGAAACTCTCGCGGATTGCCGGAAGGCTGATGCTTGACGTGCCGATTCTGATGAGCGTAAATAGTTTCAATGAAGAAACTTCTACTGTTCAGGATTCTCTCTCTTCTCACCTTTGCTGCGATTTTCATGCTCTTGCTTCCCGTTGGCCGGGCACAGGCGGCGCAGCTTCCGGTTGAGCCGGGGTCGCCTACCGATCCGGCGGTTCATGCCAAACTTGGGTTGCTGACACCCGCTAATCCTCATTTGCCCACCTTGTTTCTTGTCGGCGATTCCACGGTCCGCAATGGTCATGGCGATGGCGCGCATGGACAGTGGGGCTGGGGCGAACCGCTGGTCAGCTTCTTCGATACCGCGAAGATCAACGTCGTGAATCGCGCCATTGGCGGACGCAGCAGCCGCACTTACATTACCGAAGGACATTGGGCCGATACGCTTGCGCTGATGAAGCCGGGCGACATCGTGCTGTTCCAGTTTGGGCACAATGATTCTGGCCCGCTCGACGATACGGCGCGCGCTCGCGGCACGATTCCGGGCGTCGGCGATGAGAGCAGGGAGATTGAAAACCCGATCCTCAAACGCCATGAGACGGTCCACACGTATGGCTGGTACATGCGCCAGTATGTGACCGATACGATTGCCAAGGGCGCGATTCCTGTTGTCTGCTCTCCGATTCCGCGCAAGATCTGGAAGGGCGGAAAGGTGGTCCGCAACGCCGACAACTATGGCGGCTGGGCGCGACAGGTTGCGCAGCAGGAGCATGCCGCCTTCATCGATCTGAACGCAATCATTGCGCGTCGTTACGATGCTCTCGGTGAAGAGAAGGTCGAGCCGCTGTTCGCCGATCCGCATACGCATACGAGCTGGGCAGGCGCGGAGCTGAATGCGCAGTCTGTCGTGGCCGGGCTGAAGGCTCTTACTCGCGATCCGGTGGCGGCGTATTTTTCCGCGAAGGGCAGCTCGGTCTCTCCCGATGCGGGAAACTAAGGGGCTGGCTTCGGTAGGAGGGTACCCCCTCCTACTTAGTATGTAAAGTATTCATTTCAAAAGGTTTATTTTGTAAAGTCTTCTATCTAAAAGAGAAAGAGTTAGGCCCAGCGGTGTCGCTGGGCCTTTGTTTATTTCTATCTATAGTTTAGCGGATTAGGCGGAACTCTTTTGCAATCTCTATTTCTTTTGTTTTGTTGAGCTTAAGTGATTTTGGGACTTGACAGCGTTTTTTGCAGGGATTTCAGAGGTTCTGGCTTATAACTGCCTTGCAATGAGCGGTTCAGCAATCTGAGCAAATGCAAAAACCAGGTTCTCCGTCTACGGCGAAGAATGACAATACATCTGCTCCCTTGCTAAGTACCCCTGCGATTCTGTGGCCAAGTGTTCCCTGTGACTGGGGTGTTCCCTGTGGCAGACTGTGTTCAAGCTCCTGTGGTACCTCAAGCGGTGGCGAGTTGGGGGTTGGCCTCAGCGAACATCTGTTGGATGGAGTCGTTGTAGGGAGCGCGCAGGACGCCGTGTTCCGTGATGATGGCAGTGATGTATTTGGCCGGGGTAACGTCGAAGGCGGGGTTCTGGATGGCAGCGCCTTTGGGCGTCATCTGCTTGCCGTTGGAGTGGGTGACTTCGGTGGCGGCGCGCTGCTCGATGGGGATTTGATCGCCGTGAGCGGTGGCGCGGTCGATGGTGGAGAGGGGTGCGGCTACATAGAAGGGGATGCCGTGTTCTTTGGCGAGGACGGCGACGGTGTAGGTGCCGATCTTATTGGCGGTGTCGCCGTTGGCGGCGATGCGGTCGGCACCGACGATGACGGCCTGGATGCGGCCCTGGCGCATGAGCGCACCGGCCATGTTGTCGCAGAGGACGGTGGTGGGAATTTTGTCGTGGAGCAGCTCCCATGCGGTGAGGCGCGCGCCTTGCAGATAGGGGCGGGTCTCGTCGGCGAAGACGTCGATCTTGTGGCCGCGCTCGACGGCGGCGCGGATGACACCGAGGGCGGTGCCGTAGCCGCAGGTGGCGAGGGCTCCGGCGTTGCAGTGGGTGAGGACGGTGCCCTGCTGGGGGAGAAGGGCTGCGCCGTGTGCTCCCATCTGCTTGCAGGCGGCGATGTCTTCGTCGTACATCTGTCGAGCTTCGGCGATGAGGGCGGCCTTGATCTCGGGGATGGGGGTGTTGGCGGCGGCGAGGGCGTTATACTTGTCGCGCATACGCTCGATGGCCCAGAAGAGATTGACGGCGGTGGGACGGGTTTCGGCGAGGGTCTTCGCGATGACGGCTACCTCTTCGGTGAGGGCAGGGAGGCTGCTGGCGGTGCTGCGGTCGACGCCGATAGCTACGCCCATGGCGGCAGAGACACCGATGGCGGGGGCTCCGCGGACGATCATATCGCGGATGACGGTGGCGACCTGCTTGTAGTCGGTCGCGAGAACGTAGGTCTCTTCGAGGGGGAGCTTGGTCTGGTCGAGGAAGTTAACGCCGGTGGAAAGCCATTCGAGGGTAGGAATCATGTCTTTAATAGTTTAGACGAGAGCGGCGGTGCCTTGCTTTTGCCGGGAGAGTGGATAACGAGAGAGCTTCCGTTTAGGCTTGCAGTATTGCAGGATGAAACAAGATCGTACGAGATGGCATGGAAGTCTGAGGGGTGAGCTTTGGCAGTCAATCGGCGAAATTTTCTTTTAGGAACAGCGGCGGCAGCGGCACAGGCGGGTGTAGCGGCGGCGTTGCTGGCTGGCGCGAAGAGTGAAGCGGAAGGAGCCGCTGGGGCAGGGAAGCGGAAGCCGAATATCATTCTGTATCTCTCCGACCAGTTTCGCTGGGACTTTGTTGGCGCGAATGGGTTGAACAGCTCGACGAACACACCCAATCTGGATGCGCTGGTCGCGCATGGCAAGAACTTCACCCATGCCGTAACCAACCAGCCGGTGTGTGCTCCGGCGCGGTCCGTTCTGATGACCGGCCGATATGCCACGGAGACCGGCGTATGGCACAATGGCCCGGCGATGCGCACGGACCTGCCTACGCTTGCCGGGGAGCTGCGCAAGGCCGGCTATACCTCGAACCTGATCGGAAAATGGCATCTTGCGCCGGCGAAGGTCGCGGATGGCGGTGGGCCGGGTTATGTGAAGCCGGAGTATCGCGGGGGCTTTCTCGATTTGTGGGAGGGAGCGAATGCACTGGAGCATACGACCCATCCTTATGAGGGGACGATCTATGACGGCGATGGCAAGGAGATCACCTTCAAAGACCAGTATCGCGTCGACTTTATTACCGACCGTGCCGAGCGGTTCCTGCGGCAGAAGCAGGAGAAGCCGTTTTTTCTTTTCGTCTCGCAGCTTGAACCGCACCAGCAGAACGACATGAACCGAATGGTTGGGCCCAAAGGATCGGCGGAGCGGTTTATCAATGCAGCGGTTCCGGCTGACCTGCGCGAGCAGCCGGGCGACTGGCATCAGCAGCTTCCGGACTACTATGGCGCGTGCGAGAGCATCGATGCTTCGGTGGGCAGGCTAAGAAAGGTGCTCGAAGAGGAGGGCATGGCCGACAACACGATCTTTGCCTTCATCAGCGATCATGGATGCCACTTCATGACGCGCAATGAGGAGTACAAACGCAGCACGCACAATAGCTCGGTGCGCATTCCGCTGATTATCCAGGGGCCGGGTTTTGAGGGGGCGCAGCAGATACCGGAGCTGTTCGGAATCATCAATGTCGCTCCGACGCTGCTGGAAGCTGTTGGCGTGAACGTGCCGGAGTCGATGAAGGGGAAGAGCATTCTGCCGCTGCTGAACGATGCCAAGGCGAGAGAGGCGTGGCCGAACCAGGAGCTGATTCAGATCAGCGAGTCGATGACGGGACGGTCCATTCGCACGAAGGACTGGACGTACTGCGTTGCCGATCCGACGGGCGTCAGAGCGGCTACCAGCAACAACTATCATGAGTACCAGATGTACGATCAGCGCAACGATCCGCATGAGCTGGTGAATCTTGCGGGACGAAAAGAGTACCGCGCGAAGGCGGCTGAGCTTCGCGAAGAACTCAAAAAGCTGATCGTCGCTTCGGGAGAGCCGGAGCCGGAGATTGCCGAGGCGAAGTTATATCCGTGATGGGGAAGGACCGTGATGGGTGAGGAAGTGAATGGCGGCGTGAGTTCGGGTGAGGGTGGTGCGGAGCAAAAATCTTCCTGCTGCTCGCCGATTGCCGTCCGTGATGGGGCTGCGCCTGGGGCAGTCGGGATGGTTGCGGGCGCGGAGGTTGTCGCTTCTCGCGCCGCAGATCTTGTGGACGACATGGTCTCGTTGCCGGGCGGGAGTTTTCTGATGGGAACGGATTATGCTCACGGCTTTCCGCTGGACGGCGAGGGCCCGGTGCGTCCGGTCATACTGACTCCATTTCAGATCGATCGGTTTCCTGTGACCAATGACGAGTTTCGGGCGTTCGTCGAGGCGACGGGCTATCGAACGGAGGCGGAGATTTTTGGCTGGTCGTTCGTCTTCTGGTCGCATATTCCTGCGGAGCGATTTGAGGATTTGGTGGAGGATACGGTGGCGGCGGCTCCGTGGTGGTGCAAGGTTCCCGGGGCGTTCTGGAGGCAGCCTGAGGGAGCGGGCTCCGATGTGCGGGAGCGCGGCAGGCATCCGGTGGTGCATGTGTCGTGGAACGATGCGCGGGCCTATGCTGCCTGGGCGTCGAAGTCGCTGCCTACGGAGGCGCAGTGGGAGTATGCGGCGCGTGGCGGGTTGGAGCAGAGGCTTTATCCGTGGGGCGACGAGCTGACTCCAGGTGGAGAGCATCGCTGCAATGTGTGGCAGGGACAGTTTCCGGTGGAAGATACGGGCGAGGATGGCTTTCGGGGAAGCTGCCCGGTGGATAGTTTCGCGGCGAATGGATTTGGGATTTATTCGGTGACGGGGAATGTGTGGGAGTGGTGCGCAGACTGGTTTCATGCGTCGTTCAGCGCGAAGCCGCAGCATGATCCGGCGGGGCCGGGCGAGGGACAGGCAAGGGTGATGAAGGGCGGATCGTTTCTCTGCCACGCGTCGTACTGCAATCGCTACCGCGTTGCTGCGCGGACTTCGAATACGCCGGACAGCTCGACTTCAAATATTGGATTTCGCTGCGTCAGGGTTGGCTGAATCGTCGCTCGTACCTGATAGTAGGTGTAAGGAACGAAGGAGGCAGCGTGAAGGCAATTGAAATTACCGGCGAGATGCTGATTGGAGCGCGCAGCGTTCGTGGCGGACAGGGAGTGGTGCGCTCGGTTAATCCTGCGACCGGCGAGCGGTTGACGCCGGAGTTCGGCGGGGGCACGGCGAAGGATGTCGACGACGCCTGCACTCTGGCGCAGCGCGCTTTTGATGTGTACCGCGCGATAAGTCTTGAGCAGCGTGCCGTTTTTCTGGAGGCGATTGCGCAGGGGATTCTCGACCTGGGAGATGTGCTGGTTGAGCGCGTGATGAGCGAGTCGGGGTTGCCGCGAGGCCGCGTTGAAGGTGAGCGCGGGCGGACGGTGGGCCAGCTCAGATTGTTTGCCGCGTTGGTCAGAGAGGGCCGCTGGCTCAACGTCACCCTCGATAGCGCGCTGCCGGAGCGCAAGCCTTTTCCTCGCGCCGACCTCCGGGTACAGAAGATTCCGCTTGGGCCGGTGGCTGTGTTTGGCGCGAGCAATTTTCCGCTGGCCTTTTCGGTTGCGGGTGGAGACACCGCATCGGCATTGGCGGCGGGATGTCCAGTGGTGGCGAAGTCGCATCCTTCGCATCTGGGGACTTCGGAGTTGGTGGGGCGCGTGATTCACAGAGCCGTTGCTGACTGTGGTATGCCGGAGGGTGTGTTCTCGCTGGTCGTTGGAGAGGGCAATGCGGTGGGAGAGGCGCTGGTGGCGCATCCTGCGATTCAGGCGGTGGGCTTTACGGGATCGCGCCGGGGCGGGCGGGCGTTGGTTGCGATTGCCGCCGGGCGAGAGGTTCCTATTCCGGTGTTCGCGGAGATGAGCAGCATCAATCCGGTCTTCCTTCTGCCGGGCGCGGTGGCGCAACGCGCCGAGACGATCGCGCAGGGGCTGATCGATTCGGTGACGCTGGGGACGGGGCAGTTCTGTACGAAGCCGGGCATTGTTATCGGAATTGAGGGTGCGGATTTTGATCGCTTTCAACGTGCGGTGGAGGCTGCGGTCGAGGCCAAGTCTGCGACGACCATGTTGAATGCGGGCATCCACGGCGCATACGAGCATGGCACGGCGCAGTGGGCGGGCGAGGGTAAGGTCAATAAGCTGGCGAGTGGTCAGCCTTCGGTGGCGGGGACGTGCGCTGGTCAGCCGATGGTGTTTGCGACCAAAGCACAGCATTTTTTGACGACACCCGCGCTGATGGAAGAGGTCTTTGGGCCAGCGGCTTTGCTGATTGCCTGCCGAGATGCGGAGGAGATGGCTGCCGTGGCGGAGCACCTCAACGGGCAGCTTACGGCCACCTTGCATCTTGCGGATGAGGATGTAGAGCTGGCGCGGCGCTTGTTGCCGATTCTGGAGCGGAAGGCTGGACGCATCCTGGCGAATGGCTTTCCTACGGGTGTTGAGGTCTCTCATGCGATGGTGCATGGCGGCCCTTCACCGGCTACTTCAGACAGCCGTGTGACCTCGGTGGGAGCGATGGCGATTGAGCGTTTTCTGCGCCCGGTCTGCTATCAGGACCTTCCTTCGGCGCTGTTGCCTGAGCCGCTCAAGGATGGCAATCCGCTTCATCTGTGGAGGCTGGTCGACGGCAAGCTGCAACAGTCGTGATGCTACTCTGCCTGGGCGAGAGAGAATTTGTGGCGAACGTCGGAGCCGCGGACCCAGAAGATGACGTCTTCGGCGATGTTGGTGGCGTGGTCGGCGGAGCGCTCGAGGTTGCGGGAGACGATGATGGCGTTGAGCGCCTGGCCGCTGACCTCGGGGCTGCGCTGCATCAGGTCGATGAGTTCAGTCTGCACCGTGCGGTTCATGTCATCGATCTCATCGTCCATGGCGAGAACGGTGTCGGCGAGCTTGGCGTCGGCTTCGAGCAGCGCCTGAATGGCGGTGCGGATCATAACGCCGACCTTCTCTCCCATCTCCGAGATGTCGATGGGCAGGGCGATCGACGGGCTGTTTTCGAGAATCTGGACGCGCTGCGAGATGTTGGTCGCTTGGTCGCCGATGCGTTCGAGGTCGCCATTGATCTTGATGACGGAGAGGATGAAGCGGAGATCGATGGCCATGGGCTGCTCTTTGGCGAGCAGATCGTAGGCCATCTCGTCGACGTCGCGCTCGGCGGCGTTGATGGCCTCTTCAATCTCCTTGATGTGGTCGCAGAGGACGCCGTCGTTGTTGAGGTAGGCATCGATGGAGAGGCTGAGGGCCTGCTGCGAAAGGGCGGCCATGGCGAGCAGCTTGTCTTTCAGGGCGACGAGTTGTTGCTGAAAATTGATGCGGGGCATGGGCTCCCTCTCTGCTGAATATTTCTCTCTCTATTGTGACGTAAAGGCGGCGAAGGGAAGATGAATTTCGCAGATGGTAGTGAGATGAATACCTGTCGAAATGGTTGGCTAACGGTAGAGCAGGTAGGGGGTACGGCGTTTTTTGAAGGCGGCGAGATCGGCGGTCCAGGAGGCAGCAATGGCACGCGGGTCTTCGTTGTTGCTAATAGCGAGCATGGTGTTGACGCTGGCGACGAGCCGCTCCGCTTTGGGGAGGTCGAACTGTTTGGGATAGAAACGGTGGAGCGCGGCGAGCAGTTCAATACCTAGCTCGGGCGCGTCGAGGGCATTGCGGTCGGTGAGCGTGATGTGGATGCCGGGAATCGTCTGGCCATGGTAGGGATAATGGTTGGGGGTCTCTGCAACGGCAAAGGTTGTAGGAGCGAAGGCAACGCCGGGAATGTTGCGTGCGTTGAGGTAGGCGGCCAGAGCGGGCGCGTCGATGTAGGGTGCGCCGATGTGCTCGAACGGCGTGGGCGTGCCGCGGCCTACGGAGATGTTCGTGGTCTCGATCATGCCGATGCCGGGGTAGAGCGTGGCTGCGGTGAGGCTGCGGAGGTTGGGGCTGGGATTGGTCCAGGGCAGATGGGTCTGGTCGAAGTATTCCGTGCGCGTCCAGTTCTGCATGGGGACGACGGTGAGGCGGGCGTTGATGGGGGCCTGAACATCGGGAGAGGCGGCGATGGGGAAGCGGCGCTCTCCATTGATGTAGCGCGCGAGTTCGCCGAGGGTGAGGCCGTGACGGACGGGAAGCGGCATGTAGTCGGTATAGGATTCGAGCCCGGCGTCGGAGACGGGGCCTTGAATCAACTCGCCGCCGATGGGGTTGGGTCGGTCGAGGAGGATCACTTCGATGTGAGCCTTTGCCGCAGCTTCGAGGAAGTAGCCGACGACAGTCTCATAGGTATAGAAGCGGACTCCGGCGTCTTGAAGGTCGATGACGACGGCGTCGAGTTTGGCGAGGTCTTCGAGCTTTGGCCGCTTGTCGGAGTCTTTTGGGCCGTAGAGGCTGATGACGGGGAGATGAGTGTCGGGGTCGGTTTCGGCGGAGATTTTGGTGGTGTCCAGTTTGCCGAAGATGCCATGCTCCGGCGAGAAGAGCGTAGTCAGCGTCAGGCCGGGAACGAACTTTGGCGCGTCGGCGGCGAGGAGATCGACGGTGCGGTGTCCCTTGCTGTCGAGGCCGGTCTGGTTGGTGAGCAGGCCGAGGCGCAGGTGATTTCCGTGGCGCTGGGCAGCTTCGGCGAGAGCGGCGTAGTGTGTCGCTTCGAGGACGTCGATGCCGGTGAGCGTCTGTGCGGTGCTTGATTGCTCGCTCTGGTTAAGATGCAGAGCTTCGCCTGTTGCCGTGGCGATCTCGCCCCGGAGCACAGAGATGGGTGGATTGCCGCGTGGATGGACTGCGTTCGTCAGGAGGATGACGTAGCTGTCGCTGGCGGGGTCCATCCAGAGCGAGGTGCCGGTGAAGCCGGTATGGCCGAAGGAACCGATGGGAAAGACGCCGCCGCGTGGGCGCGAGAATGGCGAGTTGATGTCCCAGCCGAAGCCGCGTGTGGCGATGCCTTTGGTGGTCTTGCCGTCGGGAGTGAAGATGGTGGCGGTTGATTCTGCGGATGACGGCTGCTCGGGTTCGGTCATCAGCTTGAGGGTGGATTGCTTTAGCGGGAACGGGCCGGTATTTTTTGTGAGCTTATCGAGCAGAGCCTGCGCAAAGAGTGCCACGTCGGAGGCGGTGCTGAAGACGCCTGCGTGTCCTGCGACTCCGCCCATGCGCCGGGTGGTGGGGTCGTTGACGGTGCCGCGAAGCATGTGGGCGAAGTCGGGATTGGTGGCGGCGGTGCCTTCGTCATCGTAGGTGGTGGGTGCAATGTACTGAATACTGAGCGTGTTCCATATACGAGGGCTACAGGCGTTGGCGATCATCTCGTGCGGAGCCAGGTGCAACTCGATTGCTGACCCGAATACTTCACGTGGGCCGCAGGCCTTTGCAAATGGAAGGTAGCGAGTGTTAGTCATCTTCAGCGGAGTGAAGATGTGTTGTTGCGCGTAGACATCGAGCGGTTCGCCGCTAAGCTTTTCGACAAGTGCTCCAAGGGTGATGAAGTTGATGTCGGAGTACTCGAAGTGGGTGCCGGGTGTGGAGACGAGGGGAGAGGAGAGCGCGCGGCGGATGCCTTCGGCTTTGTCGGGCGCGGCAAGGCCCCAGGGTGTGTCTTTGAGATTGATGTCAGGCGGCAGGCCGGAGTAGTGAGTTAGTAATTCACGGATGGTTACATTTTGTTTTCCGTTGGCGGCGAAGGCTGGAAGATATTTTGCGACGGGATCGTCGAAGTTGAGTTTGCCCTTCTCGTAGAGTTGCATGATGGCTACTGCTGTCGAGAGGCACTTGCTGAGCGAGGCCATGTCGAAGATGGTGTCTTCGGTCATGGGTTCTACGGTGGGTTCGAGAGAGCGCTTGCCGTAGGCTTGCTCAAAGGCGATGCGACCGTCGTGGCCTATGAGTACGACCGCGCCGGGAAGTTTTTTCTGGGCGATGGCGTTGTCCACGAGGGTACTGACCGCTGTGAAGTTGGGAGCTTCAGTGGAACCCACCTTAGCGGCGATGGAGCCGCTGCGAAGATGGGGCACCAGGTTTTGTGCTGAGGTTGATGTCGCGTTGAGGGCGAAGAGAATCAGCAGGGTAGTCGTGGCGAGAATTTTTGCTTTGGGTTTGGTGCGGAAGATGAAACTGGCGACGGTGCCGATTCCGAAGGTCGCGATTGCACCGATGAAGACATACCAGGTCCATGCGACGTGAGGAATCGTAATCGGCCCGAGCGCGATGGGATCGGGATGCAGCCAGAGCAGAATGTTGAGGGAGAAGCCTGCGATCATGCCGAGGATCGCTCCAGTCTGGGTGGCGTAGCGCGTGAGGGTGCCGAGCAGAAAGACGCCGAGCAGCGCACCATACGCAACCGATGCGATGGAGAGGCCAATCTCGACGACGTGGCCTTTGCCTCCGGCGTGGACGCTGTAGACGGCGATGGCGAAGAGCACAAACGCCCAGATTACGGTGGAAGAGCGGGAGATGAGCATTCGTTCGCGGTCGTCGGCTTGGGGTCGCCAGTGCATGTAGAAGTCTACGACGGTTGTACTGGAAAGCGAATTAAGCGCGGCGCTCAGGTTGGACATTGCTGCCGCGAGGATGGCGGCGACGAGTAGACCCGCGACGCCGATAGGCATCTCGCGAACAATAAAAGTGGGGAAGATTCTGTCCGCCGAGGCGAAGACTGCCGGATGCATGCCGTAGAAGACGAAGAGGCCCGCTCCGATGAACAGAAACAGCGTGAACTGGAGCAGGATGACGACTCCGCTTGAGAGTAGAGCGACGATGGACTGGCGCAGGTTGCGGGCGGCGAGCATTCGCTGGACCATCAATTGATCGGTGCCGTGCGATGCCATGGTGAGGAAGGTCCCGCCGATAAGCCCGGCCCAGAAGGTGTAGGTCTCGGTAAGGTTCAATGCGAAGTGGAAGAGGTGAAATTTGCCGGCGGCTGCGGCAACTGCGTGGATCTGCGACCATCCGCCGGGGACGTGCGTCCCAAGCGTGGCGATGGCGACGAGTGTACCGCCAATGTAGATGACCATCTGCACCACATCGGTCCAGATGACGGCGGCCATTCCGCCCTCGAAGGTATAGAGAAGCGTCAGCGCGGAGATGATGGCAATGGACAAAACATCGCGCGTGCCGATGGCGATGCCGACGACGATGGAGACGGCGAAGACGCGCACGCCTTCCGCCGCGGCGCGCGTCAACAGAAAGAGCAGGGCAGTGACCTTGTGGAGTGTGGGGCCGAAGCGCCGGTCGATGAGCTGGTAGGCGGTCAGCATCTCTCCTTGAAAATATTTGGGAAGGAAGATGACGGCGACGACGATGCGGCCGACCATGTAACCGAAGACGACTTGCAGAAACCCGAAGTCGCCGCCAAATGCGAGGCCGGGAATGGAGATGATGGTGAGCGTGCTGGTCTCGGCTGAGACGATGGAGAGGGCGATGGCCCACCAGGGGATGGAGCGGTCGGCGAGGAAGTAGCTTTTAAGGGAACGGCCGTCGGCGGTCTTCTTCGAGCGGAAGCTGAGGCCGAAGAGGGTGATGCCGACGAGGTAGACGGCGATGAGGACGAGATCGATGGGATGGAGACGCGTCGGCACGGCCAGCGCCAGGGCTTCGAGACGAGCGGTCAATACGACTTCTCCTGTAAAGGCTGCCTGACGGCATCGCCTTGTGCCCATTATGATAACGGGCAGGGCGCTGCGATGGTTTTCGGCGGTGATGGGAGACAGGAAAACTTGGCATATTTCATTGGGATCGACGCGGGCGGAACGAAGACCAGGTGCATTCTGGCGGACGAAAACAAGGTTCTGGGACGGGCCGAGTGCGGCAGCATCAAGCTGATGCGGGTGGGCGAAGCAGAGGCCACGGCGCGTTTGCGAAGACTTCTGGAAGAGACGGCGGCGGCTGCTGGAGTGGGGCTGGATAAGGTGACGCGAAGCTGCGTCGGCATTGGGGGATTTTCGATCCCGGCCGTGCGCGAGTGGTGCCACGCACAGATGAAGGCCATGGTGACCGGCGATGTCGAGGTCTGCGGCGATGAGGAGATCGCTCTCGACGCGGCGTTCAAGGGCGGTCCCGGCATTCTGGTGGTCTCGGGGACGGGGTCGATCTTTATTGGACGCAGCGCGGACGGCACAATGTACCTCGTAGGCGGCTGGGGGCCAGTCCTGGCAGACGAGGGATCGGGCTGGTGGATTGGGCTGGAGGCGGTACGCTCGGGCTTCTGGGCGAAAGACCGCGGGATCGAGACCAATCTGCTGACGGAGGTGCAGAGCTTCTGGGGACTGAATTCTCTGGGTGAGGTGGTCGAGCGGGGAAACGATCGTCCCGGCCCGGACTTCGCCGCGCTGGTTCCTCTGGTAGTGCGCTGCGCGGAGGGCGGAGACGAGATGGCGCGGGCAGTGCTGGAGCGGGCCGGAGCAGATCTGGCGGAGCTGGTTGCGCTGGTGGCAGTGAAGATGATGGAGACCTCGGGCGAGAGCAAGGACCCCATCGGCGTGGCTTACGTGGGCAGTATTCTGGAGCACGTCGCGCTGGTTCGGCAGACCATGATTGCGGCGTTGGCGGAGTCGGCTCCGCAGACCCGCGTGCTGGAGGGAGCAGTCAATTCGCTGGAGGGCGCGCTGTGGCGGGCGCGTACGGCGGCGGGTGTGGCGTGCGTTCGTTAGCCCTGGAGAGGCTACAATACCAGTAGGGACCGGTTCCAGAGCCAATGGAAACAGACACAGACAAAAGGCAAACTATTCTACACATCTGTCGCCGCGAGATGCTGCGCCCTTTGCGCGATCAGGTTCTTCGCATCTCGGGCTTCGAAGTCGATTCCACTCTCAGCCATGCGGAAGGGCTGTCCATGTTCTTGGCGCGTCCTTACGGTCTGGTCCTGATCGACGTTGAGGGAGAGTCTGGAATCGACGAAGCCGAGCATCTCTGCTCCGCGATCAAGACGGCCAGGCATGACCAGTTGATTGCTTTCGTCTGCAACTGGCGTGTCGCCATTCTGACCGACTGCCCCGACGAGATCGTCCGCACCGAATTCGATCCTGCTGCTTTCGTGGATGGCGTCCGCAAGATCCTCAAAGATTAGGCGCGCGAATCTGTAATTCTACGGTTGAGGATGCGCGTAGAAAATGCAGCGGCGGGGCGGTCGAATGCATCTATTGGCTAACGATCATAATTGCTTGCTAACCGTCGTAGTTGCAGTGGCATCCGTGTTGTGCTAAAAGTTAACTATTCCAGTTTGCTTTCGGGCAAATTTGAATTTCATGCAGAGTGGTTGAGGGACGAGCCCTGTGACGCCACGACAACCGGACAGAACAAAGACGTACCGGTGTCAACTCTCTCCTGGAAACAGGGAACATGAGATTAGGAGCACGCAACCAAAATTTCAGGTTGCACCCCATTTCACCTTCCTGGCCGTTCGCGGCGTCCCCCTTAAGAGAGCACGTCGCAAGTGGAAATCTCTTCTCCTCTCGGAGAGAGCGTAATGAATTATTCCTGTACGGCGTATGAGCTGAAATGCAATGAGTGCGGAAAGCGGTTTGGCAACCAGCCACTTTCTGCATGCCCCGATTGCCTGGCCCCTCTCGAAGTGGTCTACGATCTGGAAGCCGCTCGCGGTGTCTTCACCCGCGAAGCCATCGCAGCAGGACCGCCGAGCATCTGGCGCTACGCCGCTCTCCTCCCCATTCCCGCGGGCTATCAGCCCGACCTTCCTGTCGGCTTCACTCCTCTTATCAGGGCGAATAATCTCGGCAAGCGGATCGGCGCGACCAACCTCTACATCAAGAACGACGCCGTCTGCTTTCCGACTCTCAGCTTCAAGGATCGGGTCGTGTCGGTCGCTTTGGCCAATGCCCAGCGTTTTGGCTTCGATACCGTCGGCTGCTCTTCAACCGGCAACCTCGCAAATTCAGTGGCCGCGCAGGCTGCGCGTCTCGGCATCAAGGCCTGCATCCTCGTTCCGGCAGAGCTTGAGGCCGCGAAGATCCTCAACACCCAGGTCTATGGCGCCCGCCTCGTCCGCATCGACGGCAACTACGACCACGTCAACCGGCTTTGCAGCCAGATCGCCGACGAGTACAACTGGGGCTTCGTTAACGTCAACCTGCGGCCCTACTATGCCGAGGGCTCAAAGACCGTGGGCTACGAGATCGCCGAGAAGCTCGGCTGGCGGCTGCCCGATAACGTCGTTGTTCCCATGGCGGGCGGCTCGCTGATCCGCAAGATCCGCAAGGCCTTTCAGGAGCTCATCTATCTGGGACTGGTTGAAGAGAAGCCGGTCCGCTTCTTCGGTGCACAGGCCACCGGCTGCTCGCCCATCTCGCAGGCAGTCAAACTGGGCAATGACTTTATCGAGCCGCAGCGGCCTGACACAATTGCACGCTCCCTTGCGATCGGCAATCCGGCTGACGGCCCGGCAGCTTCGCAGATGATCCGCGCCACGGGCGGCTGGGCGGAGGACGTCTCCGACGTTGAGCTTGTCTCCGGTATGCAGGAACTCGCCGAGACCGAAGGTATTTTTACGGAGACAGCGGGCGGTGTAACGACAGCCGTTACAGCTCGTCTCTACGCGCAAGGACGTATCTCTCCCGACGAACTTACGGTTGCCTGCATCACGGGCAACGGTCTCAAAACAACAGATGCGCTGGCCGGACATTACCCGGAAGAGCGCGCTGTTCGCCCCCGCCTGGCTGACTTCGATGCCTATCTGCGGGAGCTGAACGGCGCCGCCGAACCGGAGCTGGCTGCCATCGGAGGCATTCATGGCAATTAAAGTAACCCTTCCCGCTGCCTTCACCCGCCACACCGATGGCCGCAAGCAATTCGATTCCGCCGCCGAGAACCTGCCGGGCCTGATCGCCGATATCGACCAGACCTTTCCTGCCCTGGGCACACAGATCAAAGGGGATGACGGTAAGCTGCGGCGCTTCATCAACATCTATGTCAACGACGAAGATATCCGCTTCCTCGGCGGCGAAACCTACTCGTTTCAGGATGGTGACGAGGTGATGCTGATTCCTTCGATCGCCGGTGGCAACAGCTAGAGCAAAGTAGCAGTTGGTGTAGAGTCTGCTGAGCCCTTTGTTTGTCATTTCCGAAGGGAATCTGCGGTTGCCTTCCTCGACACCAACAGCAAATCTGTTCTAAAACGGCAGCGTGTCGTTCCATACCAGAACTCTATGAGACCTCTAAGGCGGCCAGAAGTCATTGGCCGCCTTATCTGTTTCGCCCGGGATATATTTCGTTGTAGATACAACGGATGCGACTCTTCGCGTCTCTTATCACCTGTGAACGCTCGCGCTTGACGCGATATATCAAGAGAAGAAAGTAGGTTCTGCATGTATATTATGTTGGCTGTGGTGCTCATCATTCTCTGGCTGGGTGGATTCTTCGTCCTGCATATCAGCAGTTTTTTGATTCACCTGCTCATCATCTTTGCGGTGATCTCGTTCATCATGCACTTCGTCACCGGCAAGCGATCGGCCTGAGCGATATTCCCAGCCGCAAGAAGAAGGCCGAGCCCTTGAGGCTCGGCCTTCTTCTTTAAAGATGAATAGCTGATCTCTTTATTGATGTGCGGCTTACTGATGTGCGGCAGGTTGCGGGGCATCGAGGGGCGGCGGCAGTACCGTTCCCAGTGCGCTGGGCGTCTCTTCGTGAAGCTCGGGAAGCTTTTCTTCGAGAGCGATCTGTAGCACCTGATCCATCTCCTCTACGAAATGCAGTTTCATTGTTGTCTTCAACAGCTCCGGAAGTTCAGCGAGGTCTTTGCGGTTGTCCTCCGGCAGGATCGCCTCGAAGATGCCGGCGCGATGTGCCGCCAATAGCTTCTCCTTAAGGCCGCCAATCGGAAGCACCTTGCCACGCAGCGTAATCTCGCCGGTCATGGCGATATCGCGGCGCACCTTGATCTTTGTCAGCGCGCTGGCCAGACCGGTCGCGAGCGTGATTCCAGCCGATGGGCCATCCTTGGGAATAGCGCCCTCCGGTACGTGGACATGGATATCGACGTTACGGTAGAAGTCTCTGGGAAGTCCAAGATGATTCGCCCGGGAGCGGATGTAACTCAGCGCGGCCTGCGCAGACTCCTGCATCACATCGCCGAGCTGGCCGGTGGCTGTCATCTTGCCTTTACCGTCGAGGACCTGCACTTCGGTCTGCAGGATCGTACCGCCCATCTCGGTCCAGGCAAGCCCGGTGACCAGACCGACCTCGCTCTTTTCATGGACCTGAGAGTCGCGGAATTTGGCCACACCGAGAATCTCGCCGATGTTTTCTCCGGTTACGGTCTCCTGATATTTGGCGCCATTCTTTACGACGCGGCGCGCAATCTTGCGGCACACGTTGCCGATCTCGCGTTCAAGATTTCTCACGCCTGCCTCGCGGGTGTATCCGCGAATGATCTGACGCAGGGCATCATCGTCAAAGATGGCCTGTCCCTCGGCTAAGCCTGTGCCTTCGCGCTGTTTCTTTACCAGATACTGCTTCGCGATCTCCAACTTTTCCAGTTCGGTATAGCCATGCAGGCGCAGGATCTCCATGCGGTCCTGTAACGGCCCCGGAATCGTATGCAATACATTGGCGGTGGCGACGAACAGTACCTGCGACAGGTCATACTCCACATCGAGGTAGTGGTCCTGGAAGGAGGTATTCTGCTCCGGGTCGAGAACCTCCAACAGCGCACTCGCCGGATCGCCGCGAAAGTCCGAAGCCATCTTGTCGATCTCGTCCAGCATGAAGACTGGATTTTTCGTTCCCGCCTTCTTCATCGCCTGAATGATCTGCCCAGGGAGGGCGCCGATATAGGTGCGCCGGTGGCCGCGGATCTCAGCTTCATCTCGGACTCCGCCCAGCGACATGCGGACGAACTTGCGGCCCGTGGCCTTGGCAATCGACATTCCGAGAGAAGTTTTACCCACTCCCGGAGGCCCGACAAAGCACAGGATCGAACCTTTGGGATTCTTCACCAACTGCCGGACGGCCAGAAATTCGAGAATACGTTCCTTGATCTTTTCGAGGCCGTAATGGTCCTCGTTAAGGATTTGCTCGGCATGTTCGATGGAGCGGATTTCCTTGGAGCGTTTCTTCCACGGCACAGCGAGCAGCCAGTCAAGGTAGTTCCGCGAGACGGTGGACTCGGCCGACATGGGCGGCATGGCTTCGAGCTTCTTCAGCTCTTGCAGCGATTTTTCGAGCACGTCCTTCGGCATTCCTGCCGCTTCGATCTTCTTCTTCAGTTCGTCGAACTCGGACTTCTCGCCGCGGCCAAGTTCCTTCTGAATGGCCTTGATCTTCTCGTTGAGGTAATACTCTTTCTGCGCCTTCTCCATCTGACGCTTCACACGAGACTGGATGGTGCGGTCCATGTTCAACTTCTCAATCGCCACGTCGAGCACGTCGGCCACACGGGACAGTCGCAACTCCGGATCAAACACCTCCAGCAGCTGCTGCTTCTCTTCAATCGAGAGTTGCAGGTTCGCTGCGATTGTGTCTGCCAGCTTCGCCGGTTCATCGGCGCGGACACTGGCGGCCATCGTCTCGTAGTTCAGGGACTGTTGCAGTTTTACGTACTGCTCAAAGAGAGTGTGAACGCGCTGCATCAGTTGCTCGACCTGTGCAGTCAGTTCGAGATGAGTTTTACCGGTGCGCACCGTCGCCACAAAAAAGCCATCGACGTCGTTGATGGCCGTCGCCCGCCCCCGCTCGACTCCTTCAACCAGCACCTTGATGTTTCCGTCGGGCATCTTGACGCTTTGGACGATGTTGCCGATGGTGCCAGTCTCATAGATGTCGTCGGCATTGGGCTCATCGATGGAGGCGTCGTGCTGGGTCGCCAGAAAGATCCTGCGGTCGCCCGACAACGCCTCTTCGAGTGCGCGCACGCTGGACTCGCGGCCCACGACAAATGGGGTCATCATGTGGGGGAAGATGACCATGTCGCGAATGGGCATCATGGGTAACTTGAGAACGTCGCCGCTCAGTGCTTCTTTGATTTGATTTGTCATCGCTCTCCAATTAGACGATCAAACATCGATAACGATGCGAGCGTCTGCGGCTTGAGGTGATTGTAATTCGTTGGGAGGGCAGATGTATTCAGTAAAGCGATAGGCAATAGTCGTGCCAACCAGGTTTGGCACGACTGCACGAAGAGCAATCGTGATGCAGCGGAGACCTTTTTCAGCCCGCTTTTTCCAGCAGCATGGGAAGCGTCAGGCTGTGTTTTTTCACCATCTCAGCGGTGATGGACAACTCCTTGACCTTCTTGTTGCCGGGGACGAAGTACATCAGGTCGAGCATCAGCTCTTCGAGGATCATCCGCAGGCCGCGTGCGCCCACCTTCCTTTGCAGCGCCTCGCGGGCAATCTCTCGTGCTGCCTCGTCCGTGAACGTCACCTTGACGCCCTCGAAGTCGAACAGCTTCGTGTACTGCTTGAGGATGGCATTGCGTGGCTTGGTCAAAATTTCGATGAGCGCAGCTTCATCCAACTCGTCGAGAATTCCCATGACCGGCAGCCGTCCTACAAACTCGGGAATCAGGCCGTACTTCAACAGGTCCTGAGGCTCGGCCTGGCGCAGTAGTTCCGCATCGCGTTGGGCCCGGATCGGGGTCACGTCATCGACCTTCGCTTCAGGATCGATCACTGCCTTGAATCCCAGCGCCTTCTTGCCGACACGGCGGCCAATGACCTTTTCGAGGCCGACAAATGCCCCGCCGCAGATGAAGAGGATGTTGGTCGTATCGACAGCAGTAAATTCCTGGTGTGGATGCTTGCGTCCACCCTGCGGTGGAACGTTGGCGACAGTGCCTTCGAGGAGCTTCAGCAGAGCCTGCTGTACGCCTTCGCCGGAGACGTCCCGCGTAATCGAAGGGTTCTCGTCCTTGCGCCCGATCTTGTCGATCTCGTCGATATAGATGATGCCGCTCTGGGCGCGCTGCACATCGCCCTCGGCCGCCTGCAACAGCTTGAGAATAATGTTCTCGACGTCTTCGCCCACGTATCCCGCTTCGGTCAGCGTCGTCGCATCGACGATCGCAAACGGCACGTCCAGCATCTTCGCCATCGTCTGCGCCAGCAGGGTCTTGCCCGATCCGGTCGGTCCCACCAGCAGAATGTTCGACTTTGCCAGCTCGACATCGTTGCCCCGGGTCTTGTTCATCTGAATCCGTTTGTAGTGGTTATAGACAGCAACGGCGAGCTTCTTCTTGGTCTGGTCCTGTCCGATGACGTACTCATCGAGAAACGCCTTGACCTCCTGCGGCTTGGGCAGGTGCGCGGGAGCGGCACCGGGCTGCACCTCGGCACGATCGTCCTCAAGGATGGAGTTGCAGACGGCAACGCACTCGTCGCAGATGTAAGCTCGCGGATAGTCCGATGGAGAGGAGATGAGCTTCGCAACGGCATCCTGCGACTTGTGGCAAAACGAGCAGCGAAGAGATTCGTCTGTGCCTCGGGACGTTTTCATAAGTACGGCAACTCCTGGGTAAATCCGTGCATAGGTACAAGCAGAAGTTTACACCCGTTTCAACTTGGAAATCGTGGACAGGGTGCCTGTCGCTATACATCGAATTGGTGATCTAAAGACGAAGCCCGGACCACTGGCCCGGGCTTCGCCTTTGATTCCATCGGTTTATGTTCGTGGCCGGTCGATAATATCGTCGATGATCCCGTACTCTTTCGACTGCGCGGCGGTCATGATGAAGTCGCGCTCGACGTCGCGCTCGATCCGTTCCAGCGTCTGGCCCGTGCTGGCGCTCATCAGCTTGTTGGTGATCTCGCGAATCCGCAGAATCTCCCGTGCATGGATGTCGATATCGGTGGCCTGTCCGCTCAATCCGCCCATCGAAGGCTGATGGATCAGGATGCGTGAGTTCGGCAGGGCGAATCGCTTGCCCTTTTTGCCGGCCATCAGCAGGAAGGCTCCCATGCTGGCGGCCTGGCCGATGCAGAACGTCACCACATCATTCTTGATGTACTGCATCGTGTCGTAGATGGCCAGTCCCGCGGTGATCGAGCCACCGGGAGAGTTGATATAGAGCTGAATGTCCTTCTCCGGGTCCTCGCCGCTCAGAAACAGCATCTGCGCGATGATCACATTCGCGATGTTGTCATCGATCGGGGTGCCCAGAAAAATGATGTTGTCTCGAAGCAGACGGCTGTAAATGTCGTAGGCGCGTTCGCCCCGGCTCGTCTGCTCAATCACCATCGGTACTAATCCCATAGCGCTCTCTTTCTAAAGATCCTTAAGCAAAAAGTCTGATTGTTTTTCTGACAATACCATTTATCTTTACGACGCCAATTTTTCGTAGAGCACGCTTCCCGTCTTCTCGCGCCGCATCTGCTCGCGAATCCGGTCCAACCCGCCATCTTTCGCCAACCGCTCCCGCAGCGTCTCGAGCGGTTCGCGTGATTGGATCGAAATCATCATCAGTTCACGGTCGAGGTCCTCGTCGCTGACCACGACGCCTTCGGCTTCGGCAATCCTGTCGAGAATCATCGAGACCTTCACTTCGTTGACGGCCTGGTCGCGTTGCGCGGCACGCAGGCGCCCGAAGTCCAGCTTGCGCATGTCCTCAGCCTTCATGCCTTGCTGCGCCAAAGCGCGCAGTCCGCGGTCGAGCCTCGCATCCACCTGCTGCTGCACGAACGATTCAGGGATAGGGAAGTGATACCGCCCGATCAACTCTTCGAGCATCTTGTCCTTGGCGCCATTTTCGAGCGCGTCCTTTTTGCGGTCTGCTGTGTGCTCGCGCAGCTTGTTCTCGAAGTCACCCCAGCTCTCATAATTTCCCAGCTGCTTGGCGAACTCGGCATCCCGCTCAGGATAGGTCTTGCGTTTGATGCTCTTCACGGTCACGTCGTAGCTGACCGTCTGCCCCGCGAGCCGGTTGTCGCCGAAGTCCGACGGATAATCCACTTCAAACTTCAACTCCTGCCCCGGCTTCGCACCGCGAAGCGCATCGTTGAACGCGGCCAGTGTGTTCTTGCCGCCGATCTCGATCAATACATCCTCGCCGGTAATGGGCGCGTGTTGGGAAGCATTGGCCACACCGTCTTCGGTGACGGTCTGCGCCAGGTCCTTGACCTCGCCGCGAAACTGAATCTCGGCCCAGTCGCCATCGACCAGCGGGCGGTCTTCCTCGACCGGTTCAACGGTGGCATGACCGTCCAGCACCCGGGCAAGCTCCGAGTCGAACTCTTCCGTGGTCAGCCCCACCTCGGGCCTGGCTACATGAACGCTATCGTAGCCGGCAATATCGAACTCGGGGGCAACTTCAAACGCAGCCTTGAACTTGAGCGGCTGTCCGTCGAAGAGTTGCATGTCGAGCAACTGCGGCTCGGAGACCGGACGCAGCTTCTGGTCGTCGATCGCCTTGCGGAATGGCTCGGAGACCAAACTCTCCAGAACCTCCTGCCGGACTTCCTTAGCAAACTTCGACCGGACCAGCGACTCGGGCACCTTGCCCGCGCGGAAGCCAGGGATACGGGCCAGCTTCTGATAGCGCTTCACGACCTTCTTGAAGGCCTTTGACACCTCATCGGCCCCGACCTCGACTTCGATCTCCCGCGTCAGTTCCGGGTTCAGCGAAGGCGCGGGCAGATGTTCGTGTTCATGATCGTGCTCGTGGTCATGATCGTGGGTGTGCGCTGTTTCAGGCTGCTGCTCGGCAGTCTCATTTGTCTCTGTCATCTCAGTCGGGGTCAAATCCATGCCTTCCGGTGGGTCGCTATATGTGCGCCTTCCGCGCGTCAGAAGAAGCTGGCCGCGTAGAAGACGTCTCTCTTCTACTGTACGAGTCTTGGTTGTGGAGGGTCAAACCTCGACCGTCCCTGATGTCTGTGCCGCTGAGGCGCTTCTGATTACGGTAGGTCACGTTTTGTTAAGGGCACGGCTTCAGCCGTGCCGCAAGGGGCCTACATGTGCTGCGATGGATTTCCATCGAGCGTGAAGATCTCCAGCCGTATCTTCCACTGCACCGTCTGTCCGGGTTGGAGAACCGCCATGCCCGTGTCTTCGTCTTTGGCCCATTCATGGCCGAACGGATCGTCGTGGTTGAACCGCGGGTCGATCGAGACAAAGGATGCGTTCGCCGGGGCGGTGACGTGGATTGCTTTGATGGCGGGACTCAGCATCGTGATGCGCAGCCCATAGTTGCTCCTGGGGTCGCGCAACTCTGCGATGGGCCCGTTGTCGAGCAATCCCTGTTTGATCTGGACAAAGCTGTCGTTCAGGTTGAGATCGCCCAGCCTCGCGCCGTCGTGCCCGGTAAAGTCGTACGGAGTCCCTGCGACGGGTAGCAGCCTGCCGGTGGGCATCCCGTCGCGATGATCGTCAGTCTCTACGCGAAGCGCGTTGGGCAGCTTCAATATGGCCTGACGGCGGTCTCGGCTCGGAATCGCAAACCGGGGGTGCCAGCCGATTCCTACCGGTTCAGGCTCGGTCCCGGTATTGCGTGCGGCGATGCTGATCTCCAGCGTCCGGCTGTTGAGTTGCACAGTTGTTGTGATCTGGGTATGGGAGATCCAATGTCCGTCGAAATTTCCTGCGTTATAGATAGCCTGCGCCTGCCCGCCGTCGGGCATCACACTTGTCTTCACGGTGTCCGCCTGGCGATCCAGAAACAGTCCTCCTGTGCTCACCTTTCCGCTTGCGGGGAGAGCGAAAGCATGTCCCCGCCATGTGGCCACAGTCACGCCGTTCGATGGCGCGCCCCAGATACGGCCGGCCCATGGCGTCTCAATGGCTCCGCCCATCGTCAGGCTGGCGCCTCCGTCAGCATCCTCGTCCTCGCCTGTCATCTGTTTTGCCGCATCATCAAGCGAAGGGGAAGCAAGCAGGTCGATAGTGCCCATCTGCGGAATGTGGGCCTTGATCTGGAGCAGATTCATCCCGCGCCCTGGCAGCAGCGTCGCCGAGACGAACTGCGGGCTGTCCGCATCCGCCACCTCCGCATGTTCGAGAGTTACCGGGTCCTGGCCGCCGGGCCGTACTGCCGCAGCTTCATGCGGTACGGTATGGCTGACCCCCAACTCTGCCTTCAGCTTCGTAAGATGTCCCCGGTGCCGTTCTTTCAACGCGACGGCCACCAGCAACAATACGACTGTCACCGTAACTGTAATCAGCAGCCCTGTACGCTTCACCACCGTCTGCCATGCGTTATGCCGCAGTTCGGCCAATCTGCGCCTCAATAGAGACGCATACATTCTGCTGAGTCTGGGATCTTCCAACGAATCTCCAATTCACTTTTTAATTCAATGATGATCTTACTCATCTCGACTCACAAAGGCTTAGATGACCGACGGCAGCTTCTGCAACCTGCTTCTACAACTATGATGAGATGCAGTGGCCAGTCCTAAAGTCCAAATTCTCTCGCCGGTCTTGCAACGAATTCACGACTCCATCGTAGATTGCGATCGCTGTCCGAGGCTTCGCGATTACTGCAAGGGAATCGGCGAAACCCGACGCCGCGCCTATCAGGACCAGACGTACTGGGCGCGCCCTGTTCCGGGCTTCGGGGACCCTCGCGCCCGCATTCTTATCCTGGGTCTGGCCCCCGGAGCGCATGGCGCCAACCGGACGGGACGTCCCTTCACTGGCGATGGCTCTGGAGCGTTTATGTACCCGATCCTCCATGAACTAGGTTTAGCCAGCCAGCCCACCGGGCTCTCTCGCGAAGACGGCCTCAAACTTCGTCATGCCTGGATCGCCTCGGTCGTCCGCTGTGCGCCGCCCGGAGACAAACCCCTTCCGCAGGAGATTCGTAACTGCGGCCCGCATCTTGCCGATGAGATTCAGGCCCTGTCCCGGGTCCGTGTCGTCGTCTGCCTGGGGAAGATCGCCTTCGACGGTTACCTCGCTTATCTCCTGCAGATGGGGATCATCGCACGGAAGTCCGCCTATCGTTTTGCCCATGGCGCACATTATGTTCTTCCTGATGGAATGCATCTTTTGGCCACCTATCATCCCTCGCTGCGCAACACGAACACAGGGCGTTTGAACGGGCCCATGTTTACCAAGGTTTTTCTTCGCGCAAGGGAACTGGCGGGGCTGGCCGTTTAGTTAGGATTGAAATAGTTTAGTGGCGAGATAGTTTAGTGCCTAAATAGTTTAGCGCTAAACTATTTTTCCTTTCACCGCCTATTTTGATAGCAGGACTACTCCTGCGCAGACGAAGAGAGCGGCCAGCCATCTGCGCCGGTCCACATTCTCGTGGAGGAAGAGCTTTGCGGCGACGGTGTTGCCGATATAGGTGAGCGAGGCGATGGCGGGGGCGGCGAGCGAAAGCTGGGCGATGGAGAGGGTGTAGAGCATGGCGAAGAAGTTGAGGGCCATGCAGAGGGCCCCCGCGAGGAAGAGGGGGCTCGACAGGACGGCACGCACGGGGCCGAGGTAGCCGAGAAGACCGGGGCGGGTGCGAAGACGGTCGAGGTCGCCGGGGCGGCGCATCCCGGCGGCGATGAGGCATTCGCCGGTGATCGCAAGGACGGTGACGAAGAGGATGGCGGACCACTGGTGGAAGACGTGAGCGGAGGTCATCGGCCGGCTCCGCTGTCCATCAGGTCGAGCGAGGGGTGGTCCGAGGGGTGCTCATCGGAGGGGTGTTCGGTGCGGGAGGGGCCGTTGGCGACGAAGCCGACAGCGCAGACGATAAGGACGATGCCCGCCCAGCGGTAGGGGCTCAGATACTCATGCAGCCAGAAGCGGCTGAGAAGCGCGATGACGACGTAGCCGAAGGCGGTGGCGGGCATGACGAAGGTAAGGTCGGCCCAGGAGAGCGAGGTGGTGTAACTGGCGAAGAACCCGATGAGCAGAAGGATGCCGGCGATGACATTGATGTTGGTGAGGGCGTGCAGCAACAAGCCGAGGTGATGCAGATCGACGGGGCCGACCTGGGACATGCCTCGCGACAACAGCGTATCGCCGACCGATGCGGTGAGCATGACGGCCAGCAGGATGAGGTAGCGCCGCGGTGTAAGGGTGTGCTTCATTGGGTTGTCGCTGAAAGCAGGCCCTCCGCCTGCGGCGAAGGATGACAATATTTCTCAAGGTATAGGTGCATTGGAATTGATGTAGAAGGCTGTGGATCGACTGATTCGGGGTCAACTCTCAAGAAAAAGCGGCCAGCATGGGAAATGCTGACCGCCTGAGGTGGAAATCAATTACGCGTTCATGCTGACGGATTCCTGCGCCTTGGCGGCGTTGGCTTCCTTCATCTTGAGTGCGGCCTTGTTGCGTTGCGAGCGAAGCTTCATGAACGATCTTGCCTCGGTGTAGAGACGGGGAACGTCGCGGTGGACGATGGCCTGCCAGACGACACGGAACGCCGCCTTGGGGCGGAAGAAGTATTCGTCGTAGAACTTGTGGACCATCTCCATGACGTATTCGACGGGCAGGCCGGGATACTCGATGTGCGCCATCTGATGGCCGCCATCGTCGGACATGGCCTCGTTGGTGATGAAACCCTTTTCCTTGGCAAAATCGAAGAACTCGGTGCCGGGGAAGGCGTGGGCGATGGAGACCTGGATGGTCTCGCAGTCGAGCTGCTTGGCGAATTCGATGGTATTGCGGATCGATTCTTTCGTCTCGCCGGGCAGGCCGAGGATGAAGTCTCCGTGGATGACCAGGCCGAGTTTGTGGCAGTCGCGGGTGAAGTCGAGCGCGCGTTCGACGGTTGCACCCTTCTTGATGTTCTTGAGGATCTGCGGATCGCCCGACTCATAGCCCACGATCAGAAGGCGGCAGCCCGCTTCCTTCATGGCCTTGAGGGTGTCGAAGTCCGTCGTAACGCGGGAGGTGCAGGACCAGGTGATGCCGAGGGGCTTCAACTTCTCGCAGAGCTCGATGGTGCGCGCCTTCTGGATGTTGAAGGTGTCGTCGTCGAAGAAGAACTCTTTGACGTGGGGAAAGAGTTCTTTGGCCTGCTTCATCTCGGCCGCCACGTCATCGGTCGATCGCTTGCGCCACGCATGGCCCGAGAGCGTCTGCGGCCAGAGGCAGAAGGTGCACTGCGCCGGGCAGCCGCGGGTGGAGTAGAGCGCGACATAAGGGTGCAGAAGGAAGGGGACGTTGTACTTGGTGACGTCGAGGTCGCGGTGGTAAATCTCCGTCGCCCAGGGCATCTCGTCGAGCTGCTCGGGGGTGACCTGGGGACGGTCGGGATTATGGAGAATCTTGCCGGTCTCCTTGTCCTTGTAGCTGACGCCGAGGATCTCATTGAGCGGCTTGCCGTTGGCATATTCGACGATGGAGAAGTCGAACTCGCGGCGGCAGATGAAGTCGATGGCCGGGCACTCGTTGAGCGCCTTGTCGGGCGAGGTCGTGACCGGAGGGCCGACGAAGGCGATCTTGATCGCGGGATAGGTCTGCTTGATAACCTCGGCCATCTTCTGGTCGCCGTCCCAGCCCATGGTGCTCGTGAACAGCACGAGGAACTCATAGTCCTTCAGGATTTCGACGACTTCCTGCCACTTGATGTGGTGCGGCGGAGCGTCGAGCAGGCGGGACCCCTCCAGCATTCCAGCCGGATAGGTGAGCCAGACGGGATACCAGTAGGATTCGATCTCGCGGGTGGCAGGCCAGCGAGAGCTGGCGCCACCGTCAAATTTCTCGAAGGAGGGCGGGTTCAAGAATAGTGTTTTAAGGGGCATGATGATTATCCAAGTTTACCATTTTGCTAAGAGGGTTGAGGGGATTTTCTTTGTTTTCCCCAGTGGTTCGCTCTTTACGGATCAATAAGATAGACGAAGGGCGGACAAGAAGATCACTGCAATCGATCCCGGTTTCGGTGGAATTAAGGTTGCGGCCGCGCCACGGACTTGACCCAGTCTTCGAGCTGGCCTGTCTGCCGCAGCAGATTGATCTGCGCCTTGCGCATCTCGTAGTTGGTATCGAGCACGGTCAAAAACTTCTCCCGTTCGGCGATGCGGGACTTTTGCTCATCCTTGGGCGTCATCTGCGGGGCGGATGGATTGCCGCTGCCCGACTTTAATTGAACGAGCAGAATATCGAGCTGTTGCTGGGCCAGTTGCTGGTCGAGCGTGGCGACCTCGGCCTGCGCCGCCAGCTCGGAGGTGGCATGCCGCATCTTCTGGCGTCCTTCGAGGAACTGGTCGCGCGCCTGATCGGCCTGGTGCTCGGCATAGACGGCATCGGCCGCGGACTCGCGAGCCTTGGCACGGTGGCCCATATCGAAGATCGGCAGGGTGATCTCGACGCCGACGCCGAAGTTGTTGTGCTGAAAGTGCGAGTAGTAGAGGTCGTAGTTGTTGTACTTCGCGTAGCGGTTGTATTGGGCGGCGAAGGCGATCTGCGGCCTCCAAAGGTAATGGGAGTCTCCATCGGCGATCTGGCGCTTCGCCCTGGCCGTGGCGTAGGCCGAGGCGACGGCCGGGCTGGCCGCCGGCATGGCGCCGGGCAGGTCGGTCGGCGGCGTAGTGAACGCCGGAATGCTGTTGCTGACCACGCTCAGGCCCCGTGCCGGAACGCCGATCAGGCGGGCGAGATGGGCGCGGTCGTTCTCCGCTTCGTCGTCGGAGCGAAGTCTGGCCAGCTTGATCTGCGCCGCGGAAAGTTGTGCGCCGGTGAGATCGATGGGCGTGTCCTGACCGGCGTCGAGGCGTTCCTGAATAATACCGATGAGGCGGGCGGCGTCGCCTGTTTCTTCGCTCAGGGCCGTCTGGCGCTGCGAGTCACGGTCGAGCGAGACATAGGTGACTGCAACATCTTCGGTGACTGCCTGCTGCGCGTCTTTCAGCGCCAGCTCCGCGGCGTTCAAGGCAAAGCGTGAGGCGTGGATGTAGTTTCCCTGGGAGAAGTTGAAGACCAGCGACTGCATGGTGAAGTTGAAGATCGAGGGCTGGCCCACTGGGAAGCCATAGGAATAACCCAGACCCGAGCCGCCGGAGACGCTGGGAATGTAGACATCGCGCGATTGGGCGAGGGCAGCCCTCGCTTTGTCAACGTTGGCCTGCGCCATCAGAACGCTGGGGTTGTTTTTCAGTGCCAGATCGAGGGCAGACGTGAAGGAGATCTGCGCCATCGCCGGAAGGCCCGCAGCGGCAAACACAAGACACGAAATGGCGAGGCGAAGAAGACGGGGCATACGTCCTGGGAGCTTTCTTCGAGATGGGCTGCCTATCATGGTATCGCTCTTTCTTCAGAACCCTTGCAGCGATCTGCGGGCAGGTGCATAGTTTGAGGCGAGTCCGGCGGCAGCGGCGTATTCCCGATGCGCGGAGGCCGGGTCGCCCTGATGCGCGAGGAGATTGCCGAGTTGGAGACGGACCTTGAATGCGGGTGCGTCGTCGGATTTCGCCGGTGAATCCAGATACTCGCGCAGCAGGTCTCTGGCGAGTTGAGGGGAGCGGTTCATCGCTGTCAAAATACTGGCCGCGTCCACCAGCACCGCATCCCTGCGGCGATCGGCTCCGATTCCGGCCTTGAGCGCTTCGACCGCCTTGTCGGGCTGGTTGTGCTGTTGATAGAACTGGGCAAGGTCGATGTAGGCTGCCGCAGTCCGGCCTGCCAGAACGGCCTTCCTGAACTCCGCTTCGGCCGTCGCTGGATCCTTGTTTTCGTTGGCAATCAGGGCCAGCAGGCGGTGAGACTGGGAGGGAAACCGGGTTTGGATCTGGTCAGCGAGCGAGCGCCCTTTGTTGAGGCCGCCGCCTACAATCGCCGGGGCCTGCACGTAGAATTCGCCGAGGTCATTAATCGCCTGCACGTTCCCGGGATCGAGCTGTACCGCGCGCTCGAAGGCATACCGCACCTTGCGGGCAAGCCCAAAGGCGACGAGAGGATTGGCGCGAGAAGCCTTCATGCCGTAAGCGCAGCCCAGCCACATCTGCGTGCTGCTGTTGCCGGGGTCGGCGGCCGCCGCAAGCTCGCATTCATGGATCGCCGGGTCCGCCATGTCCTGGGCATAGTAGACGCGGCATAGCAACTGATGGGCTTCGGCGTTACCGGGTTGCGCGGCCAATGTCTGCTGCAATGCGGTGCGCGCTTCGTCCACCCGCCCCTGCTGGAGAAGCGCGTTGGCGGAAGCGTTATCGGCGAGCAGGCGGACACCGGAGAGCAGGACGAATAAGAGAGCGATCCGGATACAAATTAGGTTTGTTTTTGCAACCATGATTAATCGACTACTTTTACGGAGAGCCCGTTCGAGAGATCACGGTTGCTGTTGGTTGCGCCGAGGGCGACGGTGTCCTTGTCGGTCAGGCCGCCGGTGATCTCTACCCGCGTCAGGTTCACCACGCCGACCTGGACTGGCGTGACGACAAGCTTGTTGTTGACGACGCGATAGACGAAATCGCGTGAGGAGCCTTCGGTATGCAACGCTTCACGGGGGATACTCAGGACGTTGAACCGCTGTTGCGTCGTCACGGTAACGGTCACATTCGTGTTCGGGAGCAGGTCTTCCTTCGCATCGTCCACGGTGATAATGCACTCGCCGACGCTTCGTGTGCCGTATGCGATGACGGTGGTCGGAACGCGGCTGACGTGTCCATGCCACACCCGGTCGGGCTTACCTTCCCAGAGAATCTGAACAGCCTGACCGACGGCCAGATTGCCGATCTCGGGCTCGTCGAAATACGCGCGGACCTGGATCTTGTTGAGGTCCGCAATATCCATCAGGTCTTCTCCCGCCTGGACAAAATCGTACCGGGCGACCGGGATGGCATAAACAGTACCCGCCAGCGGCGAACGGACATTGACGTTCGCATATCCTTTTTGCGCTGCCGCTACTCCGGCACGGGCCTCGGCAAGTTGCGCTTCGGCGCGTGCGCGATCGGGAGCGCTATAGCGTTGCGTGCTGCGCATCTGGATATTCTTCAGGGAGCTATTGGCAGACTGGAGCCGCTGCTCCGCCGAAGCGACTTCGCTGGCCGAAGCAGCGCCTTTTTGCTGAAGCTGTTTCAGTGCGGCGACGTCTTTTGCTGCCTGCTGCTGTTGAAGCTGACCGCGTCCGAGATCGCCCTGGAGCGCAATGCGCTCATCCTGAGAACCGCCCTGCTGCAGGTCGTGAAGATTGGCCTGCGCTGTGCGAAGGGCGGCCTTCGCCGTGGCAAGGCGAGCGAGGGCGTCGGCGTCGTCCATCTGGATGAGCAGACTCCCCTGTTTTACCTTCTCTCCGACCTTCACAGGAATGCGGGCGATGATTCCGGGTGCTTCGGCGCGGGCGGCAAAGTTGTTGATCGGCTCGATCTTGCCGTTGGTGGGAACGGACTTTACCAGGTTCTGGCGAGTCACCGCGGCGGCGCGAATATCAACCACCTCGCGCGTGAACGATCGAACGAGCACGGTGACCAGAATAAGAGCACCGAGCACGATGCCCAACAGCGTAAAGGGATTCAGGCGTCTTGTGTCGGTTGTCGGCATCTGTTGAATTTTCAGTATATAAGACGCTCACGCACCGGAAACGAAGCAGAAAAATTTGTGTACCGAGGTGGATGCGCCGCCGTTCGCGCGCCGTTCAGCGCAAATTAAGGTTGAATCATTCCGGTTGATTCAGGTCGAGTAATTCCAGTTCCAGACCGGGAAATTGAGGATTGGTCTTCGGCTTCAAACGATAGGCAATGTCTACAATGGAGCCGCGCTGCAACGCCATCTCCGCGCATCGCACCGTCCAGTCCGTTCCACGGCTCCAGCCGAGCGCGCTGAACCGTGCGGGACCGCCGTCCTGACCGAGTTCGAGGCAGACATGCTTTTGCTTGATCGCCCTGACATCGGACAAGAGTGTTACCCGGCGGGTTACAAATATCGGCTCGCGATTGCCAATGCCAAACGGGCCGCACCGCGTCAGCCACGCGAAGAACTCCGGTGTAAGGTCGTTCAGAGAAATCTCGGCATCGAAGTTCAGCGGAGGAGCAAGCATCGGCCCGTTCAGCAGGGCGGCGCTATGGCTCTGCAGGCGGGTGCGCAGAAGCTCCATACGCTCCGAGGGCAAAGAGAAACCCACCGCATGAGCGTGGCCGCCAAATCGAGTGAAGAGGTCATCGCCATGCACTGCGGTCAACGCATCGAGCAGGTGGAAACCTGCGATCGAACGTCCCGATCCGTGCGCGTGGCCCCCTTCGTGGGTCAGCACAAGAGCAGGCCGCCCGGTGCGGTCGACGATGCGCGATGCCAGAATGCCGAGCACGCCACGGTGCCAGTCCGGGTCGTCCAGAACGATGCACTCGGCAGCAAATGCACCGTCGGCGTCTCGGAGAGAGGCAAGCTGGGCCTCGATCTTCTCAAGCGCGCTGGCCTCGGTCGCCCGGCGATCTTCGTTCAGGCGGTCCAGCTTCTCCGCCAGTTCGGAGGCCCGCACGGCGTCGCGGGTCAAAAACAGTTCGACGACCTCACTCGCGATATCCATTCGGCCTGCGGCATTGATGCGCGGAGCCAGCCGAAAGCCTACCTCGGTCGCCGTAGGAGAGCGGTCCGCCGGGATCTGCGCCACCTGCATCAAGGCACGCAGGCCCGGTTGCACGGGGTTGCGAAGTTCGCGCAGCCCGAGCGCTGCAATGACGCGGTTTTCGCCTTCAAGCGGTACCGAATCCGCGATCGTGGCGATCGCTACCAGCTTTAAGAAAGAGGGAAGGAGTGTCGTTCTCAGCTTTATCTGCGCTTCTTCCGTCTCGGCGGCAGCAGACAGAATCGCATGAGCGAGTTTGAAGGCCACCCCCGCTCCGCATAGCGATTTGAAGGGATAGCCGCAGCCCTCCTGGGCCGGGTTTACCACGGCAATGGCATGGGGAACGCCAGCGGCTTCGTCTGGAAGATGATGGTCGGTGACGATCAGGTCGAGCCCCAGAGCTTTGGCCTCTTCAGCTGCTGCGAATGCCCGAATTCCTGTGTCCACGCTAATCACCAGCCGGACGCCGGAGGCTGCTGCCGCACCCAGTACGCCGGTCTGCATTCCGTAGCCTTCGCGCAGCCGGTGGGGAACATGATAGGTGACCACCGCAGGGCGGTCCTTCGATGCGGTGCGTTCGATGGCCGTCTTCAATAGAACCGTGGCGGTGGTGCCGTCGACGTCGTAGTCGCCGTAGATCAGGACCGGCTCGCCCAGGCGAACGGCCTGCTGTATTCGAGCGACAGCCTCGGGCATCCCGAGCAGCAACATCGGGTCGATCAGGTCATCAAGAGAGGGATTGAAGAATGTCTCGGCGGCGGCTGCATCGACGATGCCGCGCGAGACGAGCAACGCGGCAATGGCATCAGGGCACCCCACCGCCCGCGCAAGCCGCGCCACTACCTCAGCATCTGGTGTATCGGTTACCCAGTTTTGTTGTAGCCCACTCTGGGCGGAGATCATCTTCGGCTACTCGTCGTTGTCGCCGTCATCGAGCACGATGCCGCCAAGCTCGGACACCGTCTCCAATAGATCCTGAAAACGGTCGTACCAGTCCGTGGCGACTTCAAAGACGAACATCACGCCCTGATGCGCGAAGCCGAGCTGCAAATAGCCGATCTTGCCGACGTAGTTGACCAGGTATTCGGCGTCGTCCAACTCAGGAGCCTCATCGTCCGGGAACGTCTGGTCGCGGATCTGGTCGAGCAGGATCGCAATGTCCGACTTCTCCAGCACCACCTCGCTCATGGTCACAAAGGGTGCGCCCGCCGCCTTTGCGTGTTCGACAAAGTCCTTCCACCCGTCCGGATTTTCCTCTTCAAACAGAACGGTAGGAACGTCTTCGGTGACATAGGCATTCAGCCGGCGCATACCGTGGCCAGCGATGAACGCTATCATGTCGTCTTTAAGCGAGATAAGATTGTCAGGTTGCATCGATCTCATATTGTCTCAGAAAGCCGCGCAGACCGCACAGCGCGTTTGCAAGAGACAGAGAAGGAAGGATCCCAGTGCCGAAGTTCAAGCACCATCTCTTCATCTGCACCAACGAGCGCGACGAGTCCGCAGACCGTCCGAGCTGTCTTCCCAAGGGTAGCAAGAAGATCAAATCCGCCTTCAAGGACGCCATTAAAGAGGCAGGACTCAAGCATCTGGTCCGCGCCAACGAGTCCGGCTGCCTCGACCAGTGCGAGCATGGGCCGACCGTCGTCGTCTATCCCGAGGCTGTCTGGTATGGTTTTGTGCGGCTCGAAGATGTCGATGAAATTGTGAGCGAGCACCTCGTCCATGGCCGTCCCGTGGAACGTCTGCGGCTCGCCGATGCCTGCCTCAATACGCAGCATTGCCCGCATAAGCCCCTGCCAAAACACAAGTAAGCCGTTGATGCAGTGCCGCCACAAGTGATAGACCCACATGATATATTCGAGTTAAAGTCAATGATTTTTTCTAAAGATTACGTTGGATATCTGGCGCGCCAGACCCTCAAGCATCTTGTTGCCGAGAAGATGATCGAAACCGCCAAACCTGCCGTTCTCGAAGAGCGGGTCACCGCTGCGATGATCGAGGAACTGGCGCTTGAAGACCGCATCAATGACGAGGTCCGCGTCATCCTCGAGGCCTTTCAGGACGATATGCTCAAGACCGGAGCCAGCTACCCCGAGATGTTCAAAAAAGTGAAGAACGAACTGGCCCGCAAGTATAAGGCGGTGCTGTGAGAATCTCCCGCGACAAGCTCAACAAACTTGCCCACACGGTAGCCGACACCCTCGCCGAGATTCCCGAGTGCGACTTTCTTGAAGATCGCAATACGATCCGCCAGGAGGCCCGCAAGGCCCTCGAAAAGCTCCTCCTCGAAGAGACCAGGATCGACGCGGCAGCCCGGCTGAAGATCGCCTCGCAGCGCAAGATCATCATGGAAGGCTCGCAGGAGTGGGACATCCTCTACCGCAAGTATTACAACGACGAAGTTAAAAAGCTTGGGCTATAGCACTGCCAAAGCGCATGAGTCCTGGCTTCAAATTCTGATATACTTAACCCATCGCAGTGGAGAACTTCCTTCCTTCTGGCGTTATGGTGTAACTGGTTAACACGCCGCCCTCTCAAGGCGGAGAGTCCGGGTTCGAGCCCCGGTAACGCTACCAAATCTGTTTTCCTTCCGAATGTCTTTCGCTTAGAAGCTGCGAGCGGAATATAGTCGAAGCAGCGGAATGTTCTGTGTACGGCGCCATGGTGTAACTGGTTAACACGCGGCCCTTTCAAGGCTGAGAGTCCGGGTTCGAGCCCCGGTGGCGCTACCAAATCCCCTCAAAATCTTTCAATCCATGCGGACGATATACTGTCTCAGTGAGCAAGACTTTCTATATCGAAACGTTCGGCTGCCAGATGAACGCCCATGACTCTGAAAAGGTCATTGGTACTCTGGAGCAGCAGGGCTATGCCCAGGTGCGGGATGAAGCCGATGCCGGGCTGATCCTCTACAATACCTGCTCCATCCGCGACAAGGCCGAACAAAAGGTCTTTCACCGCCTGAACGAGTACAAGAAGCTGCAGGGCGAGGGCAAGAAGTTCGCCGTCCTCGGCTGCGTCGCCCAACAAGAGGGCGAAAAGATCTTCGACAAGGCCCCCTACGTCTCGCTCGTCTCGGGCTCGGCGTCCTATCGCAATCTGCCCCAGATGCTTGCACGGCTAGAAGCAGGGGAGCAGCGGATCACCGGCCTCGACGACCGCCAGACGAACGAGACCTTCGAGACTCCATTTGTCGCCCGCACCAATCCTCATCGCGGCTACATCACGATCATCGAAGGCTGCGACAAGTTCTGTGCCTACTGCGTCGTTCCGTATACGCGGGGCAAGGAGCGCAGCCGCACCGCGAACTCGGTTCTCGATGAGGCGATTCGCATGGTCGATGCTGGCTTCACCGAGATCCAACTCCTGGGCCAGAACGTCAACTCCTACCATGACCCTTCCGCTAAGATGACCTTTGCGGAATTGCTTGCCGCAGTCGGCAGCATTCCCGGCATTCGCCGTGTCCGCTTTACGACCTCTCATCCGCGCGATTTCACGAAGGACATCGTGGACGCCATCGATGCTGTGCCGACCCTCTGCGACCACGTCCATCTTCCTGTGCAGAGTGGTTCCACCGCCGTGCTTCATGCCATGTCGCGCGAGTACACCCGCGACTGGTACCTCGAGCGCATCGCGTGGATTAAAGCTGCCAGGCGCAACATCAGCATTACGTCGGACATCATCGTCGGCTTCCCCGGTGAGACCGAGGAAGACCTCGAGCAGACCGCCACCCTGCTTGATGAGGTCGGCTACGACGCCATCTTCGCTTTCAAGTATTCGCCCCGGCCTAATACTCCGGCGATCACCATGGCGGACTCCATCCCCGAAGAAGTCAAGGTGAGGCGGCTGCAAGTTCTCCTCGACCGCCAGCGTGAGACCCAACGGGTGAACTATGAGCGCCATCTTGGTGAAGTGATGGAGCTTATGGTCGAAGGCCACAACCGCCAACGGAACCAGGTGATCGGACGCAGCACTCAGAACAAGACCGTCAACTTCACCACCACACAGCCTATTCTTCCCGCGACGGGAAGCTACGTCTCGGTGCGGATCACGCAGACCTTCCCCAACAGCCTCCTCGGCGAGGCACTGGCAAGCTGATGAAACCACACGATCAGGCCGAGGTGCGCCAACCTGCCGATGCGGGCTCGCAGGCTGAGGTCGAGATGCAGATTCGCGGCCTGATGATGGACCCCGTCACCAATATGCCGATTGTCGTGCTCAAGGACGTTGCCAGCGATCTGGTGCTTCCGATCTGGGTGGGGATCTTCGAGGCAAATGCGATTGCGCTTGAACTGGAGAAGACGGCGACGCCTCGTCCGATGACGCATGATCTGTTGCAAAATCTGGCGCGAGGCCTCAACGCGCAGGTCAACAAGGTTGTCGTCTCGGAGCTTCGCGACGATACCTTCTACGCGGTCATCTGGATGGACCATGCCGGAGAGACGGTCACCCTCGATGCGCGTCCATCGGATGCGATTGCGTTGGCGCTGCGCTGGGATTGCCCCATCTACGTCAATCGCGATGTGCTCGAAAGCTCGAAGCAGGTTGCCAGCGGCTCCCAATCCGTCAACGCCGACGAGATGCGGCGCTGGCTGGAAAACCTGAACGACGACGACATGGGCCGCTATAAGATGTAATGCCCGTCGGCGCTGGCCCAGCTAGGTCCATTGACAGAGCTGCGCCACCTCGGCAGCCCAGGAGTCTTCGGTGGGAAGCGCCGGCAATGGAACGGAAAGTTGCCTCCCCTGACAAACCGACTCGATTGCTGCTGAGAGTGCCGGAAGCATCGAATTCTCGCCACCTTCGAGCACCGTCGCCCACGGCGTATCGAGCAGGATATCGCTGACTCCGGACTCTCGATGAAGCAGCAGGGGGATGCCGCGTTGCAACGATTCGATTGCCGGGATGCCATAACCCTGCACCGCGGGCATCAGGAACAAATCCGCGGCGTTATAGAGACCCTGTAACGCCTCGTCACTCACAAAGCCGTGAAAATGGATGCGACCGTCCACCCCTAATTCCTTTGCGAGTGCTTGCATCGCAGGGAGAGAAGAGCCTTTGCCTGCGACATCGAGCTGCCAGTCGATCTTTGCGGAGAGAGGAGTTCCAGCGTGTTCGAGGGCAGCCAGGGCGCGCACCATCCAGTCGATCCGTTTGTTTGCCTCAACCCGCGAGACACTCAACATGCGCAGGGTTGTGGTCACTGGCCGCAGGCGGAAGGTGTTCGTCTGAGAGAGGCCGCCCATGCGGGCAATTGCCGCCTTGACTCCAAAGACTCGCTCTGTCTCCTGACGCAGATAGGTGCTGGTAACGATGGTTTGGCCACCGCTTCGGAGCCCATATCCCGTGATTTTGTCCGACACAGACCGGCCCAGCCGCCGGCGAATCGATCCGGCTTTGCCTCCATCGCTGAAGAGGCTTGGCGTGTCATGCATCAGGCAATGAAAGCCGCGAACACCCGCGAGCGTGGTGTGCAGGGCGGGCTGGTACCCGGACATCAGCGGCTTGGGAGCGCGGGGACGCGATTTGAAGTAGCGGCGCAGGGCGCGAACTTTATGGACTGCGTCCATCTCTGGCTTCAGTTGAATAACCTGCACAGGATAAGAGGCGAAGCGCTCCAGCCCCACCCTGTCTTCGTAGGTGACGAAGTGACTGTGCATGCCATGCTCGTGCAGCCAGCGGCCGAGCGCGAGACAGCTACGCTCAGCCCCACCCATCGCAGCGACTTCGGTGAGAACGATGGCGCGAGAGGTCTCGGAGACGGTTGAGGGATCAAGCATGTGCGAACCTCTCTTTAGATGCATCCTCTGGAGCGCTAACCGTTGCGCCGGGACTCTCGTCAGCGGGAGCAAAGATCTTCGAGGTAGGTGAAGAACTCGGGGAAGGAGATGGCAGCGGCTTCGGCGCCGTGGATCTCGGTGTCGCCGTTGGCTCGCAAGGCGGCGATGGAGAAGGCCATGGCGATACGGTGGTCGCTGCCGGAGTCGATCTGTGCGCCGTGAAGCTGCTGGTTGCCGGGGATGGTGAGGCCGTCTTCGTGCTCAGTGAACTCAGCCCCCATGGCCTTGAGGTTTTTGGCGACCAGCGCGATGCGGTCGGACTCTTTGACGCGAAGCTCCTTCGCATCGCGGATGGTGATGCCCTCGCGGGTGTAGGGAGCGATGGCGGCGAGGACGGGAAGCTCATCGATGAGCTGGGCCGAGAGCGCACCGGCGATGGCGATGCCCTTGAGGCCGCCGGGCGCGGTGTTGACCTGGATGGTGCCGATGAGTTCGCCGTGGTGCTCTTCGACGTTGAGCACCTTGATCCTGCCGCCGAGAGCGGTGATGACGTCGAGCAGCGCGGCGCGGGTCGGGTTCATGCCGAGGGAATCGAGGACGAGGTTTGAATCGGGAAAGAGCAGGGCAGCGCAGAGGAAGAAGGCGGCGGAGGAGAGGTCGCCGGGAACGGTCGCTTCGATGGCTTTGAGCTTCTGGCCGCCGGGGATGCTCAACTTGTCGCCTTCGCGGGTCAGGGTTGCGCCGAAGGCCTTGAGCGCCTGCTCGGAGTGGTCGCGGGTGCGCACGGACTCGGTGAGGCTGGTGGTGCCGTTGGCCTGAAGTCCGGCGAAGAGGACCGCGGTTTTTACCTGCGCGGACGGGATGGGTGTGTCGAAGTCGATGGCGGTGAGCGGGCCGCCGATGATAGTCATAGGAGCGTGGCCGCCTACGGCACCATCGCCGCCGGTGAGGTGGATCTCCGCGCCCATCTTCGAGAGCGGCTTGCGGATGCGCTCCATGGGGCGCAGGGTGAGGGAGTGGTCGCCGATGAGGGTGAAGGTGTGGTGATGCGGCGCGATGAGGCCAGCCAACATGCGCATGGTGGAGCCCGAGTTGCCGCAGTCGAGCGGATGCTCCGGCTGGCGGAACACTCCGGCGGTGCCGGTGATCTCGATGGTCTTGCCCTGTTTGACGATGGTTGCGCCGAGCGCCTCCATGCAGGCGAGCGAGGAGTGGGGATCGGCCCCGGTGGAGAAGTTCGAGAGGACGGTGGTGCCTTCGGCGAGGCCGGCAAGCATGGCATAGCGGTGGGAGATGGACTTGTCTCCAGGCAGAGTGAGCGAGCCTTGCAGGGTGCGGGCGGGGCGGATGGTTTGAGTGGACATTGAGTTCTAGTTTAGGACATCGGGATTCTCCCGGGGGAGAAGATGTTTCCCTTCGACAAGGAGGCCGTTCGCTTTCCTGTTGCTTTCCCAGAGAAGGCGTGGCATTATTCCTGTGGGAAACCAAGAGGTCAGCGATGAGGAAAAAGACGGATGTTCGGCAGGGCACGCTGGGCCTGATGGTCCTGAAGACCCTCGATGTGCTGGGGCCGCTGCATGGCTATGGGGTGGCGCGGCGCATCGAGCAGATCAGCGGAGATCTGTTGGCCGTGAACCAGGGCACCTTGTATCCCGTACTGCTGAAGCTGGAACAGGAGGGTGCGATTGCATCCGAGTGGGGCGCATCGGAAAACAATCGCCGGGCGCGTTTCTATCGTCTGACACGGGCGGGACACAAGCTGCTCGATGCCGAGACCCTGGACTGGGAGAAGACAACGGCGATCATCGCGCGATTCTTTGCGGTGAGAGCGGAGGACCTGTCATGAGATTGCTGAGGAGATTTCTGGCGCGTTTGGCGAACTTCGCGACGGGTCGGCAGAAGGATCAACGTCTGCGGGAAGAGGTGGAGGAGCATCTCGCGATGCAGACGGCGGAGAACCTGCGCGCGGGGATGACTCCGTCTGAAGCGCGCCGCCAGGCAGTGCTGAAGTTTGGCGCGCGGGAGGCAATCCGCGAGGACTACCATGCGGAGCAGGGGCTGCCAGTGCTCGAGAATCTGATGCAGGACCTGCGCTTCGCCCTGCGACAGTTGTCGAAATCGCCAGGTTTTGCAATCACTACAGTGCTCACGCTGGCCCTCGGTATCGGCGCGCTCACTACGGTCGCCACCTGGACGAACGCCGTTCTTTACAATCCTTGGCCTCATGTCGATACGCCTCGCCAGCTTCGCTTTATCGATGCGACCGTGCTCGGCAACAACGGCTACTCCGTCCACTATGACCAATACCGTTTTTTACGCGAGTCGGGGCGCTCCTGGAAGGATGCCGCTGCATTCGAATTGACTTCGATTGATCTCGCCGAGCCGGGCGCGCAACCGGAGGCCGTCACCGCCGGTGTGGTTTCGCCGAACTACTTTCAGTTTCTTGGCATCACGCCGCAGAAGGGCCGCTTCTTTCAACTGAATGCAGATGATCGCGCTTACGGTGCGAATGATGAGATCGTCCTTTCCGATGCGCTCTGGCGCGGCCATTTCAACGCCAGTCCTTCGATTGTGGGCCGCGTGATCTCTATCAGCGGGCATCCCTTTACCGTCATTGGCGTCGCCCCGGCGGACTTCGCCGGAATCTATGGCGGGATCGCCGAGGCAGCATGGACTCCGCTCTCCGGTCTGCACGATCTCTCCGCAGATTCCGCGCCCGATCCCTTGCTCCACTACGGACTGCAAGTCGCCGTACGCCTTCGTCCCGGGGTGAGCAGCGAGACAGCCGCAGCCGAGGTCCACGCGCTGGCCCGCGCCTTTGCCATGCGGCATCCCGACGGCAACCTGGCCCATTGGGACCTGAACCTGCGTGATGCCGCCCATTTCCAGCGTGGACTCTTCGGCATGGTGGGCCAGCAGTTGCCCGTCCTGTTCGGGGCATCCATCCTGCTCATGCTGCTGGTCTGCATCAATATTGCTTCGCTGCTGTCTCAACATGCGGCGCGACGCCGGCGTGAGATTGCCATCCGCGCCTCCCTGGGCGCTTCACCAGCCCGTATCGCGGCGCAGGTACTCACTGAGACCGGCTTGCTGGCTGTTGCGGGTTCACTGGCGGGATGGGCAGCCAGCATCGGCATGGCGCGTGCGCTCTACGTGCTGCTGCCCCACTTCGGTTTTCCACTGGTCTTCAATCTGCACGGCGATGTCCGCATGTTTTTCTTCATCGCTGCCATCGCCCTGGCCGTGACGCTGGCCTGCGGTATTTATCCTGTGCGCCAGTCTCTGCGTATCTCGCAAAAAGAGGCGCTGCACGAAGGCGGTGCGGCCGTTACCCGAGGCGCCAGCAACAAGCATGGCCGCCGTATCCTGCTTGGCTTTCAACTCGGCATCTGTTTCGTCGTCCTGGTCTGCTGCGGTCTGCTCACTCGCACGGCCCTCAACATTGTGAACCGTTCCACTGGCTTTGACCGCAACAACTGTCTTACAGCGATGCTGTCCCTTTCGCGCTCGGGATATACCGAGCAACGTGGCCTGGCATTGCAGGTAGCGCTCCTCGATCGACTGCGCACCACGCCCGGCGTGGCCTCCGCTACACTCACCTCCCACTTGCCCATGGGAGAGTACGGGTCCGGAAATACACGTGGCATCAGCATTCCCGGATACGTCCCTGCTAAAGACGAAGACATGGCAGTCACCACGGATTTTGAAGGTCCGGACTTTTTTCATGTCATGGGCATCGCCATGCGCCAGGGGCGCGAGTTCGACCTGCGTGACAACGCCTCATCCGCGATGGTCGTTGTGATCAACGAATCGATGGCGCACCGGTACTGGCCTAAAGGCGGCGCGATCGGCAGCAGTGTGATCTTCGACAAACAACCTCGCCGCATCGTCGGCATTGTTGGAGATTACGCCTATTCCGACCCTGCGAATACCGATCCGTCTCCGCTGCTGTTCGTGCCGTTAGCCCAGCACTACACGAGCGACGTTTTCGTGGCGCTTCGTTCCCGCACGACGCCCTCGGCCATCACGGCGCAACTCCGCAAGGTCGTCACCGGCCTCGACAGCTCGTTACCGCTCGAAGAGGTACGTACTCTCGAGGAAGTCACCAGCGAACGCTACCAGATGTCCCGTATCCCCGCCGAACTGCTTGGCGTCTATGCCATCTCCAGCGTCCTCGTCGCCATGCTTGGCCTGTATGCGGTCATGGCCTACTCGGTCATCGAGCGCTATCGAGAGTTCGCGCTGCGCATGGCCCTCGGTTCGACGCGCGCCGCCATCTTCCGGCTGGTGCTGAGCGGTAGCGGATGGACGGCGGCCGTCGGTCTCGTGACCGGCGGATTGGGCTCCATTCTGGCCGTACGTCTGCTGCGTTCCATGCTGTTTGGGGTCGCACTTTTCGATCCGGCGAGTTATTGCGCAGCAGCAGCCCTTTTGCTGGTCACCGTGTTCCTCTGCGGTTTGGCTCCGGCCCGCCGCGCTGCGTCGGTCGAACCGATGGAGGCGCTTCGCACGGAATGAAATACGGAAGAATCACGCCACTGTGGAGGCTGTTTGAGTCAATTCCTCTATCTCGGCTCTGACGGTGGAAGCAGAAAAGGGCACGCCTTCGGCTGGGATGAAGAGCCGGAAGACGGTCCCGCCCGCGATGCCGGTGGTGGCGGCGCGGCTGCGGACGTGCAGGTTGCCGTGATGTTTGGCGATGATCTCGTGGGAGATCCACAGGCCGAGACCGGTCCCGGTGATTCCCTTGGTCGAGAAGAAGGGCTCGAAGATATGGCCGAGAGTGGCGATGTCCATCCCTGTGCCGTTGTCGGCGACGGTAATGGCGATGCCGTGTGTCCCGGTGCGCCAGTCGCGCGCGGCTGCGGTACGCACAACGATGCGTCCGCCGGCGGGAAGGGCATCCATTGCGTTTCCGAACAGATTGGCGAGTACCTGCCGTATCTCCCCGGCCTGCAACATCACGGATGAAGTTGCGCGGAACTGGCGGACGACCTCGATCCGCAGGCCGCGCAGTCGCGATTCAAGCAAAGCGAAGACGGTTTCAATCAGCTCGTGGACGTCCGTCTCGGCGGCGTAGCTGCTGCCCCGGTAGAAGCGCAGGGTCTGCATGGTGATCTGCGCCACCCGGTCGAGCTCGTTCTGGGCGAGTTCGATGTAGCTGCGCGACAGTTCGGAGAGATCGGTGCGTGCCGCCAGATAGAGGCAGTTGGTGATCGCCTCCAGCGGGTTATTGATCTCGTGCGCGATGGAGGCGGCCAGACGTCCGGCGACGGCAAGTTTTTCGGTCCGGCGGAGAAGCTCCTCACTCTTCTTCTGGAGAGAGAGGTCGGCGATGAAGGCGGCCAGTTGGCGGTCTTCCTGCTTCGCCTCTGGATTGAGCAGGGCGATACCGACGAGGACCGTGATCGTCTCTCCGGCCCGGGTCGTGCAGGCGGCCTGGAAGGGTTCCGTCTGCGCGGTGTGGCTGAGGGCGGCGTGGGCGACGGAGAGCGAGGGGCAGAGCGAGTCGAGCGTGAGATTGCCAGAGGCGATGTCGCCGTCTGTGCAGCCGAGCAGCCGCTCGACCGACTGGTTGGCGTAGAGGATGCGGCCCGAGGCGTCGCTGATGAGCAGGCCCAGCGGCATCGCTTCGACGAGCCGGTGAAAGCGGGCTTCGCTGGCGCGGAGGGCCTCTTCCGCGGCGAGTTTGTTGCGGCGGCCTGAGGCATCTTTCAACTCGCGTTCGAGTGCAGGGACGAGACGGGCAAGGTTCTGCTTGGCGACGTAGTCATGCGCGCCCGCACGCATGGAATCGACGGCAGTCTCTTCGGAGATCGCTCCCGACATCATGATGAAGGGAATGTCGAGGCCGGATTGTTTGAGCAGTTGCAGAGCCGCCGGTCCGCTGAAGTTGGGAAGATTGTAGTCGGCCAGTACAACTTCGGGAGCGTCTTGATCACTGAGCGCGGCCAGCATCTCGGCGGCAGTTTCAACTCGTGTGACGCGCGGGGTGAAACCGTGGCGCCGCAGATGCCGTTCCAACAGGAAGGCATCGTCGACGTTGTCTTCGACGAGCAGAACGTTCAGGCTGCGTGGCGCTAATTCAGTGGAGGACATTCGTTCAGCACCAGCCAATACATTCCCAACTGCCGTGTTGCCTCTGCAAAATCGCTGAAATTGACCGGTTTGCGAATGTAGCTGTTGACCCCAAGCTGATAGCTGCGGACGACGTCGCGTTCTTCGTCGGAGGAGGTCAACACGACGACTGGCAGCAGTTGGGTGGAGGTGCACTCGCGGATGCGGCGAAGAACTTCGAGGCCATCAATCTTGGGCAACTTGAGGTCGAGCAGGACCACCTGGGGGCGAATCGGATTGGGGCCGCAGAGTAAATTGATTGCCTCTTCGCCGTCCCGCGCCACGCGGACCTCGTTCGCGATATTTGACTTCTTCAAGGCACGAATCGTAAGCAATTCATGATCGGGATCGTCTTCGACCAATAAAATCAGTTTTGTCGTGTCCGTCATGGAGATTATCCTAGCGTAAACAAAAAAGTCGCGCCATGATCGATGGCGCTTCGGGCCCAGATGCGGCCCTGGTGGCGGTGGACGACGCGGGCCACGGTTGCGAGACCGATGCCGGAGCCGGTGAAATCCTTGTCGCCATGCAGGCGGTTGAAGGCGTTGAAGAGCTTGTCGGAATAGAACATGTCGAAGCCGGCACCGTTGTCGCGAACGAACCATGCCTTTTGCTTCGGGTCCCAGCCGAAGTCCACGGTTGGCTGGGGGACCTTCGAGCTGAACTTGACCGCATTTCCGAGCAGATTTTCGAGGGCGATACGGAGCAGGCGAGGATCGGCACTGGTGTGCATCCCCTTCTCTATATTGAAGATGGTGCCAGTAGCCGGGTTCTGTTCCTTGATATCCGAGACGATGGATTCGGCCATCTGGCTAAGGTCAACGTCCTCCCTTGTAAGTTCGGAGCGGGTGATGCGCGAGAGCTGCAGGAGGGCGTCGATCAACTGACCCATGCGCTGAACGCCATTTCTTACGCGGCGAATGTAGTCCCTGCCTACGTCATCCACCAGGGCCGCATAGTCTTCTTCGAGTGCGAGGCTGAAGCCGTCGATGGTCCGCAGCGGCGCCCGCAGATCGTGCGAGACCGAGTAGCTGAAGGCTTCCAGCTCGTGGTTGATCGTCTCCAGTTCGGCGGTGCGGAGCTGGACACGGTTTTCGAGGGTGGTGTTGAGCGAGCGCACCTGGTCGGCGTGTTCCTCGGCCTCGGCGCGGGCCACGGCGAGCCGTTCGGCGTCAAGCTCGGAGGTGACGCGCATGTGACGCTCGCGAATAAAATAGCGGAGCATCATCAGAATGAAGAGGAAGTCGAGACAACTTGCCAGCGTGAGCGTATAGAGCGCCTGACGGCTACTCGACGTTGCGACCGCAATGCGTTCCACCAGCAGTCCATGCTCCACCGCCTCCATCTGGTCGGCGAGGCGGCGCAGGTTGTCCATCTCCAGCTTGCCGGTACCGGTGAGAATCAGCGCATGGCTGCTGTCGGCATCGCCGCTGCGGCGCAGATCGATTCCTTGCTGCAAGAGGTCGAGCCGGCGGTCGATGGCTGCGCGCATCTCCTGGAGGTGCGCCTGCTGGGTGGGGTTGTCGGAGGTCAGCGTCTGAAAGTGATTGAGCTCTTTGGGTAGCTCCTGTTTCGCGGAGAGATAAGGGACCAGATATTTTTCGTTGCCGGTGATGAGGTAGCCGCGGTTGCCGGTCTCGGCGTCTTTGGCCGAACTCATGATGCGCTCGACCTGGTCGATCGACTGCCAGGTGTGGTCGACCCAGGCTTCGCTGCGGATCAGGGAATTGATGGACCGGAATGCGAACCATGTATTGAGGCCGACGACGCCGAATGCGAAGAGCAGAAGGACGGGGACAAAAACTCGGTTGGCCTTTGGCTTCATGGTGTCGGTTTATTCTACGGCGGCGGCGGCCGGGCGCAAGGAGGTTGACGATGGAATGACAACCAAGCATTGCGGGGGTACACTTTCCCCGTCAGTTGCAAAAACCGGGTGGGGGCTTGTCCTGACAATAGATTTGCGGGCCCTGTATGGCGTTTTAACCAAGGAGACCCGGGTGAAGACCAATCGATACCTTATCGCAGGCGTGCTGGCTTCGTTCGCCGCACTGGCCTCGTCCGCTGCCCATGCGGACTTTACCTATACCGAGACGACGCAGATTACGGGCGGCTCGATGATGCAGTTGATGAAGATGGCGGGGAGGTTCAGCAAGACCGCGCGGCAGGCCGGTGAGCCGGTGGTTTCGACGGTTGCCGTCAAAGGCAATCGAATGACGCGGGTGGGACCGCAGCAAACGGAGATCATCGACCTCGATCGGGAGACGGTCACGAGCATCGACCATCAAAAGCGTCAATACACCGTGATGACCTTCGAGCAGATGCGCCAACAGATCCAAAAGGCGATGCAGAAGGCGAAAGAAGAGCAGCAGAAGAAGTCCGCGGACCAGAACGCTGTCTCCAATCCCGACGTGAAGTTTCAGGTGCATGTGCGCAATACAGGAGCCACCAAAGAGGTTGCAGGCCTGAGTGCGGAGGAATCGATCCTGACCATGGCGATGGATGCTACCGACAAGACCTCGGGACAGACGGGCTCTATCGCGATTACAAACGATCTCTGGCTGGCCCCTGAGATTCCCGGCTATGACGAGATCAAGGACTTCTATCGGCGCTATGCGGAAAAGATGAAGGTGGTGTTCAACGGCGCCGTCAATCCTGCGATGTTCGCACAGTACCCCGGAGCGGGGCAGGGAATGGCGGACATGGTCAAGGAGATGTCGAAGCTGAAGGGCACTCCTGTATTGCAGGTGATGCGGATGGGCACGACCGCGAACGGAGCGCCGCTGCCTGCGGCCTCCGAGGCCCCGCTGCCGCCGCCGGGAGCTTCGCCTGCGATGCCGAGCGCAGGCGACGTGGCCAAGGATGCGGCGCAGCAGTCGGCCACGTCGGCCATTGCGAGCAGGATGGGATCGCTGGGAGGACTGGCAGGCGGTTTGGGCGGATTCGGCCATAAGAAGAAGAAAGCCGACCAGGCGCCTGCGGCTGCTCCGGAGGAGGCACAGGCTGCAACTGCAACGGCGGCTGTTCTGATTGAGTCGAATACGCAGTTGACCGGATTTTCTCAGGCAGCGGCGGACGAGTCGATGTTCGCGATTCCTACAGGATACAAACAGGTGAATCTTGCCAACTCCGATTAGAGAGTATGGCGACGAACTGAAAGGCCGACCCGCGGTGTTTCTTCCTTGATTGTGTCTTCAGGCTGGGGCTCGGGCGCGTCGTCCTCCAGCTCATCTTCCACGCGCAGAAAACGCCGCATGTAGCGCAGCGGTTCTTCGGAGGCAGCCATCTCGCGCAGATGATAAAGCCAGGCGTCCTCGCGGGTGTTGCGCCGGGTATAGGCCTTGCGCTTCACGGTGCCGATGCTTCCATCGGCCATGCGGCGCATGAAGGTCTGCGACGGCACCTGAAAGGTCATCAATTCGCCGCCCTTCCAGAATAAGGACGCGAACTCGTGCGAGAACAGCAGCACGTAGTAGCGCTTCTCGGCGGAGAGCATCTCAATCGCGTGGCGCGTGTTCTGCCACGGCAGGCCGAGATTGCCCGTATACCACCTGCGAAACTCGAAGCCGTTACCCCGGGCCTGTCCAATGAGCAGTTGCAGCAATTGAAACCGTGTCATAAATAACCGTCCAAATCCTAAAGCGCGTGCAGCAACCTGGGGAGTACAGGCGTCCAACTGTATAGTTTACGGTGAGCCGGCGTCTATTACTTCGAGAGGACTGCGTTCGCCTTCTCAATCTATCCCGAGGTGGGCTTGCTGAGACGATGACACGAAAAAGGCGCCACATTGCGGTCCTGAGTTCGCTCTCCCTGATGGTGGCGCTCGCCGTGTCCGGCAGCGCGCAGACCTATAACCCGGCTGACCATACCGATCCCATCAACCTCACGCCGCTGGCCCGCGAGGCCCGCATCGATTTTTATAACCTTAACTATGATGGCGCGCTCGCCCGCTTCGAGAGGGTGTTGAAGGCCAATCCGAACAATCCGATGGCCGTTGACTATGTGCTGACGACCGTCATCTTCCGCGAACTCTACCATCAGGACTTGCTGGATACGACCTACTACGCGCACAACAGCTTCCTCAGCTCCAAGCGCGATGTCCCTGTTCCGGAGGCCACGCGGCAGCGCATCGAAGACCTTACCGACCGTGCCATCGATCTCTGCGACCAGGAGATCAAGGCCAACCCGAACGCCAAAAATGCCTACTTTGCGCGAGGCTATGCTCACGGAATGCACGCTGCGTTCATTACGCTGGTGGACCATAGCTATATCTCAGCCGCGCGCCAGGGTCTGAACGCGCGCAACGACAGCGAAGAGGCGCTCAAGATCGATCCAGGCTACGCCGACGCGAAGATGGCGATTGGCATTCAGCAGTTCGCCGTGGCCAGCCTGCCGCGCCTGCTGCGCATCATGGTCGGCATCGCCGGGGTGAACGGCAATAAGGAGAAGGGATTGCAGATGCTCCGCGAGTCTGCCGCGCAGGGCGTGGTAACGCCTGTCGAGTCCCGTACCGCGCTCTCGCTCTTTCTGCGCCACGATGCCCGTTATCCCGAGGCGCTCGCTGTCGAACGCGGGCTTGCGGAAGAGTATCCGCACGATTATCTCTTTCGACTCGAAGTGGCAAACATCACCAAGGATGGAGGCAATGGACCTGCGGCTATCGCGGCCTACAAGGCAATTCTTGTGGATGCGGCGAAACCTGGCTACTTCTTCGATCCGCGCCTGCACATGACCTACTTCGGTCTCGCCGATACCCAGCGCGGGCAGAACGAGATCGCCGATGCGGCGAAGAACTATCTGGCAGCTGCCGCGCAGCCTACCTGCAGCGACTGGCTCCGCCGCCGTGCGCAGTTGAACGCGGGTGAGATGTTCGACCTGCTTCACAACCGGCCGGAAGCAATCAAACAATACCAGCAGGCCAGCGCCGGGGGCGGCGATCAGTCGCAGGCCGATGCCGCTCGGAAGTACCTGAAAACCCCCTATAAGGGTAAATAATTCAGGCGAAACTATGGCAAAATAGAGTTCGCTGCTAAATGCAGTCTTTTGGAGTCTCCCATGTTCTGTAGCCATTGTGGAAAGCCAATCGAATCGTCCTCCCGCTTCTGCCCAGCCTGCGGAGCGACCGTCGCTGCCGCTCCGCCGTTGAACGCCTTCCGTCCTGCCGCGCGGCTTACTCGTCCGCGCAGCCCGCGCATGATCGCCGGAGTCTGCTCCGGGTTCGCGCTGCACTACGGCTGGGACCTTAACCTGGTCCGCGTCATCGCGGCATTGTTCATCATCCTGACGACCGGCATCGGCGCACTGGCCTATCTCGCCGCCTGGGTCATTATCCCTGACGCGCCTTACGCATTCCCGATAAAGAGCACCTAGTTTGTCCAGAAAAATCGCGCCCGCGCCAAGCCCCCGCCCCTTCGCCTATAGCAACCGCACGCTCCACTGCGACGGAGCCGACCTCTCGGCCCTTGCGGATGAGCATGGCACGCCGCTTTACGTCTACTCGGCGCAGCAGATCTCCGAGCGCTTCGAGCTCTTCGAGGACGCCTTCAGAGGCAGGCCGCACACCATCTGCTACGCGGTCAAGGCCAACTCTTCGCTGGCGATTCTGCGCCTGCTTGCCGAGCAGGGAGCGGGCTTCGATATCGTCTCCGGGGGCGAGTTGGAGCGTGTCCGCAAGGCCAACAAAGGCGCACTGCGCAAGGTCGTCTTCTCTGGCGTAGGCAAGCAGGTCTGGGAGATCGACGCCGCACTCAAGGCCAACATCCTTCTGTTTAATGTCGAGTCGGAGGCGGAGCTGCACCTGCTTGCCGCCCGCGCTGAAGCTCTCGGCATCCGCGCCCGGTTCGCGCTTCGCGTCAATCCCGACGTCTTCGCCGATACGCATCCTTATATCTCTACGGGTCTTAGCGAACACAAGTTCGGCATCGATATTAAGCAAGCCCGCGCTATCTACCGCAAGGCTGCGAAATCGAAGTGGCTCGATGCCGCAGGAGTCAGTGTCCACATCGGCTCGCAGATTCGCAAGGTCGATTCGTTCGCCGCCGCCGCCGCCCGGGTGACGGCCCTGATCGCCGACCTCAGAAAAGATGGTCATGAGATCCGCTACATCGACGCTGGCGGCGGTCTCGGTATCGACTATGGCACTACCGCGTTCAACCCGGCGCAACAGGTACAGAAGTACGCTGCCGCTTTGAGCAAGGGACTCGCGGCTGAAACCGCTCACCTCATTATCGAGCCGGGCCGCTTCATCGTGGCGCAGGCGGGAGCGCTGCTTACCCGCGTTCTCTTCGTGAAAAAGAATGGCTCGAAGACTTTTATCATCACTGACGCAGGGATGAACGACCTCATCCGCCCATCGCTCTACCATGCCCATCACGAGATTCTTCCGGTGAAGCAGCCGCGTTCCGCAGCGCCATCCATCACGGCGGATATCGTCGGGCCGGTATGTGAGTCCGGCGACTTCTTCGCCCGCGACCGTGTGCTTGCTGCCGTCAAGCCCGGAGACCTCGTATTGATTCTCGATGCCGGCGCTTACGGCATGAGCCTGACCAGCAACTACAACAGCCGCCCGCGTCCTGCCGAGGTGCTGGTTGAAGACGCGAAAGTCAAGCTCATTCGCCGCCGCGAAACCATGCGCGATCTTCTAGCTCCGGAAGTTCTGGACTGAGCGGCCATTGCGGGCGAACGGCTTAACCCCGATTGGCACCGATAAACACCGGTCAGCAGCGGATTACGAGGAAGGTTCGATCTGCTTCTCTGTACTCATTGATGTCTATTGGCAGAGGGTTTGCCCCGTTTCTGATCGGTGTTTATCGGTGCAGATCGGTGTCAGGTTGTTTGTCTGACGAGGCGAAATTTTCTTCCGTCTGTATCGGTCCCCTCTGTTCCGCGGCGAAGCCTGGGGCCGCTCCAACATGCTAAACTCACAAGGTCGCCGAGGTTCGCCAACCGACCGAAGCTCCGGTGAAATCATCATTGAGGTAGTCCATGTCCGGCCATTCAAAATGGGCCACAATCAAGCATAAGAAGGGCGCGCTTGACGCCAAACGTGGCAAGATCTTTACCCGTCTCATCAAGGAAATCACCATTGCGGCAAAGACCGGCGGCGGCGGCGACCCCGACGGCAATCCCCGTCTGCGCGGAGCCATTGCGGCGGCCAAGGCGGAGAACATGCCCGCCGATAATATCAAGCGCGCCATTCAGCGCGGCACCGGCGAGCTCGAAGGCGTCTCCTACGAGGAGATCACCTATGAGGGCTACGGCCCAGGCGGCGTTGCTGTCATCGTCGATGTGCTGACCGACAACAAGAACCGTGCGGTCAGCGAAATCCGCCACGCCTTCTCGAAAAATGGCGGGAACCTGGGCGAGTCGAACTCGGTAGGCTGGATGTTCTCAAAGAAGGGCGTCATCGTGATTGCGAAGTCGGCAGCCGGCGAAGACAAACTCACCGAGATCGTCCTCGAAGCGGGAGCGGAAGATCTGAGTGATGAAGGCGAAAACTGGGAGGTGCTCTGCGATCCCAAGGACTTTGAGGCTGTCACCAACGCGCTGAAGGCCGCGAATATCGCGCCCGAACACGCCGAGGTCACCAAGATAGCTTCGACCTATACCAAGCTCGAAGGCTCTCAGGCCAATGCCATGATCCGGCTTCTGGAGGTACTCGAAGACCTGGACGATACGCAAAACGTCTACTCCAACTTCGATATGGATGAAGCTGCCATGGCGAATGCCGGACAATAGCAGGAGCGGTCAACGATTCAGACGAGGCCGCCGTTTATCGGCGGCCTTCTTCTTTCAGCGATACATCTCGAACGGAGCGATAGAGTGACCAAAGGTTTTTGCGGTACAGCAAGATCATCCATCTGGGTTCTGGGCGTCATCCTCTCTGTCCTCTTTGTTCCCTTCGCTTCCGGGCAGGCTACAGCGACAAACGCCGATAACGATGCGACACCCTTCCATGCGAACTCCGGAAAACTTCCGCTCGACCTGGGCGTCCTGGTTCAAAGTGGCGTGGGTCTGACCGAGAACCGCAATGACTTCAAGTTCCTTATGGCAGGTGTTCACGCCGGGAAGGTTCTCACCGGTAACTATCTGCCCGGTCCGTTGCACGGCAACTTCGAGTACGCGGTCGAGGTCTTTCCCTTCTGGCAGTCCTACACGCCAAGGTTTCAGCGCGCCCACTGCAAGGCCGTCCCGGACTCAGCAAACCTCGACTGTTCTCCGCTCTATACTACCGGCGGCACTTACTCCGGCGTCTCCATCACCCCCATTATTCTGCGCTGGAACTTTACCGGCACGCGCCGCATCTCACCATGGATACAGGGCGCGGGAGGCCTTCTTTGGACGAATCACAAATATCCAGGGTTCGGCGGACAGCCGCTGACGCTCGCGAACGACGGTCCCAACACCGACGCCAGCGTATGGAACTTCACGCCGCAGGGAGGTGTAGGGTTGCACTACTTCCTGCGGCCTCGCCGCTCCATCGACTTCAGCGCCAACGCGGTGCACGTCTCCTCGGCCTCGCTCGGAGACAAGAACCCCGGAGTGAACGCGAGCGTTCAATTCACGATCGGCTATAGCTGGTGGAAGTAAGACGAGCTTATGAATTCTGACGCAATCATCGAGTGTGTTCCAAACTTTTCCGAAGGCACGGACGTTGCAAAGGTAAGCAAGATCGTCGCCGCGATGCAGTTTGAGGGGGTGAGCCTTCTGGACTGGTCGCTCGACACTGCTCACAACCGTTCGGTCGTCACCATCGCCGGGGCACCGGCAGCGGTGATCGCGGCAGCGGTGAAGTCTGTCGGCAAGGCAGCGGAGTTGATCGATCTTAGAAAGCAGAAGGGCGTCCACCCGCGTATCGGCGCTGCTGATGTCGTTCCGTTTATTCCGGTGAAGGGCGTATCGATGGCGGAGTGCGCTGTCCTGGCGCGGCAGGCGGGTCTGCTGATCTGGCGGACCTATGGTGTTCCTGTCTATTTTTATGGAGCGTCCGCCGCTCGCCCCGACCGCGTGCAACTCGAAGATGTTCGTCGAGGACAGTTCGAAGGTCTGCGTGAGGCCACGCGCCGCGGCGATGCAGCCCGGTCTCCGGACATCGGCGGGCCTGCCCTCCATGAAACAGCTGGAGCGTCGGCGGTTGGGGCGCGAAATTTCCTCATTGCCTATAACATCCATCTTCACCAGACGGACATCTCTGCCGCCCGCGCCATTGCCCGCGATATTCGAGCATCGAATGGCGGACTTCATGGAGTGAAGGCGATCGGCGTCGTCGCCAATGGACGCGCGCAGGTGAGCATGAACATTACCGATTTCCGCATCACGCCTATGCGGCATATTCATGCGACCATTCAGCATCTTGCGCAGCGTCATGGCGCTCTGATCGACGATGCTGAGCTTATCGGGCTGATTCCAGAGGAGGCCTATGATGAAGGCTCGGAGTGGGTGGATCAGATCCCCGGCTTCGATCCAGCGCTCAAGATTCTGGAGCGGCGCCTCAAGCATCCGCTTGCGTGGCCCGCTGCCTGATGTAGAGTGAAGAGGTGCAGGTGCAAGGCTTCGGCCTTGTTAAACGGGAAGCCGGTGAGATTCCGGCGCTGACTCGCAGCGGTGATGGGAACGAACAACGCATGGCTTTGGCCAAGCACTGTTCTCTTTGAGAATGGGAAGCGGCGTTTAGTAGGTAGCCCAAAGTCCGAAGACCGGCCCGCCGCCACCACCGCGGAAGAGACCTTGCGTCTCCCACTGCGGGTGCGCTGAGGACGCCGGTCTCGAGTATGGCCCGGTTGCCAATGTTTCGTTGCCGTCTTCGTGACGGGTTCAACGTTGCCTGCGCATGGGTGGTTCCTTCGTTTCATCAGGAGAGGAACCCGAATGTCATCGCCATCACTATCCACTGCAAAACCATCCACTGCAAATCTGGGATATCCACGCATCGGTCGCCAACGCGAGTTGAAGTTCGCGCTCGAAGAGTTTTGGCGCGGCCGCCTTAACGAGGCAGACTTACTGGCAACGGCAAAGACCTTGAGACAGCGGCACTGGCAACTGCAAAAGGCTGCCGGTCTCGACGTGATCCCCAGCAACGATTTTTCGTTTTACGATCAGGTGCTCGACGCTCTGGTGCTCATCGGCGCAACTCCGGCTCGCTTTGGAACTGGACCTGTCACACTTACCCGCTACTTTCAGATGGCCCGCAACAGTAACGAACAGACGGCCATGGAGATGACCAAGTGGTTCGATACTAACTATCACTATCTGGTGCCGGAGTGGAGTAGCGAGCTTGCCTTCATTCCGGACTCGACCAGGCTGCTGGCTGAGTTTGCCGAAGCACGGAGTCTCGGCATCATCACCAGGCCCGTGTTGATTGGCCCCGTCACCTTGCTGCTGTTGGGGCAAGCGGTGGATGGTACCGATCCGCTTGATCTTCTGCCGCGACTTCTAGAGGCTTATCGCAAGGTGCTGGGTGAACTTGCCGAGGCTGGCTCGGAGTGGGTGCAGATCGATGAACCTGTTCTCGCCACGGACCTTCCTGCCGGTTATGCAGAGGCATTTCGTACTGTCTATGCCGAGTTTGCCGGTCTTCCGCTCAAGCTCATGCTGACGACGTACTTCGGTGGCCTTGGCGATAATCTCGACCTCGCCTGCTCACTTGGTACAGCAGGGCTGCATATCGACGCCGTTCGTGCACCCGGCCAGGTCATCGATGTGGTCGAGCGGTTGCAGCCGCAACAGACGCTCAGCCTCGGCTGCATTGACGGACGCAATATCTGGATCGCCGACCTCGATGCTCTGCACAAGATGGTTGCGCCTGTCGTGGCGAAGATTGGTGCGGAGCGATTGCAGCTTGCGCCATCCTGTTCGCTGCTGCACGTTCCTTACGATGCTGCCGATGAGGATAAGCTCGATCCGCATATTCGTAGCTGGCTCAGCTTCGCTCAACAGAAGATCGAGGAGCTTGTCCTGCTCGCGAAGGGCCCTGAAGTTGCCGCGGATGCCTTTGCTGAGAACCGCCTCCATTATCAGGACCGCATTGCGGCGGAGAGCAGCACCAACAAGGACGTTCGCGAGCAGCTCACTAAGCTAACCGAAGGAGATTTCCGGCGTAAATCGCCTTACAGACAGCGCGCCACCGTGCAGCGGCAGGAACTTGGACTTCCTCTTCTGCCTACGACTACCATCGGCTCCTTTCCCCAGACGCAGGAGATTCGCAAGCAGCGGGCCGCTCGCAAGAATGGCGCGATCTCCGAGGCGGAGTACAACGATTTTCTAAAACAGAAGACCGAAGAGTGCATCCGCCAGCAGGAGCAGATCGGGCTCGACGTTCTCGTTCATGGAGAGTTCGAGCGCAACGACATGGTCGAGTACTTCGGCGAACATCTTGCCGGCTTCGCCTTCACCTCGAACGGATGGGTGCAGAGCTATGGCTCGCGCTGTGTCAAGCCTCCCATCATCTATGGCGATGTCTCTCGCTCCCGCGCTATTACGGTGGAGTGGAGCAGCTACGCTCGTTCGCTTACCAAGCTGCCGATGAAGGGGATGCTTACCGGGCCGATCACTATTCTGCAATGGTCGTTCGTCCGTAACGACATCCCAGAGAAGGAGGTGGCCTGGCAGCTTGGCCTGGCCTTGCGCGAGGAGGTACAGGACCTTGAAGCTGCGGGCATCCGCATCATCCAGGTCGATGAACCTGCGCTGCGCGAGGGGCTCCCTCTGCGAAGGTCTGACTGGCCTGCGTATCTGGACTGGTCGGTCAAGGCATTCCGGCTGGCGACCTCGGGCGTTGCCGACGGCACGCAGATCCATACCCACATGTGCTACTGCCAGTTCGAAGACATCCTGCCAGCGATTGCCGCGCTCGACGCCGACGTCATCTCGATGGAGACGGCGCGTTCGCGCATGGAGATGCTTCAGGCGTTCAAGCGTCACGGCTATCCCAACGAAATTGGGCCGGGCATCTATGACATCCACTCGCCGCGGGTTCCATCGAAAGAGGAGATGGCGGGGCTGCTGCGACTCGCTCTGGGAGTGCTTCGGCCGGAGCAGCTTTGGGTCAACCCGGACTGCGGCCTAAAGACGAGGGCGTGGCCTGAGACGATTGAAGCGCTTAGCAATCTTTGCCAGGCGGCAGCAGAGGTGCGCTCGAGTCTTGCGTAGAGGATCAGCCATTGAGGCGCGGATGCTTTCGTGCCTCGATGGCTGATCAAGTCCTTTATATAGGAGATTTTGCACAACCTTATTTTGCCGGGAACGTCCAAGTGGAAGCCCCTATTGCTTGCTTATCGCCGTGTTTCACGGAAGAATAGAAAGGTTGGGCCGCAAAGTTCCGCGGCCAAGGAGTATTTCATTGCGTATGAACTATCGGCACCTCCTCCCCATCGCCGTGCTTGCTCTCTCCGCTACGTTCTCTCAGGCGGCGGAGCTGTCGAGTGACGCCAAGGCCGCCATTCCCAAGGACGTTCAGCAACTCATCGTGGTGGACTATCGCGCCATGCAGAACTCCACTGCTGCCATGGACCTGAAGGAGCGAGTTTTGCCGCCGGAATTAAAGCGGTTGGAGACAGCGTTGAAGAACGCCAAGCTCAACGTCGATAAGGACGCCGATGTGCTGGCTTTTGCGTCCTTCCGCGACACGAGCGGGCAGGGAACCAGGATCGTCGGCATCGCACAGGGCCAGTTTGAGACGCAATCGATTCTGGCCGGCTTTGCCAAGAGCAAGACGAAACCCGTCGTCGTTCGCAACAACATGATCTATCCGATGGGGTCGGCCGGGATGAGCGTCGTCTTCCTGAACCAGACCACGATGGTCTTCGGCGACAGGTCGGCGGTGAAGATGGCGCTGGACGCCCGCGACGGCATCATTCCCAACTTCCTCACCGATGGCGATATGGTCAGCGATATGGGAACGGTCGATCGGCGCGCGATCTGGAGCCTGCTCGACGCCAAGGGCACGCAAACGATGATGCGGAGCGTGCTCGGTGACGCAGCTCAATTGACCGATTACGATACCGTTCGCAACCGCATGAAGAGTTCACGCTACACGATGGACTTCGACAATGGCGTTAAATTCGACCTGGCCGTCGTCATGTCCGATACCATGACAGCCGCGACCTGCGCCACGCTGATGAAGGGCCTGGTCATGATGAAGAAGTCCTCCGGCTCTTCGATGGAGCGGTCGGCGCTTGACCGGACCACGATTGATTCCAACTCGGGAACGCTGACCGTCGACTATTCTTCGTCGGACAGCGAATTTGCCGGATTGCTGAGCTCTCCTCTGTTTCAATCCGTAGTTAAGTAGCCGGTTTCTTCCGTAGCGCCGCTCGGAATACCCCTTCTTACCTCCATGTTTACGAAACGATCCAGCGCCTGGCGCTGGCTCTTTTGTTTGCTCTCGGAGCATACGGGCGCAGGGTGGTTATCGGTAAGTTGATTAATAGGCGGGGTTTCCTGTTGTGCGACAGGAGCAAGCGGGGTACAAAGGGTGTGCCGGGTTGCTCCGGTTCGGCTCGGCATTTATCCGGTTTGTTCTGGTCTTACGGAGGTTCTCTCATGGCTGCTCTGGCGCAGGTGGCGACTCGCGAGGTAATGGATATTCGGCAGGCGTCGGACTATCTGGGTATCAGCGGGGACACGCTGTACCGGTATGCGTCCGAAGGGTTTATTCCGGCATTCAAATTGGGAAACCGCTGGCGGTTCAAGAAGAACCTGCTCGATGCCTGGATGGATGAGAAGTCAGGCGTGAAGTCTGCGGTCCCGGTAACGGTATTGCCGAAGCAGAAAAAGCCAGCGGGCCGAGCGCGGTAAGAGTCCTCGCGCTCAAAAAGAGTCCAGAGGTGCCGTTACAACTCCATGGCGAACTGGTGGGAGGGTTCGTAGGTGTTCGCTTTGGGTTCGGTGGAGAGATCCAGGATGAGGCGTTCGAGGACCAATAATTTGTTGGCGGGGCTGCTGCGGAGCTCGAGGTCGGCGCGGGCGACGAGGCGGATGGCGCGGGTGAGGTCGCGGCGGGATTTGTAGCGGCGGGCCTGCTTGATGAGGTCTTCGGCGGCGAAGGGCGGCATGCGGAAGCCCTGCCATAACGCCTGCCAAATGGCTCGGCTGTCGCGCACATTTTTCTCGGAGATGATGAGCATCTGGCGAAAGGTTCGGGCCAGCATGTAGAGGTGGCCGATAGCGGCGTCTTCGCCACCGTCGGAGGCGTTGAGCAGGCCGTGGAGAAGGAGCAGGGCGCGGGGGCGGTCCTTGGCGGAGATGGCGTCGGTGAGCTCGTAGAGCGAGCGCTGTTTGGCGGCGAGGACCATGGTTTCTACGTCGCCGAGGGTGACACGACTTTTGCCTTCGACATAGAGAAGCAGCTTTTCGAACTCGCTGGCGATGAGCATCATGTCGGCGCCGAGGGCATCGACGAGCTCGCGGGCGGCGTCGGGGTCGAACTTTACAGAGCGCGATTCGGCAGTGGTGGTGACCCATTTAATGGCGTCAGTGTCTTCGATGCGGGCCAGTTCGACGAAACCGCACCAGTCGCCGAGGGTCTCGCGGATCTTTTCGTAGCGCTCCTTGTCCTGGTAGTCCATCTTGCGCAGGTCGGTGGGGATGCGCAGATGGTCAGCCACGAAGAGGATGAGGGCGGAGGGGTTGGGCGAGCGGAAGTAGCTATCGATGGCCTCGAACTCGGCCTTCTTACTGCCTCGGGTGTAGAGGCCCTTCAAACCGCGAACAAAGAGGACCTGGAAAGGCGCCATGAGCGATGGGCTTTGGGCGCGGTCGAGGACCTCGAAGATGCTGGTGTCGGCGAGGTCGAGGTCGTGGAGGCAGAAGTCGCGGGTCTCTTCGGGTGCCAGGGTGGAGAGGACGGCCTTGCGGCAGCGGTCGTAGAGAAAGATCTCGTCGCCGAGGAGGACGTAGCCGGGCCGAAGCGACGGTGAGGCGATCTCTTCGATAAAGCGGTCGGTCGAGGCGAAGCTGCGGAGTGGAGTGGGCATCGTTTAGGGCAAGACCAACCGCGGACTGGCACGAGTTACACGGATCAGGCTACAGCGATTCTACCGGGGTAAAGGGCGATAAGAGGACGAAAGTAGATAAATGGTAACGGTTGGAGTGGGTTAGGGAACTTCGATAAAGCTGTCAGTCAGTTCTCTCAAATGAAGCCCGTCTCGTTCAAATTGGAGCTACCGGAGGCTCTTAGTTAGAAGGATTCGAGCATGTCGCTTACGAGAGCCTGGGCGAAATCATGCGCGACGCGGTTCACGGCTGCGGTGTCCTCCTGGATGAAGCCGTTGAGGTCCTGGGTGGACTGATACTGCTCGTGGAAGATGATGGCATCATTGCGATAAAGGACGTGGCCGTCATGAGCGGTGAGCAGAACTTTGGCGGTGATGGTGACGAGATAGCTGGAGGATTGCCCGCTAGTGGCGTCGTAGGTAAGAGGCGCCACGGCCTGAGAGAGGATGGTGCCGTGGAGGGTAGCATCCGCGTCGCTGGAGTCGGTGTTGAGGATGCGGTATTTAGTGCGGGTGTTGAGCTCACGAATGGTGGCCTGCGTGAAGGCCATCTCGGTATGGAAGGCCTGGGCACGGGTAGCGAAGATGGGTACGGCGAGGGTGCTGACGTTGTCGGGGATGTGGGTTGCGGAGCCGGCGGTATGGTAGCCGCATCCGGCGAGAGGCAGGAGAAGAAGGAGGGTGAGGGTGCGGAGGCGCATTCGTCTTTAGCTATTGTCGCATTGGCTGAGGGTGGCCGGGTGACAGCTATTCGGCATCGTAGGGGGGAGTACGCGGCACGCAAATCAGAATTTGAGGTTTTACTATGTATCACCATGTGAAAAAGCTGATGTATACCGTAAATATCGGGGAGCCGGATGTCCGTTTCGGAAATATGCTATTGGAGCAGTTTGGCGGCGCGAACGGCGAGCTTGCGGCTGCGATGCAGTACACGATCCAGGGATGGAACTGCGTGGACGATCTGGGGCGGAGGGACCTGCTGCTGGATATCGGGACCGAAGAGTTGAGTCATCTGGAGGTGGTGGGGGCGCTGATTCGGATGCACCTGGCGCCGCTGAAGACCAAACGCGAGGCAGCAGAGGCCGATCCGCTGGTGACGATTGCTGGTGGTGGCGGAGTGAACCTGTTTGATTCGATGGGGAATGCGTGGACGTCTACCTATCTGAAGATTACCGGCGAGTTGGATGTGGACCTGCATAGCAATATCGCAGCAGAGGCCCGGGCAAAGATTGTGTATGAGAGGCTGATTGACCATACGGACGATCCGGGTTCAATCGATACGCTGCAATTTTTGATGACACGCGAGATTACACACATGAAGTCATTTCAGGCGGCGCTCGAGAGCATGGAAAAGAAGCCGTTCTCGATTGGGATGCTGAAGCCTACCCCGGGCATTGTGGATGAGTACTTCAATGGCTCGACCGGTGATGGCGATGAGGGCGATACGGATATGCGTGGGCCGTGGACATCTTCTTATGGGCTGCATCTGGTCGATTCGAAGCTGAATGGCGGTAAGGGTCTATCGGTTGGGGACATCAACGGAAAGATCGAGGGAGAGGACCGCGGGAAGCAGGACGAGGCGAAGAAGGCGACAACTTCTCCGGGAAATAAGGCGATTGCGAAGAAGTCCAGTAAGGGAAAGGATAGCGAAGGTAAGACTGCTGCTAAGAAGAGCGGTCACCAGGCCTGACGGAGCAAGTAAAAAGGCAGCCTCTTGGAGAGGCTGCCTTTTTACTTGCTGTTGGAAGGTTATGCCGGAGAGGTGTGACCTTCGCCGAAGCCGGGCTTGCGTCCGGACTCGGGCTTGAGCACCTTCTGCGGTTCGCCGCCGCTGCCGGGGTCTACGCCGGAGAGGGCGGAGCGGACGGCGGGGAGTTCCTTGCCTTCGATGATGAGTTTGATCTCGGCTGCGTCCAGGGTCTCGCGCTCGAGCAGGGCCGTGGCCATGCGGTGCATGATGTCCTGGTTGGAGTCGAGGATGGTGTAGGCGGACTTGTAGGCGGCCTCGACGAAGCGGCGAACCTCGGCGTCGATCTGCTGGGCGGTATCGTCGGAGAAGTCGCGGTGCTGGCCGATCTCGCGGCCTAGGAAGACCTCCTGCTCCTTCTTGCCGTAGGTCATGGGACCGAGGTTGCTCATACCGAACTCGCAGACCATCTTACGGGCGAGCTCGGTGGAGCGCTCGATGTCGTTGCCGGCGCCGGTGGTCATCTGCTTGAGGAAGATCTCTTCGGCGCAACGACCGCCCATGAGGGTGGCGAGGCGGGTCTCGAGATAGTCGCGGGTGACGGTGTGCTGGTCTTCTTCGGGCAGGTAGACGGTGACGCCGAGGGCCATGCCGCGCGGGATGATGGTGACCTTATGCAGCGGGTCGGAGTGCTCGCGCAGGGCCGAGACGAGCGTGTGACCAGCCTCGTGATAGGCGGTGACGCGCTTCTCTTCGTCGGTGAGGAGCATGGACTTGCGCTCGGCACCCATCATGACCTTGTCCTTGGCCACTTCGAAGTCGTACATGTGGACCGACTTGCGATTGAAGCGGGCGGCGGTGAGAGCGGCCTCGTTGACCATGTTGGCCAGGTCGGCTCCGCTGAAGCCCGGTGTGCCGCGAGCGAGGATATTGAGATTGACGTCCTCGGCCATCGGAACTTTCTTGGAGTGGACCTTGAGGATCTCTTCGCGGCCACGGATGTCGGGACGATCGACGATGACGCGGCGATCGAAGCGGCCGGGGCGGAGAAGAGCGGGGTCGAGAACGTCGGGGCGGTTGGTCGCGGCTACGAGGATGACGCCGTCGTTGGCTTCGAATCCGTCCATCTCGACGAGGAGCTGGTTGAGGGTCTGCTCGCGCTCGTCGTGTCCGCCGCCAAGCCCTGCGCCACGGTGACGGCCTACAGCGTCGATCTCGTCGATGAAGATGATGCAGGGGGCGTTCTTCTTGCCCTGCTCGAAGAGGTCGCGGACGCGCGATGCGCCGACGCCGACGAACATCTCGACGAAGTCCGAACCGGAGATGGAGAAGAAGGGGACGTTGGCTTCGCCGGCGACTGCGCGGGCGAGCAGGGTCTTGCCGGTGCCCGGAGGTCCGACGAGCAGGACGCCCTTGGGAATGCGGCCGCCAAGGCGCTGGAACTTCTGCGACTCGCGGAGGAACTCGATGATCTCCTTGAGCTCTTCCTTGGCTTCGTCGACTCCGGCGACGTCCTTGAAGGTGATCTTTTTCTGCTGCATGGAGAGCAGGCGCGCCTTACTCTTGCCGAAGCTCATGGCCTTGTTGCCGCCGGACTGCATCTGGCGAATCATGAAGAACCAGAGGCCGAGCAGAAGGGCGAACGGAGCCAGGTTGATGAGCAGGCTGAGCCAGGTGCTGCCGCTGGTGTCCTTGACGTTGATGTTGACGCCGTGGTCCCGCATCGTCTTATACATGTCGGGATAGTTGCCCGGAATGACGGTGTGGAACTGGTTCTTCATGTCGTCGCGATAGTGGCCGGTCACCTCGGAGCCATTGACGGTGACATCGGCGATCTTGCCGGCGTCGGCGTCGTTGAGGAGCTGGGTGAGGCTGATGGCCTTGTCCTGACCCGCGCCCGTATTTTTGACGACGAACTGCCAGACGAAGATCAGGCAGGTGATCATGAAGACCCAGATCAGAATTTGTTTGACAGTCGAGTTCAAAGCGAAGTTCCTCATTTTTCTGGTCTGGCAGCAGCCTCGAAACAACGTGCTGGCGATTGCCAGACCCGGCCTACGGGATGTCAAAAGCCCCGTGGGCCTGAATCGTTAGACGCCAACGGGAAGGGAAAGTGCCGGGGGAGGTAATTTGAGCCCGATCCTTGAGAACCGTCCTGCCGAGTCAAGTAGTTAGATTCTACTCTTTGGCCAAGGATTCGGGGCGCTGAATCCTGAAGGTTGTGTGACCTAAGTCAGGGCGGCTGGACGGGGGCTATTTGGGGAGAAAAAGGCGGAGTTCGCGGTGGGAACGCTCTGCGCGAAGATGACCGGAGAGGTTGAGGATAGCGCCGGTGCGGGCGGCCACGGTGGGCAGGGTGAGAAATCCACAGAGGGCGAGGAGGCGGGAGGTCTCGTCGAAGCTGAGCCGGACGCCTAGCTGGCGGGCAGCGGCGCGGAGGACGCGGCGGCGGAGGGCGGAATCGAGGGCGCGGAGGCGGTCCAGCTCGATGGCGACGGCGGACTCGCCCGGGGCGGTGCTGACCGAGCGGCCGCCGCCGCGGACGGGCTTGCCGGGGAGGAGGATTTGGGGGAGCAGGCGGCTTAGTTCGGCCTGCCAGCGGGTCTCTTCTTCGCGGGCCAGTTCGGCGAGGTTGGCGAGAGTCTGGTCGAGGCTGGGGTTGTACTGGCGGAGTTGAGGCATCAGCTCGTGGCGGATGCGGTTGCGGGTGTAAGCGGTGTCGGCGTTGGTGGAGTCTTCGCGCCAGGGCTGGTTGATTTCATTGAGAAAGGCTTCGATCTCGGCGCGGCGGGTGTTGAGGAAGGGGCGAAGGATCTTTCCCTGTCGCTGGCCGGCGTTGTTGACGAGAATGACGGGATGGATGGCGCTCAGGCCCTCGGTCCAGGCACCGCGGAGGAGTTTCATCAGGACGGTTTCGGCCTGGTCGTCGAGGGTGTGGGCGGTGAGGATCGAGTCGGCTTCGCCTGTGGCGATGAGTGAAGTGAAGTAGTCATAGCGGACGGCTCGGGCTGCCTCTTCGATGGTCTCGCTGGTTTGGGAGACGCGGTCGGGGACGCTGACGCTATGGAGATGGAGGGGAATGTCGAGGCTCTTACAGAGTGCTTCGACAAACTGCTGGTCAGCGTCGGACTCTTCAGCGGCGCGGATGCCGTGGTGAACGTGGACGGCGCTGAGGCCGATGCCGAGTGCGTCGTGCTTTGTCGCGTTGGCGGCGTGGAGGGCGAGCAGAAGGGCCACGGAGTCCGCACCACCGGAGATGGCGACGCAGATGCGGTCGCCCGGCTTGATGTTGGTGCGGTCGAAGGGAAGTGAGGGAGACGGCATCAGGTTTATGTTAGCTGCTGCTACTTATACTGGATGCATGTTCGAGACGAGATTGGCTACAGCGGCGGATGCGGAGTTGATTGGGCAGCAGCGGAACAGGATGTTTATCGACGCAGGGCAGGCGGACGAGGCGCTGACGCAGAAAGTATTTGCGAAGTTTGTTCCGTGGGTGCGTCCGAAGCTCAGGGACGGGAGCTATGTGGGCTGGTTGGTCTCGAGCGATGGAGCCGTGGTGGCGGGTGCGGGGATGCTGCTGATGGATTTTCCGCCGCACTGGATGGACCCGGAACCGGTGCGGGCCTATCTGCTGAATTTTTATGTCAATCCTGAATTTCGGGGGCATGGACTGGCGTATCGGCTGCTGAAGATTGCGATCGAAGATGCGCGACAGCGAGGAATCAAGGTGATTTCGCTCCATGCGTCGAAGTTCGGCAGGCCGCTGTATGAGCGCAACGGATTCAAGGCGACCAATGAGATGTTTCTGGTGGAATGAGGTACGATCCACCCTTCGCGATGAAACCGCGAAGGGTGGGGCACCGGGCATCCGGTTTGCGGCTGCGTCTCTATTGCTCGGGAGCGGTGCGGCGGCGGCGGCCGCTGATGAGGTAGACGGCGGCACGCAGTTCGAGCAGCGGGTCGTCTGACGGCTCGATTCCATCGACGCGAGGAATGGGATCGAAGATGATGCTCTTCTGCTCGTGGGCGTCGTCGGCGACCGGCGCGGTGAGCGTGAGGGTGCCGAGTTCAAGCTGCTCGCGGTCTTCGGGCCAGTGGGTGGTGGCGTTGTCTACGACGTCGCCTTCATTGGCGAGCTGGACCAGGATACGGAACTTGATGGGGCCTTTGGCTGCTCTTACGGCGATCTCGTCGAAGAGGTAGTTCGGAGTCTTCGCGGCAGCGGCCGCGTCGTCGAGGAAGTCGTTACCGGCTTCAGGAACGATGCGATAGCGACCGTAGCGGCTTACGCCGTCCTTATTGAGGAAGCGCATCGCAGTGACGCCGAAGTAGGATTCGCGGGCAAAGCTGGAGGGGTTGGGCTTGGCTGCCTGCACGAAGGCGAGCGCGGCGGGATGGCTGCCGACGTAGGCCTCGACGGGGGATGGGTGCGAAGTAGCAGAGGCGCTGGCGGCGATGGCGCGGAGGAACTCCAGGAACTCCTCGCCGGTGTGGGTGGGGAAGCCGTCGGTCGAGTGGGCGACGATGTCGGTGTGGGAATGCTCGGCGAGGTGGAAGCGGATGGCGAGGCCGTGCGGGCTGGCGTTGGGGTCGTTGTCGGGGATCAGAGGAAGGCCGGTGGAGTTGGAGAAGCGCGCCGTGACCGGAGTGGAAGGGCGGGTGAGATGCGGTGCGCGGGAGAGGGTGGCTGCGCGGGGTGAGGGCGTGAAGGTTCCCGTCAGAAGGATTCCCTTGGCGTGGGCGGGACGGAAGCCGGGATGTTCGCCGAAGATGGTCTCGAACTGCTGGAGCAGATCGTTGCTGAGGGCAAGGAGTTTTTCGTCGGTAGGAAGCGGCATGGTTGATCTCCTGCATGAAGGATTAAGGATGGGAGCCCGTTGGTCTGTTCATTATGCACTCGGACTGTGAATCTCAGACTTTGAGGCCGATCAGTCGCATCAGCTCGACGCCGTTGCTTTTGGTGACGACCCCGTCGCGGAGCTTGAAATCGAACTTCATCCTGCCGTCTTCGATCTCGTCCTGCAGGTGCATGTTGCGCAGGCGGCCTTCGCCGGAGCGCTGCATATCAGTGAGGGCTAGATCGTGAGTGCTGATGATGCCGATGGCACCGCTGTCGATCAGTTCGCCGACGACGGCTTCCGCCCCGATGAGGCGGTCTTTGGAGTTAGTGCCCTGCAGCAACTCATCGAGAAGGAAGAGGACCGGGGGACGCTCGTCGGCGAGGTCGCAGATGTGGCGCAGGCGGGTGATCTCGGCGTAGAAGCGAGAGCTGCCCTCTTGCAGGGAGTCGTTGACGAGGATGCTCGCGCCTACGTGGAGCGGCGTCAGCTGCAGGCGCTCGGCGCGGACGGGCGCGCCTGCCATGGCGAGGACGGTGTTGATGCCGACAGCGCGCATGAGAGTGCTCTTGCCGGACATATTGGAGCCGCTGATGAGCAGGGCTCGCGTTTTGCCGCTGATGCTGACGGTGTTGCGAACGCACTTGGCGACAGGGATGAGCGGATGGCCAAGCTCTTCGGCGTGGAAGGTGGGTTGACCTTCGACGAACTCGGGGAAGGGATCGGCGGGGTGCTCGTAGCTGTAGGCGGCGATGGAGAGCAGGGCTTCGATCTCGCCGACGACGCTCAGCCACGCGTTTACAGCCTGGCCGTGGGCGCGACGCCATGCTTCGGCGGCGTAGGCGACCTGCACGGAGTACAGGAGCGGTTTATCGAGAAGGCGGACGAACAGGTTGTCGCGTGAGTCGATGTACTGGACGATGGTTTTGAGGCGGGCGATGGCTTTTGAGCCGGGGATGGTGTGTGAGGAGAGTTGCTGTTTGAGGAGCAGCAGCCGGGGAGAGGTGAATTGCTCGTGCTCGAGCCGGGCCAGCAGGGATGAAAGCAATTCGAGGTCTGCGAGTGCGCGGTCGGTCCCGGCGAAGACTTTGTCGAGTTGATCTCTGAGCGAGAAGGCAATGAAGATCTCGACGACGAGGACGAGCAGGAAGGGCGTTTTGATTCCTGTTTCGCCCCAGAAGATGGCTCCGGCGATGGCGAGAATGGCGAGCAGTGGCGCGGCCCAGCGCAGACTTTGCTGCTTCAACTGGGTTGGCTGTTCGGCCCATTGCAGAAGGGCTTTGGGGTGGACCCCGGTTTTTAGCTTTTCGCCGTTCTCGCCGAGGATGGCCATGTCTTCGCGGAGGTCGAGACGACTGCGAAGTTCGGTGACGGCTGCGTGGCGCTTGGCGATCTCGCTGACCGGAGAGGGAGAGAGCAGCCAGTGGGCGAGAGTGTCTTCGCCCATGCAGGTGCGGGCCTGCGAGAGCAGCTCGAAGAGGCTGCCTGCTCCGAAGAGGTCGAGGTCGGTTGCGTAGAGGCTGGTGGCGGCCTCGGCGCGTGGGGCCTGCTGACCGTTGCCGATCCAGCGGTCTTCGATGCGGGCGAGCCCTTTGCGGTAGACGTCGGCGGCTCGTTCGGCAAAGGATTTTTTGCGGAGAACTTTGCTGTGGTAGATGGCGACTGCGACAAAGATTGCCGCTGGAAGAAGCAGCCACCACGCAGAGACTACGTGCCGATAGAGAGAGAACCATGCGAGGAACAGCGCCAGGATGACGAGTAAAAGGCGCAGATTTCCCAGCGAGCGATGCACCTTTTCAAAGCACAGGACGGTGGCTTCGCGGGCTTGCTGGCGTTGCCTGTATTCCTCTGACGGTGTTAGAGCGGTGGGTAAGGGCACGTGGTTATTATCACTTACCGTTGCCACCGATCTTGTATACTCCGGTGGTTATGCGAGTTTTTGTGATTCTTCCGGCAGCAGGAATAGGGACGCGGATGGCCGCGCATGGGGCGACGGCGGTTGCGCCGAAGCAGTTTCTCGAGATCGGCGGCGTGCCGGTGCTGGTGCGCTCGGTGCAGGCGTTTCTTGCGGTGCCCCAGGTGGACGCGGTTTGTGTCGCGGTGCGCGCGCAGGAGAAGGAGCGTCTTGAGGCCCAGATGAAGGAGTACAAGCTGGGCGATCGCGTGAAGATGGTTGAGGGAGGCGATAATCGGCAGGAGTCGGTGGGCAATGCGCTGGCCGCGTTGCAGTGTGCCGAGGACGATGTGGTGCTGGTGCATGACGCGGTGCGTCCCCTGATCGATCCGGCGACGATTGAGCGCACGATTGATGCGGTGGTGAAGCATGGCGCGGCGATTGTCGGGTTGCCCGCGGTGGACACGATCAAGCAGGTGGAGCGGACGGCGGATGGGGCGATCATCACCTCGACGATTCCGCGGGAGCGGGTGGTGCTGGCGCAGACTCCGCAGGGGGCGCGGTTTGGTCTGCTGCGCCGCGCTTTCAAGGAGGCCGAGGCGGATGGGTTTGCCGGGACCGACGAGGCGAGCGTGCTGGAGCGGGCAGGGATTGAGGTTGCTGTCGTGGCTGGTTCGGCGCGGAATTTTAAGATTACGCAGCCGGGGGATATTGAGCTGGCGGAGTTTTTCCTATGTTCTGGCGGCCACTGATTTGAGCGAAGGCCTGTGTGAATTTTGGTCCCGGTCAGAGTGCAAACAGTTCATACTTGAAAGTGACAAGAAGAAAATCCGCGTCGAACCGCGTACATCCGCGGTCGATGCGTTGAGGAATTGCGAATGGGTATGAGAATTGGGTATGGGTTTGATTCGCACGCTTTCAAACCCGGTGTGCCGCTGGTGATCGGCGGGTTGGCGATTGAGCATAACGAGGGGCTCGCCGGTCATTCGGATGGTGATGTTCTGTTGCATGCGATCACTGACGCGTTGCTGGGTGCAGTTTCGGCGGGTGACATTGGGACATTCTTTCCTCCGAGCGATCCCCGCTGGAAGGGGGCGGCTTCGAGTGTGTTTTTGAAGACGGCGCTCGAAGAGGTGGCCACGGCGGGGTACCGCATCGTCAATATCGACACCGTTCTGGTGATGGCGCGGCCTAAGATCGTGCCCATTGCCGGTGAGCTGCGGGAGCGCGTGGCGGAGCTCCTGGGCGTGCAGCCGGGCGAGGTGGGCATCAAGGCCAAGACCCCCGAGGGGTTGAATCAGGACCATGTGGCAGTCGCCCATGCGACGGTGTTGCTGGAGAGTCTGTCTGTTCCGGAGCCGGTGAAGAAGTTGTCTGCGACGGCGGATGTGGATGAGGTGAATCAGGTAGTCGAGAGCCTGGTGGAGGGCGTTCGGGATACGTCCGCACTGGGGCGGAAGAGACCGGCGTTCGATGCGGACGATCTGACGTAGAAACTGCGAACGACTTAACACCGATCGACACCGATCACACCGATTTTTAAGGACAGTGACTGTGGCTTCTTTTCTGCGGATTTCAGCGTTGATTTTGTGTGTGGGGTCAGTCGGAGCTATGGCTCAGACTGTCGCGGATGCGAGCCTTCAACCCCGTGCGGCCATGGTGTCTGCATGTCTGCCGACTGGCGATGCGACGTGGCTGACTCCGGCGGAGAAGAGCTGCTATGCCACGACACCGGACTACGACGACACGATGGCGTATCTGCGGCGTGTGCAGGCGGCTGCTCCGGGGCAGGTGAAGATTGAAGGCTTCGGTAAGACGGGCGAAGGTCGCGAACTGGATATTGTGATCGCCTCGCGGGATGGGGTCTTCGATCCGGCGGCGATTCATGCGGCGAAGCGGCCGATTGTTCTGGTGCAGAACTCAATTCACGCAGGCGAGATGGATGGCAAGGATGCGTGCCTTGCTCTGTTGCGCGACATGGTGATCAATAAAACCAAGGCCGCGCTGCTGGACCGCGCGGTATTCGTTTTTATCCCGATGTACAACGCTGACGGGCATGAGCGGCGGAGCGCGTATAACCGCATCAATCAGGATGGCCCGGCGGAGATGGGCTGGCGCGGGAATGGGACGAACCTGAATTTGAACCGCGATTATCTGAAGGCCGATGCGCCGGAGACGCGGGCGTTTATGGAGATGTTTCATCACTGGCTGCCGGATTTTTTTGTTGATGATCATGTCACGGATGGCGCGGACTATCAGTACGACGTTACTTTCACTATCGACGATGGGCCGAACCTGCCTGCGGCCACGGTGAAGTGGGTGGATGACGTGGCCAATCCCACGCTGGAAAAATATGTCGATGCGCATGGGCATCTGGCATTTCCCAATTACATCAATCTGGTGAATGACAACGATCCTGCACAGGGGCTGGGATTCAACGACGATCCGCCGCGGTTTTCTACCGGATATATGGTGCTGGAGGGACGGCCGGGGATGCTGGTCGAACTGCACATGCTGAAGGACTACAAGACGCGGGTGACGGGGAACTACGAGATTCTCGCGGGCCTGATGGAGTTGATGAACCGCGACGCCGACAAGGTGATTGCTCTGAATGCGGCGGCGGATCGACAGGCCGAGAGCCTGGGTGCCCATCCGCTGAGTGACACGAAGTTTCCTCTGGCGCTGGGATGGGGCGGGCAGACGACTCCGGTGCTGTTTCATGGGTACAAGTACACGCGGGAGTTGAGCGCGGTCTCGGGTGCGATGTGGGTGAAGTACTCGCATGAGCCGTGGAATGTTTCGCTGCCGATGCAGACCGGGTACAAGGTAACGGCTGAGGCGGCCCCTCCTGCGGCTTATATTATTCCCGCTCAGTGGACGGACGTGATCGGTGTGCTGGCGGCGCATCAGGTTGAGATGAAGCGCACCACGAAGGAGTGGACGGGAGATGTCGAGACCTATCAATGCGCAGGGATGGTGTGGCAGGAGCCTCCGTTTGAGGGACGGCATCCGACGTTCAATGGTGAGACCACACACGATCCGGGCAAGTTCGGAAGCTGCGTGCTGATCCGCCAGAAGATGAGCTATCCAGCGGGATCGGCAGTGGTGCGGCTGAATCAGCGGTTGTCGAAGGTGGTGATGGAGTGGCTGGAACCGGCTGCTCCGGATTCGGCGTTGCAGTGGGGGTTCTTCGACTCGATCTTCGAGCAGAAAGAGTATGGCGAGGCTTACGTGCTGGAGAAGCTGGCGCGGGAGATGATGGCGAAAGATCCGAAGTTGAAAGAAGAGTTTGAAAGGAAGATTTCGAGCGATCCCGCATTTGCCGGCGACGCGAGAGCGCGGCTGGAATTTTTCTATGAACGGTCGCCGTGGTTTGCGGCGAACCGCATCGGTCTGTATCCGGTGGGGCGATTAGACAGTGTGCAACAGCTTGGAGAGTTGAGATGAGTGCAGCAGTGAGCGTGGAGTTTGCAGCGGTCGTGGTGGACATTCGGGAGGAGTCGCGCGTGGCGGGACGGCAGCGCTGGCAGATGGCGCTGGACCGGACGGAGTTCGGCGCGGGCGACGCAGGGACGCTCGAAGCGGTTGCACCCAGCGGCGTGAAGCTCGTGGTGCCGGTGCTTGCGGTCGTGGTGGATGCGGCGGGTGAGGTCTGGCATGTAGTGGAAAAGCCGCTGGCGGCGGGCACTTCAGTAACGGCGCGTGTGAGCGCAGTTTGATGTTTGAGCGGCAGGCTGCTTGCTGATACACTCGGAGATGTCATTTGACAGTGCGCGTGCCCGCGAAGGCGGTGTGTGATGCGCATCTGGTGGGGGGCTGTAGCTCAGCTGGGAGAGCGCCTCGTTCGCAACGGGGAGGTCAGCGGTTCGATCCCGCTCAGCTCCACCAAAATATCGCCTTGCAGATGGATTGGGCGGGAGTAGTTCAGTGGCAGAACGTCAGCTTCCCAAGCTGAATGTCGCCGGTTCGATCCCGGTCTCCCGCTCCAAAGCTCGATCGGCGACGATCCTCAAAAATTAGGCGCAAAGGAAAAACGCACCGACTGAGTCGATGCGTTTTGTCGTAGAGGGAGGGTTGCTAGCGGTTGGCCAACGTGGTCTTCTGCGATGCCGCGAGACGCTCTTCGAGCGCCTCTGCCTGGGGCAGAAAGGTGACTGCCTTGGCGATCTGCGGGTCCCAGTCGGCGCGGACCTTAAGGCCTTCGAGCTCGCCGAACTGCGAGGTGAAGAGCTCGCTCTTGATGCTCATCTTTACCCAGTCGGCGTTGTTCGTGAGGTCGGCGTCGGTGAAATCAACCTGCTGAGACTTAAGGAAGTTCTTGAAGTCATCGAGGACGGCGGTGTCGACGACGAAGTCCTTGTTGACGGTATGGGTGGCGAGGTAGTGCTTGCTGAAGTTGAAGAAGGCATAGTGCTGGAGAAGGCTTCCCTGGAAGTCATTGGCTTTCATCTCCGGGATCGCATCATCCGGGGTAATGCCGCCGCCGCCGTAGACAGTGCGGCCGGAATCGGTGAGCTTGACCTCGAGGTTGCTCTTGTCGGGCTTGGCGGCATCGTTGCGGACGTAGTAGTAGTCGTACAGCGAGACGCCATTGTAGTTGCGCTGGATCAGGCGGCCCGAAGGCGTGTAGTAGTGATAGGTGGTCAGCAGCAGGCCGGTGGCCTGGCTCAACTGGAAGACGGTCTGGACCAGCCCTTTGCCGAAGGTGGTTTCGCCGACGATCAGAGCGCGATCGTGGTCCTGCAGTGCGCCCGAGACGATCTCCGCGGCCGAGGCGGTATTGCGGTTGACCAGAACGACGATGGGATACTTCTTGCCCTCTTCGCCATTGGCGACGCGATAGACCTGATCGGGGAAGGCGCGGCCCTTCTGCGAGACGACGATCTGCCCTTTCTGGAGGAACTTGTCCGCCATGCCGACTGCTTCGTTCAGCAGACCGCCGGGGTTGCCACGCAGGTCGATGACGAGTCCGTTGAGGTCGCCCAGTTTATCGAGCGCATCGCCGACCTCGCGGCTGGTCGTCTCCATGAAGTTGGTGACATGGATGTAGCCGACGCCGGGCCGAATCATGAAGGCGAGATCGACCGAAGGACGGGAGACCTCTTCGCGGACCAGGTTGAAGACGAGCGGCTTGGAACTGCCCTCACGTTCCATGGTGACCGAAACCGAGGTGTTGCGAGGTCCCTTGAGCAGGGAAGCGACGGTTGCCGAGTCCATGCCTTCGGTGGACTTCCCATCGACGGCGATAATCACATCGCCGGGGCGGATGCCGGCCTTATACGACGGGGTGCCCTCGAAGGGGGCGAGAACGACGATCTTGAGACCGTTCTTCGCGGTGGGATCGGGCTGCGGCTGGATCGACATGCCGACGCCGTAGTATTTGCCGTGCTGGTCTTCGCGCATCTGGGCGAAGGCCTTGGGGTCCTGAAAGCTGGAATGCGGATCGAGCGTGTGCAGCATCCCGGGAATGGCGCCGTCGTAGATGGCCTTGTCAATCTTGTCGGAGTCGAGATGCTCGGCATAGTTCTGTTCGACGAGGGCATAGACGTTGGTGAAGTCGTGGAGGGAGTCGCGGAGGGTGGACTCGTCGGTCGCCGACTGGGCGTCGACCTTCTGGTTGATGAAAGTGCCGAGCACGGCGCAACTGGCCAGAAAAAGGGTGGCGATAAAGAGTGCGCGTCGGGTACGGGGGGCCATTGCTTTGGATTACCTCAAAAAAGCGGGAAACATTGCTCAATATCGACGCACGGAAATGCGTCGTCTGGGCGCGCCCTCTTTGGACGGAGTATAGCATCGGGAGGTGAGCGGCTGCTGGAGATTCGAGCGGATTCGCCGAAGAGGTGCAGGGTAGGTGCACGATAGGTGCACGACAGTTAGAATGGTGAATCGGATACCGTCCATTCCTGTGGGCAGTCAAAAGCAGCAGCCGGCGGTTCCGCGCGACGGAGATCAAGTCGCAGAAGTTAATTGAAGATAACGAGTGACGATGACCTTTAGAATTTCGCAGTTTGCGGTGGTGTTGGGGCTTAGCGTGCTGGCATTGCCGGGAGTGGCGCAGACGCCACGGTATCAGAGTCCTTTGAACGCGCCGACGTCGCCGGAGCCGCAACTATCGCTGCCGACGCCGGCCCCGATCACGCCGAACGCCACGGTGGTAGAAGATGTGGTTGCTCGTGTCAACGATCAGATCATCAACCGCAGCGATGTGGAGCGGGCGCAGCAAGAGTTGGCTCGCGAGGATCAGCAGAACAATGCCACTCCGGCCGAGGCCGCCCAGCGGCAAAAGGATCTGCTGCGCGACATGATCGACAAGCAGTTGCTGCTTTCCAAAGGCAAGGAAATGGGCCTGAACGCCGATGCCGAGGTCATCCGCCGGCTCGACGAGATCCGCAAGCAGAACCACCTCGACTCTATGGAGGCGCTGGAGAAGGCCGCGGCGGCGCAAGGGGTTTCGTTTGAGGACTTCAAGGCGAACATCCGTGACAGCATCCTCACCCAGCAGGTAGTGCGCGAGGAGGTGGGCCGTCGTCTGCAGATGACGCAGGGACAGGAACAGGCCTACTACGATGCGCACAAGCAGGACTTTGCCGTTCCCGAACAGGTGCATCTGAGCGAGATCCTGATTCCGACCGCCGCCAATGCGGATGACGCGGCGTTGGCAGCGGCGAAGGCGAAGGCCGACGATATCGAAGCCAAGCTCAAGGCCGGGGCCAAGTTCGACGAACTGGCCAAGACCTCCTCCGGCGGCTCGACCGCGGCACAGGGCGGCGACCTGGGAATCTACAAGCGGGGCACGCTGGGCAAGGTGCTCGAAGACCAGACCTTCGATCTACAAGCTGGGCAGGTGACGGCGCCGATTCGCACGCGCCAGGGATACGTCATTCTGAAGGTGATGGAGCATCAGGCTGCCGGTGTTCCGCCGCTCAAGGATGTCGAGCAGCAGGTACAGGAAGCGATGTACATGCAGCAGTTGCAGCCCGCGCTGCGCGCCTATCTCACGAAGCTGCGCGAAGAGGCGTTCATCGATCTCGCTCCGGGGTTTGTGGACTCCGGCGCGAGCCCCAAGGAGACGAAGCCGCAATTTACGGCGTATGCTCCCCCGGTCGCAAAGAAGAAGAGGGTCGAGAAGAAACAGCGGTTCGATCGCAGTAACGGCACCGGCCGGTTCGCGGCCCAGGGTAAGAAAGCTGCTCCGGCCGCCACGGGCGCAGCCGCCTCCGTCGCATCGGTCGCAGCACCTGCCAATGGAAAGCGGAAGGAGCCGAAGAAGATTAAGCGCGAGAAGGTGCGCTTCGGACAGGCCCCGCGCAATGCCTTGCCTCCAGGCCCCGCGGAGACTGCGGTAGGCGGCGATGTCGGTGCAGGCGCTGCATCTGCCTCGGCCATCACTGCCGCCCCCGGCGCGGCGATGACCAACAGCGAAGAGAGCGCTTCGCAGGCGGCGGATGTCAACCCGCTGACGCCGGTCGCGCCCGAGCCCACCACCAAGACCCGGTATGCTTCGCGCGAGAGGATCGTGATCGCCGAAAAGAAGGCCGCTCGCAGGAGAAAGGCGAAGGAAAAAGCGATAGCGACGCCGGAAGGACCAAGCGCGCAGGAGAGCGCGGACCGAAAGACCCAGTCTGCTCCTCTCGGCCTGAATGGAGACACGGTCAAGAAGAAGAAAAAGGTGAAGGTCAAGGGAGCGAAGAAGGAGCGGCTGGAGAACAAGCCGAAGCCGTCGACCGCACCGCCTCCGCCGCCTGCGCCGACGGTGAATCCTTCGCTTGGAGAAGGTCTGGGAACGGCTCCGGTCGCTACACAGCCAAGCACTCAGCCAGTATCGACAACTCCTAACTAGCTGGAAAAGCAATTTGCGGCAGCAATGCGAGGGTTCCGGCTCTCGCATTGTTGTTTGTGGGGTAGGAATTTATTGAGTCACGGCGAGTTATCCTGAGGGTCATGAAAGACTTTTTTATTGCCGATGCCGCGAAGTTCGATAATGAGACGGTCACCTCCTACTTCGCGCTATCCTCCCTGTCGGTGCGGGAGAAGAAACAGGGCGGCCAGTATCTCGCGCTCTCCCTGACCGACAAGACCGGAACCATGGAAGCCCGCATGTGGGACGAGATCGCCGATGCGCTGGCAGGCTGCTCGGAGGGCTGCTATGTCAAGGTGCAGGGGCAGATCAGCAAGTATCAGGGCAAATTTCAGATCACGCTCCAGAAGATGCGCAACGCGGCGGAGAGCGAGATTGACCCCGCCGACTATCTTCCCGCAACCCGCTTTGATGTTGACGAGATGTGGGCGGAACTGCGCGGCTATGTCGGGCAGTTCACCAACCCCGACCTTAAGCGGCTGGTGTTTGCTTTCCTCGACGACGAGACGATTGCCGCGGCATACCGCAGCGCTCCCGCAGCCAAGCGTCTGCACCATGCCTGGCTCGGCGGTCTTCTGGAACACGTCGTTACCCTGGTGCGCGTCTGCCTGGCGACGGCCCCGTTCTATCCCGAAGTAAACTCCGACCTGCTCGTCACCGGGGCGATTCTGCACGACATCGGCAAGATCCGCGAGCTTCACTGGAAGAACAGCTTCGGCTACACGCTCGAGGGCCAGATGATCGGCCACATCAGCATCGCGCAGGGAATGCTGCTGGAGAAGGTGAAGGAGCTGGCTCCGTTCCCCGAAAAGTTGAAGGTGCTGGTTGAGCACATGATTCTCAGCCACCACGGCAAGTACGAGTTCGGCTCGCCCAAGCTGCCGATGACCGCCGAGGCGCTGCTGCTGAATGTTCTCGACGACCTCGAAGCGAAGATGCAGGTGCTGCGCAATGAGTTCGCTGCTGCCGAGGCCAGCGGAAGGTCCGCGGGCGAGATGACCGAATGGGTCCGCAGCATGGACCGCCCGCTGCTCGACTCACGCGGCTACCTGAAAGACTGAAGGCGATTTCGGGCATCGGACTGAATCGAATCCGCATCGAAAGGTATACGGCGGGAGATTAGACGGATTCGATCCATCGGGAGCAAGCTATGCCGACGGTCACCAGAGCAAACGCTCTTTCTCACAAACTCTATGCAGGTCTGACTCACGAGCTCGAGACCTACCACGGTCCTTCCTTCGAGTTGCGGCTGTGGGACGATACGGGCGCCAACTACGGCTCCGGCCAGCCTCGGTTCACCATCACCGTCAAGTCGCTCGATGTCCTCAAAGCCCTCCTGTGGAACCCTACCGAACTCTCTCTTGGAGATGCATTCGTCAAAGGCGATCTCGAGGTCGAGGGCGACATCTTTGCGATGTTCGAGTTCGCGGACTTCGTCTTCAGTGGAGCGCACGGTGCCCAGGGCCCTTCCTTTGCGCGCCGCCTCGTTCTTTCCGCAGGCAGGGCCTTCCGCCAGCTCGAATACATCGTCAGCGACCGCTTCGTCCATACCCTGCGCCGCGACAGGCAGGCCATCTCCTTCCACTACGACAAGCCTCCTGAGTTCTTCGCCCCATGGCTTGGGCCCTCGATGGTCTATTCCTGCGCCTACTTCTGCCGCTCCTCCGAGAGCCTCGAAGACGCCCAGCGCAATAAGCTCGACCTCATCTGCAAAAAGCTGCGTCTCCAGCCCGGCGACCAAATGCTCGACATCGGCTGCGGCTGGGGCAGCCTGGTTCTTCATGCTGCGAAGTATTACGGCGTCCACGCCACGGGCATTACTCTCAGCGAGCAGCAGTTCGCCTTTGCGCAGCGGCGCATCGCTGACGAAGGTCTCAGCAGCGAATGTGAGGTGCGCCTCTGCGACTACCGGCAGCTCGATAACGAGACGCCATCCTTCGACAAGATCTCGAGCGTCGGCATGTTCGAGCACGTCGGCTGGCAGAACCTCGGGACTTACTTCGATACCGTCAAAAAGCTGTTGAAGCCCGGCGGCGCATTTCTGAACCACGGCATCGTTTCATCGCTCGATGAGTACAAAAAACAGGGGCCGTCGTTTATCCGCAAGTACGTCTTTCCCGACACCGCTCTGGCAACGCTGCCCATCGTCACGACGCAGGCCGAGCATGCAGGCTTCGAGCTGCGCGACGTGGAGTGTCTCCGCGAGCACTACGAGCGTACTTTGCACGGTTGGGTCGACCGCCTCGAACGCTGCAAGCGCGACCTGCTCAATTACGTCGATCCCGAGACTTATCGTGTCTGGCGGCTGTACATGGCAGGCTCTGCCGAGGCCTTCCGAAAAGCGAAGATCAGCATCTACCAAATACTGCTCTCCCTTCCCGGCGGCGACGAGCATCCCCAGCCCAGCACGCGCGCGGACTGGCTGCTGCAGCCGCAGAGCCGGTTGGCGGACGTACACTAAACCTCCCAATACAGCGCCGAAGATAGCTCTCCGCCAACATTCCCACCCCGGATTGTTACAATCAGAATTACGGCGTTGGTGCACCTTTGCGCCGCTTAAGTGAGGGAAATGCTTCGATTTTCGACAGCGGGAGAGAGCCACGGCGAAAGTCTCGTGGCCATGGTCAGCGGAATGCCGGCGGGCGTTCCCGTCGATCTTGAGTTTGTGAACCATGAGCTATGGCGCCGTCAGAAGGGCTATGGCCGCGGCGGCCGCATGCGCATCGAGCGCGATACAGCGCATATTCTCAGCGGTGTTCGCCACGGCAAAACGATTGGTTCGCCTATCGCCATGACGCTGGCCAACAACGACTGGAAGAACTGGACCGAGATCCTGCCCGTCGAAGAGGGGGACGCGACAAAGCATAAAGCCGTCGCCTCACCCCGGCCCGGTCATGCCGACCTCGCTGGTGCTCTGAAGTATGACTTTAAAGATGCGCGTTATGTGCTTGAACGGGCTAGTGCGAGAGAGAGTGCGGCTCGCGTAGCCTCAGGCGCATTCGCCAAGCTGCTACTCAAAGAGCTGGGCGTCGGAGTCGCCAGTCACGTCATCCGGGTTGGCAAAGCGGAGCTTTCGCGCCCCGCGCAATGGGATGAGATCGTCGCGTTGCAAGCCAAGGATGAGGTTTTGCTCAACTGTGTCGATCCCGAGAGCGAAGCCGCAATGAAGGCCGAGGTTGACGGCGTTCTGCGTACCGGCGACACCATCGGCGGCGTCTTCGAGGTAGTTGTTCACGGCCTGCCGCCAGGCGTGGGCACGCACGCCAACTGGGACGAGCGCATGGATGGCTTGCTCGCCCAGGCTGTGATGAGCCTGCAAGCGGTGAAGGCGGTCGAGATCGGACGCGGTGTAACAGCGGCCGAGTCGCTCGGCTCCACCGTTCACGATGCGATTGGCTACGAAGGCAATGGCGGCTTTACGAAATTTTCACGCGAGCAAAATAACGCCGGCGGCATCGAAGGCGGCATCTCCAACGGCGAAGACCTCGTGGTGCGTGGCTATCTCAAGCCCATTTCGACACTGCGTCGCCCCCTTGCCTCGGTCAGCTTCGAGACGCGGGAGCCGGTCAAGGCGGCCTACGAGCGCAGCGACGTGTGCGTCGTCCCCGCGGCCGGCGTAGCGGCGGAGGCGATGGTCGCGCTGGCCATCGCACGGCTGGTGATTGAAAAGTTCGGCGGCGATTCGCTGCGCGAGATGCAGCGCAACTTTAACGGCTATTGTGAGCAGATTCGGGCATATTAAATGAGCCAGACAGCAGGGAAATTTAAGTGAGCCAGACCGTAGATAAATCAATGGGGCGATCCGTGGGCAAAATTTATGAGGTCGTAAAGTGGCCCGATCCCGTGCTGGCAAAGCGCGGCGAAGATGTGACCGTATTCGACGCGAAGCTCAAAAGGCTGGTCGATGAGATGTTCGAGTCGATGTACGCCGCGCAGGGCATCGGTCTGGCCGCGCCGCAGATCAACATCTCGCAGCGAATCACGGTCATCGATTGCAGCTTTAAAAAGAACCCCGACGAGAAGGTCGTGCTCATCAACCCGGAGATCATCGAGCGCAGGGGCAAGCAGGTTGAAGAAGAAGGCTGCCTGAGCCTGCCCGAGATTCGCGAGAAAGTATCGCGCGCCGCCTGGGTCAAGGTCCGCGCGCAGGACGTGAACGGAGATCCAATCGAGGTCGAGGGCGAAGAGCTTCTCGCCCGCGCCATGCAGCATGAGATCGACCACCTGGATGGCGTCTTATTCATCGACAGGCTGAGCCGCCTGAAGCGCGATCTCGTCATTCGCAAGATCAAGAAGCTGCAAAAGAATGGCGACTGGTAATTTCAAAACTCCGTCATCTCGACCGGAGCGTAGCGAAGTGGAGCGACCCCTGTATTTCGTCCTTTATCGTTGCTTGTTCTTAAATCGGTGCCCATCGGTGTAGATCGGTGTTAAGCCTTCAGCCAGAAGTGAGAGCCAGCCTTGAAACTAGTCTTCTGCGGCACTCCCCAATTCGCCGTACCCACGCTCGAAGCTGTCATCGCGGCGGGCCATGACGTAGCTCTTGTGGTCACGCAACCCGATCGCGCCGCAGGTCGAGGTATGGAGATGCAGCCTCCTCCGGTAAAGCGCGTGGCGCTGGAGCATGGCATTCCTGTAGTCCAGCCGGAGAAGATCAAGAACAACTTTGAGTTCCGCGCGCAACTGGAAGACATCCGCCCCGAGGCAATTCTGGTGGTGGCCTATGGACGCATCCTTCCCCAGTGGATGCTCGATCTGCCGCCGCTCGGCTGCATCAACCTGCACGGCTCGCTGTTGCCGAAGTATCGTGGAGCCGCGCCGATTCAATGGGCTGTCGCCAACGGAGAGAGCCTGACGGGCGTGACGACGATGCGGCTTGACGCAGGGCTCGACACCGGCGACCTGCTGCTGGCAAAGGTCATCCCCATCGGACAGGAAGAGACGGCGGTCTACGTCTACGAGTGCCTGGCCGCGTTTGGAGCGGAGTTGATGGTGGAGACGCTGTGCGGGCTGGAGGACAAGTCTCTCTTCTGCCAATCGCAGGACCATTCGCTGTCGACCCTGGCGCCGATTCTCAAGCGCGAAGATGGCCTCATCGATTGCACACGAACGGCGCAGAGTATCTATGATCGCTGGCGCGGCTTTCAGCCATGGCCGGGAGCGCATACGACCCTGCGCGGCAAGAAACTGATCGTCCACAAGATGCATGTGGTAACCGATTCCATCGGCAGCGAACCAGGAACGCTGGTCGTCGAGGACAACCGATTGCTGATTGCCTGCACCGACGGCACCGCCGTCTGTCTGGACGAGGTACAGATCGAAGGCAAGCGGCGGATGAACGCAGCCGAATTTCTAAACGGCTACCAGATCAAGAGCGGCGAGCGGCTGGGGATATGAAGCACAAACCAGTCCCACCGAAGACTTCGCAGTCAAAGCGGCCTCCTGCTCCGAAGCGTCCAGCCTCCGCTGGACCGACTGCTTCCGTCGAAGTAGCAATTGGCAAAATCGCACCCGCAAGGCTGGCGGCATTCGAGATTCTGAAGCTGGTGGGCGAGGGTAAAGGCCACAGCGACGAGCTGCTGCACTCGCCTCGGATGGAGGCGCTCTCCCCGGAGGACCGAAATCTCACGACCGCGCTGGTGATGGGCGTCCTGCGTTGGCAGATTGCCCTCGACGCGCGCATCCGGGGTCTGTTGCAACGGCCGGAGCAGAGACTCGCAGAGACGGTCGCCCTGGCCTTGAGGATCGGCGCATTTCAACTGCTCCATCTCGATCGCATTCCCGCCCATGCAGCGCTGGGCGAAAGTGTTGAGCTATGCCGCGCTGCCGGAGAACCTCACGCAACAGGGATGGTCAACGCGGTGCTGCGCAAGCTCGCAGCGGCGCAGAAGCCCGGCCAGCGCGTCTTCGAGTCCGTCGCGGCATTCTCCGAGCGCCTCGGGCATCCGCAATGGCTGGTGGAGCGATGGGTCGCGGCGTATGGCCGCGAGGCTGCGCTGAAGATCTGTGAGGCCGACCAGAAGGAGCCGCCGCAAGGCTCGTTGTTCAGCGAGAACGGTGGAGACCTTCCCCAGATGGATGACGGCTCGCGGCTGGTGGCGGAGCTTGCGGCAGCGGCGATGCCCAATGCCAAGACTGTTTGGGATTGTTGTGCCGCACCCGGTGGCAAGACGCTGATTCTGGCCCACAGGCTGGCCTCTGCGGAGATTGCCGCAACCGACATCAGTGCAAAGCGGCTGGCCCAGACCGAAGCCCGCTTCCGCCGCTACGCCTATGCGGAGCGGATACGCTGTGCCGTCGCCGACGCTACCGCTCCATCGAGCGGCCAGAGCTTTGACCTGATCCTCTGCGACGTTCCCTGCAGCGGGACGGGAACGCTGGCCGGAAACCCGGAGATTCGCCATCGTCTGAAGCCGGAGGAGTTGACGCGCCAGGCGGCCCGGCAGCGCGAAATTCTAAGTGCTGCGTTGAAGCGTCTTGCTCCCGGAGGGCGGTTGGTCTACTCCACCTGTTCGCTCGAGCCGGAGGAGTGCGAGCGGGTCGTCGCAGACGTGATGGCGGGCGCGAACATCCACCAAATTCCGGTCGCGGACCTGCTCCTCTCTCTGGCTAAGTCTGGTGCGCTCAAAGCAGGTGCCGATCTGTCCACAGCCGTGCGCGAAGGCTCGCTGCGGACGTTGCCGGGTGTTCAAGACTGCGACGGCTTCTTCGCAACGATTCTCGAAGCAGGAAAATAAAGCGCCAGAAGATCTGCTTAATGGGTCAACGTAATGTGGACCGCTTCGCCTTTGACGACGCGATAGCCTGCCAGCGGGGTCTGGTCGACGACTGTTCCTGGCGGCACGGGGGCGGACGTGGGAGCAGGGGTCGCTGGTGTGCCTGGGGCCGTGGGTAGATTCACGTCCTCGATGCTGGCGATGTGGACGCCAGCCGCAGCGGCGCGGTAAGCGGCGGTGGTGAGGGTGAGGCCGGTGAGCGACGGCATGACATACGCGGTCGCATCGGGGTCTTCGGGCGCAGCGAGCAGCAGGCTGACACGCGGGCGATCGATGCCGGAGGCGTTGGGTGTAGGCGTTTGTGCCAGAACGACGCCGGACTCGGTGTCGGTGGGAAGCTGCGCGACCGTGCCCAGGTCGAGCGAGAGGCGGCGCATGAGGATGGAAGCGGGCCGTTCGGTCTGGCCGATGAGGTCTGGCACGGTGACCTTCTGCGGGCCGAGGCTCTCGGTGACACGGACGGTCCATTCGCGCCGGACCGTCGCCCCGGAGGCGGGCGACTGAGCTAGAACGTCGCCGGGAGCAATGTTGTTGGAGTAGAAGCGGTTTTCGACGTTGAGGTTCAGGCCTTTTGAGCTGGCTGTTTGACTGGCCTCGGCGATGGTGAGCCCGGCGAGGCTGGGCACCTCGACCTCACGGCCATGAATCGCAAGACGCATGGAGAGGAAGGCGGAGATGAGCGCGACCGCGAGCATCGCCATGCCACCAAGAAGGATGTTGAAGAAGCGGTTGATGGTGGAGATCTTCATCAACGTCAGGATACAGGGTCAGGAGGCAGGCTTCAGCCGCGGTTATCGGTGGCGGGTTCGGGATGAATCAAGAGGCGGCTCACTTCAGGCGCATCCAGTTTAAAAGCGCCTTCGAGGGCGGTGATGACGGCGTGGACCTGGGCCATGGGCAGATCGTCGGGCAGGGTGCAGTGGCAACTGACCTGGATGCGGTCGTTTCCATTGGTGTGGGCGCGGGTAACGAAGACCTCGTGGATGTCGAGAATCTCGGGAAAGGCGGCAGCGGCACGGCGGAGACGGACTTCGAGCTGGCGGTCGCGTTCGAGCGAAAGGGGGCGTTCGATGGTGGCGGGCTCGCTCTCGATATGGGTGAGGATGGTGGCGATGGCGGGGATCTCGTGGCGCATCTCGGCTTCGAGTCGCGTGGCGAGAGCGTGGGCGTCGCGCAGAGGCATGGTCTCGTCGACTTCGAGGTGCTGCTCGACGTGGAGATGGTGGTTGTACTCCTGCACGCTGACGTCGTGGATGGTGAGGTTGGAGCGGGCGGCGACGGCGCGGATGCGGTCGTGGACGCTTTCGGCGACGGAGGCCGTGGGGACGGAGTGGACGACGACATCGGCGCCGGGCAGATGGCGCTGAACTGCCTCGGTGGCGGCGGCGGTGATCTGTTCGGAGCGCTGGAAGGTGAGCTTGCGCGGCATGCCGAGGGTAACATCAGCGAAGTAGCTGGAGCCGGAGCGGCGGGTGCGGACGCGGTCGACGGAGAGGACGCCGTCGATGGCGCTGAGGTCGCGGATGAGGTCGCGGCGGGTCTGGGCGCGGGTCTCGGCGGGCGTGGCGTCGAGCAGGGCGTCGATGGTGCGGTGCGCAAGCTGCCAACTGACGCGGAGAATGATGCCGGAGACGATGATGGCGGCGATGGGGTCGGCGAGTTCGAGGAACGGAATGTGCCAGTGCTTGCCGGCGTAGGTTGCGGCAAGGCCGAGGAGGACGGCGAAGGAGGACCAGATGTCGGTGCGAAAGTGGATAGCATCGGCTTCGAGGGCTTCGCTGTTGTGTGCGACGGCGACGCGGTGGAGCGTGCGGGAGCGGGAGTAGTCGACGGTGATCGAGAGCAGGAGAACGGCGAAGGGCCAGATAGAAAAGGTGAGCGCGAGATGGTGGTGAAAGAGGATGCGGCGAATGGCTTCGGTGAGAATCCAGATGCAGGAGGCAAGCATCAGGAAGGTCTCGACGAAGGCCGAGAGGCTTTCGATCTTGCCGTGGCCGTAGTTGTGGTCCTCGTCGGCGGGACGGTCGGAGACCTGGACGGAGAAGAAGGTGATGGTTGCTGCGCCGAGGTCGATGCCGGAGTGGGCGGCCTCTGAGAGCATGCCGAGCGAGCCGGTGAAGAGGCCGGTGATGAGTTTGAGCAGCGTAATGATGAGCGCACTGAAGACGGACAGCAGAGCGGCGGAACGCTTGGCTGCGTGCGTGTGCGCTGCTTCTTCGGGCGTCGTAACAGGGGCCATGGGAAAGATGCTACATGGTTCAGGGTTTGGTGGCGCGGTAGAGACCGGCGGTGCCGAAGGTGTAGCTGGTCCAGGTGGCGTTGGTGAAGCCTGCTTGCCGGATCAGTTCGATCATGCGTGGGGGATTGGGGAAGCGGGCGACCGAGTCGGGGAGATAGGTGTAGGCGGCGGGGTCTCCGGAGATGAGGCCGCCGAAGCGGGGAAGGATCTGCTTGAAGTAGAGGTTGTAGAGCGCTCCGGTAAGTCCGGTGGGCTGATTGAAGTCGAGGATGCCGATCTGGCCGCCGGGGCGGAGGATGCGGTGGAGTTCGGCGAGACCTGCCTCGTAGTTGCTTAGATTGCGGAAGCCGAAGGCCGAGGTGATGAGGTCGATGGAGTTGTCGGCGATGGGGAGATGGAGCGCGTCGGCTTCGATGGGGATGATGTTGTGCGGGGCGAACTTTTCGGCTCCGCGGGAGAGCATCTGGTGGGAGAAGTCTACGGCCAGGATGGGGGCTTCGTTGCCGCCCTTGGGACGGTGCCTGAGGAGGGAGAGGGTCATGTCGCCGGTGCCGCAGCATAGGTCGAGGGCCACGGCTTCAGGTCGCTGGAGGATGGGGCGGAAGCTGCGAGCGGCGCGGGACCACCACCAGCGGTCGATGCCGACGGAGAGGACGTGGTTGAGCAGGTCGTACTTCGGCGCGATGGTGTCGAACATCTGCTGGACATTCGCGGCGGCGTCCTGATCGGTGGTGGTGCCGATGGGACGGGCTCCGGTGGTGGGCTGGTGCTCGGGGATGGCAGGGGTGGTCACTGCTTTATGTTAAATGGCGCGGAGGGAGTAGCGGGCTTAATTGCTGGATGGCCTGTCGATGTGGTCGATGATGAGGTATGCGACGGGACCGCGTTCGGCGTGGAGTTTGAGGCCGAGTTGCTCTTTGAGGGCGTCGAAGATGGAGGGGAGCTTCTGGGTTGCGGGATCTTCGGCTCCGGGCGGCCGGACCGGTGCGAAGTTGAGGGTGAAGTCGTAGTTGCCGGTGAGGCCAGTGTGGTCGATGACGGGGCGCTCGTCGGACTGGAGATGCTGGCCGAGCCACCAGCTTAGATACGACATGGAGACACGTCTGCCTACGGCGCTGCCGTCGTTGGCGTAGGTGATGGGGATGCTGTAGTCCTGCGGCTTGTTGTCAAGCGTCATTCTGGAGCCGGGAGTGTCGACGGCGAGAGCGTAGACGGGGCCTTGCTTCGTTTCGATGTGGAACTTGAGATTGAAGCGGTCGGCGAGCAGGTTCTGATACATGGTGTGGAGATCGTCGAGGCTGTAAGAGCCGTCGGCGCGCGCCTCTACGTCGTAACGGTCTTCGTTGATCCAGTCGGGGCCGCCTTTGATCTGACGCATGGGAATCTTGTACATGAGAGAGATCATGAGCTTGACGGGGATGTTTTGGGCCATGTAGCCGTGGCCCTGCGGAAGGCCCTTGATGGCGCCATTGCGATCCGCAGCGTTGGAGCGGTGAATGGCGGCGACATCGAAGGTAAGACGACTCTTCGTTTGCTGGGCCTGGATGAACGAGGTTGAGACCAGCGCAATTACAGCGACGAGAAAGGTCCGGCTTGGCATGAAAGACATAGGCTTATTGTGACCGCTGGCGCATGAGCGCGAGCATGGATTCGGTGGCGGCGATGAGTTCGGGCTGGGCGACGTCGCGGACGATATTCACGGTGCCGATGCCGGTGGGCAGGATGAAGGAGAGGGTGCCGCTGCGGTTCTTCTTGTCGCTGGAGGTGAGGGCGACGAGTTTTGCGGCTGTGGCCTTGAAGGGTGAGAGCGGGCCGTAGCGCAGGATAAGCGCGATGATGCGGTCAGACTGCGCTTGCGTGATGAGCTTGCGCGACAGGCCGAGATGCGTGGCGGCGATCGAGCCCCAGCCTACGGCTTCGCCGTGGAGGAGCTGCTTGTAGCTGGTGGCGGCCTCGATGGCGTGGCCGATGGTGTGGCCGTAGTTGAGGATCATGCGCAGGCCGGACTCGCGCTCGTCGTTGGCGACGACGTCGGCTTTGACGCGGACGCTGGCAGTGACGACGTGGGTGAGCGCCTTGGCGTCTCCCTTGAGGATGGCGTCGGCGTTCTGCTCCATGTATTTGAAGAGCTTGGGATCGCGGATGATTCCGGCTTTGATGGACTCCTGTAGACCGGCGCGGAGTTGCTCTGGCGGCAGGGTGGCGAGGATGTCGGTGTCGGCGAGGACGGCGAGGGGATGGTTGAAGCTGCCGACGAGATTCTTTCCCGCGACGAGGTTGACTCCGGTCTTGCCGCCGACGGAGGAGTCGACCTGCGCGAGCAGCGTGGTGGGGATCTGCACGTAGGGGATGCCGCGCATGTAGATGGCGGCGAGGAAGCCGGTGACGTCGCCGATGACGCCGCCGCCGAAGGCTATGAGCAGAGAGTCGCGGTCGGCCCCGGCGGTGGCCAGTTGCTGGGCGAGGGACTCGACGCTGGCGAGGCGCTTGTGGGCTTCGCCGCTGGGCAGGAATAAGACTGTGGGCTCTTCTTTGAACGAGGCGAGGACTTGTTTGTGCCAGAGGCCCCAGATCTCGGGCGAGGTGACGATGAAGCGGCGTCCCTTGGCGAGCTTGTCGAGGCGCGGCGCTAGGGTGCGCAGAAGGCCGGAGGCGATGGTGATGTCGTAGGCGGCGGAGGGCGTCTTGAGTGAGATGACGGGCACGGTATCTCCATCGTATCGCAGGGCAGTTATCGCTTGTCTGTTCTCAGCAGTCGGTGGATGCGCTGGGACATCAAGAACAGAAAACTGAGAACTGGCAACTGTATTGCTAGTAGCATCGAGAGATGGAACAAGTTGATTTTCTTGTGGTGGGTGCGGGAATTGCGGGTCTGAGTGCGGCGATTTGCCTGGCGCGAGTGGGCAGGGTGATGGTCGTCACCAAGGAAGAGCTGGCCGAGTCGAATACAGCGTATGCGCAGGGGGGCATTGCGGTGGCGATGGGCGGCGAGGAGGACGTTGCTCTGCATCTGGAAGACACGATGAGCGCGGGCGATGGGCTGGTGAATCGCGAGGCGGCCGCGGTGCTGGTGGAGCAGGGGCCGCGACGCGTGGAGGAGCTGCTGGAGTGGGGAACGAAGTTCGACCGCGAGAACGGCGAGTTGATGCGGACGCGCGAAGGAGCCCATAGCCGGTCGCGGATTCTTCATGCGAATGGCGATGCGACGGGCAAAGAGATCGCCGTGTCGCTGCTGCGGCATGTGCGGGAGATGGATTCAATTGAGTTGATGGAGTGGACGACGGGCGTCGACCTGCTGGTGGAAGACGGGCGCGTGGTGGGGGCCACGCTGCTCGATGGCGAGGGCGGCGTGCGCGTGGTTCGCGCAAAGGCTGTGCTGTTGGCAAGCGGCGGGGCCGGGCAGGTTTATAGCGATACAACCAATCCGGCGGTGGCGACGGGGGACGGCATCGCGATGGCTTACCGGGCGGGTGCCGAGGTGAGCGATATGGAGTTTTACCAGTTTCATCCGACAGCGTTCAGTGCGCCGGGTGCGCCGAGGTTTTTGCTGAGCGAGGCGCTGCGGGGTGAGGGCGCTTATCTCGTCAATGCTAAAGGTGAGCGGTTTATGGAGCGGTATCATCCGCTGCTGGAGCTGGCTCCGAGGGACGTTGTGGCGCGGGCGATCACGCGCGAGGGCATGGATGGCGAGGTTTATCTGGATATGCGTCATGTGAAGAAGGACCTGCATGCGCGGTTTCCGGGGATCTCGCGGTTTCTGGCGAAGTACCGGCTGGAGCTGGGAAGGGATTTAATTCCGGTGCGTCCGGCGGCGCACTACCTGATGGGCGGCGTGCGCACGGATGTCCACGGACGGACTTCGCTGCCGGGGCTTTATGCTGCGGGCGAAGCTGCGTGTACCGGCGTGCATGGAGCGAACCGGCTGGCCAGCAATTCGCTGCTGGAAGGGCTGGTGTTTGGGGTGCTGGCGGCGGAGGCGGTGAAGCAGGGACGAGGGACCAGGGATCAGGGACCAGGGAACAGTGAGCACGAGGGCGATACGGTCGCTTCGGCTGCCGGCGGGGTTACAGGGGAGAAGGCCACGGAGCGGTGGATTGCGGAGTTGCGGGATCTGATGTGGAAGGATGCGGGGTTGCTGCGGGATGCTGTGGGGTTGCAGAGGGCGCAGCGGGGACTGGCTGCGCTGGCGGTGACCATGCCGAGAGGTATGGTTCGGCGGGCGCTGGAGGCTCGTAATCTGCATGTGGTGGCGGGGTTGATCGTGGCGGCGGCGCTGGGGCGGGAAGAGAGTCGGGGCGCGCACTATCGCAATGATTTTCCTGAGAAGGATCGGGTGGCGCGGCACTCGGTGATGGCGCAGGGGGGATTAGAATTCGTGTAAAAATTCTTTTATCCGGCATGGACAGGCCATTGCATGTGCGCAAATCAGAACCCTAATGCTAAAGTTGTACGGATGAAATGCGCCGTTCGCTATAGAGTTGCTCCTACCTGATTGATCAGCAATTACTTGCGGCGGTGCCCATTATGGGAACCCCATCTGCTTCGCTGCGGTTTATTCTCTTCCGGTTCTCAGCAATGACATGGTTTGGCCTCGGCCAGACCGCATCTGTGCCCTTTAGGAGTGTCTCTCTTGAAACGATTTGGATTCGTGTGGCTGGTTCTCTGTCTCAGCGTATTTTCTTTCAGTGTCCGCGAAGCTGCTGCCCTGGATGTAACCCTGAGTGGCGACGCGAGTGTGAACTCTGCCCATGCCACCACGAACTATGGAGCGCTTTCAAATCTTTATGTGGGGAATGGCAACATCACCTTCCTCCAATTCAATCTGAAGACGTTGCCGGCGGGAACGACGGCGGCGCAGGTATCCCAGGCGACGTTGACGGTCTTTGTGAACCGGGTGAATGCGGCGGGTGCGGTAACGGTTTCGCCGGTGACGGCAGCGTGGGACGAATACAGCATAAAGTCGGCTGCCGAGCCTCCGATTGGATCCTCGCTCGGGAATCTTTCGGTGAGTCTGCCCGGGCAGTTTGTCTCGGTGGATGTGACGGCGCAGGTGCAGGCATGGCTGACTGCATCGGCCACGGATACCGGGTTTGCGCTGGCATCCAGTGCGGCCAATGTGCTCTTCGACAGCAAGGAGAATGACGAGACGGCCCATGCGGCTCGGCTCGATGTGACGCTGGTCAATCAAGGGCCTCCAGGAATTCAGGGCGTTCCCGGTGTTGCGGGTGCCGCTGGTGCCGCCGGGGCTGTTGGTCCTGTCGGTCCAATAGGAGTTACCGGCGCTGTTGGAGCGACAGGTCCACAGGGTCCCCCTGTCAGCTTTCAAGGAGCTTGGAGCAACGCAACGACCTATGCATTGGGCGATGCGGCTTCGTACAACGGCTCCAGCTACATCTCGCTGGTGAACAGCAATGTCAACCATCAGCCTGATAGTGCTCCGGCCCAGTGGTCGTTGCTGGCCCAGCAGGGCGCAACTGGCACAACTGGCGCAATCGGCCCTACGGGTCCTATCGGCCCCACAGGAGCAACTGGTGCTGCCGGAGCAACTGGTGCTGCCGGAGCAACTGGTGCTGCTGGTGCTGCCGGTCCACAGGGCCCCCCTGTCAGCTTCCAGGGCGCCTGGAATATCGCGACAACGTATGCACTGGGCGATGCGGTTTCATACAACGGCTCCAGTTATATCTCGCTGGTAGCCGGCAACGTCGGCTTCCAGCCGGACATCAGCAATGTGAAATGGGCACTTCTAGCGCAGGCCGGTGCGCCCGGAACCACTGGCACTGTAGGTGCGACCGGGCCGCAGGGCCCCCAAGGAGTTCAAGGAGTACAGGGGCCTGCAGGCAGTGGGATTAACGCTATCTCCTATGCCATGCAGTTTGTAAACCCTGGAACCGCCGGAACCTATTACCTCTCGCCGCTTAATGTCCTCACCAATCTGTCGGGAAACACCAGCATCGGAAGTAACTTTGTGGCGATGCCTGTTGCCTGTACGATGAGCGCTCTCAATGTCGGAGTCAATAGTTACGGCAGTCAGGCGACGGATACAACGACTATGACCGTTTATCAAAAAGGGGTAGCTACAGCGATGTCCTGTTCCGTTACTACCAATAGTTCCAATAGCTATCAATCGAGCTGCCAGGACGTATTGCATACCTTCTCCGTAGCAGGAGGCGACAGCATCAGTATTGCTTTTTCGGAAACCAATATCAACCCGATCAACAAAATTACTGTCAGCCTCGTTTGCCAGTAATGATTTTGTCGAGATCAACGAGGCTAGGCAGCAAGGACGAGCCAGCGGGAGCGGGAAGAGACAGCAAGCTTGCTCACCCGGGATTGAGGATGCGATTTGGCAGTACCGCAAACAAGTTTGTCCCGGCTTTTCCGAAAGGGTTTCTCTCCGGTTGAGCAATTGAACCGCTGCAATCCTTGAGGGACAGCATAAGGAAGTAGAACGAAGCATCAACGAACGAAAGGAATTACAGATTATGGACCCTTTTTTAGGTGAGATCAGGATGGTTGGCTTCAATTACGCGCCCAATGGCTGGTTCCTTTGCAACGGGCAGCTATTGCCTATCAGCCAGTACTCCGCGTTGTTTGCACTGCTTGGCACTATGTATGGAGGAGACGGCGTACAGACCTTCGCCCTGCCGAACCTCCAAGGCCGCGTTCCTATCCATCAAGGCAATGGGGTTGGCCTTAGCCCCTACACGATGGGCGCCTCCGGTGGAACCGAGAACGTGACCCTGATTGCCACTCAGATGCCGGCGCACACCCATCTGATGGGGGTCAGCAACCAGTCGGGAACGGTTGCCGATCCAACCAATGCGATTCTGGGTCAGGGTAACTCCGGGTCAGGCCGATCCCCGGTTCCTGTCACCAACTATGTTTCGACTGCCGCGACAGGGACTTTGGCTCCTACGGCAATTCAACCGGCAGGCGGCAACCAGCCGCACAGCAATCTCCAGCCCTACTTGTGCGTCAACTTCATCATCGCGTTCCAGGGGATCTTTCCATCGCGCCCATAACCGGGAGGTGTGCCGGTAGAACACACCGGCACACTGCCGCATTCAAATCCAAGGCAGCCCAAACCTGATGGCAGCAGCAGTTCAAATACGAGGAGCGAGCATTCATCTGCGGCCAGCAGCACTCGCGGATGAGGTTTTTTTGCTGGAGCTTTATGCCCAGACCCGCGCCGAGGGGATGATGCACTCCGGAATGGACGCATTGCAGCGTGAAGTTTTTGTGCAGATGCAGTTCCGACTTCGCCAGGCAGGCTACAGGGCAACTTACCCGATGGCCGAGGACGAGATCCTCTGTACGGAGAGCGGAACTCCCGTGGGCAGAGTTCTGGTTGATCGCACGCAAGATGGAATGCGCCTGATCGATATCGCGATTGCGACGGAAGAGCAGGGGCAGGGATTCGGAACGCAGGTAATCCGGGAGCTGCAACACGAATGCGCTGCGCGGAAGTGGGAGATGAGGTTGCAGGTGTTGAAAGGGAGCATGGCTGAAAGACTCTATCGACGGCTCGGGTTTAAGGTAACGGGCGAAGACCCGCTACGCAGGCAGATGGTCTGGGATGGGACGAAGGAGACGGGGTCGCAGCCGCAGCCGCAGATAAAACGCTTGCTGCCAGTTCTGTTAGCGGTAGTGCTGGCGATGGGATTGGGCGCAGGCAGCTTCAACGCCCAGGCGCAGAGTGGGCCAACGAATAACGTGCAGGCAACGGCAGCTCCTTTGGCGGCTCCGGCGCAAATTGCGTATGACGCGGCAGGCAATCTCTATATTGCTGACCTGAACGATCACGTCATTCGCAAAATCAATCTCGCCGGCATTGTGACGACCGTGGCGGGAACAGGGGAGCAGGGCTTCGCGGGAGATGGCGGCCCGGCGACCAGTGCGCAGCTTGATTCTCCGGCAGGGGTGGCGGTCGATGCCGCAGGAAATATCTATATTGCCGATACGCATAATCAGCGCATCCGCGAGGTGCGCAACGGGACCATTAGCACGATCGCCGGGACCGGCGTTGCGGGCTTCTCCGGAGATGGCGGCACCGCCGCCTCCGCGCAACTGAGCAATCCTACGGCGCTAGCCCTGGATTCAAGCGGCAATCTTTATATCGCCGATACCGACAACCATCGCATCCGCAAGATCAGCGGCACGACGATCACAACGGTCGCGGGGAATGGCGAACAAGGATTCTCCGGCGACGGCGGGTCGGCAACCGCGGCCGGGATCGACTCTCCGAACGGTGTAGCGGTCGATACAGCGGGCTGGATTTATATCGGGGACACCCATAATCAGCGCGTGCGCGTCGTCAATACGGCTGGCGTGATTTCGACCGTGGCCGGGGGCAACAGCAAGGCCTATGGAGGCGATGGCGGAGCGGCAACGAGCGCTTTACTTGCTCGCCCCCGCGGTCTGAGCGTCGATGCGCAGGGCAACATCTACGTTGCGGACAGCGATAACAACCGCATCCGCCTGATTGCGAAGACAGGAAACATTTCGACCGTAGCGGGCAATGGCTCGCAGGGCTTCGCGGGCGATGGCGGCCTGGCGGTCAATGCCATCCTCAATACGCCTCGTGCTCCCGCAGTACAGGCACCCGGAGTCTTTGCGCTCTCCGATACGAACAATCAACTGATCCGGTGGGTAGGTCTGGATAATGTGATCCACACCATCTCCGGCGAGACTTCAGGCACCGGTGGCGGGCAGGGATTCTCCGAGACCTTGACGCTCAGCGGCGCGTCGACCGTTGCCTGGGGCAGCGGCTCGCTGACGGCAGCCTTCAGCAATGCAGGATCCACGGCGACAGGTCAGGTCGACTTGCTGGACATTACAACTGGCTCGGCTTCCGTCGGCTCAGCCGGTCTGGCAAACAATCTGGCGACGATCAGCACAGCAACGCTTTCACCCGGCATACACCGTCTCGCCGCGAGCTACGGCGGCGATACTCTGAATCCAGCCATTACCAGCAGCGTCTTTGTGCTCACGGTTACGCCGCCGCCGATCGCGGACTTTACCCTCACCGCAACCGGAGCGGCAACACAGTCCGTCAATCCCGGACAGACCGCGACCTTCCATTTCTCGGTGCAGCCGCAGGGCGGTGTCTTGAACACGGCAATTACGCTGACTGCTTCGGGTCTGCCTCCCGGAGCGACGGCCGTTCTTACGCCTGCAACCATCGCTTCGGGCAGCGGAGCGACTTCATTGACTCTGGCCATCAAGACGGCGGCGCTCAAGGCTGCCAATCATTCTCCATCGTCGCCGGCGCGTGCGCCCCTGCTTCCCATCAGCGCCGCGGTGTTCCTGCTGCCTCTGTTGCGAAACAAGCGTCTTCGCGCAGGATTTTCGAGGATGCCGCGCACGTTGTTCAGTGTGCTCCTGCTCCTGGTGGCGGGAGCAGCGACTCTCGGGTTGGCCGGCTGCGGCAACGGCGGGTTCTTCGCGCAGGACCCGCAGAGTTACACCATTACCGTGACAGCCACCGCCACCAGCGCGGCGAACACAACCTTGCAGCACACGACCACGGTTACGCTGGTCATTCAATAAGACCGTAGAGGAGCACGTCCGTACGCATGAGACCTATTGAGTTTTTGACGTTGGCGGTATTGACGGGGATGGTCGCGGCCGCCTCTGCCCAGGCTGTTCCGTCCAAAGCCGGCGATCTGGGGCCGACGGTCTCGAAGAATTATCCCATCGCTCTCTCGGTCGGCTACACCGCAACGATCGGCAATGCGCCTCCGGGAGACTGCGGCTGTTTTCTGTTGAATGGCGGCAGCAGCGAAGAGTTGTTCCATGTCTGGAAGAACGTTGCGGCGGTGGCCCAGGTGACCGGCAGCCGCACGGACCACGTTCCGCAGTCCGTGCAGGGCCTCAGTCTGATTACTTATATGGCGGGTCCCCGTTACTCCTTCTATACCGCGCATCGGTTGACGGTATACGGTCAGTTCCTCATCGGCGGCGCGCATGGCTTCGACAGCTACTTCCCGAAAGATGACGGGCAGTCTCCCGGTGCTGCAAATTCACTGGCCTTCGCGCCGGGCGGTGGAGTCGAAGTTGGTGTGAAGAACTGGCTCTCCGTCAGAGCGGTGGAAGCAGAATTTCTCGTCACCCATCTGCCGAACGGAGTCAACGAACATCAGCACAACCTGCGCATCAGCTCCGGCGTCGTCTTCCGCTTTTCTTCTTGGCGCCTCAACCGCTAAGAACCTCTGATTAAGTCCTGGTTTGAAAGGTCGCGTCTGAAGCTGTCCAGTCCCAGGCTCAAGGCCCGGCTAGCGCGTAAAGAAGTCCTTAACCTGCTGGACGAAGACATCGCGGCCCATGTCGGAGATGGCCTCGGTGAGCGGAAGCTGCTTGGGGCAGGCCTGAACGCAGTTCTGCGCGAAGCTGCACTCCTGAATGCCGCCGTCGCCCGAGAGGGCCCGGAGGCGTTCCGCTTCGAGGACCTTTCCGGTAGGGTTGCGGTTGAAGAGCTTGGTCTGGGCAATCGTGGCAGCCCCGACGAAGCCGGTGACATCGTTGAACTGGGGGCAGACCTCCATGCATATCGTGCAGGAGATGCAATTAGAGAGCGGATAAAGCTCCTGCTGCAACTGTGGAAGCTGGCGCGGCCCTTCGCCGAGGTCGTAGGTGCCATCGATAGGCACCCAGGCCTTCACCTTCTTCAGGTTCTCGAAGAGGACGCTGCGGTCGACCGCAAGGTCTCGCACGACTGGGAATTTAGACAGCGGCGCGAGGGTGATGGGCTGGTCTTTATTGGGGCCGGTCAGCTTGTCGACCAGGGCGGAGCAGGCCATGGCGGCTTTGCCATTAATTAACATCGCGCAACTGCCGCAGATCTCTTCGAGGCAGTTGGAGTCGTAGGTGATGGGCGTGGTCGGTTTGCCGGAGACGTCGACGGGGTTGAGCGCGATCTCGCCGAGCAGCGAGGTGATATTCATGCCGGGCCGGTAGGGAACCTCGAACTTCTCGATGGTGGCGGGGGCGTTCGGGTTGGACTGACGCTTGATCTCGACCTTGATGCTCTGTGCGATGCCGCTCTGTGCCATGCAAATGCTCCTGTGAGACCAGAACTCTCCTACGCCTTCGATCGCTAGAGAGTGTGGAGGCCTTTCTTGCTATCGATTTCATTCGCAGGCGGGCTGAGATGCCTGCTGCGACGATGCCCTAATGGTGGCCGATGGGCTGATGAGGTCTCGATCTCATCGCCTTCTGCCGGTGGTTGGTGCGGATGTTGTAGACAAACATATACGTGAGGAAGCAAGCGTATATGAGTGCAAGGGCGAGATAGACGACATGTATGCCTGACATGCTCCGTTAGATGGCGCGAGCGGGATTTTAGGCAATACGCGGTGTACATCTTGTTGAACCTTATGCAGTGGCGCCGTAGTGGCGGGCGCGGGGTGGAATGTGGCTGATGTCCACGGCCTCGAACTCGAAGGCGGGGGCGTCGTCTTTGAAGCTGGCTTTGGTGGTCTTGAGGAACTTTTCGTCGTTGCGCTCGGGGAAGTCGGGCTTGTAGTGGGCTCCGCGGGACTCGTCGCGGAGGCGTGCGCCCTGGACGATGACGCGGCCGAGCTGAAGCATGTTGTAGAGCTGGCGGGTGAAGGCAAAGCTGGTGTTGGCCCACTGGCTCTTGTCGGAGAGGTTGACGTTGCGATAGCGCTCGAGCAGCTCGACGATCTTGGCGTCGGCCTCGTCGAGGCCTGCGTTGTAGCGGATGATGGTGGCGTTCTTGGTCATGGTCGCGCCCAGCTCGCGCCACAGCTTGAAGGGGTTTTCGGTGCCCTTGTTGTTGAGCAGGAGGTTGTTGCTCTCCTTCTGGCGCTGGAGTTCGGCGGCGTGGCCACCGTCGCCTTCCTGTGCAGGAACCGACTTCGCGTAGGCCAGGGCCTGCGGCCCGGCGACAAAGCCTCCGTAGATGCAGGAGAGCAGGGAGTTGGCCCCCAATCGATTCGCCCCGTGGATGGAGTAGTCGGCCTCGCCCGCGGCGAAGATGCCGGGAATGTTGGTCTGCTGGTTGAAGTCGACCCACAGACCGCCCATGGTGTAATGCATGCCGGGGAAGATCTTCATGGGGACTTTGCGCGGATCATCGCCAACAAATTTTTCGTAAATTTCCAGGATGCCTTCGAGCTTGTGCTGGCTGGCGGGCGGCAGGTGCGAGACGTCGAGGTAGACCATGGGCTGACCGTCGATGCCCATGCCGTGCTCGTAGACGACTTTGAAGATTGCCCGGGTGGCTACGTCACGGGGGACGAGGTTGCCGTACTTCGGATACCACTCTTCGAGGAAGTACCAGCGGTCGCCCTCGGGGATGGATTGCGCGGCGCGCTTGTCGTTCTTGTCCTTCGGTACCCAGACGCGGCCGCCTTCGCCACGGGCCGACTCGGACATGAGGCGGAGCTTGTCTTCGCCGGGGATGGCGGTGGGGTGCACCTGGATGAACTCGCCGTTGGCGTAGAAGGCTCCCTGCTGATAGAGGGCGGATTGAGCTGATCCGGTGCAAACTACTGAATTAGTGGACTTGCCGAAGATAGCTCCGTTGCCGCCTGTACACACAATGATAGCGTCGGCGGGAAACGTCCGGGTCTCCATGGTGCGGAGGTCCATGGCGCAGATGCCGCGCGCGACTCCCTTGCTGTCGAGGACGGCGGAGAGGAACTCCCAGCCCTCGTACTTGGTGACCTTGCCCTCGGCCTCGAAGCGGCGGACCTGCTCGTCCAACGCATATAAAAGCTGCTGGCCGGTGGTAGCTCCGGCAAAGGCGGTGCGGTGGAAGAGGGTGCCCCCGAATCGCCGAAAATCCAGAAGCCCTTCCGGCGTCCGGTTGAAGGGGACGCCCATGCGGTCGAGCAGGTCGATAATGGCGGGGCCTTGCTCGCACATCTGCTTGACAGGGGTCTGATTGGCGATGAAGTCGCCGCCGTAGACGGTGTCGTCGAAGTGGGCCCAGACGCTGTCGCCTTCGCCCTTGAGGTTTTTAGCGGAGTTGATGCCGCCCTGCGCGCAGACGGAGTGCGAACGCTTGACCGGGACGATGGAGAAGAGGTCGACCGTGCCGCCAGCTTCGGCGATCTTGATGACGGCGGAGAGTCCGGCGAGGCCGCCGCCTACTACGATGATTCTAGGAGTTGCTGCTGCCATGAATTCTTCCTATCTCGCGTTGGCTGCTTGAGGTTCTAAATAGTCAAATGACAGAGTGTTCGACCGTACTGATCGCTTTGTCAGAGAGTCATCAGTGATTATGTATGTGCGATAGTTCCCACTGCTCAGTCTATAAAGACTCGACAATGTGGCGAGTTCGCTTGAACTCGAATGAGGTTTTATTGCCATACCGATACCTGCTACTACGTATCCATGAGGAAAAGAGCCATCCTCTAACTGGTCACGTTGTCTTAGCTGAGTTGATTGTCGTTCAAGGACAATGCGACTATCCCACTCCCCTCGGAACGTTGGTAACAGCAGAAAGTCATTCGTTAGATTTGTCACAGTTATCTTTAGAGCAATAACAGCCTGATCGCTGGAGACTGGATGCACAAGTTCAATATGAAGCGAGAACCGGTCAGCGTTGTTTGAGGAGTTCTTCGTTTGGCCATCCGACGCCCTTTTTAAAGGCGTTGAGAGCGCCTGAGCCATTCTTTGCTGCCCGAAGCAACCGATGCTCATGACGAGCAGGGTGGATAAGCCGATTGTGTACCAAGAGCTCGTCATTAATTTAGCGAACGTCTCCAGGCTGCTGAGGGTTAATGGAATTCGGTGACGGAGTGGTTGGAGCGGGCATCACGACTCCGGCGGGTTGTGCGGGCATCACGTCTGCCGGGGCGTTCTGGTACTTTGGCCCGACGAAGGCGTAGATGCTGACGAGGCCCATGATGCAGAGGGCTGATCCTGCTGCTGCGCAGACATAGCCGAACTTCTTGCGGGCCTTGTCGCCGGGGGTGATGCCCCACTTGGCGGCGAAGAGCCACACCCCGGCGGAGAAGTGCCAGCAGGTCGCGACCATCGCAATAATATAGATAGCCAGCATCCAGGGATTGTGGAGTTCGTGCTGGACCTTGGCGAAGGCCGCGCCGGGGTGCTCGGGCAGGCTGACGCCGGAGAAGCGCTGCCGCCAGACGTGCTGGATGATGTAAGCCAGAGCGATGACGCCGGTGACGCGCTGCATGAGGTACAACTTGTTGCCGACCCAGGGATAGACGTTGACGTTGGAGCGTCCGCGCAGCCAGATGAAGACGCCGTATCCGGCGTGAAAAGCCAATGGAATGAAGATAAAGGCCCATTCGAGCACGCGGACGAGCGGCAGGCTGTTGAGGAACTTGACCTGCTGGGCGTAGGCGAGGGGGCCGTTGATGGCCTCGAAGTTGGAGACGATATGCTCGATGAGGAAGGCGCCGATGGGGACGATTCCTGAGAGCGAGTGCAGCTTGCGCCAGAAGTAGGAATGACCCTGACCGGCACGAAGCGGTTGCACGCCGCCTTTGATCCCGTGCGGGGACGGTGCGGCAGGTGTTGCTGGCGGTGCGGCTGCGGCCATGAGGACTCCTTGAATGCTTTGAGGATGCACTGCTGTCGATAGAGTGCAGCATGGTGATTATTCCGCTGCGGTCTCGTTAGCGTCAAGAAAATCGCTCGTTATGTGCGGTTATCGTTACAATTGTGCGAATTTACCGCTGATGGCCTGGCAGAGCGTCGAGGAGGGCCTGAAAAGCGCGGCCACGATGGCTGAAGGAGAGCTTCGTTTGAGCGTCGAGTTCGGCCATGGTCTTGCCACGCTCGGGGAGATAAAAGAGCGGGTCGTAACCAAAGCCTTCTGCGCCTCGGGGGGTGCGCAAAATTTGGCCTTCGACTTCGCCGCTGCCTGTTGCGAGGACTTTGCCGTTGCGGGCTGCGGCGAGGACGCAATGGTATCGGGCGTGGCGTTGCTCGTCGCGGGTGTCTTCGAGGGCGGAGATGAGGCAGAGGTTGTTGCGTTCGTCTGGGGTGGAGGATGGCGACGAGGGGAAGTACCGGTCTTCGGCATATCGGGCGGAGCGAACGCCGGGTGCGCCTTCGAGCGCGTCGACTTCGAGGCCGGAGTCGTCGGCGATAACGACTTCGCCGGGGGCAAAGTTTGAGTAATAGATGGCTTTGGTTCGCGCGTTGCCCTCGAAGGTTGGCTCGTCTTCGGGGGGCGGAGGTATCTCCCTGAGGCCGGGAAGCGGGGTCAGCGTAATATCTTGCGGAGTGGCAGCGGCGAAGTCTCGCAGCTTGCCCGGATTGGTGGTGGCGACGTAGAGGATCATTTGGCTGAGTTTGATGCTAGAGCATTTTCACAGATGGAAGGTCGTGCCGATAAAGACGAAAATTTAATAGCCGTTCACAAAACAGCAAAAGCCCCGGATTCGATCCGGGGCTTTTGCTCGCTCAAGACTTGCAGCGGTTTTTAGTACATGCCGTCCATACCGCCGCCGTGTCCGCCGCCAGCGGGAGCTTCCTTCTTCTCAGGAATCTCCGCGATCATGGCCTCGGTGGTCAGCATCAAGCCAGCGATGGAGGCCGCGTTCTGCAGGGCAGTGCGCGTCACCTTCGTAGGATCGATGACGCCAGACTTCACCAGGTCCTCGTAGGCGCCCGTTCCGGCGTTGTAGCCGAAGTTGTGCTCCTTCGATTCGTGGATCTTGCCGATGACCACAGCGCCCTCTTCGCCTGCGTTCGAGACGATCATGCGCAAGGGCTCTTCGATGGCGCGGCGGATGATCGTTGCACCGATCTTCTCGTCGCCTTCGAGGCTCTTGATGATGTCCTCGACCGCCTTGGTGCAGCGAATCAACGCCACGCCGCCGCCCGGGACGATACCTTCTTCGACGGCCGCGCGGGTTGCATGCATTGCATCCTCGACGCGGGCCTTCTTTTCCTTCATCTCGGTCTCGGTAGCCGCACCAACCTTGATGACGGCAACGCCGCCAACCAGCTTGGCCAACCGCTCCTGCAGCTTCTCGCGGTCGTAGTCCGAGGTGGTCTTCTCGATCTGGGCGCGAATCTCCTTCACGCGACCTTCGAGCTTGGCTCCATCTCCACCGCCATCGACGATGGTGGTGTTGTCCTTGTCGATGGTCACGCGCTTGGCAGTGCCGAGATCTTCGATCTTCACGCCTTCGAGCTTGATGCCGAGGTCCTCGGTGATAGCCTTGCCGCCGGTCAGGACAGCGATGTCCTCGAGCATGGCCTTGCGGCGATCGCCAAAGCCAGGAGCCTTGACCGCAGCCACATTCAGAGTGCCGCGCAGCTTGTTGACCACGAGGGTCGCGAGCGCCTCTCCGTCCACGTCCTCGGCAATGATGACGAGCGGCTTGGCGGTGCGGGCAATCTGCTCCAGCAGGGGCAGAAGGTCCTTCATCGACGAGATCTTCTTCTCGTAGATCAGGATGTAGGGATTCTCGAGCGAGACTTCCATGCGCTCTGCATCGGTGACGAAGTAGGGCGAGAGGTAGCCACGGTCAAACTGCATGCCTTCCACGGTCTCGAGCTGCGTCTCCATCGTGCGTGACTCTTCAACGGTGATGACGCCGTCCTTGCCGACGGTCTTCATCGCAGCGGCGATGATCTCGCCGATCTGCGAATCAGAGTTGGCGGAGATCGTGCCGACCTGGGCGATCATGTCGCCGGTCACCGGCTTCGACAGCTTGCTGAGTGCGCCGCCCTGGGCAACGCCGTTCTCATCGCGCTTGCCGATGATGGCCTCAACGGCCTTGTCGATGCCGCGCTTCAGCGCCATCGGGTTCGCACCGGCGGCAACCGTCTTGACGCCTTCGCGGTAGATGGCCTGGGCCAGAACGGTTGCGGTCGTGGTGCCGTCGCCGGCGACGTCGGAGGTCTTCGAAGCTACTTCGCGGACCATCTGCGCGCCCATGTTCTCGAGCGAATCCTTCAGCTCGATCTCCTTGGCCACGGTAACGCCGTCCTTGGTGATCGTCGGCGAACCGAACTTCTTTTCGATGACGACATTGCGGCCCTTGGGACCGAGGGTCACCTTCACCGCGTCGGCCAGAATGTTGACGCCGCGCAGGATCGCCTGACGCGAATCTTCTCCATGCAGAATCTGTTTTGCCATTGTGTTGCTCCTGTTCCCGGCTTGCACCGGTCAAAGTTTAGTGAGGCGCGCGAAGCGCCGATTAGGCGGCGAAGCCGCGGTATACGGCACGAAGTGCCTACTTTTTGAGGATGCCGAGGACTTCTTCTTCGCGCATGATGAGCAGCTCTTCGCCGTCCAGCTTGATCTCGGTGCCCGAGTATTTGCCGAACAGGATGCTGTCGCCGGCCTTCACGTCGAGCGGGAAGACCTTGCCCTCGTCATTGGACTTGCCCTTGCCGACGGAGATGACTTCGCCCTGCTGCGGCTTCTCTTTGGCGGAGTCCGGAATGATGATGCCACCACGAATGCTTTCGCCCTCTTCGATGCGGCGGACCAGGATGCGGTCGTGCAGCGGTGTAAATGATGACTTTGACATTGCTTACATCTCCTTATTGCAATTTAGCTGCAATTTCGTTGCGATTTGGCGAACAGGATGACCGTTCGCGGTTGCATTGCGCGAGGTCCACCGGCAGCGTTCACTGGTGGACTTCACGAAAATTGGGTGGAATCGGCCGTTGGCGGGGGAGCGTTCCGCTCGTTAGCACTCAAGCCTTCCGATTGCTAACATAGGCCACCCCGCGCACCCCTGTCAACCGGTCTCGATGAAATATGAGTGAAAGTCACGCAGGGTTCGCGGCAATGACGATAACTGCCCGTAAGCCGACTTGTGAGGACTTCTTTATCTTGCGCAGAAGTCCTTGAGCTCGAACTACAATCCCAACGTGAAAGGTTTCAAGTGGAGGATGCATGCTTGACCTCACCCCATTCCTTCTATTCGACGGCAATTGTGCCGAGGCTATGCAGTTCTACCAGTCGTGCTTCGGCGGCGAACTGATCTTGACACGCCTTGCGGATACCCCGATGAAGGCTCAGTTTCCTCTGGACCAACATCAAAAGATCACCCATGGCTTTCTCAAGAGCGGAAGAATCGAGATCTCTGCGACAGACTGGCTCCATCCAACCCGTCGGCCATTGCAGGGCAATACAACGGCAATCTATGTCACTGGCGCTGGATACGACGAACTATCACCCATCTTCGAGAAGCTTCGTAATGGTGCCGAAGCCGAGTTCCTCGTCGAGTTACGTGAAATGCCGTTCGGAATCTATGGACGGCTGACCGACCGATATGGAGTGGAGTGGTTCTTCCGTGGAGAGCAAGCGACTTCCTGACCCATTCAAGTCCCCATAAACGCCGCTCTGTCACGTTATTCCCGGTTTGTAATCGGCTTGGAAGCTGCGCAGGTAATGATCACCGGCCAGGGAGCTTCCTAGCCGTGCCTTTTTGCCGCCTCGGGGATTCACGGTTCAGCCTTCCACGTCGTAGAATAACGCCATGTCGTCACGTCGCACTGTCGGGTCTTCCTTCCTTTTCGTTCTATGTATCGCGCTTCTGGCCTCCATTCCGGCCTTGGGGAGCCAGTACCGCGGCCGAAAGTACAAGGCCCCGCCGCCGACCGCGCACATCGAGGTCCAGGTGATCAAGAAATATAACGGCAAGCCCATTCCCAATGCCGCCGTCGTCTTCAACCCGACCAGAGACGGCAAGGACCTGGGAAATCTCGAGGTCAAGACCAATCCCGAGGGCAAGGCCGTCATCGACGTGATTCCCATTGGCAGCACAGTCCGTGTGCAGGTCATCGCCGACGGCTTCTCCACCTACGGGCAGGATTTCGTTGTCGACCAGCCGACGAAGGAGATTGGCATCTCCATGCTGCGTCCCCAGGCGCAGATCTCGGCCTTCGAGGACAATTCGGGCAAGCCCTCGGAGCGCAAGCCGGGCGTTCAGGAGCCGATCCGCCCCAAATCAGCAGCTCCGGCGACGCCCGCACAGGGCTCTCCTGTGCCCCAGCTCTAGCCGATGGAAGACGCTTGCAGGCCACTGGCGGGCAAGGTCGCGCTGATTACGGGCGCGGCCAGGCGTATCGGCCGTGCCATTGCGCTGATTCTGGCCGAGAGCGGAGCGGACGTTGCCATTACGTATCTCGGCTCCGAGCGAGAGGCCGAGGCTACGGTGCAGTCACTTGCGGAGTATGACGTCGATGCATTCGCGGTCCGCTGCGATCTTCGCGATCCCGAGAGCATCGAGCAGACTATCACTTCGGTCATCGAGGAGTTCGGACACCTCGATGTGCTGGTGAACAATGCCGGCCTCTTCCAGTCCGAGGCGCTTGAGAAGATCTCGGTCGAACAGTGGGACACGATGTTTGCCACCAACACCCGCGCCCCGTTCCTGATGGCCAAGGCTGCTCATCCCTACCTGCGCGTCGCGCATGGCCGCATCATCAACATTGGTTCGCTCGGCGGTCTGCACCCCTGGGCCACTCACGGCCACTACTGCACCTCCAAGGCCGCCCTGCACATGCTCTCGAAGACCATGGCCAAGGCCTGGGCTCCGGAGATCAGCGTCAACTGCATCGCTCCGGGCATGATCGTCCAGGGCGAAGTGGACGAGGCGTACGAGCACTTCGCGCGGAAGACACCCATGCAGCGCAACGGGACTGCCGAAGACGTAGCCGCGGCCGCGAGATTTTTCGCAACGGCTCCTCACTTCATTACCGGCCAGCTTCTGGCTGTCGATGGTGGCCTCGGCCTCTAAGGCAAAGTAGTTCGCGTAGAGCCGGTCGTGCCTCTTGGTTGTCATTCCCGAAGGGAATCTGCGGTTGCCTTCCTCCACACCAACACCATCCGCCCTGGTGACAAGCAGTGCCAAAATTCTTGTCAAGCCCCCAGGCATCAACTTCGACATGCAGGAAGCGAATCAAGCTTAAGTAAATAAACAACTTACAACGCTAAAAATATTTCTCTCAAAATTGCAAAATCATCTGTACCGATTTGTTAAAATAGAAACAGCACACTAATAAGCCCGGCGGCCAGCCGGGCTTTCGTATTTAACCCGCACGATGAAAACGAACTACGGAGCCTCGAATTAAGTCTGTGTTTTGAACGGGCGGAACTTTTGTCTCGCCGTAGATGCAATCAAATCAATCCGGCCTTAGCTGCTGAGGGAATGCTTCGTACCTTAATCAGACTTTCCCTGCAAGGTTTGCTGTACGGGAGGCCAGGTACAAGCTTAAGTGTATTTGTTTGAATATTTTACGCAATACCAGTACAGGGGGGACATACACCGATGCAAGCCGACACAACCACCGAAAAACCGAAGCGGTATCAATGCCGCCACATCTTTACCGACGGACGTCGCTGCGGCAGCGCCAGCCTTCGCAATGAAGAGTTCTGTTACTTCCATCACGGTACCCGGACGCCCGTATCGGACCCGTCCGCTCGCAAAGCAAGGCGCGAGACCTTCGATCTGCCTTTACCCGAGGACCGCTCCGCCATCCAGATCTCCATCGGTCAGGTGCTCCAACGCATCGCCTCCAACGACCTGGACCCGCGCCGTGCCAGCCTGCTTCTCTACGGCCTGCAGATCGCCAGCCACAATCTACCCAAGGAGCATTATGTCAAAGACCAGGAACTCATCCCGCTGGCTCACGTTGAAGAGGTCGTACTCCATCCCGAACTCGGTGCCCTCGCTCCCGAGGCCGAGGCCTCTCCTCGTACCCGGAGCGAGCGCGAGCGCATCCTCGACTGGAGAGACCGCGATCTTACCGACCGCGAGCTCAAACTCAGGGACAGAGAAGTCAAGATCCGCAACGCCGAGCCTCGACCTTCCATTCCTCCGTTCGTCTTCCCCGCGCCCCTTTAGGGCAAAGGAGGAGCTCGCGTAGAGCAGTCCGCGCCTCTTGGTTTGTCATTCCGCAGCGCAGCGGAGGAACCTGCGGTTCAGGTTCTAGCCAAACCGCTCCGCCAACCGTTGCCACCAGTTCTTCTCTTTAAACTTCGCGTACAGGTTGAGCGGTTCGAGCTGAGGCGGCATCGGCTTGCCCATAAACGCAGCCAGAGGATTCGAGTTGCAGAGCAGATGAGCGTAGTCCGGCCCATACTTCGTTGCGACCGCCTCAAAGGCTTCGTGCATCTGCGGGGGGCGCGAGGTTGTATTGTGAGCGTCGGTGGCGAGGAAGTGAACCCATCGGTTCGCCAAAAGTTCGTGGGCCATCTTCTCGGCGCGTTTGCCCATGCGCCCCACAACCGATCCGGCAGTCACCTGGATAAGCAGGCCGCCTCGCAGCCAGTCCAGAAGCCGCGACTGATCGGTCTGCAGGGTTCGATTGCGCTCGGGGTGGGTCAAAATAGGCGTCAGGCCGGCGATCTGCATCTGGTAAAAGACCTCGGTCAGGCCGGTAGGAAGGCCATAATCGGGAAGCTCCACCAGCAGATAGCCGAGACCATTGATACTGTACCGCGCAGGTTCAGCTTCTGCCCGTTCGATATTGTCGAACGACAGGTGGAAGTCGCAACCGCGTCCCAGCTTGAGGGAGATCTTTTCATTGTCCAGCAGTTGCTGCAACTCCGCGATCTGAGCTGCAACTCCTTCTGGATCATAGTCATAATGCGCATTCGCGTGGGGCGAGCAGACAATGTGCGTAATTCCGTCCGCAGCCGCCATCCTTGCCATGGCAAGCGAGGTCTCGACACTCGATGCACCATCGTCGAGGCCCCAGAGAAGGTGATGGTGAATATCAATCATCGCTCAGCTAGGTTACCATCGTGCCCGATCGGATTTGGTTACTGGATCGAACAGAGTTATTGTGCAGCCGCCAGAGACTCTGCCATGGATTGAAAGAGCAGCAGCCCATCTGCCGAACCCAGCAGCGTCTCGCTGGACCGGTCTGGATGCGGCATCATGCCGAGAACATTGCGCCCTTCGCTGAGCACGCCGGCGATGTTCTCGAGCGACCCGTTAGGATTCGCCGCGGCAGTAATTTGGCCGTCGGCCGTGGCATAGCGGAAGGCGATGCGGTCTTGTTTCTTCAATTCCGTCAAAGTGCTTGCATCGCAGAAGTAGTTGCCTTCCATGTGGCCGATAGGCATCTGCAATATCTGGCCCTTGGAGAGGCCATGAGTAAAGGGCGAATCGGTAGTCTCAGCCCGAAGGTAAGTCTGCTTGCAGATGTAGTTTTGGCTGGCGTTACGCATCAGCGCGCCGGGCAACAGTCCAGCTTCGCAAAGGATCTGGAAGCCGTTGCAGATGCCCAGAACCAGGCCGCCGTTTTTTGCAAAGCGGCTGACCGCCTGCATGACCGGAGCGAAGCGGGCAATGGCTCCGGTACGCAGATAATCGCCGTAGGCAAAGCCGCCTGGAACGAGGATCGCGTCGCACCCTTGAAGGTCTTCGGACGCGTGCCACAAATAGGTGACGGGTTGTTGGGCTATCGCATCGACGACATGGTGAGTGTCGTGGTCGCAGTTGGAGCCGGGAAAGACCAGAACGCCAAACTTCATGGCTTAAGGATAGCATCGCTGGGCGCGAGTGCTAAGCGGGAGCGTAGATGGCGAAGCCTCGAGGCGGAGCAGGGAACTCGGCGTTGCCGTCGCCATCCGTGGTGCGTTCGTTGGGGTGAGCGTTATCGTGTCCGTCCCAGGCGATAGGCGCGAACTTCTGGTTCTTCCACTGAGTCTTGACTGACGTTCCCGACCATTGATTGCCGAGGTTATTGAGCACGTAGATCAGGCCGGGCTGCTCGGTGCTGTCGTCCTTCCATCCGACGCGCTGCATGATGTACAGGTCAGGATCGGCGTGAAGAATCTGCGAGTCGCCACCGGCGTATTTAATGTGCGCCTGTATCAGCGCATCGATGCCGTTGGGCGTTCCTGGCCGAGCCAGTCCATTGTTGTAGTAGTCGTACCAAAAGATACAGGGATAGCCTTCGTGCACCATGATGAAGGAGTACGCCATCATCTTATCGTTGACGATCATGTTGTCGCCCATGTCGTGGTTATCGACGAAGGTGGCGGCATGCATGGGCCGCTTCATAACTACGGCGCCGTCGTCGGTCAGGTTGCGCAGATCGTAGTTCGGGGTGTCGCAGACGTCCTTCAGTTTGTAGCGCAGAGGAAAATCGAAGGCGGAGATCTGGTTATCGGTAAGTGCATTGACCTTGTCAATCCAGTTATTGACGTCTTCCGCGCCCGACCAATACTCGCCGACGACGTAGGGCATGAACTCTTTGCCGTCCTTGACGTAGCGGTATTTTGAGAGGATGCCGATCATCCATGCGCCGAAGCCTTTGACAAAGTCGAAGCGGAAGCCATCGAAGCCCAGTCCTTCGATCAGCATTCGCGCGTAGTCGAACATGGCGGTGTAGACGACGGGATTGCGATGGCAGAGATGAGGGAAGCCGGCGTAGTTCTCTTCGTCGGGCATCATGACCCGTTCATAGCGGCTCGGGTGGAAGCAGTTCCAGTCGCGTGGAAAGCGTCTGCTTTTGGGATTGAACTTCGTCCAGCGTTTCTGGCCGTCGAGAGGGTTGATCTCTTCTTCGTCGGCGCCTGAGTTGTGATTGATGACCATGTCCGCGTAGAGGCCGATGCCGTGTTCGTGGGCCTTGGCGATAAGCGCTTCAAGTTCGGCGCGGTTGCCGAAGAGGGTCTTGATGCCGCCCTTCTGGTCGAAGTCGCCGAGATCGAAGTAGTCGTAGGGATCGTAGCCCATCGACAGGTTGCTGGAGGCTTTCGAGACGGGTGGTAGCCATAGGGCATTGATGCCGGCTTTGCCGAGGTCTTCTACCTTTTCGGCGATGAGGTTCCACCACTCGCCTTCCTTCTTCTCGTTCTTCGGGGCATCCCAATAGAACGCCTGCATCATTACGGCCATGGTGTTGATCTCCGTGATTGCAATTGAAAAGGCAGGGCCGTTGCGCTAAGGCAGTCTTCAGGCAAGCCTTGCGTTATAGTTCTGTTTCAACAGGTCAGATGCATCACAGGATGATGAGGTTGGAATGGAACCTGGAAGCGGCAACCGAGTTGCATATCATATAAAAACTGCTGGCGGCGCGCTGGTGAACTGGTGGCGGGCAGCCACGCTGGACGCGCTGATTGTTGGCGTGCTGTGGCTGATTGGGCTGGAGTTGATTCGTGTGCCCTACGCTCCGCTGTGGGCGATTCTTGGTGGCCTGTTACAGATCATTCCAACGTTTGGCGGCATGATCGCCCTGATCGGACCGGTGCTGACCGTCGCCTTCAGCGGACACGACGAGTGGCGGCTGGGGCTTGTGCTGGGCCTGTATGGCGTGATCGCGATTCTTGAAGGGGTGGTGATTGGGCCTTACGTTCTGCATCGAACAACAAAGGTGCCATGGTGGGCGGCCTTCCTGGGGCCGATTGCGCTTGGGATCATTATCCCGTTCTGGGGCGTCCTGCTTGCGCCGCCGTTGCTGGCGATTGTCTTTGCGTTTCGTAAGCCGAAGAGCAGGGAACAGGGATCAGGGATCAGGGACCAGTAAGCAACGGCGCAAGAGGGGTAGGGTCAGCCACCGAGTTTGTAGCGGGTCTCTGCGAGCCGGTAGAGAGGCCGCCAGACGAGGCGGTTAATGGTGACGACCATCAAAGCCATGACGATGGTCGCCAGCAGCAGGATGTGGAATTGGCCGCCGTCAGTCGCCGCGCTGATGACCGCTCCGAGGCCCACGGTCTGGTAGGTGTGATTGTTGAGACTGAAGTACTCCGCGATGATGCTGGCGTTCCATGCGCCTCCAGATGCAGTGACCATGCCGGTGATCAGGTAGGGAAAGATGCCGGGGAGAATGACGGTACGCCAGCGCTGTACGGTAGTGAAGCGGAACAAGGTAGATACTTCGCGCAGATCGGATGGAATGGCCATCGCCCCCGCGATCACGTTGAAGAGCACGTACCACTGGGTCCCAAGCATCATTAAGACGACAGAACCGATCCCTAGGCCGCCGCCTATTTTGATCAGGGCGAGCAGAATTACCGGAAAGAGAGCGGGTGCGGGAATGGAGGCGACGACCTGTACCAGGGGCTGAGCGATCCGCGCGAGTCTGGGGTTGAAACCGATGGCGACGCCGGCGGGAATCGTCCATGCGGTGGCCAGCAGGAGGGACAGATTGACCCGGAGGAAGGTGGCAACCGCACCTTTGAGGATCTCGCCGAACTGGCCTCGATTCACCTCGCGTAGCAGACCAACGGCCTGCCATGCCGCATAGAGTACGGCGGCAACTGCGATGGCCACCAGCAATACACGGAGCCATGATGCGAGTCTGCCTCGTCCGGACGTGGCGTCAGACTCGCTGGCTACCCGTCGGGCGAGACGCTCCCTGCGGGCATTTGCAAGATGGCGATAGACTCCTTCGGTCACGGGTACAAGCGTGTGCCGTCGTAGATTGCGAAGCGCGCGAGAGTGTTGGAAGAGGTGAAGCAAGGGTGAATCGACACGCGCCGTCGTCTCGACCTGCTCGAACTTGAATTTGTCGCTCCATGCGATGACCGGTCTCCAGATCAGTTGATCGGTGGCGACGATAATGGCGATCATGGTGAGCAGACCCCATGTGATGGCCCTGTAATCTCCAGCGCCGGCGGCGGTCTGGAGATAGGAGCCGAGACCGGGCAGACGGAAGTCATGTTTGCCCATCTTGAACATCTCGCAGGCCATGAGGAAGAACCAGCCGCCAGCGACGGAGACCATCGAGTTCCATACCAGACCGATGGCGGAGTAAGGAAGCTCAAGCTGAATGAAGCGCTGCCAGCGGGAGAAGTTGTAGATCTTCGAGGCTTCGCTGAGTTCGCGGGGAATGCTCTTGATCGAAGAATAGAAACTGAAGGCCATGTTCCAGACCTGACCAGTGAAGATGAGGACGATCGCACCCATCTCCAACCCGATCTGCCGCGTGGGAAAGAGCGCGACCATGGCGAGCATAACGCCGGGCAGAAAACTGAGTACAGGGATCGATTGCAGGATATCGAGGCCCGCAATCATAAATGCTTCCATGCGCTTGCTGTAAGCGGCGACGTAGCCATAGCCGACGGCGAAGACCAGGCTGAGCAGGTAGGCGAGGCCGATGCGCACTACGGAGTAAAAAGCGTAGCGCGGCAGGGCGTGAGGACTGAGCGAGATGACGATCTCCGGTTCGGGATGGCCGAACCAGTACTTCGCAATCTGCACGACGCCGTAGAAACAGGCCAGGCCAAGGCCAGCGACGCCGAGATCGAGGACAAAGGGCCAACTGCGCTTGAGCACCTGCGAGCGGGCGAAGATCTCCCGGCTGCGATTGCCGTTGAAGCTGTCCGGCAGGTTCATCATGCATCGATCTCCGCGGAACTTTCGGATTCAGCCAGTTTTTCAGGCAGGATGAACCTTCTGCGGGAGACGTCGAAGTCGAAGAGCTCTGCGTAACGGCCCCAGTTGATTGCGGTCTCAAGTTGCAGGATGGTCTCGTCTTCGCTGAACTGCTCGTCGAGCATGTCGTGAAAGAACTCCTCGGGAACGGAGCGGTCGCTCTTGGCCTCGATGGCGCGGACGATCTGGCGGAGCAGCAGCACGTTCTCCATGGCAGCGGTGCGGAAGAGCTCCTTTTGCCGGAGGATCTCGGAGTTGGCGTACTCGGCGCCGGTAGGAGTGATGGCCGCATCGCCTTCAGTGACGGTGAGGAAACCGAGCAGTTGCGCAGCATCGACGATGGGGAGTAGGTCGTCGATCTCGAAGGCGAGGTCGTCGGCGAGACGGTAGATGTCGTCTTTGCCCTCGTGGTCGAGCACAAGTTCGAGCAGACCGGCGATGCCTCCGGGACGAGCGTGGGGCAGCATCTGGTAGTGCATCTGACGCTGGTTGCGACTTGGTGTTCCGCCGAGACGGGGCAGCGCGGGCGGCTTGGTCTCGGGCTGGGTGAGGACCTTGTAAATGTAGTCGACCAGTTGCGTGAAGGCCGCTGTCTTGCGGTCGCGCGGGTGAGAGAGCGAGACCTTGAAGTCGGTGCGAACGTGGCCGGGGTTGCGGCCAAGGACGATGATGCGGTCGGCGAGCAGGACGGCCTCTTCGATGTTGTGTGTGACGATGAAGATCGCCTTGGTGGGAATGGTCTTCTTCTGCCATAGCTCGAGCAGTTCGCTGCGAAGGTTCTCAGCGGTGAGAACGTCGAGCGCGGAGAAGGGCTCGTCCATGAAGAGGACCTCCGGTTCTACAACCAGCGCACGGGCAAAGCCGACCCGCTGGCGCATTCCGCCGGAGAGTTCTTTGGGATAGGCCGCCTGAAAGCCGTCGAGACCGACGGTATCCAGAATTTTGAGGCTGCGCTTGCGCCTTTCGGCGGCTTCCATCCCGCGGGCCTTCAGAGGGGCATCGACATTCTCAAGGACGGTGAGCCAGGGGAAGAGCGCGAAGCTCTGAAAGACGATGGAGACGTTTACGTCAGCGGTGGCGATCGGTTTTTCGTGCCAGTAGACGACGCCCGCGGAGGGGGCCGAAAGGCCGGTCAACATTCGCAGCAGGGTGGATTTACCGGAGCCGGATGGGCCGAGAAGCGCAACGATTTCACCCTCTGAGATAGACAGATCGGTTGGGGAGATGACCTGGATGCGGTTCTCGCTCGGCTGCGGATAGTATTTCTCGACCTGTTCGGCGCGTATGATCACTGGCTGCATATTTTTTTCTAATATTATTGAATTTGATCGCTGAATTCGGGCGGAGCGTCCGTCTATCAACACTCCGGTCAGCGTATCATTAGCTTATAGATAAAACGTAAAAGCAAGCTGACGCAGTTGCATTTACAACTGAACGTTGAATCTTTGACTTGAGGGATATACAGCATGGCAGATCCAGCATCCACCACTACGCCTAAGCCCAGAGTGCTCGTCGCCGATGACGAACAGGTGATTGCCAATACTCTCGCGATTATCCTGAATCAGGCGGGCTTTGAGGCGCGTGCGGTGTTCAGCGGGGAGAAGGCGGTTGAATCGCTCGACAGCTTTCAGCCAGACATGCTGATCAGTGACGTCATTATGACCGGCATGACTGGGATTGAAGCGGCGATCATCACGCGCAACAAGTTGCCGAAGTGCAAGATTTTATTGTTCTCGGGGCAGGCTGCTACGGCCGATCTGCTGGAAAAGGCCAGGACACAGGGCCACGAATTTGAGATTCTGGCGAAGCCTGTTCATCCGACGGATCTTTTGGCGAAATTGCGCGGGTAGAGCAGTTTCCTTCGGTTATTTTCAGTTCTTGTGCATACAGCGGATTCAGATTTCGTCTTCCGGACGAGGCTGATGGCGCTGGCGCTCTTTAATTCTGGCGGCTGGCGATCCCGCGTAGATTGTCCATGGCGCGAGGTCTTTTGTCGCTACAGAACCTAACCCAAGCACTGCGCCTTCGCCTACATTAACTCCAGGTGCTACCGAAGCACGCGCACAGATCCAGGCGTAGGCCCCGAAGTGCATGGCGTAGGCGAGCAGGGGAAATGTCGCGTCGTCGTAGTCGTGAGTGGCACCGCAGATGTACGCGTCCTGCGAGACGATAGCGTGGGAGCCGAAGGTGACAGGCGCAGGGTTATAGATCTCTACGCCGTCGGCGGCGGTCACCTGCTCCGCACAGATGAGGTTCCACGGAGCCCATACCTTTGAACCGGGGTAAAAGTGGCAGTCTCGGCCCATCGTCGCGCCGAAGCAGCGCAGGAGGAATGACCGCCAGGAGTGGAGGGGGCGGGGAGAGGTTCGATAGAGCAGAATTCTGCAAAAATTCCAGATGACGCGTCGTACCCGGTTGCGAGTAGAGAACGCTGGCCGAAGGTAGGGATCGACAGCGGTGTCTGGCGAGATGTGCTCGTTCGCGTTGTAGTGAATCTGCCTGGGCATCGTGGTCAGCGATCGTCAAGAAGTATGGTTTGCCGCTTCGAACAGGCCGATGATCGTCTTCGCGGTCTGTTGCATATCGTAACGCTGTTTGAAGCTGGCGGTTGCCTGCTCGGCCATCTGTTCGCGTTCCCGGGTCGAGGTTGCGATCCAGCGTTGCAGCAGGCGCAGCGTTCCGTCAAGCGTGTCCGGTTCCATGAATCCCGCGCCATCATTTGCGATCTCTTCGGCGATATTTACCTTGTCGGAGAGAAGAACAGGCGTACCGCAGGCCATGGCTTCGGCAACCGCGATGCCGAAGTTCTCTTGATGCGACGGCAGAATGAAGGCTTCGGCCCCGTAGAAGGCGCCCCACTTTGCATCGCCGGTAATCATACCCGGCCAGTGAATGCGTGCTGCGATTCCTGCCTTGAGCGCTGTCTGCTGCAACTCGGCGCTCCACTGCTGTTGATCGGGACCGGCCATGACGAGGTGGAGTTCGGGGTCGTCGGCGGCCAATTTTGCAAAGGCATCCACCAACAGGTCGCAACCCTTTTTGCGATGGATTCGTCCGAGAAAAAGAAGATAGCGCCTGCCCTTTACCTGCGGACACTGATCAAAGAATGCTTGCTTCATCGTTTCGGGTTCGCCGGTCGGTCCCTTTGCACCATAGGGAACTACATAAGGATTCCAGCGATGCAGCCAGAAACTCTCTTCGGCGAGTTGCTTTTCCGCCTCCGAGGTGAAGAGAACGCGGTATGCGCCACGGAGATTCCAATACTCCGCCAATAGCCAGTATGGCCACTTCTTTGCATGTTTCAGCGGGAACGCGTGTTTGAAGTAGGGGTCCAACATGCCGTGCGTGAAGACGAGGTAGGGAGTGTCGGTTCCTGAAAGAGCCCGCCGCGCGGCGAGTCCGCAATACTGCCACAGCCCATTGACGACGATGCCGTCGAAGCGATGACGGTTTGCCCTGATCCATGGGACGAGCCTTGGATTGAAGCCGTAAGTCGAGCCGACGGGCCCCAGCGGATGGACCGGGAATGCGAGTGTTTTGAGCCACGGAGCTTCAGGATCATCGAACGTTACGACCTCGCCGACGTAGCCGATGGAGGCATAGCTCATCAGCACCCGCACTGACTGGGAGGGGCCGCCGGCAGCGGGGTCCAGAGTTCCCATGACGTGAAGAATACGCATTAGTGATTCACCATGATTTGCAGCATAGCAGTCGATGGTTGCAGGCCCAGGTCATGCCAGTGGGTCATCATCAGGCGGTGATCCTGCGCGTGGCGAACGCAATCGCCCGGCGCAGGCTTTGGATATCCTCTTCGAAACTCCAGGTCCGAATGCGCTCCAATCCGCGCTGTCCCATTTGGGCCGCTGTCTCGGGCGTCGCCAGTACTCGGCGCAAGGCCGCAGTGAGCGCTTCGACGTCGCCTACCGGAAAGACACATCCCTCAATGCCATCCGTTATGAGGTCAGGCTGGCAGCCGCAGTCGTCAGAGAGGATGACGGCACGCCCGGCATTCATGACCTCATTTACGATTAGACCCCACGGCTCATGACGAGAGGGTAAAACGAATACAGTTGCGATATCGAAGAATCGCGGCAGCTCTGACTGGTTCCTGAATCCACAGAAGCGGATTCCTCTGAAGCCACTCTCGACTGCCCGCTTCTCGAGCGCCGCGCGCTCTTCTCCGTCTCCGACGATCAGGAGATAGGGATGGGGCTCCACCCCCGGGGCTGGAGATAGATTTTTGTACGCTTCAAGCAGGTCTTCGCAGCGCTTGCGGCTCTGCAGCTTCGAGGCAAAGAGGATTACAGGCCGGGCGGGGTCGAGATTGAGTTCGTGGAACAGCTCTTTACGGTGTTCGGGTGCCATGCGGCTGCGCTCCTGAAAGTAGTCGTTATCGACGGCGTAGGGCATCATGAACTGCGGAAAGCCGTCTCCAAGATGATGGCGCCAGTATGCTTCATTCAATGTCCCGACGGAAAGGACGCCATCGACGAGGTGTTTCAATGTTTGAAAGAAGAATGTCTTCAAGGCCATCTTCGCTCGGCCGCGCGGGCGGTCCTTCAGCCACATGTCTCCGCGGATGAGCACGGGAATGCCAAGAGCCTTGGCTGCGAGCATGGCGTGGAGCGAGTTGATCGTCGCGTATCCGTGCACCCAGAGAACGTCAAAGGGCGCTTCGCCCTTGCGCCCGCGCAGCCGTTTGAAGATACCGTAATTGAGAGGGCGCGTGAAGGTTACGGTGGCGTTGTCGCGAATCCCAGGCAGAAATTCGTGCTCGTACCCCTCGAGCAGAGGAATGTCCCACTTCACACCCACCCCGCCAAAGCCCTCATCTTTGTAGCCCCGAACGGAGAAGTCGGAACCATAGAACACCGTCAGATCGATATCCGGCTCCTGCGCGATCCGTCGCAGCAATGGCGCCTGATACTGAATGGGATGGCTTACAAGATAGGCCAGCTTTACTTTTTGACTCATTCTTTTGTCCGTCGCCCTTCATCCGTCGTTCGTCATTCGTGATTGAGGAAGAAGCGGTGATGAATCTCCATGGAATCGATACGGCTGGTTGTCCGAAGTCGACTCAATCAGCTATCTATCGTTGAGCGGCGTAGAGCAGAAGAGAGCCAATGCCTATCAAGGTGGCAACTCCTCCATTTTTGATTGCTGCCTTCATCGCATTGGTTGGGAGAAGAACGATATCGTCCGCCTGCAAGACTGGGTCCGGGGCCTCGCCCTTCAAAATTTTCTTGAGATCGATACGGACAACCTTACGGTCGAATCCCTGCGTCCGGATGATCCGCAGATCGCCCAGCTTGCCCTGGAATCCGTCGCCTCCCCCTAGCGCCGTCGCCTGCATCAGGGTCAGCGGCGAATTCTGCTGCATGGGAATGGCGCCCTGGGTTTTGAATGCTCCAAGCAGGTAGACCACACCGACGCGGGGAACGATGATGGTGTCCCTCGGAAAGACCGGTATGTTTGCGCTCGCGCTTTTGGCGGGATTGGTCCCGAGATCGACAACGATCGGCTGGGGGACGCCGGGACGATCGATGGTGATGGTGTGACTTGCGGTTGAGGGCAATCCGCCTGCTGCCGACAAGATGTCAAACAGCCGCTTCTGACCTGCCACGGGGATATTGCCATGCATTTCGCCAGTGAGGGTGACGACCTGGTTTGGCGCTTCGGTGAGTTGAATGGTTACCTGCGGGTCGCGATACATGCCGGCACTGGTCAACCGCTCTGCAATTAAATGTTCTGCCTGATGCAGCGTGAGGCCTTCGACGTGCAGGCTGCCAATCAGGGGAAGCCGGACCGTGCCGTCCAGACTGATTCGCACAACCGGGGCGTAGTCGCTCGTTCCGTAGAGCTGGACTGTCAGGAGATCGCCCTGCGCCAGAATGATATCGCGGCTCGCGGGATATAGAACTGCCGGATCGGTGGTTGGGGTGACCGCCGGATTGACTGGGTGAGAGATACCGATCGCGGGGCCGCTAAACTGAGCAGACGCCGTGGCAGGATAGAGGCATAAAGCGAGCATCGCCGCCGCCAGAAACGGCAGCCTTCCGATGACGGATAGCCGCGACAGCGGAAAGCTGCAAACAAGGCTGAGATGATCCATTTTTCTCATCATTCAGTCTCCCCGGACCTGCGATTTTGCCCTTCTGGCGTGCTTTGCGGCTCCCAGCTTCCAGAGTCGGCGCTGGCATAGGAATAGCCCGAATACCCGTAGTACCCATAGTAGTCGGGAGAATTCAAATCGACGTCATTGAGTACGATGCCGGTAACCGGAGCGCCAGAGCGTACCAGAAGGTCGCGCGCGCGGCGGACGACATGCTTGTTCGATTTGCCGTGACGGACGACCAGCACCACGGCGTCGGCGTGACGCGCGAGGACGACGCCGTCGGTGACGGACAGGATGGGCGGCGTGTCAATCAACACATGGGTATAGAGATCGGCACAGTGTTGGAGCAGCGAATTCATTGCGTCCGAACTCAGCATCTCGGATGGGAAAGGAGGCATCGGACCGGTGGCCAGGATGTCGAGATTCGGGACCTCGGAGACGTTCTGGACGGCCTTCTCGATCGAAGTCGCGCCAGTGAGAACCGTCGTTAACCCCACCTTGCCGCTCATTCCAAAACGATGATGAACGCTGGGTCTGCGAAGATCCGCATCGACCAGAAGGACACGCGCATCTCCCTGCGCCAGAATGCAGGCCAGGTTGGTGGAGAGCGTTGTTTTACCTTCAGAGGGCGTGGCGCTGGTGAGCAGAATGAATTTTGGCGGATGTCCGGTGGTGGAGAGAAGCAGCGAAGTTCGCAGGGACCGGAAAGACTCCGCAAATTGCGACTTCGACTGCGAGAGGACAACGAGGTTTTTCTGCGCTGCCGTCATTGCAGCGCCCTGTTCTGCCGATGTTCGTCGAGCGCGGGGGATAACGGCGAGGGACGGCAGTTCGGTGACGCTCTCGACCTCCGCGATGGTGCGCAACCCCGTGTCCAGGCTGTCCATCAGGAAGGCGATGATGATTCCACCGATCAGGCCAAAGATCACGCCGACAAGCACTATTTTTGAGGATGACCTTAGAGTGGGATGGGCTGGAGGCAGAGCCTGATCGACGATGTCGATCTCCATCGATTCCAGGCCGGCCTCGACCCCGGCGGTGCGGAGCTTTTGGAGCAGCCCCTCGTAGAGGGTCCGATTCGATTCAAACTCGCGCTGGCGCAGTGTGTATTCGATAAGGTCGTCGCGCAGTTTATAGGCATCGGCCTTCTGGGCTTCGAGGGCTGCATTGGTCTGATTTTCGTTCGCGCGGGCGACAACGAAGTTTTCCTTGGCTTGCAGCAGCAGACGGTTCTGCTCCTTCGTGACCGCGCTGTTCAGTTCGGTAATCTGCGCCTTGAGCGCCTTCGCCTGCGGGTGGTTCGGCCCGAGGTTCGCTTCCATCTGGGCATAATTTGCCTTGGCGGTCGCAAGTTGGGTTCGAAGCTGGTTCAATTCCGCGGGAGCCCCGCCAGGGGTACTGTCGATGGAACTCTCCATCGAATCCGGGTCCATGCCGCTGAGGACGCGATATCGCGACTCCGCGATAATGCGTGCGAGTTTGGCGTCGCCCGCCGCCTTGGAGAGGTCCTCCAAAGATGTACTGATCTGGTTGTGATTCGGATCAAATCCCAGAATGCCCAGACGCCGCTGCAACTCCATCATCTGTTCCTGAGACGTTTCGACCTGCTGTTTCAGGTCGTCCAACTGACTGGAGAGCCACTGCGAGACCCGCTGGGTCGATGCGAACCTTGTCTCATAGCTGCGTTGAATATAAGCCGAGATGACTTTATTCACGATGTCCGCGGCGAGCTTGGGGTCCAGGCTGCTGTAGCTGATGTTGATGATCTCGGTCTTGGGAACCAGTGCGATGTGCAGGTTTCCCTGCAGTCTGCCTACCGTCGCCTGGCGTACGGCCGGGTCGTCCAGATTGCTATGGCCGATGGGCCCCTTCGCCTCGAGGAAATTGGGATTGTTCGCCAGATCCATCTCACGCGCGACAGTCAACATCAGCGAGTCGCTCTTGAGGATCTGTATCTCGGTCAACATCTTCGAGGCCGTGTCGGTGCCCGCGCCCATCGCCGCCGCCGCATCCAGACGGTATTCATTCGAGGAGCCGGACCTGACCTGGATCTGTCCAAACGCGTTGTACAGCTTGGGCTGCGTTTTGGCTCTGTAAACCCCATATACCAGGCCAAGCAACACAGCTACGATCACGATCCATCGTCGCTTTTTGAGCGTGAGGATCGCCTCGGACAATGTATTGTCGGCGACGGTGGTACTGGATTCGGGGGCGGCGCTCCCCGTCATGTCCCCGCCGGGCGAAGGCTGCGTATTTTGGAAAGACATTCCCTGTAGTCTACTAGAGCGCGCGTAATGTGAGGGATATTGATCCCTTCCTTCTGTTAATTTGATGACTGGTTTTCCCTACGCCCCCATGAAGCCAAAACACCCCAAACCAGATATTGTTAGGAATGAGGTTTCTTTCGTCGCATGATGGACAAAAATTTTAAAATCGCCGTTGTCGGATCGGGATATGTCGGGCTGGTCGCCGCAGTTTGCTTTGCGGAGATGGGACACACCGTCATTTGTGTGGACAATGACGATCGCAAAGTCGCGGCGCTGCAGGGAGGTGACACGCTGATCCATGAAAACCACCTGCCCGAGCTTCTTGAACGCTACCGGAACACCAAGATCCGCTTTATGACGGACCTTGGCGAGGCGACCCGCGAGTGCGAGGCAATTTTTATCGCGGTGGGGACACCTCAAAGCGAGGCCGGCGATGCGGATCTTTCTTACGTCGAGGCAGTCGCCTGTGAGATCGCGCGCTCCATCACCAGTTACAAGGTGATTGTAGAGAAGAGCACGGTTCCGGTTTACACCAATGAATGGGTCCGGCGGGCGATTGAACGCAATGGAGTGGACCGTGCGCTGTTCGACGTTGTGTCGAATCCGGAGTTTCTCCGCGAAGGCACCGCGGTTGCGGATTTTCTTCATCCCGACCGCATCGTGGTGGGGGCTGACAGCGAGCGGGCCGCCACCATGTTGAAGGACATCTATGCCCCCCTTACGAACGGCGAATACTACAAACGGCCAGATGCCATTGCCGGCCCATGCAGCCCGGCGGAGCCACCGCTTCTGCTGCTGACCTCGACGAAGAGCGCGGAGATCATCAAACATGCTTCGAATGCTTTTCTCGCGCTGAAAATTTCTTTTATCAACGCCGTTTCAAACCTGTGCGAGGCCGCCGACGCGAATGTGGAGCAGGTTGCTCTCGGAATAGGATTGGACAGCCGTATTGGGCCCAAATTTCTTCGGCCCGGCATCGGTTATGGGGGCTCCTGCTTCCCCAAGGATGTGGCGGCATTTCGCTCCGTCGCTGAACAGATGGGCATTGACTTCAGCCTTCTGAGCGAGGTGGAAAAGATCAATGTCCAGCAAAAAAGGCGCTTCCTGACAAAGGTGCGATCGGCTTTGTGGACGCTGCGCACGAAACGAATCGGCGTGCTTGGGCTTGCATTTAAAGGGGAGACGGACGACATCCGGGAGTCCCCGGCCATCGATCTGGTCGAGATGCTGCTCGCCGAAGGCTGCTCCATCACCGCTTTCGATCCGGCCGCGATGAAGCGTACGCAGGAATTGCTTCCGGCCAGCGCCAGTTTGCATTATGCTGACAGCGCCTATGAAGCAGCCCGGGACGCCGACGCCTTGCTGATCCTGACGGACTGGCAGGAGTTTGCTTCGCTCGATCTCGATCAATTGAACAAGATCATGCGCTATCCCATCCTCATCGATGGTCGCAATCTCTACGATCCTCAGGTCACCGCGCAGCATGGATTCACCTACCTCAGCATCGGACGGCCAGCTTCCTATCCTGTAAAGAAAACCCCGTTTTCGGGGAGGGCCTGATTGGAATCGGGCTTCCGATTGCGAGGTCAAGAAAGGTAACAAAGATCAATGTCTCAACGGATTCTCGTCACCGGGGCCGCGGGCTTCCTGGGCTCTCATCTCTGTGATTTTTTGCTGGCCAAAGGGCATACGGTCGTCGGCGTAGACAATCTCTGCACCGGAGATATGGAGAATCTCAAGCAGCTTGCAGGCGAGCCTCGTTTCAGCTTTATCGAGCACGACATCTGCAAACCGTTCGATCCGGGAAAGCTTGATTTCGTCTTCAATTTCGCCTCGCCGGCCAGCCCTGTCGATTACAGCCGGCTGGGGGTCGAGACACTCTTTGTCGGTTCGGCAGGAACGGTCAATACGCTCGACCTTGCGCGTAAATACAACGCCGGACATCTCCATGCTTCCACGTCCGAGTGCTATGGCGATCCCGAGGTCCACCCGCAGGTTGAGACCTATTGGGGGAACGTCAATCCCATTGGGCCAAGATCTGTTTACGATGAAGCCAAGCGCTTCTCCGAGGCGGTGGTGATGGCCTATCATCGCTATTACGGGGTGAATACCCATCTCGTGCGTATCTTCAACACCTATGGGCCGCGCCTCCAGATCAACGATGGGCGCGTGATCTCCAACTTTATGTCCCAGGCGCTTCGCGGCGACCCTCTGACCATCTATGGGGACGGTTCGCAGACGCGCAGCTTCTGTTATGTGTCCGACCTCATCGCGGGGATTGTTCTGCTGGCTGGCTCGGAGGAGCACCTTCCGGTCAACATCGGCAATCCGGAAGAATGGAGCATTCTGGAGTGCGCCCGAGAGGTGCTGGCCGTTACCGGCGCGAAGACGGAGATCGTATCGAAGCCTCTGCCGCAGGATGATCCGACCCGCCGCTGCCCCGATATTACGAAGGCGAGAACTCTTCTCGGCTGGGAGCCGAAGGTGAGTCTTCGGCAAGGTCTGCAAAGTTCATTGCAATACTTCAAAGACCGCGTCCAGTGACGCGGTCTTTCAGCGGTCGACGTTCAGTGCACGATCTCGAAAATGCCAAGCGACAATCCGGCACTTCCCGAATAGTCAGATTGGCGAAGATCTTCGACCTATGGCTGCGGATAAGAATGTAACTTCGGGAACCAGGTGAACTGGACGGCGGCGGTCGTATCTTTCTGTAGTCCGGATTTATAGATAGGGGCCTTCCATCCTTCATACTGGACCCAGGCATTCATCTCCAGATCAGGCGTAAGTCTCTTTACCACGCTGGCCTTGAACTGGTTTTGCGTCGTGCCGCCAGGGATGAAGTCCTTGGGTGTTTTCTTGTTGAGATACTCCAACTGGATCCACTCGTTACCGGAGAGATGGTAGGTCAACCATGCCTGGCCGCCCTTGGCCTCGCGGCCTATCCAATCGCCCATGATATTGCCCTTGTTGGTATATCCCTGCAACTGAACTATTTCAAAATAGTTAAACTCGCCTTGATAACTTCTTCGTACGCCTGGATCTGTTGAGACGGCTTCTACTCTAAAATCCAGCTTGTGCAGCTTTGGAAACTGGGAAATATAGACGCCGGTGCGATAAGCAGCGCGCCGCGGAGCGCTAATTGGAGTTACATCGTCATGCGCGATCGAATCGGCATAGAGCGTGGCATAGCGCCGTACAAAGGGGAGGCGATAGGAGAAGTTGAAATCGCTGTAGCGAGCCCCTGGATCGTTGCGTGAAAATTTCTCAGCCTCGGTCGTATCGCTTAGATTGAAGAAGCCCTTGAGGAAGCTGTGCAGCGTGACAGGAGCATGGCCTTTCCCGCCAAAGATGATTGTCCTCTGAAAGCCAAATTCAAAGTTCACTGTCGGGCGAAAAGAAAACATCTCGGAGTGGACCCAGGGGCTATTGGGGTGGGTATGTCCCTTCAGACTGCCGATGAAGAAGTCGTACCGTAGCGGTCCAAGCAACTTCGACAGTAAAAAGACATTCAGCGGCTCAACGCGGTTCACACGGAAGGAATAAATGTTCTCCGCGTTGTTGGACCATGCCATCGCTCCGCCTGCTGCCGGTCCAAGCCAGGCATCCGTTTTGCCTCCCGAGATCTCGTGACCCAGCAGATGAAACGACAAAGAGGCTTCGACTAAACGAAATGGGTTCTGCGCGGCGATAGGGCCTGCGGGGATGGTTGCCTGTGGCTCGTCAGGTGGAGCATAAGGGATAAGGTCGTTGTTCGATAGTTGAGTGGCCAGTGCATGAGAGTACCCGTCCGCGGAGGGAGAGTGCTGGTATTCTCCACGCACGTAGAGCGAGAATCGTCCCAGCTCATTGACGGTCGAAAAACCGGTGACATTGTTAAACCCTGACTCGTAGGGACGCCCGTAGTCGTTGCTGATCGTCTGCCCGAGGTGGTAGCTGTCGCGCAGCGGCGTGCCGCCGATTCCCATAAATCGCGTGTAGGCGGACTCCAGTCCATAGACCGCGCCGCGTGCCGTAAATCCTGAAGGGACCTCTGCGTCGAACTCGGTCAGGAGTTTTGCGAGGATGTCCTGCGCCTCTTCGTTATTGCTGTTGACGATGTCGTGCTTCGAGTCCTGAAGCATGTGCAGCGCACTGCGGCGCGTCCAGGGGCGCATACCCAGAAACATAGTGTCGAGATATCCCATCGAGTAGAGGCGTGTCATCGCGGGATAGACCCAGCTATCCATGGGGATGTAGGTCGACCCGTAATGGTCTGATGGTTTGTCTTCGTCGAGCGGCCCGTAGGGTACATACGCGGTGAAGGGATTTGCCGGCGTAGCGGTCGCTGGCGGCACGGCAGGCTGGGGCGCTGTCTTGGGTGGCGGCATTGCCGGCGTTGCTGGTTGGTCTTGCGGCGCGTAGGCAGGCAGTGCCGCTGTTGATGATGGAGCAACTGCCGGCGCCGCTTGCGACGCCGGTGTCAATGTCTGTGCAAATACAGCCGACCCGGCACACGCAACGATGACCGCAAAAGGAAGATAGGCTCTTTTCCGCACTCGCACCTCAAAACTTTTCTATTTAGATCGCTATGACAGTGTATCGTCTCTGCCGCTGAAATTAGATGAGGAGGCAGTCCAGAGAAACAGTTGAAGGCTCAGCGATTAGCTGCGTCTAATTTTTTACGAACGATGTCACCGGTGCGATCCGCCCACTCGTTGCTGCAAACTTTTCGCGCGGTCATAAAGTTTTTCATGTGAAGGATAGGATCGTCGATTTCGTCATTTCGTTGCCCCTGTGGGCGATAAAGAATGCATTCGATCAGCACGGAACCGTCGCCTCCTCGTGCTCGCCCCATCGATTCCTGAGCGACGCGATACAGAGCTACGGCGTCGCTGGCATCCACGGGAATTCCGGGGACGCCGGCTGACCGTGCCTTTGCGCAGAGGTTTGTAGATTGAGAATTTTTGCTGCCCGCCTCGGGGAGAACCACAAAAATGATCGGCAGATTCAGCTTCGCCGCGAGCGTAAGGACCTCTTTCCAGGATCGTTTCGGCAAGTCCGTGTTGTGGAGGTAGGCAACGACAAGGTTACTTTGCTTGAGTGTCTTGAAAGCAAGGGCCGCACCGAGCGCTATCTTGAGACGATCGCCTGCATCGTCGATCCAGGGCAATTGACGTCTTGCGAGAACTTCTTCCGTCGGCATGGTCGTGCGGGGCTGCTTACCGGAGATCACTGCGTCGATATGACGGAGCAGAGGAGGGAGAGCAGCCCCAAAAAGAAGATCCATTGTTGCGCTGACCTGAACATCGCTGACTAGATCGCCTGAGTTCAGTTCAATGGCCGTCGCTGTCCGGCAGGCCTCCTGGCCAAAGGTCGAATAGAGCCGGTGCTTCGCTTTCGACTTACGCTGAAGTTTAGCGACATGCTCGTCTAATAATCTTGCCTCGACCATCGCGGTATAGATCTGCCGAAGTTTTTTATTGGGGACTAACGGATTTTCGTGTGGCGCTGTCTCGCTCAAGTGAGGTCTCCCATCATCTCAGTGCTTCTGCAAAAATCGAGGGCTCCGTGAGGAACCCTCGATCTCAAAGTGCTGCTCATTGTTGCGAGCTAAGCCCTGGCTGGATCAACAGCCTCAATGTCGAGGCCGAGTTCCGTTAGCGCTTTCTGTGCCTGCTTCGGCTTGAACTTGCCTTCGCGCGAGAGCTTCGAGAGGGTCGCGCCGACGATAGACTCCGCGTTCACCTCGAAATGGCTGCGCAGATGCTCGCGATTGTCGCTGCGCCCGAAGCCGTCCGTCCCCAGCGATACCAGTCTGGTCGTGAGCCACGGCGATAATTGATCGGGCACCACCTTCATGTAATCGCTGGCTGCGATGATGGGGCCCTGCGTTGTTGCGAGCGCCGTCTGCAGATAGCTCTGGCGCTCTTTTTCGGCAGGGTGCAGGCGGTTCCAGCGCTCTACAGCAAGAGCATCGCGCCGCAGTTCGGTATAGCTCGTGACGCTCCATACATTGGTCTGCACGCCGTATTTTGTAGAAAGAATCTCTTGTGCGCGAAGCACTTCGTTCATGATGGTTCCGCTGCCGAAGAGTTGCGCCGCCGCTTCGCCTTCGGCTGCCTTCAGCTTATACAGGCCGCGCAAGATGCCTTCAGCCGCGCCTTCCGGCATTGCGGGCATGGCATAGTCTTCGTTGTACATGGTGATGTAGTAAAAGACGTCTTCGCCCTTCTCATACATCCGGCGAATGCCATCCTGCACCACGACTGCCAGCTCATAGACGAATGCCGGGTCGTAGGTGAGGCAGGTCGGGACCGTGCTGGCCAGCACGATGCTGTGTCCATCCTGATGCTGCAGACCCTCGCCAAGCATGGTCGTGCGGCCTGCGGTCCCTCCCATCAGGAAGCCCTTGCCGCGCGCATCCGCAAAGGCCCAGACCATGTCTCCGATGCGCTGAAATCCGAACATCGAATAGTACATGTAAAAGGGAATCGTTGGGATCTTGTAGTTTGCGTAGGCCGTACCGGCTGCCGTGAATGACGCCATCGAACCGGCTTCGGTAATGCCTTCTTCCAGTATCTGGCCGTCCTGCGCCTCGCGATAATAGAGCAGCATATCGGCATCGTGGGGGCTATATTTCTGACCCTCGGGGGCATAGATGCCAACCTGGCGGATCGCCGATTCCATGCCAAAGGTGCGGCCCTCGTCGGGGAGAATCGGCACGATCAGCTTGCCGATCCTGGGGTCCTTCAAGAGGTGGCGCAGGATGCTTACAAAGCCCATCGTCGTCGAGACGGCGCGCTTGTTCGAGCCTCCAGTCCATTCGGCAAAGTAGTCCAATGCGGGTGCCGTGAAGTCCGACTTCGGCACCTCACGCTTCGGCATGTGGCCGCCCAGCTCCCGCCTCCGCTCCTGCATATAGACGATCTCGGGCGCGTCCTGCGCGGGGCGATAGGGCGTGCCGTGGGCTGCCGCTTCTTCGGGAATGGGAATGTCGAAGCGCTTCACAAATGCAGCCAACTCGGAGTCGGCCATCTTCTTCTCGTTATGTGTGGCGTTGCGTGCCTGCGACGAGCCCATGCCATAGCCCTTCACGGTCTTGGCCAGGATTACTGTCGGACCACCCTTGTGCTCCATTGCCCGCTTGTATGCGTTGTAGATCTTCGCCGCATCGTGGCCGCCACGATGCAGGCGCTGAAGCTGGTCGTCGGTCATGTCCTTGACGAGTTCCAGCAACTCGGGATATTTGCCGAAGAAATTTTCGCGCAGATAAGCGCCATCCTTCGCCTTGAATGTCTGAAAGTCGCCATCAACGCACTCTTCCATGCGTTTTAGCAGCAGGCCGGTGTGGTCGCGCTCAAAGAGTGCGTCCCAGTCCGAACCCCAGATCACCTTGATGACATTCCATCCGGCTCCGCGGAAGTGTCCTTCCAGTTCATCGATGATCCGCTTGTTGCCGCGTACCGGGCCGTCCAACCGCTGCAGGTTGCAGTTGACTACAAAGATCAGGTTGTCGAGCTTTTCCCGTGAGGCAACGGAGATCGCGCCCAGCGTGTCGACTTCGTCGGTCTCGCCGTCGCCCACAAATGCCCAGACCTTGCGCTCGGTCGGTTTGATGAGTCCACGATGCTCAAGGTACCGCATGAACCGCGCCTGATAGATGGCGTTCAGAGGGCCGATGCCCATGGACACGGTGGGAAAGTTCCAGAAATTCGGCATCAACCACGGGTGGGGATAAGAGCTTAGGCCTGGCGTGCCGCGTAATTCATGACGGAAGTTTTTGAGGTGATCATCGTCGAATCGTCCCTCAAGATAGGCGCGCGCATACACGCCCGGAGATGCGTGGCCCTGGAAGTAGATGAAGTCGCCGGGCTCGTCTCCGTACTTGGCGCGGAAGAAATGGTTGAAGCCAACCTCAAGCAGGGTTGCGAGAGAGGAGTAGGTCGAGATGTGGCCGCCGATGCCCGCGTCCTTTTTATTCTGGCCATGCACCATGGCCATCGCATTCCAGCGAAGCAGCGCTTCGACCCGGCGTTCCAGTGTCCTGTCGCCCGGATAGGGAACCTCATCCTGCTTGGGAATCGTATTCAGATAGCGTGTCGTCAGCTCGCTGGACGTTGGCACTCCGACCTGTTGCGCTCTCTGCCTGAGGGTCTCGAGCAGTTCCGCGCCGCGCTCCCAGTCGTTCGCAACGACGTCGTCGAAGGCCTCAATCCACTCGGACACTTCTTCAGAAAAATCGATCTGGGCCGGAGTTTCAAGTTTCATCGTCATAAGCAGTCCTTATATCCCTAGTTGCCGGGGTTGTAGATCAAGCGCTCCAAAATGCACTGCCCCTAGGATAGTCGCCTTGGGGCAGAAACGTCACTTGCTTCCCGGTTTCCAAAGGAAATCTGCAAATGGGGAGCTGATAATCGACCTCGGTGCGTTGGTTTTAGAAATAAGTCCTAGGTAGAGTAATCCGCGTTGATTCGAACATATTCCGCGGTGAGATCGCAGGTGAGGAACCGGCACTCCGCGGCGCCTTGGCCCAGATCGAACGTGATGGTGTATTCCCGTTCCTGCATTGCCGCGTGGGCGGCAGCTTCATCGAAAAGTGGCGACCGCATTCCAAGTTCAAAGACTGGTTGGGTCCCGATCCTGATATTTACTTTCGCAGGGTCGAACTCGACACCGCTATAGCCGGCAGCAGCAAGCAGGCGACCCCAGTTAGGGTCGGCGCTCGACCAGGCTGTCTTGCAGAGTGGAGAGTGCGCGATCGCCTTGGCTACCTGCTTTGCCTCTGCTTCGGTGCGTGCTCCGGCGACGTGCAGTGTGACGACATGGGTTACACCTTCACCGTCATCGACAATCTGGTGAGCGAGAGAGGCGCAGACGAGATTCAGCGCATTGGCGAAAGGTTCGGTCGTCCGTTCTGTGAGTTCTACTCTGCTGGCACCACTGGCCAGTAGAAGGACGGTGTCGTTGGTGGAGGTATCGCCATCGATGGAGATGCAGTTGAAACTTCGCTCAACGGCCGGCGCAAGAAGCTTGTTCAATTCTTCGCTCTCGGCTGCGAGATCGGTGAAGAGGTAGACCAGCATGGTGGCATGAGGAGGGCCCACTGGGGCTCCCAATTGAGGATGAATCATGCCCGCGCCCTTTGCCGCGCCAAAAATGTTTACCCTGGCCCCGTCAATGTCGACGACTGCGCGGGCGGTCTTCATGCGCGTGTCCGTGGTCATAATGGCCTGGGCAAACAGTTCCGCATGTTCTGGAGTACTTCCCAATGCCACCTGTACCGCTGGCAACGCTGCGACCACTTTTTCAAATGGGAAGGGAACGCCAATGATGCCAGTCGAGGAAGGGAAGACCTCGTCGAAGATGAAGTGAAATATCTCTGCCGCGGCCACACACGTCTTCACGCAGGCCTCGATTCCGGCCTGTCCGGTGGCGCAATTCGCATTGCCGGCGTTTACCAGTACCGCTCCTACTCGCCCGCCCGTGGTTTGGAGATGACGGCGTCCGACGGTTACGGGGGCTGCAACAACTTGATTTTTGGTAAACATCACCGCTGCATTTGCGGTGTTTGGTGCGATAGCGACCGCGACGTCCAGCTTGCCGCTGGCCTTGATCCCAGCCTTGACTGCGCCCCATTGAAAGCCGAGGGGGAGGGACTGGAGGTTTGATTCCTGCTCGTTGTTCATGCCCTTACTTTATCAAGGGAAAGCATTCGCAAAGATGTTTCGGATATTCTGAAGGTCTTGCATGAGAGGTTGCGGATCTGCTGAGAGGAAATGCTGTTTATGCTGCTTGAAGAATTGCGAAAGTCGGTGCTTGAGGCCAATCTTGAACTGGTTCGACGGGGGCTCGTCCTCTACACGTTTGGCAACGCCAGTGGAGTCGATCGACAGCAGGGGCTGGTGGTGATCAAGCCCTCTGGCGTTGATTATGACGATCTTCGTCCGGAGCATATGGTGGTGACCGATCTGGAGGGAAAGATCGTTGAAGGAACGCTGCGGCCATCCTCCGATCTGGATACGCATACGCTGCTGTACAGGGAATTCGCCGAGATTGGTGCGGTGGTGCATACGCACTCGGAGTTTGCGACCAGCTTCGCACAGGCGGGAATGGCAATTCCAGCGCTCGGAACAACCCATGCCGACTACTTCTATGGGCCGGTTCCGGTCACGGAAGAGCTGACGGATGAGGCCATCGGCGGACGCTACGTGCACGAGACGGGATTGGCAATCGTCGAGCGTTTCAAAGGAATCGATCCGCTGGCCGTGCCTGCCTGTTTAGTGGCTGGCCATGCTCCGTTTGTATGGGGCAGAACGCCTCATGACGCGGCGCACAACGCCGTAGTGCTCGAAGCGGTGGCGCGGATGGCTTATCGCACGTTGACGCTGCAGGCTGAGTGCAAGGGGGTGTCGCAGTCGCTGCTCGACCGGCACTACTTCCGCAAGCACGGTGCTTCAGCCACCTATGGGCAATCGTCCTGAGTTCCCATTGGGGGCATTTGTAGAAAGGGCACGGCTTCGGCCGTGCCCTTTGTTTGGAAGCATCGTTTTTCGTTAGAAGGTTACGGGCAGGGTGCGGGCTTCGCTGGAGCTTCCGCGTGCCATTTCAAGCAGACGGATGACCCGGTAGGCATCTTCCGGCTGAACTGCTAGTGGCGCTTTGCCGTTGATGGCGTCGCGGACGTTTGCATAGTAGTTGCGATAGTCGCCCAGTTCGGTCTTGACAGGAGTGCGGGTTAGAGTTCCGGGTTCGGCTGGGTTCGGGGCTACAGTCAGTGTTCCCCACTCGGATTCAGGCTCCGCGAGCCACTGCTTTGGATCACCGACCGGCGGGACCGTGGCCCCGGCGAGGAGGGCAGGCTCCTGTGGATCGAGGCCGTACTTCTTGAAGCTGCCGTGGGTCCCATGGAGCAGGAAGCGGGGTGCGGCATCGCAAGCCAGCATGGTGGCGCGGCAGTGGGCAAGCAGGCGGGGGTAGTGCAGAGTAATGTCGAAGGCGTCTTCGATATCGGTGGCGTCGCGATCTTTGCGGACGCTGGCAGTGATGCCCTGGGGCGAACCAAAGAGGGCAAGCACTTGATCGACGAGATGGGGGCCCAGATCGAAGAGCATTCCATTCGCCGGGTTGCCGGATTCCTTCCATGTGGCTTCGCGGGGCAGTGGGCGGAACCGGTCAAAATGGCTTTCAAAGGTTACAAGCCGGCCTACGGCCTTCTGGTCCACGAGTTTGCGGACGGTGAGAAAGTCTCCGTCCCAGCGGCGGTTGTGAAAGGGTGCAAGTACGAGATTGCGAGATTTGGCCAGATCGATCAGTTTGCGGGCCTGGACGCTGGTGGCGGCGAAAGGCTTGTCGATGACGACGTGCTTGCCTGCTTCGAGGGCCTGTTTGGCAAGAGGGAAGTGGGTCTCATTGGGGGTGCCGACGACGATGAGTTGGATGGCGGGATCGGCGAGGGCCTCTTCGACCGAACGTAGGATGCGGGCGCTGGGATAGGCTTTGGCTGCTTCGTCGCCGCGGCGCTGCACGATGGCTTCGAGCTTAAGACCGGGCACGGCATGGACGAAGGGGGCGTGGAAGACGCGTCCGGCGAGGCCGAATCCAATGACTGCAACTCCGATGTCTGACATTTGCTGCTCTCCTTGGTTCGTTGTGCCAACAGTGTTTCATAGACAGGAGAGGAAAGACTTACCCCGGTTTTTAACGGCTCGTTCAATAACGAGATCGGCAGAGCGGTGGGCTAGCTGGCTGTGGTGGCGATGGAGCGCAGGGCCGGGTAGATCTTGCGGTACTGGCGGTAAGCCTCTCCCATCGCTGCGGCGTTCTGTGGAGCGATCGTCTGAGCAACGCGAATGGTGGCAGCGCAGGCGGCTTCGACGCTGGGCCACGCGTTGACTCCGGTACCGGCGAGGAGAGCAGCTCCGAAGGCTCCGCCCTCTTCAGCTTCCAATAATTCGACGGGCTGGCCGTAGACGTCGGCCTGAATTTGACGCCAGAGGGGGCCACGGGCTCCGCCGCCGCCGAGGCGGATGCTGTCGACGGGGATATGCAACTCGTGGAAGAGGGTGAAGGTGTCGCGGAGGCTCATGGCTACGCCTTCGAGGACGGCGCGGACGAAATGTGCCTGGGTATGGCTGGCAGTGATGCCGACGAAAGCGGCGCGAGCTTCAGGGTCGAGATGTGGTGTGCGCTCGCCGAAAAGGTAGGGCGCCCAGAGCAGACCATCGCTGGCGGCGGGGACCTCGGCTGCAAGTGCGCTGAGTGCGTCGTAGCTGCTGGTGGCGGCGAAGGTGTCGCGGAAGTAGCGAAGGCTGAGTCCGGCTCCGTTGGTGACTCCCATGACGTGCCAACGACCGGGAGCGGCATGGCAGAAGGTGTGCAGGCGGCCGAGGCGGTCTTTGGTGGGGGCGTCGGTGGCAGCAAAGACGACTCCGCTGGTGCCGATGGTGGCAGAGACGGAGCCGGGAGCGAGGATGCCCATGCCGACGGCTCCGGCACCCTGATCTCCGGCTCCGGCTGCTACGGGTGTGCCTGCGGCGAGTCCGGTGGCTCCCGCTCCGACATCGGAGATGCGGGCGCAGATCTCGGGGCCTTCGAAGAGGCGGGGAAGCCATTGCAGCGGGATTCCGGCGGCTTCCGCTACCTCGGTAGACCAGCGGCGGTGAGCTACGTCGAGCAGAAGAGTTCCGCTGGCCTCCTGCATGTCCATGGCGAACTCGCCGGTGAGGCGGTAGCGGACGTAGTCCTTGGGGCAGAGGACATGGGCGATGCGGGCGAAGATTTCGGGTTGATGCTCGCGGACCCAGAGAAGCTTGGTCAGGGTGAAGTTAGGCAGAGCTGGGTTGCAGGTCAGCTCGATGAGGCGCTCGAATCCGATCTTTTCCGTCAGCCAGTCACATTGAGGTTGGGTGCGCTGATCGCACCAGATGAGAGCGGGGCGGAGCACTTTGCCGTTAGCGTCGAGCATGACGCAGCCGTGCATCTGGCCAGTGAGGCCGATGGCTTCGATCACGGAGCCGGCGAGTTCACTCTGAGCGATGGCTCCGGCAATGGCCTCGCGGGCGGCGCGCCACCAGTCCTCGGGGTCCTGCTCCGCCCATCCGATGTGCTCGGAGTGGACGGGCGCGTGTTCAGCACTGCTTGAGGCGACGACTTTGCCGTCGCGGTCGATGAGAATTGCTCTGGTGCCGCCGGTGCCGACGTCTACTCCGAGAAACATGCTGGCTTCCTTTTAGGTGATAAGTGCTTTGAACAGCCGAACAGTCCAAGTTCTTTTACGGATCTTTCCGCGTTGCAGCCCGGAACGCTCAATTGTCCATAATCTAAAACGTTTGAGTTCAAAATACCATCAAGGGCTATCTCCGCGATGGGCTTAGTCCAAAAAGCGCTTGGCGATGCCTTCGTAGGCGTCGATGCGGCGGTCGCGGAGGAAGGGCCAGTGCTGGCGGGTGACTTCAACCAGTTTGGAGTCGAGATCGGCGATAAGGATCTCTTCCTGGTCGTAGCTGGCCTGGGCGAGAATGCGGCCGAAGGGGTCGGCGATGAAACTCCCGCCCCAGAACTCGATGCCGGAGTGGGAGGTGTGGTCGCCGGGGCCGTGCAGTTCGAGGGTGGCGGGGTTGCCGTCGGCGGCAGTGACCTTGAATTTGACGTCGCCGTGCTCGTGGCCGACGCGGTTGACGGCGCAGACGAAGACTCCGTTAGCGATGGCGTGGGCGCGCTGGACGGTCTGCCAGGCTTCATACTGCGCGGTGCCGAACTCTTCCTTCTCGGAGGGGTGCCAGCCGATGGCGGTGGGGAAGAAGAGGGTCTCGGCTCCGCGGAGGGCGGTGAGGCGGGCGCCTTCGGGGTACCACTGGTCCCAGCAGACTAAAGTTCCTATAGGACCTGCAGACGTGGAAGTGGCCTTGAAGCCTAGGTCGCCGGGGGTGAAGTAGAACTTCTCGTAGTAGAGCGGGTCGTCGGGGATGTGCATCTTGCGATAGACGTCGGCGATGCGGCCGTCGCGCTCGATGGTGACGGCGGTGTTGTGATAGAGGCCGGGGGCGCGGCGTTCGAAGAGGCTGGCGACGAGGACGACGTTGGCCTCGCGGCAGACGCGGGTGAGGACGTCGGTGGAGGGGCCGGGGATGGACTCGGCGAGGCCGAAGAGGGCGTGGTCTTCGCGCTGGCAGAAGTACTGGGCGCGGAAAAGCTCGGGCAGGCAGACGAGGGTGGCTCCCTGGGCCGCGGCCTCGTAGACGCGGGCTGCAGCTTTGTCTAAGTTGAGCTGGGTGTCGGGGGAGCAGGACATCTGGATGAGGGCGACACGAATGTTAGCGGAAGCTGCCATATTTTGCCTTTTTAGATGGTTATGGTCTGCAACAAATTTGCTTGTCAACTTTAAGCATAACTTTGTTGCATGAATATGGCACGGTGGAGGCGCTTTCGAGGACAAAGAGCCCCCAAAGCCAGCGAAAGGCCTGATTCGGTCTTTTTTCAGCAGAGAATATCTGATACGTTGGAAGTGCCGAAGAATCCACGACGCTTCTGCGGCTCATCCATCACACAGCGTTTGTATTCATCACCGCCGAGTGCGGCAGCCGTGTATTTCATGGCAGAAGGAGTGGTTACTTTGAGCGAATTACGTGATTTTCTGGAACTTCCGTATGGTGAACTTGAAGACTTGAACCTGCAGGCGAAGGAGCAGCGCAAGAAGCGCGTCTCGGCCGATGTGATTCAGGAAGAGCGTCTGAAGTACCTGACCGATGAACGCCGTATCAAGGCCGTCACCGTGCTGTTCAGCGACCTCGAAGGCCGTCTGCACATGCTGGACTATGACAAGAAATTTCTGATCAAGAGCTATGACAACCTGACGTTCGATGGCTCGTCCATCCGCGGTTTTACAGCGCAGCGCGAGAGCGATCTCCGGCTCGGTATCGACTGGAGCGCGTTCTACTGGGCGCCCGCCGATGTCTTCGGGGGCGGCAAGGTCCTTGTCTTCGGCGAGGTGATCGACAAGAACGGCGGCATCTACAGCGGCGACATTCGCAGCGTGCTCAAGCAGTTCTCGCAGGAGCAGTTCGACAAGCAGGGCTACACGCTGAATGCAGCCAACGAGATCGAAGGATTCCTCTTCGAGGGCATTGATGCCGAGCGCAGCTATCACGAGACTGGCCGGTTCGACTATGTCAACAAGGGCGGCTACTATCACTCGCTGCCGGGCGATCCACTGCGTGAATTTATCGACACCACCGCTGAAGTGCAGCGCGCGATGGGCTTTGAAAACGAGAAGGATCATCCCGAGGTTGCGCCTTCGCAGTTCGAGATCAACTACACCTACGGCGAGGTCGTTGCCGCGGCTGACCAGATTCAGCTTTACAAGCTGATCTGCCGCCAGGTAGCGACACAGATGGGCATGACGGCCAGCTTCCTGCCGAAGCCGGTGGTCGGCGTCAACGGAAGCGGCATGCACACCAACGTTTCAGTCACCAAGGGCGGCAAGAACCTCTTCTGGGACCCGAAGGGCGAGGAGAAGATCTCCAAGCTGGCGTGGCAGTTTACCGACCGCATCCTGACGCACGGCAACGATCTTTGCCTGCTGCTGAATGCCAGCGTGAATGCTTATCGCCGCCTCGATCCTCACTTTGAGGCGCCGAACCAGATCAAGGCTTCGGCTGTGGATCGCGGCTCGATGATTCGTATTCCTATCGGCAACGAGAAGTCGTCGCGCGTCGAGGTCCGTTCGGTTGGACCGGATGCGAACCCCTACCTTGTGCTGTACTCGATCTTCAAGACCGGTCTGCATGGCCAGACCTCGAAGATCAAGAACCTGCGCCAGGCGGAGCGCTATTTGCCGGACAACATCTACACCGCTCTTGAGAACTTCCGCGGTGCCGAATGGACGGGAGAGCTGCTGGGCGAGGATGTGAAGGCGCGCTATGCCGACCTTAAACAGGCTTCGGCAGATCGCTGCGCACGGCTGCTGGGAACGATCGTCAAGGCTCCCGAGGTGCAGTTCCATCACGATGTTTACAACCAGTTGCTCTGGAATATCTTCTAGACAGTTCGAAATAGAAGTGAAGGCCCCTGTTACCGGGGGCCTTTATTTTTTGTGAATGACGGGATTCTTAAATCCGTCGATGGTCCCAAACTACGGGCCGCTATCTATCCGCCGAGGTCGAGGAGGTGGACTTCGCTGAGAGGGTGGCCGAGGAAGCTGGAGCCGAGGCGCTGAAATTTTTCGATGGAGTCGGTGGCGTAGAAGCGGCTGGTAGCGGGCTCGCCTTTGGGGTCGGGGGGGAAAAATGCGGCTACGCTGGCGGCTGTGGCGGCGGCGGAGTCGATGATGGTCATAGGATGGTTGAGTTCGGCGAGGGTCCGTTCGATGAGCGGCTGCAGCAGGGGGTAGTGGGTGCAGCCGAGGAGCAGTGTCTCGGCGTTGGGTGCTTCGACGAAGGCCTCAGTGAGGTAGATGCGAAGAACTTCGGCGGTGACGTGGTGGTCGATCCAGCCCTCTTCGACCAAAGGGACAAGCAGCGGACAGGCCTTTTCGGTGGCTGCGAGGCCGAGGGCGTTGAGAGATTGGGCGTAGGCGTGCGATTGGGTGGTGGCGGTGGTGGCGAGGACGAGGACTGATTTTTGAGTGGGAGAGGCTTCCGAAGTGGCGAGGGCGGCTTCGGCTCCGGGCTGGATGACGCCGACGACAGGGATGGGCATGGCCTGCTTGATGTCTTCGAGCGCGAGGGCGCTGGCGGTGTTGCAGGCGATGCAGAGCAGATCGGCACCCTGCTCTTCGAGGAACTTTGCGCTGGAGACGGCGTAGCGGGCGATGGTCTCGCGGGACTTGGAGCCGTAGGGCAGGCGGGCGGTGTCGCCGAGGTAGATATAGCGCGCGCCGGGGATGAGGGGGAGAAGGTCGCGCAGGACGGTGAGGCCGCCGAAGCCGGAGTCGAAGACGCCGATGGTGGGGTTGGGGGGAAGGAGCTTTGCTGGCTTTGCAGTCTTCGCGGTCATGGCTGGGTCGTTTCCTGCGGATTGGGTGCGGCTTCGGGCTGAGGTGGCGTGGGGGTGGTCGTGGTGTCTACGGCGGGGTAGGCATGCTTCAGGTCGGCGTGGCCGCTAAGGGTGTCGTGGGCCTGGCCGTCGACGAGGAAGCGGACCTCGGTGAGTTGGGGGAAGTTGGCGTGGAGGGTGCCGATGATCGAGAGCAGGGTGAGGTTTTCGACCTCGATGCCGGAGGGGTGGTTTTCCACGAAGGAGCCGTGGAGGTTGACGACGGCTACTTCGCCGGTTGATTTCGCAGCGTGTGCCGGAGCGGCTTTCGACTGCTGAGGCAGGCCGGTGGTTGCGCTGAGGGTATTGGTGGGCGCGGGGGCGGTGATGGGCAGGGGGAGGAAGAAGACATCATCGACCGCAGGGCCGCTTTTGAGAACATGCGTTGAGGCGGGCCCGGCATATTCTGCGAGGAGATGTTCGAGCAGGGCGCGGGCGCGGAGGGTGGGGTCCTGGGGCAAGGCCAACTCCTCCTGCGTGGGCGCGATGGAGCCGTCGGCGTCGTTGGCGAGGTAGAGGGTAACATCCTGGGTGCTGGTGGTGGTGGGCGCGGCGATGGGGGTGGCGTCGTTGAGCGCGGTGAGGCGTTTGTGGGCCTGGCGGCAGCCGTGGATGAGGAAGGCGCCCATCAGGAAGATTCCGCCGACGAGGCTCCAGAAGAGAATGCGCTGGTAGCGGGGGATCATTGGGCGGCCCCTTCCGCTGCATTCTCAGCCCGCCAGTTGATGAGCGCGGTGACGATGGCCTGGGCGGCGCGCTGTTGGTAGTTGGCGTTGGTGACCGGAGTGGTGCTCGCCAGTGGAGCGAGTTCGATGGCAATGGCGGGGCACGTCAGGTTATCGAGTGGAGGGACGGTGGCCTGGCCGAGGATGACGGGGAGCTTGGCATCGAGCAGGGCGAGGCCGATCTGATTGGCGAGGCTACGGCTGGCAGGAGTGAAGGCGGCTTGCGCGGTGTTCCATTGGAGGATGTGGGTGGGATGCTCGGGTGGAGTGAGCCTGGAGGTGAAGAGATGGATGCCGGAACCGCTGCTGGTGGCGTGGAGGATGAGGCAGGCGGCGGGCCGGTCATGGTTAGCGATCTCGGCGCGCTGGTCGGTGGTGAAGGCGGCGCTGGGGTCGGAGGTGCGAGTGGAGATGACGGCGAAGTTGTTCGTCGAGAGCAGGGCGCGGAGGCGGCTGTTGAAGGCGAGGGTGATGTCTTTTTCGAGCACGTCGTTGGGGAGGTGGGCTCCGGTGTCGGGGCCTCCGTGGGCGGGGTCGATGAGGATGAGGGTGCGAGTGGGGCGCGGGGCGATGGGAGCTGCCTGTGACGGCGCGGCTTGTGATGGTGTCGATGGTGGGGCTTGAGGCTGCGCTGGGGTTTGGGCGAGGGACGCGAGGCTGCTGAGGGTGAGCAGGACGGCGGCGACGGATTGCTTCCGGGGGGGAGTCAATGGGTTTGATTGTAATTGGTTGGGATGGAGGGCGTGGTTGAAGGAGTTGGTTCCTCGTAGATGTGAGAAGGGAGTCTTAACGAGCCTGCTACGAAACTCGCACTCCATCAATTCAACTATTAGAAGCAGATTGGAGATGAGAAGCCGACTAGTCGGTACTAATCTAATTTCGATTGCTAAACTTTCTATCTATGCGCACCAGTAGAGCTGTACTTCTCCTATGTCTCACGATATGTCTGGCATCCCACGCCCAAGTATCCGCGTGGTTGACTGGCAATCCGGGCTTCCATGCGCTCGCAATCACCTCTAATGGGGGGGCATTTTGGGTCTGCGGCCCCAATGAATCTATCGCATCTTCACCTGATGGTAAGAGCTGGACAATCCATCATCGCGCATCCGGTGCGGGCGCAATGATCTTCGGCATCGACTTCTTTTCTACAAAGTTCGGATATGCCTACGGAACCGGAGGGACGGTTCTCTTCACGAATGATGGTGGGGATACATGGGAGACACATCATTTCGGAAGTGACACGATTCTGCTCGCATCGTTCTCTGATGCGACTCACGGATTATTTCGTACTGCACCGTCCCTCTTTTATCTCGACGGTAGCGATTCACCCCGCCAGATCGTACAGCCTGCCGATACACTGCAGCGTTTCGCATTCACGCCGTTTCTCGTGGCGCTCTCGCCAGACAAGATGGCAGCAGTTCTCACCGAAGGTCCGTACGCTGAGGGCGGATTTCTTGCGACGATCGACGGCGGTAAGAGTTGGAGCTTTTACGATCCACCTAGCACAGGGATCAAAGACCTTCTGCGCGTTGATGGCAAGTACTGGGCAACTGGACACGAGGTCGTCGATAAGGACAAACCCGGCGGGGGACATAGCGTCCCGATGGCGACTTACTCAGACGATGGCACGCATTGGACGCATACTGCCAACGAGATTCACCCTTGTTACTGGGAATCTTGCGGCATTTGCAACTCTCAGGGCTGTCTTGCATCAGGGGCCTTGCTTGTCGATTTTTTCCATCAAGCAACGACCTATGCAGCGATTCCTAAAGGGCCGCTAACGGCAAAATGGGCTGTCGCTGGACGAAACATTTGCACGCTAAACCAGAACGTGAACTGCGCTGCGCTCGGCAAGGTGTCAGATGTTGAGGCGCCCCCCGAAGTCCCCTCGCCTCACGAACAGACGACCCCTGCTTTGGGGACAAAACCGCCGACCGGAGCGCTGCGTTGCGTGTCATGTTCGCTGGAGCCCGTATTCATTGATGACAAGGTGCAGGGCCGAATCACCGTTCATGTCGTGCTTCAGATAAGGCAGGACGGGACGGTCGAGATGGCAAACGTCGAGAAATCCCCGAGTGCATCACTTACACAAAAAATTCACGACCAAATGATGACTTGGTTGTTCGAGCCACCCACGAAGGATGGTCAATCAATCCGCATCAAGACTGAGTCCGACATCGCGGTAAACGTGATTCGTCAGAAATAGACGCTGCTTCGTCCCCTGGTTACGGGCGGGGTCAAACTTCTGCGAACCTTCGTACTATGGGACTTCCTGTCAGTCCCGCTAAACGCCGTTCTTGTCACTTGGAGCCCAACGCAATGGGAAAAGCTTTTCCTCCTTGCTAATGTCACCAATTTGAAACAAGTAACGGCAAAAACAAATGCGGGGGGTCTTCCCCGTCGGCTACGCTCAGGGTCAGAATGACGGTGGGGAACTTATGGGTGGGGGCGCGGTCATCTTTGTGATGGCCGCGCCTTTGGTGGTTTAGTCGAGGGCGTAGATGGCGAGGCCGCTCAATAGCTTGGGGTAGAAGTCGGTGGACTTCTGCGGCATGACGTCCATGGAGAGCGAGACGTCCTTGAGCTGGTCGAGGGTGATGGGCTTGATGAGGAAGGCCACGTCGGCTTCGCCGCTGGTGACCAGGCCCACCGCCTCGTCAACTTCGCGGATGAAGCGGACGTTGCCGAGCTTGGTGATGGTGTCGGCGCTGAGGCCGAGGATGCGATCGAGGATGATGGAGTGTAGCTGGACGACGTCGAGCTGGGCCTGACGCGAGGGGATGTTGGCCAGTTCTTTGGCGATGACGTCCTTCTTGGCCTTGAGCAGATAGTTGCCGTCTCCGGTGGCGGCTATGATGGCCACGCCGGGCGTCTTGGAGAGAATGCTGACGTCGGGGGAATCGAGCTGCTCGATGTCGAAGAAGGCCGAGGCCTTGGTGATGAAGTCGGGCGAGCTGAACTCGGGGATGTCGTAGACCACGCGATGGGTCGGCAGGATGGTGATGCCAGGGGCCTCCATGTTAACGAAGGTCATCATCATGGCCGCTTCGGGGAAGGCAGGGACGGGAAGGTGACCGGTGCCGAGCTTCGAGTCATTGCCCATGTAGGGTTGGTCGAGGGGGAGCTGGAGTTGCGCCGAGCGCTCCTTGGCGTAGGCGACGGAGGTCTCGTAGCGGTGGTGGCCATCGGCGATGATGAGCTTTTTGTCGGCCATGGCGGTGACGATCAGGTTGATGAGCTGTGGATCGGTGAGCTTCCAGACCTTGTGGATGACGCCGTACTCGTCGGTGATGGCCAGGTCTGGAGCGTTATCGTCGAAGCCGTTGGGGGACGTGGTCCCGAAGATGAGCTTTTCGGCGGTGAAGGCCGGGTCGGAGTAGAGCATGTAGATCTGCTCACAATAAGCGCGGGTGGCCTTGAAGAGGCTCATGCGGTCGGACTTGTGCTTGGGAAAGGTCTGCTCGTGGCGGAAGATGACCTTATCGGCGTAGTCGTAGAGATGGCCGAGGGCGATGAAGCCGCGGCGCTCGCGTACCTCGTCGGTGTGGGGCACCGTGTAGGTCTGGGAGTAGCCGTAGAGAGCTGGTTCAGCCTCTTCGCGGAGGATTTTATCTTTGCGCCAGTCGTGGAGGGTCTCGGCGGCGCGGGTGTAGCAGTTCTCCTCGTCGGTGTCGGTGGGGAACTGCTTGCCCAGAATGACGCGGATGAGGTTGTAGGGGCTGGTTTCGTAGTAGCGCTCCTGCATGGCCGGGGTGATCTTGTCATAGGGCTGGGTGACGACGTCCTCCATTTTGACGCGGGAAGTGTCGTAACGAAGGGCGCGGAAGGGATAGATGCGGGCCATGCTTTTGGTTTTCTCCAAGAGGGTGAGTATGGGGTTATTGTACGGGACTGGAACGAGGGAAACAGGGAGACAGGGAAGAGCGCGACCGCTCCGGCGCGGAGGGGAAAATAGAGTCAATGAGATAACGAATGATTTTGAAGTGGCGTCTATTCTTTTGGGGCCGGAAGATACAGTTGGCTTGAATTGACTGAAGGCGTATGGTGGGGTTCTTTCAGGTCGTAGACAGGATGGCGGTCTTATGCGGGGCACGCTCCAGAGAGCAAGATGGCGGTCGATGCGCCGGTTGGGGTTGGGGCTGATTCTGATGGCGTTGTGCGCCGTAGTTTGGGGCGGAGCCGGCTGGGCGCAGGAGAATCCGCTGGGTGAGGTGCAGACGCAGGCGCCGCCTCCACCGAAGAAGACGCCGGAGGACGCGAAGCCGGTGCTTGAAGGAGCCCAGAAAGTGGCGGGTCATGCTACTTCAAGCCGGAATGCGCGGATCCGCGTGGATGTGAACCTGGTGCTGGTTCCGGCGACGGTGACCGACCCAAGGAACCGACTGGTAACCGGGCTTGAGAAGGAGAACTTTCAGGTCTTCGACGACAACGTGGGGCAGGTGATCAAGAGCTTTTCGACAGATGACGCGCCGGTGTCGATTGGGGTGGTCTTCGATCTGAGCGGGAGTATGTCGTCGAAGTTCATGCGGTCGCAGAAGGCGTTGACGGAGTTTTTGCGGACCTCGAACCCGAAGGACGAGTTTTTTGTGGTGGGATTCAACGACCGTCCGGCGGTGATTGTGGACTACACATCGGAGGTAGACGATGTTGAGGCGAGGATGGTGATGTTGAAACCGGAGAAGCGGACGGCGTTGATCGATGCGGTTTACCTGGCGGTGGACAAGTTGAAGGAGGCCAAGTACGAACGCAAGGCGCTGCTGGTCATCTCTGACGGCGGTGACAACCGGAGCCGGTACACCGAGGGCGAGCTGCGGCGGGCGGTGCGGGAGAGCGATGTGCAGATCTATTCGATCGGGATCTTCGATATGTATGCGCCGACTCCCGAGGAGCAGATCGGACCCTTGTTGCTGGCGGATATGTGTGACGCAACCGGGGGCCGTATGTTTCGGGTCACCAATGTCGAGGACCTGGGCGATATTGCCACGCGGATCAGTGCGGAGCTGAGGAACGAATATGTCATCGGATATACGCCTTCGGGGCTGAAGGCGAACGGGAACTGGCGTAAATTGAAGATACGATTGGTTCCACCGCCGGGGCTTCCCCCGCTGACGGTGCACAATCGCCAGGGGTACTATGCACCTTCGGAGTAACGGTTTTTGGCCGCTGGCGTTGGCGGCGGGGATGTTCATGGTGGGAGTTTGCCCAGCGGGTGCGTGGGCACAACAGACGGGGACCTTGCAGCAACCGTCTCTGACTGTGGACCGCGATCCGGTGCCCTCTCCCGATCCCGACACGCAGGCTGCGCCGGAGACGGGCGAGGCGCAGGGGCTTGCCCAGCATAGGATTGAAAAGGGCGCGGGGGGACGGTATACGCTGCGCGAAAACGCCTACGAGGTGCGGTTGAACGCTACCGTGGTCGACAACAGCGGGCGTTCGATCCAGACGCTCAACAAAGATGCGTTTCATGTGTATGAGGACGGAGTTCCGCAGACGATCTCGTCGTTCCGGCATGAGGACCTGCCGGTTTCGCTGGGCATATTGATCGACAGCTCTGGGTCGATGTATGACAAGCGGACGGCGGTGGAAGAGGCCTCCCTGGATTTAGTCAAGTTGTCGAACCCGGAGGATGAGGCCTTCGTGGTGGACTTCTCGTGGGAGGCGTTCATCGACCAGGACTTTACCAGCGACATTAATAAGCTGCAGAAGGGGCTGGACTATATCAAGTCCAGCGGCGGAACAGCGCTCTACGATGCGCTGGTGGCATCGGCGGACTATACGGCGAAGAACGCCAAGCATCCCAAGCAGGTGCTGCTCGTAATTACCGATGGCGAGGACAATGCTTCGACGGCGACGCTCGAGCAGACGATCCGCAGGATTCAGGATATCGATGGGCCAGTGATCTACAGCATTGGGTTGCTGTTTGGGCAGGATACGGACAAGCGAGAGGCGCGTCATGCGCGCAGGGTGTTGGAGTCGCTGTCGGAGGAGACGGGCGGCGTGGCGTATTTCCCCAAATCGGTGCAGGACGTAGACGAGATCGCGGCGGAGGTGGCCAAGGACATCCGCACGCAGTACACGATCGCCTATCACTCGACCAAGTCGCCGACGCTGGGAGGATACCGGCAGGTGCATGTTGAGGCGAAGGAGAAGGGGATGGGCAAGCTGTCGGTGCGGACGCGAGCCGGGTACTTCCCCAAGATAGCCGACGCGGGCGCGGCGACGGAGAAGGGGTTGACTGATCCCGGAAAGCGTCAGCAGTGATGCGTGTTGCAGAGAATATTACGGAGTTGGTAGGGCAGACGCCGATGGTCCGGCTTGGCCGGTTGAGCCCTGCGGGCGGAGCGGAGATCTGGGCCAAGCTGGAGTTTCTGAATCCCGGTGGCAGCATCAAGGACAGGGCTGCGCTGGGGATTGTTCTCGATGCCGAGCGGCGCGGTCTGCTGCGGGCCGGCTGGACGATTGTGGAGGCGACCGCAGGGAATACCGGCGTGGGGCTGGCGCTGATCGGTGTCAATCGCGGCTACAAGGTGATGCTCTACGTGCCGGAGGGATTTGCGGAAGAGAAGTGCATCCTGATGCGCGGGCTGGGGGCGACGGTGGTGCGGACTCCCGAGGCAGAGGGGATGGCAGGCGCGATTCGGCGGGCGCTGGAGTTTGAGGCCGAAACTGAGGGCGCGTTCGCGGCGTTGCAGTTTGAGAATCCGGCGAACCCGGACTTTCATGAGCAGACGACGGCGGTCGAGATATGGGAGCAGATGGAGGGCCACGTCGATGCGTGGGTTTCGGGGGTTGGGTCGGCAGGGACGTTTACCGGGGTGGCGCGGTTTCTGAAGGCGCGTCGGCCTTCGGTGATCAATGTTGCGGTGGAGACGCAGGGCAGCGTATTGCAGGGTGGTTTGCCGGGGCCGCACAAGGTCGAAGGGATTGGCGTGGCATTTGTGCCGGTTACGTTTGACCGAAGTGTGTGCGACCGGATCATCAAGGTGATGGATGACGATGCGTTTCGGATGGTGAAGCGGCTGGCGGCAGAGGAAGGCGTCTTAGCCGGATCGAGCGCCGGGGCGATGTTGCATGCCGCGGTAGAGGTGGCCCGGGAGCTGGGCTCCGGGAAACGGGTGGTGACGGTGATTCCGGATTCGGCGGAGAGGTATTTGTCGAAGGGAATTTTGGGGTAAGGATTTTTAGGGACTAGGGACTAGGGACTAGGGACTAGGGACTAGGGACTAGGGACTAGGGACTGAGGGACTGAGGGGCAGATGGCAGAAGCGAAGAAGCTGGGATTTGCTACGCGCGCGATCCATGATGGGCAGGAGCCGGATGAGCTGACGGGTGCAGTTAATGTGCCGATCTATCTCACCTCGACCTATCAGCAGGAAGAGATTGGCAAGAACAAGGGGCATGAGTATGCCCGGCTGACCAACCCGACGCGGGATGCGCTGGAGGAGAGCCTGCGCTCGCTTGAAGGAGGGACGAGTGCCCATGCGTTTGCCAGCGGCATGGCTGCGATTACGGCGCTATGCACCATGATGAAGGCGGGCGACCATGTGGTGTGCTCGGATAACGTCTATGGCGGTACGGCACGATTGTTCGACAAGGTGATGGCGAACTACGGCCTCACCTTTACCTATGTAGACAGCAGTATGGCGGAGAACGTAGCGGTGGCGATTACACCCGCGACGAAGCTGGTGCATATCGAGACGCCGACGAACCCGATGATGGCGATTACCGATATTCGGGCGGTGGCCGATATCTGCCATTCGCGCGGAGTGGAGTTGAGTGTCGATAACACTTTTCTATCGCCCTATTTGCAGCAGCCTATCGCGCTGGGTGCGGATATCGTGATGCATTCGACGACGAAGTTTTTGAATGGACATTCGGATGGACTTGGCGGCGTCCTGGTCTGCACCAGGCCTGAACAGGCCGAGCGCTTCCGGTTTGTGCAGAAGTGCACGGGCGGGATTTTGTCGCCGTTCGAGAGCTATCTGCTGCTGCGCGGGGTAAAGACGCTGGCGGTGCGGATGAAGCAGCACGATGCCAATGGTCGCGCGGTCGCCGATTTTTTGCGGGAACACAAGGCGGTCAAGCAGGCGTTTTATCCGGGGCTGAAGGAGCATCCGCAGCATGAGCTGGCGAAACGGCAGCAGAGCGGGTTCGGGTCGATGATCTCGATTGAACTGGGTTCGCTGGAGCGGGCGAATGCTTTTGCGAAGGCGTTGAGGCTGGGTTATCTGGCTGAAAGCCTGGGCGGAGTAGAGACGCTGATCTGCCATCCGGCCAGCATGACTCATGCGGCTGTGGGTGCCGAAGGTCGCGCACGACTGGGGATTACCGATGGACTGATGCGGATCAGCGTGGGGATCGAAGACGTGGAGGATATTGTGACGGATCTCGGACAGGCTTTGGACGGGTTGGCGTAGAGGGCATCATTTTGACGCCGTTTCTAAAATTTCGGCGGCGCGGTTGAGAGATTCGGTGAGCGCAGTGAGTTGCAATTGGGCGCGGGTGGCATCATTGGCTTCTATGGCCTCGTTGACGCCGGGGATGACCACGGCCTCGTAGCCGGTGTACTCGCCGGGGGCGTAGATGAGGTGTTTGTACCAGGGGCGGTGGGGCAGGCCTGCTTGATTCAGAAAAGCACCCTCGGTGGCGCGCAGGGCTTGATTGAGTGAGGCGTCGTTCGCGGGTGGATTGGCTTGAGCAGTGTGAATGGCGGCACCGGCGGCTGCAAAGTGTTGCGCGGCGGTAAGTGTGGCGGTGAAGTCGAGCTTCAGATTTGACTTGGTGGCGCGTCGCTGGGCGGCTTCGATATAGCTGAGGATCTCTTTGCCGTAGGTCTGGTAGTCGTAGGGCAGCACATCGGCGTCAGCCATGTGCAGGACTTCGAGCCCGAAGACGCGGGCCATCTCCTGCTCGTAGACGAAGGTGGGATCGGCGAATTTGATAAACCAGTTGTAGTCGTCGAAGGTGGAGTGATAGACGCCGTAGCGGCCCTCGGAGCCGATGTCGGTCGAGGGAACGCCGAGGTGTTGGATGAATGGGGTGTAGTCGGAGCCCGAGCCGAGATTGTCGATGGGGACGACGGTCTCGTTCGAAGATTTGTCGCTTTGACCTGCGGCTTCGGTACTGACTTCTTCGTGCTTCTTCCACTGGTTGTACACCGTGCCGCCCTTGGGGCTGGGGACCTGGGTGGCGATTTCGTGGATAAATTGCTTGAGCGAAGGGACCGCCGCGGCGCTGAAGTTGGGGCCCGAGACGCCGACGTCGGTGTTGAAGTAGGCCACGGCGTGATTGAGTTCGCCGGCGTGCTGCTCAACCCATTCGGTGGAGCCGACCAGGCCTTCTTCCTCTGCATCCCAACTGGCGAAGAGGATGGTGCGGCGCGGCCGCCAGCCCTGCTTGAGCAGATCGCCTATGCCGTGGACGGTTTCGAGCATGGCTGCGGTGCCGCTATTTGGGTCGACGGCCCCGTAGACCCAGGCATCGCGATGATTGCCAGCGACCACCCAGTCGTCTTTTTGTACCGGGTCAGTGCCCTCGATCCTGCCGATGACGTTCCAGATGGTGCGGCGGGTGTAGTCCTGCTGAAGACGCATGTGGACGGTGACCTTGCCGGTGCCGCCGAGATGATAGGTGAAAGGCAGCGCGCCCTGCCAGGCGTGCGGGATGTCGGGCCCGTCCAGTGCTTTGAGGATTGGCGCCGCATCCTTATAGGAGATCGGGTTCGATGGAATGGTGGACAGGTCGACTGGATCTTTGACCCGCTGGGAGTCGGGGAGGTTGGGAGTGGAGGCGATGCCCGGAGTCTCGGGGTCGCCGGGGTAGATAGGCAGGAACTGCACGGATCCGCGCTGGACAGCGGAGGCGGGGCGATAGGGGCCTTTGGGGTAGGGGTCGCCGCGGAAGTAGCCGTCGTCGGCAGGGTCTGAGTAGATGAGAACTCCTTTGGCTCCGTACTGCTCGGCGATGTAGACCTTGACGCCGCGAAAGTTCTCGCCGTAGCGGACGAGGACGATCTTGCCTTTGACGCTGACGCCGAGGCTGGCGAGTTTCTTGAAGTCGGCAAGGGTGCCGTAGTTGCCGTAAACGACCGGGGCGGTGACGTCGCCGGAGGGAGAGAATCCATTGAAAGCGGGCAGAATGCGGGGATCGTTCTGACCGGGGTCACCGCCGTATTTGTTGGGATCGACGTGCTCGCGCGTAGGGCCGGACATCAGCTTCCTGCCGTCGCGGTCGAAGGCTTCGACAAGGATGCTCGTGGGCTTGTTGAGCAGAACTTTGTAGGGGACGATGCTGGTTTCAAGACCGGCAGCTTTGAATTTCGCGGCAACATAGAGAGCGGTCTTGTAGTCTTCGGGGGAACTGGCCCAGTGAGGCTCCGCAGTGAGGATCTTGAGATGCTCTCCGGCGAGCTTCGCATCGGGGATGGTCATGAAGGCGGCGTCCCATTTTGCTTGCTGGATGAAGTCGCGATAACCGAAGACTTGTCGCGGACCGGAAGATTGTCCCAGTATCGGCGATGGGGCGGCGAGGACGGCAAGGAGAGGCAGGCAGATAAAGATGCGGGAAGGAGTCAATACATTCGCCTTGAGGGACTGGCTGGTTGGGGAGATGGAGATCTGGATGTGGCGATGCCCACGGCGAGACCGTGGGCATCGTGGCTTCGGGCGAACTTACCGGCCTTAGGCTACAGGCTGGCCGCAGAACTTGCAACGGTGCGCGGCTAGAGGAATCTCCGAGAGGCACTCTCCGCAGGTCTTGTTGGTGGCGGCTTCAGGCCCCTTCATCTTGGCGAGCAGGTGGTTGGTTGGAAGCACAAGGAAGAAGTAGATGACAAAGGCCAGGAGTAGAAATGCGATGACTGCGTTGATGAAGTTGCCGTAGGTCACAACGCCGCCGTTGACATGCAGGACGAGGGCGGAGAAGTCGGGCTTACCGACGATGGCGGCAATCAACGGATTGATGATGTCCTTGGTGAGCGAGGCGACGATGCTGGTGAACGCAGCGCCAATGATGACCGCGACGGCCAGATCGATAACATTGCCGCGGAGGACGAAGTCACGAAAGCCTTTTAGCATCGATAAATCTCCTTGAAACGAAGTTGTAGTTCAGAAGCACGCCGAGTATACGCCCGCCAGGTTCCGATGGGGCGGCGGATTAGTGCGTTGTCTGAACGGTTATTCGCTTAGTATCTGAGGACGGGTCTCAAAATCATGGCCGAAGACGAAGCGCTCGACGATCATGCAGAAGATGTGCTCGAGCGCGAGATGAGACTCCTGGATGTTCATAGTGACGGCCGAGGGGATGACGATGCTGTAGTTGCAAAGGCAGCGCATCTCGCCGCCGTCGTTGCCGGTCAGGCCGAAAGTGGTGATGCCCATCTTCTGGGCCTGGTGCAGGGCTTTGATGATGTTGGACGAGTTGCCGGAGGTGGAGATACCGAGGAAGACGTCGCCGGGCTGACCGAGAGCTTCGACCTGGCGCTCGAAGAGACGGTCAAAGCCGAAGTCGTTGCCAGCGGCCGTCAGGATGGAGGAGTCGGTGGTGAGAGCGATGGCGCGCAGGGCCGGCCGATTGACGGTCAGGCGAACGACGAACTCGGCCACGAGGTGCTGAGCGTCCGCAGCCGAGCCTCCGTTTCCGGCGACGAGCAGTTTATTCCCCGACTTCATGGCCTTCGCCGTAAGTTCGCCGACGCTGACGAGGGTCTCGGAGATGTGCTCGTCGGCGAGGACAGCCTGCATCGTGGCGATGGACTGTGCCAGCTGCTTTTTAACGAGTTCCTTCATGGGCCTCCGTGGTGATGTCTGATCTGTGATTTTATCGCGGCGAATGCTGCTGCCCGGTAAATGAAGGCAAATGTATCTGGCGTGCGAAAGGCGCGACCCATGAGCGGGATACAATCTCTTCGTTGTGCAATAGGATGCTTTGCGGTGCGATAGGAGATGTAGACCGAATGATGATGAAGTTGCTGCGTGCAGGTGGAAGTGTGCTGACGGTGGTATTGGGCGTTGGGATGGCGCAAGGCCAGCCGGCGCCGGATGTGGCGGCAGGAAAGACGCTGCTGCTTTGGCCCGCGGGTGCTCCGGGAGCGCAGGGAACGGCGGATGTTGATAAACCGACGCTGACGGTTTTTCTTCCGTCCGGCCCTAATGCGACGAAGACCGGAGTGGTGATCGCTCCGGGAGGCGGCTATCAACATCTGGCAATGGGGTACGAAGGCACGGATGTGGCTCGCTGGCTCAACCAGCACGGGGTCGCGGCATTTGTGCTGAAGTACAGGCTGGGGCCAACATATCACCATCCCATCGAGCTTGGCGATGCACAACGGGCGATACGGATGGTTCGCGCCAATGCGGCGGAGTATGGCATCGCGCCAGACCACCTAGGCATGTGGGGCTTCTCGGCAGGCGGCCACCTGACGGCCACAGCAGGAACGCATTTCGACGCGGGCGATCCCAGTGCGGCTGATCCTATCGACCGTCAGAGCAGCCGACCTGATTTTCTGATCCTGGCCTATCCGGTAATTACGCTTGAAGCGCCTTATGCGCATGTCGGCTCGCGGAAGTATCTATTGGGAGATAATCCTGATCCAGCGGTAGTGCAGTCCTTGTCGGCGGAGTTGCAGGTAACGAAGGACACGCCGCCGACGTTTCTGTTCTCGACGACGGACGACGGCACCGTTCCGGTGATGAATAGCGTGATGTTCTATTCGGCGCTGATAAAGGCCGGGGTCCCGGCGGAGATGCACCTGTTTCAGCATGGGAGGCACGGATCGGGCCTGGGGACGGGGAACCCTGAGTTGAGCGTGTGGCCTGATCTTCTGATTAAGTGGATGCGCGAGCGCGGCTATGCGGCGCCTGCTGCCGCGGCTGGGCCGGTGGTTCCGGCAGGGAACTGACCACAGAGGACTGGATGATGACGGTTGCTGAGTTTGCCGCGGCAGACGGCGTAGAGTTCACGGGCGCTTTGCTTGCTCTCTGGTGGGACGGTCACGGGGACTGGGAGAAGGCGCATGAGATTGCCCAGGATGTGCCGGGTGCGGATGGGGCATGGGTTCATGCCTATCTGCACCGCAAGGAGGGCGATGCGGGCAATGCCGCTTACTGGTATCGCCGGGCAGGCCGGGTGGTTGCGGAAGGTGACCTGCGCCGGGAGTGGGAAGCAATCGTTGCAGAGATGCTGACGCAAGAATGAATTTATTGAATGCAGATGAATTTACGGCTTTATGTTATCGGTCATCTTGTGTAAGTTAAATGAATAGTGCAAAATGTGCCTTCGCTACCACGATGTGGTGAAGCTGCTGTTTTTGTTCACACCGCCATGCCGCGGGTTTGCCGAAGTATCTCTTTCATCGTTCCTCAAAATTCTGAAAAGAGTGGTAGACACATGCGTCTTCGAGCGGCCAAGGTATTCCTTTCATTTTTATTTGTCCTGATCTTCGGCGGATCGGTCCTGTGCGGATCGGTTGCGATGGCGCAGACGCCTGCCACGGCACAGACCGACCGGATCGCCGCGCTCGAGAAGCGTGCGGACGAGAATGCGGCTGCAATTGCGGCGGCGCAGACGGCGGGGGACAACGGATGGATGCTGGTCTCGGCGGCGCTGGTGCTGATGATGAGCGGGCCGGGGCTGGCGCTGTTCTACGGCGGTCTGGTGCGCAAGAAGAACATCCTGGGAACGATGATGCAGACCTTCGCCATGATGGCCGTGATTACAGTGCTGTGGGGGCTGCTGACTTATTCGCTTGCTTTCAGCAGCGGCAATGCATTTATCGGCGGCCTGCACAATATGTTTCTGCACGGCGTGGGGCTGATGCCGGACAAGGCGTATGCGGCTACGATTCCGCTGCAGACCTTCATGATCTACCAGATGATGTTCGCCATCATCACTCCGGCGCTGATTACCGGCGCATTCGCCGAGCGCATGAAGTTTTCGGCGATGGTGGTTTTCATGGTGCTGTGGTCGATCATCGTTTACAGCCCAATGGCACACATGGTCTGGGGCCAGGGCGGCTTTCTCAGCGTATCCGGACGTTTCCCCTGCCTCGATTTCGCAGGTGGAACCGTGGTGCATGTCACCTCCGGCGTCTCGGCGCTGGTGACGGCGATCTATCTGGGCAAGCGCATTGGCTATCCAAAAATTCCGATGCCGCCGCACTCGGTGGTACTGAGCTTTGTGGGCGCCTGCATGTTGTGGGTGGGCTGGTTCGGATTTAATGCCGGATCCGCGCTCTCGGCGGGTACGCTGGCGACCTCGGCCTTTGTGGCGACGCAGTTCGGCGCAGCGGCGGCGGTCATCGGTTGGACGGCGGTGGAGTGGATTCGCCAGGGCAAGCCCTCGGCGCTGGGCGCGATCTCGGGCGCAGTGGCCGGATTGGTTGCCATTACTCCTGCAGCCGGGTTTGTGTCGCCGATGTCGGCTTTGTGGATCGGCCTGATCGCTGGTGCCTTCTGCTACACGATGGTGGTGAAGGTGAAGAGCTGGTTTGGCTACGACGACTCGCTCGATGCGTTCGGCGTCCACGGCGCGGGCGGAACCCTGGGAGCACTGCTGACCGGCCTCTTTGCTAATAGCGCGATCAATCCTGTCTTTGGGGCGGGAAAGGCGACAGGTCTGTTTGAGGGTAACTGGCGCCAACTGTTCCACCAGGCGTTCGGAGTGGGGCTGGCGTGGACGATCTCGATTGTGGGCACGCTGATCATTCTGTTCCTCGTGGACAAGACGATCGGGCTGAGGGTGAGCGAAGAAGACGAGCGCGTTGGATTGGACCTGTCGCAACACGGCGAAGAAGGTTACGATTGGGCTCACTAGTTCCATAGTAGGCAGAGACGAAGGGTGCGAGAGGATAGACGGCTATGCAGAAGATCGAAGCGGTGATTCAACCATCGAAGCTGGACGCGGTGAAGGATGCGCTGGTGGAAATTGGCGTTGAGGGGATGACGATCACCGAGGCCCGCGGTCACGGGCGGCAGAAGGGCCATACCGAGTTCTACCGGGGCCGGGAGTATTCGGTGGACCTGCTGCCCAAGGTGAAGCTCGAGCTGGTCGTCAAGGACGAGATGCTCGACAAGGCCATTACGGCGATCACGACGGCAGCGCGGACCGGCACCATCGGCGATGGCAAGATCTTCGTGTCGAAGATCGATGAAGCGATCCGCATCCGTAATGACGAGCGGGGCGAGGTCGCGCTTTAGCGATTTGTAACCATCAATGTGTTTGAGCAGCCTCTCTGGGCTTCGGTTTTCTTTAGAGGAAACAGTATGAGCACAAATGAGTCCACAGGCAGCGTGATGCGTGATAAATACCAGCGCAGGATGCTGGAGATTCGCAGCGCATTTGATTCGGGCGCGTCAGGGGCTGCGACGATTGCAGCTCGTTCGAAGGCTATCGATGAGCTTGCAGGCGGACTTTGGGCGCAGGAAGTTCAGCGCGACCGCAGGCTGGCCACCGGCATTGCGCTGGTAGCGATTGGCGGATATGGGCGCAGCCAGCTATTTCCTTACTCCGATGTCGACCTGCTCTTCCTGCTGGACGGACGGCTGGCCGAGAAGGATGTGAAGGACGCAATCCGTCGGGTCAATCAGGAGATGTGGGACTCCGGTATCCGCATCTCGCCGGCGACGCGAAAGCTCGCGGAGTGCGAGCGTTTCGACGAGGAGAACGCTGAGTTTGCGATTTCTCTCATGGATCATCGTCAGCTCGCAGGCGACTCTCTCCTCTATCGCAAGCTGGCCACTGTGACCATACCCAGGCTGCTGCAACGGGAGCAGAAGGGGTTGATGGCCACGCTCACGGAGCTGACGCGGGCCCGACATGCGAAGTACGGCGATACCCTCTTTCATCTGGAGCCGAATATCAAGGACTGTCCCGGTGGTCTGCGCGATATCCACGTATGTGGATGGATGATGTTGCTGCGTGGAATTGGGCCGGATGCTGCGAGTCGCCTGGCAGGTAACGGGAACGCTGAAGAAGACAGCGAGTTTCGAAAGGCCGTCGAGTTCCTCTGGCTGGTCCGATGTTTTCTGCACTACCGTCACCAGCGCGATGACAACTCGCTTGACTGGCAGGCGCAGGATGCGGCAGCCGAGGCAGGTGTTGGAATGGATGGTGCCGCGCCCCCAAACGCCGACGCGGCGTACTGGATGCGCTTCTACTTCCGTCATGCGCGGCGGGTGGAACGGCGCGTGTCGCAGATGATGGAAGAGGCTCCACTGGATAAGCCGCGTCTGAAGCTGCTGGGGCTACGACGCGAGCGGCGCACGGAACCGTTGCAGCGGGGGTTTCGCGTAGAGCGTGGCCACATTGTGCTGGATGCGCTGGTTGAAGACGGCAGCGGCGCTCCGGCGCACGATCCGGCGCAGGACCCGGACATTATGCTCGACGTATTCGAGACCATGGCGCGAACGGGATGCACGCTCGGTGGAGAGGCGGAGCAGCGGCTGCTGCTCGCGCTGCCGGTGCTCTCCGCGCATCTTGAGGAGGGGCCAGCGCTGTGGCAGCATCTCCAGCGCATCCTCACCGGACGCCATGCAGGTGACGCGCTGCGGACGATGCATGTGTTGGGAGTCCTGGAGCTGCTGATTCCGGAGTTTCACGGCATCGACGCGCTGGTCATCCGCGATGCCTATCACCGCTACACGGTCGATGAGCACACCTTTGTTCTGATTGATACGCTGCATGGGCTGGAGAGTACGCAGGAAGGCCCCATGGCGGAATGGTCGGCACAGTTCGAGCGGGTGCTGCGCGAGCTGCCGCATCCCGGACTGTTGTATCTTGCGGCGCTGATGCATGACACCGGCAAAGGCCGCAGTACCGATGACCATGCGAAAGAAAGCATGACCATGGCGCAGAGTGTGCTGGAGCGGTTGGAACTCGATTCGTATGAGAGCGGCATGGTGAGCAGCCTGATTGCGAACCATTTGGAGATGTCGCTGGCCATGCGCCGGGACATCTTCGACCGGCAGACGGTACGGGCCTTTGCGAATAAGGTGCAGACGCCGGAGGTGCTACGGATGCTGGCGCTATTTACCTATGCGGACATCAATGCGGTGCACCCCGATGCGCTGACGCCGTGGAAGGCAGAGAACTTGTGGCGACTTTACATCGCGACCTCAAATTACCTCGATCGGAATGTAGACGAAGACCGCGTAGGAGCTAAAGAAGAGAGTGAACTAGTGCACCGTGTCGCCGCACTGTTGCCTGGTGAGCGGGCAGCGGTGGCGGATTATCTCGATGGATTTCCTGAGCGGTATGTCCTGACGCGAACGCCGGAGCAAATTCGGTCGAACTTTCAGAGGTCGAAGAAGTTTGCCGAAGATCCTGTCCAACTTGATTTTCACTATACCCCTGGCGTAAGCGAGTTGACGCTGGTGACTCCGGACCGAGCGCTACTGTTTGCGAATATGACCGGTGCGCTTGCCGCATGGGGAATGAATATCGTGACAGCGGATGCGTTCTCGAACCGGCATGGAGTCGTCGTCGACAGCTTCCGGTTTACCGACAGCTTCCGCACGCTGGAGATGAATGCGTCCGAGCATGAGGCGTTTGTGAAGAGCATCCATGGAGTGATGACCGGCGTGCTCGCCGTTGAGAAGCTGTTGAGCGGGCGCAGGCGCGGCAGGCGCAGGGTGCCGAAGGTGGTGGTGGAGTCGCGGGTCGAATTCGACGATGCGGCCTCGTCGCACAGCACGCTGCTCGAAGTCGTCGCGCAGGATACCACCGGCCTGCTGCACGCGCTCAGCCTCACGCTGGCCCGGCAGAACTGCAATATCGAGGTCGCTCTTGTCGATACCGAGGGAGAGATGGCGATCGACGTCTTTTATCTAACGCACAAGGGCGCTAAGCTGAATCAGGACGAGGAGCGGGCGCTGCGTCAGTCGTTGTTGTGGGCCATGGAAGAAAATGCCCGTTCTTGAGACGTTTTTTCGATAAACGGCTAACTACAGGGGCATAAGCGGCGTCGAACAACATGTTTTGAGGTGCGTACACGCAAATATTTGCGCCTGATATGAAAAAGATCGTCGAAAGCCAACATCGGTTTTATTATTAGAGATATGAGTACATCACCCACTGAAACAACGAGCAGCGGCCGTCCGACGGCGGTCCCGCAGAAAAATGACCGCTACCTCTTTGGCTCCCTGGATAGTTTTGGCAAAAATCAGGAGAAGCTGGAAGAGGTAAGCTGGGGCTACGACCAGCCGGAGGGCATCGTTCTGGCGTCACTCGATGGCGCCATCAACTGGGTAAGAAAGAATTCCATCTGGCCGATGACATTCGGCCTCGCGTGCTGCGCGATTGAGATGATGTCAATGGGCGGTTCGCGGTACGATATTGCACGATTTGGGGCGGAGGTCTTCCGGCCCTCGCCGCGGCAGAGCGATCTGATGATTATCGCGGGCAGGGTCTCACAGAAGATGGCGCCCGTGATTCGACGGCTTTATGAGCAGATGCCGGAGCCCAAATGGGTCATCTCCATGGGTGCCTGCGCCACGTCAGGCGGCGTCTTCAATAACTATGCGTTGCTGCAGGGCGTCAACCAGGTGATTCCCGTCGATGTCTACGTCCCCGGCTGCCCACCGCGTCCGGAGCAACTGTTATATGCCATCACGCTGTTGCAGGAAAAGATCCAGCACGAACGCGGATCACTGAAGAAGACCCTCAATTTGGCGTAATTGAGCGATGAAAGAGTGGTTACTTGCAAGGTTCACTCCGAGAGAGAAGAAGGTACTTTTTACAATCCAGGCTGGTAAAGTATTGAAAAGATAGTAGCCGGAAGGTAACTTTTTACTGGTATAGCTCACAACCCACGTAAGCCGTACTGAATCGAACTAAACTAACCAAGCCTGCAGGGCTTGTGAAAAATGAAAGAATTTAGCGGAGGAAGTTCAATGGTTCATCGCCCGTTTCGTAGTGTAGGCCGGTTTGTACTGGCTGCATGTGCAGTCAGCCTTGGAGTAGCCACTCTGGGTGCACAGACGCCCGGCACAACCGCCCCCGTAGGGCCTAATCCTTCGCGAGTTGATGTCTTCACTGGTTACTCTTATTTTGGGGCCCATGGACAGGTTAAACCAGCGGGAATCAATTACTCCTCGATCGACCTCGGAGCCATCGGCAGCGGCGCCTACTACTTCAACAAGTATTTCGGCGGCGAAGTGAACTTCGTTGCGCATCCGGACGGCAACAACGATGGCCTGTATTCGGCATCGGCCGGCCCGATCTTCCGCGCTCCCATGCAGAACTTCACCCTCTTCGCGCACGGCCTGGTCGGCGGCGCCAAGCTCGGCGGACCGAACAACGAAGGTGCCTTCGCCTATCACGAGCCCTATACCTGGGGTCCGACCCTGACGGCTGGCGGCGGTATGGACTATGATCTGCCGTTCTTCAACAACCGCTTCTCGCTTCGTCTCTTCGAGGCGGACTATCGTTACATCCACACCAGCTTCGGCCCCTATACTCCTCCCCCAACGGGCGGTGTCATGGGTGGTCGCGCCAATCTCAGCGGTGTAGACCTCAGCACGGGTATCGTGACGCACTTCGGTCACGTCATTCCGCCGCCGCCGGTCACCTACTCCTGCGCTGTCTCCCCTGCACAGGGTTACCCTGGCGATCCTCTGACCGTCACCGGTACCGCGCTGAACCTGAACCCCAAGAAGACGGCCACTTACAACTGGACTGCTGACGGCGGCACGATCACCGGCACCTCCAACGTTGCCAACATCGACACCAAGAACGCTGCTCCCGGAACCTACACGGCCAAGGGCCATGTGGCCGAGGGCAACAAGCCTGGCCAGATGGCGGATTGCACGGCCCAGTACACGGTCGAAGCCTTCCAGCCGCCAACCATCAGCTGCTCGGCCAATCCCTCCAGCGTGAACCCGGGAGATTCTTCCACGATCACGGCTGAAGGCGTCAGCCCGCAGAACCGTCCTCTGACCTATAGCTATAGCGCCACCGAGGGTTCGGTCAGCGGCAACGGCAACACGGCAACGCTGAGCACCGCCGGTGCGGCGCCTGGCACCGTTACCGTCACCTGCAACGTGGTTGACGATAAGGGTCAGACTGCATCATCGACCACCAGCGTCACCATCGCCGCGCCGCCACCGCCGCCGGCTCCTGAGGTCAGCACGCTCTGCTCGGTCAACTTCGAGCGCGACAAGCGTCGTCCGACCCGGGTCGACAACGAAGGCAAGGCCTGCCTCGATGACGTCTCCCTCAAACTGCAGCAGTCGTCGGACGCGAAGCTAGCGGTCGTCGGCAACGCCGCCAGCACCGAGAAGCATGGCAGCACCCTCGCCGCCAAGCGTGCTGTCAACACGAAGGACTACCTGGTCAAGGAGAAGGGCATCGACGCCAGCCGCATCTCGGTATACACCGGAACGCAGGATGGCAAGACCGTAACGACGTCCCTGATCCCTGCTGGCGCCACGCTGGACAGCACCGGTATCACCGCCGTGGATGAGAGCGCAGTAAAGGCTCCCGTCAGGCACCATGCTCGTCGCCACAAGAAGTAGCTAACGCGTAACCAAGGGCACAAAAGGCTGACTGGGTTGGTTCCCAGTCAGCCTTTGTGTTGAGTGCGATTATCGTGCTGCGGCTTATGCTTATAACATTGAGCTTGTAGAACTGGATGAATACGTTGACCCGACGGTATAGATTTCAAATCTCTTTTCTTGCATTGTTTCTTGCCTTCACCAGCTTTAGCGCCAACGCTGCCACCTGGCTGCCGTTCGGACCGGATGGCGGAGACGCAAGAACGGTGGTCGCCGATCCGCAGGACTCCTCGCACCTGTATCTCGGTGCGGTCAACGGTTGGATCTACGAGTCCCACAACCGAGGTAAAGATTGGAAACGTCTTGCTCTGGTGGGAGGACGTAACGATCTGGCCCTGGATTCCATTGTCATCGACCGATCCAATCCTAAACATATTCTGGTTGGCGCGTGGGTATTGGGCAGCCACGATGGCGGTCTCTACGACAGCAATGACGGGGGCGGCACCTGGAGCAGCGATAACGACATGAAAGGGCAGTCCATTCGCGCCTTGGCTGTCTCGCCCTCCGATCCAAGCATCATGGTTGCCGGCACGCTGCTTGGCGTCTATCGTTCGATGGACCGCGGCGTCCACTGGAAGCTGATCAGCCCCGAAGGCAGCAAGGAACTGCACGAAGTTGAATCGATAGCCATCGACCCGGTGGATCCGCAGATTATCTACGCCGGGACCTGGCATCTGCCGTGGAAGACGATCGACGGCGGCGAACACTGGAAAAACATCAAAGACGGAATCATCGATGACTCCGATGTGTTTTCGATCATTGTCGATCCGAAGCAACCAACCACCGTCTATGCCAGCGCCTGCTCCGGCATCTATAAAAGCGAAAACAAGGGCCTGAAATTTCAGAAGATACAGGGCATCCCCTCCACCGCCCGCCGAACGCGCGTGCTCATGCAGGACCCGCAGCACCTGAACATCGTCTTTGCCGGGACCACGGAAGGTCTATACCGCTCAAGCGACTCCGGCAAATCATGGCTGCGCACGACCGGGCCTGAAGTGATCGTCAACGACGTGTATGTCGATCCTGCCGACTCCAACCGCGTGCTTCTGGCAACGAGCAGGGGAGGGGTCGTGGCGAGCAACGACGGCGGCATGAGTTTTCTGCCCTCGAACAACGGCTTCTCCTCGCGCCAGATCGTGGCCTACGTGCAGGACGATGAGCATCCTGCGACCATTTACGTAGGCGTGGTGAACGACAAGGAGTGGGGAGGCGTCTTCGTCAGCAGCAACGGCGGCCTGACCTGGGGCCAGATCAGCGCCGGACTCAACGGCAGCGATGTCTTCAGTCTCGGGCAGGCATCGGACGGGACCATCATCGCTGGTACGGCACACGGCCTTTACCGGCTTCAGGGCCAGGTCTGGAGCCGCGTCGGCCAGGTGAGCCTTCAGGCCTCGAATCCAGCATCCTCGAAGAGGTCGGGCGCCAGACATGCGGGGCGGCAGACAATCTCACCTTCCAGGCGCTTCCACGCCTACCCCTTTGACGGCAGCGTCAACGCAATCGCGCGATCCGGCGACACCCTCTACGCCGCCACGACGGACGGCCTGTTGCAGAGCGTAACCGCAGGTCAGAACTGGCAACTGACGCCTGGCCTCGGACGCCAGAGCTGGCGATTCGTCGCCGCGGCACGGTCCATGGCGGCCGTTGCCGACCTGAACAGCGTCGCGCTGTCGATGGACAACGGCAGAAAGTGGAAGACGGTAGGCCTGCCGTCCGCAGTCACGCAACTTGCTGCTGTGGCTGTCGATGGAGCAGGCGGGCTATGGGTAGGCGGCCGCGAAGGCGTCTTCTTCTCGGAAGATGAAGGAACGACCTGGCATACGCTGAGCCGATTCTCTATCCACGATGTAAGCAATCTCTTTTATGACGCCCGCGCCCAGCGCATCCTGATCACGGCCAACAATCGCAACACGATTGTCTACGCCGTCCATCTACCCGACAGGAAAGTGCAGTACTGGAACGCCGGCTGGTCGCTCCGTCTGGCGCGGCCGGTAGGAGACCATCTGGTGGGAGCGACCCTGTTTGATGGCATCGTCGTTCAGCCGCGCATGGTGGCCTCGAAGGAAGTTTCTAGCAACACCGAGGCATCGGCCACGCCTGAGACCTCTACCAAGCCGACGATCATTGCTCGGCCCTAGCCTGCGGACGTCAAACGAATAACCGGAATCCATCTCACAGTCGGCGGCGATTGGCGGCGGTTCTGAGTGGTCGTAGGATGGCAGCATGAAGAATTTCGCTCGCCTGGGTGCTTGTAGTTTCCTGTTCGTTCTTGTGGCGATGAGTGGCGGCGTCTCCAGAGCGCAGAGTACTGCGGCCCCGGCGGTGGGAGCCGGGGTAGGTGCGCTTTCGCAGGCGAGGGTGTTCCCTTACGACCAGATGACAGTGACCAGGCTGCCGAATGGGGGTGAGATGGAGCGCGTTGTGCAAGGTACGCTGAAGACGGGAGAAGCCGTGGCGGTGCACGAATCGATGCAGCCGGTTGGAATCGAGCCGAATCCGGCCCACAGGATCGAACACTCGGAGTTCATTTTCGTGCGCGAAGGCACGGTACAGTTTGAACACGATGGCAAGGCCGAGCGGGTAGAGGCAGGCGGGGTGATCTATGTGGCTCTTGGAACGATGCATCGTCTGCGCAATGTGGGGAAGGTGCCGGCGAGGTATGTGGTGATTGCGATTGGCGGGGACGTGAAAAAGTGACGAACATGGAGTCAGGAATAAGCGCCTCGGCGACCGCCAGCCTGCCCTAGCGGCTGTGCTCTGATGGACGAAGCGGCGGAGTATACCAAAGTTGTAGAAAGTTCCGACAGCAAACGGCGTCATGCCTGTTACTTTCGACATGAGTCAATCGAGCGTTTGGGAAGCCTTTGGTACACGGGCTTCTTGATTGGGAGCTTCGATTGCCGAAGTTTCTCAGTTTGCCCCTAAAAGGAAGAACCTCCATGCGTCATCGTCTTCTTCTTGTAATGTCTCTCGCGGTCCTCGGCTTTGCTGTCGCTGCGCATGCTTCCACCATTGCCGCGGGTGTCTACAATCTCGATAATGCATTGGTGGACGGCTACTCTGTCACGGGTACAGTTACGTTTAACAGCGCCGGTAATGCCACAGCTGCCGGGCTCACATTCAACAATCCCAATTTCGATAATCCGCGTCTTCCATACTTCAACACGATATCGTCCACGAACGTCTATAACGGCCTGAGCCAGAACTACATCGGTTCCTCCAGCAATGCCGGCCAGATCGCGCTTTACTTCAACACGAACGCCAGCACCGATGGCCATTTCAACCTTTGCATCGGCGTTGCGCAGTGTGGAACCTCAATGGGAACGGTGGCTCCCTCCACACTTCAGATATACGGCTTCTATAACAACACGACGGGAAGCAATCGCGGACTTGCGGCCACTAATTTCAGCGATGGACATCTTGAATCGGTCGATGCTTCCGCGAGCGCTCTGACGCCAGAGCCTTCGACCCTGCTGTTACTTGGCACCGGCATTATCGGACTTGCCGGATTTGCCCGCATGCTTAAGTCATAATGCTCGGCTGGTTGGCCAGCGTCGCGATGGGCGAGTAAAATTCCGGCATGAAAAATTTGAACCGCCGCGATCTTTGTGTTGCCCTGTCGGCCTTTGCTGCAATAGGGAGTGTGTCAGCCGAGGCGCAGGTGCTACCGCCGCCGGGGACGAAGGTGCTGTCGGAGTCCGAGGCGTTTCCGTTCGACAAGCTGCCGGTGAGCCACTCGAAGAACGGTGGAGAGAGCAGGCATGTGACCCAGGGCGTGCTGCCGACCGGCGAATACGTCGAGATGCATGAGACCACGCTGCCGCCGGGACAGATGCCGCATCCGCCGCACAAGCACCGGCACTCGGAGTTCATGATGATTCGGGTGGGCACGGTGGAGTTCGATAACGACGGCAGCAAAGAGACGGTCAGACCCGGCGGGGTGATCTTTGCCGCCTCTGACAAGATGCATGGGTTGAAGAACGTCGGGACGGTGGCGGCACAGTATTTTGTGATCGCGATTGGACGGGAGTCGCCTGTGCAGCGGGTTTGAGTTTTTGTGCCGAGCCGATTCGCCCTAAGGGCTCGATGGCGGGCGACTGGCGAAGAGAATGATGGACGGGTTACGATGGCGGCATGAAAAATATGAACCGTCGTGATCTTTGTGTTGCCTTGTCGGCCTTTGCGGCGATAGGCACTGTATCAACCCAGGCACAGACAGGCAGCACGGAGGGCGCGATTCTGGCGCACTCTGAGATCTTTCCGTTCGACACGCTTCCGGTGAGGCACTCGGCAAATGGCGGGGAGAGCCGCGCGGTCATTCAGGGGACGCTGTCGACGGGAGAGTTTGTCGAGTCACATGAGACGACCCTGCCTGCCGGGCAGATGCCGCACAAGCCGCACCGGCATAGCCACTCGGAGTTTCTGTTGATCCGCGAGGGGACGCTTGAGGTCAACTCGGACGGAAAGAAGGGGCAGATCGGACCCGGCGCTGTCGTCTTTACCGCGTCGAACGTGATGCACAGCCTGAAGAACATCGGTACGACTCCGGCGCGTTACTTTGTCGTCGCCGTGGGGAAGCAGAGCGCACCGAAGTTCACCTAAGGCACGCTTGCTAGCGCAGACGGGAGCCGAGGGCTATTTCTTCGCCGAAGGTAGCGAGGACAGGCTTGCCGTCTTCGCCGTGGGAGGCGGCGAGCAACATACCGTGGGATTCAAGGCCGCGCATCTTGCGAGGTGCAAGGTTGGCAATGACGACGATGTTGCGGCCGATCAGTTCCTCGGGCGTGTACCACTGGGCGATGCCGGAGAGGATCTGGCGTTTTTCGTAGCCGAGGTCGACCTCGAGGCGGAGCAGTTTGTCCGCCTTGGGGATGCGCTCGGCGACGAGGATGCGGGCCACGCGAAGATCGATCTTGACGAAGTCGTCGATGGCGATCTGCGGGGTGTCCGGGACGGCTGGCGTCTCGACGATGGGGTGAACGGTCTCCGCGATCAAGTTCATCGATGGGGTGGCGGATTCGGAGGAGATGGGGGACTCGCGGAACTCGGTGTGCTCGTGCGCGGGGTTATCGACCTCGATGTTGACCTGCGGTAGTCCGGCCGGCTCGGTTGGTTTCGGGGTGACGCTGTTCTGTTCCATGTCGGTCATTGTCTGGATGAGTCCTTTGTCTGCGCGGGGAAAGATGGGGGACAGTGGGCCTAGCTCTTTTGCTGACCATACCGGCTCGTCCCCAGGCTGCCGTTTGATCGGGATACCTAATTGAATGAAGACTTGAGCGGCTGTGTACGGGAGGATGGGCTCGATCAAGCTATTGACGATTCGAATTGACTCAACGGCGGTGTAGATAACGTCTTTCAACTCGTCGGTTCGGGATACGTCAGCCGCAATTTTCCATGGCGTAGTGGACGTGATGTGTGAATCAGCGAGACGAACAATATTCATGACGTTTTGTAGCAGATTAGAAAAATCCAGTTCGGCGTAGTTGCTTGTCACAGCAGCTACCTGAAGTTCGATGCCGAAGCCCACTTGCTCATTCATTTTCCCAAACGGAATTTGGCCGTTGAAATACTTATGAATCATGCTCAGCGTGCGGCTTACTAAATTTCCGTAGCCGTTGGCCAGATCGCTGTTGTAACGCTGGACAAGTGCGTCGAAGCTGAAGCTGCCGTCTTGTCCGAAGGGAATTTCGCGGAGAAGAAAGTAGCGGATGACGTCGGAGGCGAAGAGGTCTTGTTCGGCTTTGGAAGCTTCGGGCTTTAGAGAACCGAAGGCGTCGAGGATGGTTTCGGTGCGGACGATGTTGCCGCGGGACTTTGACATCTTCGACTCCTCGAAGAGGAGCCAACCGTGGGCGGTAATGGCCTTTGGCAGCGGCAGACCTGCGGCAAGAAGGAAAGCGGGCCAGTAGACGCAGTGGAAGCGGATGATCTCTTTGCCTACGAGGTGGAGATCGGCGGGCCAGTATTTTTTGAACTTTTCCTGATCGGCGGGGTCGTCGGAACCGTAGCCGATGGCGGTCATGTAGTTGGCGAGGGCGTCGAGCCAGACGTAGATGACGTGCTTCTCGTCGCCGGGTACGGGGATGCCCCACTTGAAACTGGAACGCGAGATGCTGAGGTCTTTGAGTGCTCCGGGGACGTAGGGTCGACCCGAGTTACTAATTTTAATCTTGTTGTTTCGAACTCCCTCCTCAAGTTTGAACTCAGATATACCCCATGGTGTCATGGGGAGGTCATTGACCTTTGTCAGTCCCGTTGCTGCTACAACATTGCCACAGAGGAAGCTGAGGACTTCATTTTTACGGGAGTCGGGCTGAATGAGTACACGGTTTTCTGGATCGTCCGATTCTATGAGGTCAATGAGGTCACGTTGAAACTCGGAGAGCTTGAAGAAATAGTTCTCTTCGGTGACGGTTTCGGTGATGCGTCCGCATTCGGGACAGGGAGAGCCGACGGGGACGTCGACGAAGGTTTCATCGGAGATGCAATATTGGCCGGTGTAGGCGCGTAGCTCTATGAAGCCATTTTTCTGGATCAGGGAGAAGAGCTTCTGGACACCGCGTTTGTGGCGAGGTTCTGTGGTGCGGATGTAGTCGTTGTTGGTGATGCCCATGCGCTTCCAGAGCGACTCGAACTGGGCGGAGACCTGGTCGGCGAACTGCTGCGGTGGGATGCCGGCGGCGGTGGCGGAGCGCTCGATCTTCTGGCCGTGCTCATCGGTGCCGGTAAGGAAGAAGGTGTCGTCGCCGAGCAGGCGGTGGCGGCGGGCGATGACGTCGGCGGCGATGGTGGTGTAGGCGTGGCCGATGTGCGGGCGCGCGTTGACGTAGTAAATCGGCGTGGTGAGATAGAACTTTTTCTGGGCTTCAGACATGATGGGGGCCATGCTCAGTCTAGCAGGGCGCGGAGGGAGAATTCCGTGACGCTCTACCCACGTCCGCAAGGGCCGGACGTGGGACACCCAGTTTTGTGGTGAGGGTTCCGTCTATTGTTTGGCCGGGACGGGTGCTTCTTGGTGCTGCTCTTCTGCGGCGTCCGTTACTGGAAGTATTTCGGCGGCCTGGGCCCGGCTGGCGAGATTGAGGTGCTGCTCCATGGTCTGACGGGCCTTGGCTGGATTGTGCGAACGGATGGCGCGGTAGATCTCGCGGTGCATCTCGGCGGATTCCTTGAGGTCCTGCGCGTGCTGGACGGTCTTGCTGCGGCCCTCGTAGAGATTGGCGGTGATGGTCTCCATGAGTGCGCCGAGGATGGGATTGCCGGAGGCGCGGGCGATGGTGCGGTGGAAACGAACATCGTGGATGAGGTACTCGCCGGGATCGGTGAGGGAGGCGTACATCTCGGCAACTTCTTCGGCAAGTTCGGCGATGTGCTCGTCGGTGGCGCGCTCGGCGGCCAGCGCCGCGACGTTCGATTCGATGACGATGCGGGCCTCGAACATCTGCCAGGGAAGGAAGCCGTGGAGGGCTCCGAGGACGGAGAGGGAGCTGGAGTCGAGCGCAGGCGGTCCGGAGGAGACGAAGGTTCCGGCACCATGACGGCTCTTAAGCACGCCCATGGCGGAGAGGAAGCCGATGCCGGCGCGGAGGCTCGATCGGCTGATCTTGAGCTTGCGGGCCAACTCGCGTTCAGGGGGAAGACGGTCTCCGGGGTGCACCTCGCCTTTGGCGATGAGGGAGCGGACATGCTCGACGACCTGCATCGTCAGTTGGCTGTGGCCGGTGACTTCTTCGTTAACAACCTCTTTTTTCACGCCCGGTGAAACTCCTTACTCCTAAATGGGAGAAGGGTAACACGGGGGCAAGAAGAGAGGCGACAGGGGACAGGGTGGCGCGTCCGAACTGTGATTCGGACGCGCCGATTTTTATGCGGTGCGGGTCTCTCCCAGGCGCGGAACAAGGACCTGGAAGATGGCGAGCGCGATGACGTAGGCGAAGGCCGCGAGGGTGAAGATGAACAACGGATGAAGCGAAAAATAGTGCGAGACGAGCCAGGTGAAGATGGCGCCTCCGGCTGCCCCCGCTGCTCCGCCGATACCGACCACCGTGCTGACGCCGGTGGAGGGGAACATGTCGGTTGGGGTGGAGAAGATGTTCGCCGACCACCCCTGGTGCGCTGCGGTGGCGAGGCAGAAGAGGGCGATGGCGGGCCAGGCATTGTGCGGCGAAATTACATGCATGTGTGGAACGAGCATGATCGGCAGCACGCACAGAGCGCAGATGAGCAGAGCGAACTTGCGTCCTGAGTTGACGCTGTGGCCATGGGTCATGCGGAAGCCGGAGAGCCATCCTCCCGCAATAGAGCCGACGGTGGCGAAGGTGTAGATGACGATGAGCGGGTATTTGACCTGGTTGAGGTTGAGGCCGTAGTTATCGTTCAGAAATTTAGGGAGATAGAAGAGATAAAACCACCAGATGGGGTCGGTAATGCCTTTGGCGATGCAGAAGGCCCAGAAGCCGCGATGTTTGATCAGGATGGAATAGAGCGGGCCGCCCTGAGTGACGGGGGCGAGGGCCGCCTGGGTTTCGGTTGCTCCGCGGCGGAGCTTGTTGTACGGAAAGATGAGCCAGATGACGAGCCAGAGAAGTCCCATCGATCCGGTGCAGATAAAGGCGGCGTGCCATCCCCACTTGGCGGTGACGGCGGCGATGAGAATTGGCGCGATGAAGAAGGAGGCGTTGGTGCCGGAGTTGAAGAGGCCGGTGGCGAGGGCGCGCTCTTCGGCAGGGAACCACTCGGTGGTGGCCTTGATGGCCGCAGGGAAGTTGCCGGACTCGCCGAGGCCGAGGAAGACGCGGGCGATGCAGAAGCCGGCGACGCTGGCGACGAGGGAGTGGCTGATGGAAGCGCAGGCCCAGATGCCGATGGCGAGAGCATAGCCGGTCTTGGTGCCGAGTTTATCGATGATACGGCCGGCGAAGAGGAAGCCGATGCCGTAGGCGATCTGGAAGCAGATGAGGATGCGCCCGTAGTTGAGGTCGTAGGCGATCTGGTGGGCAGCGTCGACGCCGGGAATCCAGCCCATGAAGGGAAGATGGAGGAGGGGCTCGATGAGCGAGAAGACCGAGCGGTCCATGTAGTTGATCGTCGTGGCAAGAAAGAGCAGGAAGCAGACGAACCAGCGAACGTTGGACTTGGGCGGCGCGGCAGTCGTGAAGCCCGAGTCGGACAGGCTGGCGGCTTTCATGGACATTAAGTAAAGCTCCCATTGGCGGTATTGGTCTGACCAATTTCTCGGGAGAAATAGCCCCGGAAAATCTGGATATAAACGTGCCGAGGTTGAGGATAGCTGTTATTGGGCTACGTCTGTCAAGGCAAAGATGTCTGGAATGGGATTACGCGGCCTCTGTGGACAACACCTCACGCCAAAGGAGCGGCCGAGAACGACGCCGAAGATGAACGGGGCGTTGCTCACGCAAAATTGATATAGAGCTAAATAGTTAAGTGACTTAACTATTTAGCTTCAGAATCAAATTCAGGCTTCAGCCTCTGCGCCGGACCGCGCGGTGAGGCAACGCGGCTCGGCGGAGAGTTTTTTGAGGGTTAGTTAGGTATTGAGGACGAGGACAGTGGCGATCGGATCCAGTGCCGTTGCGGGCAGGTGCACGTCGAGGCTGTCGCCTTTATGGGTGAGCTTGAGGTGCGTCTTGTCGGCTAGCAGGTAGGCGCTCTTGACCTTACGCGGCAGCTTGTCGAGGTGGAAGATACCGTTGGCGGGCCAGTTGAAGATGGAAATGTAGATCTTGTCTGGTGTCGTCGTCGAGCGCCAGTCCCATGCTGAGATGAACTTGGGCTTACCGTGGTCGTCCTTTTCGGTGGTGCTGAAGGCTCCGGCCTCGGCCCCGAAGAGAGTGGGTTGGGTACCGTAGATGGCGTCCCCGTTGACGGCGACCCATTTGCCCACCTCCTGCAGGCGTTCGACCTCGGGGGCGGGGACGATGCCGTGAGAATCGGGGCCGATGTTGAGGAGATAGTTGCCGCCCTTGCTGGCGATGTCGATGAGGTTGCGGAGCAGGGTTTCGGTGGACTTGAAGTTGGTGTCGTAGGACTTGTAACCCCAGGTGTCGTTCATGGTCATGCAGGACTCCCAGTCTTCGCCAGGGTAGCCAGTGGCGGGGATGTACTGCTCGGGGGTCTCGGTGTCGCCTTTATAGCCTCCGCCGAGACGGTTGTTCCAGATGAGGTTGGGGTGTTGGTTGAGCAGATCGACGATCTCTCCGGCGAGGGCAGGCGTCATGTCCTTGGTGGGGGTGTCGAACCAGATGACGACGGGGAAGTCGCCGTAGTTGGTGAGCAGCTCCTTCATCTGCGGAATGGCTTTCTCATGCAGATAGGTGGCGAAGTCGCCGTTCTGGGCGGGGTCCCAGTGGAAGGTGGGAGGCTGGTGGTCGCCGGTCTTGTAGGCAGCGCCGCCGGGCGCGGTCCAGTCCTGGTCTTGTGAGTAGTAGAACCCGAGCTTGATCCCCTGCTTTTTGCACTCTTCGGCCAGCTCGCGAAGGGGGTCGCGTTTGAAGGGCGTAGCAGCGACGATGTTGAAGTCGTTTGCCTTGGAGTCGAACATGGCGAAGCCGTCGTGGTGCTTGGCGGTGATGACGATGTACTTCTGGCCTGCAGATTTGGCAAGCGCGACGATATCGTGGGCGTTGAAGCCGGTGGGATTGAACTTTGGCGCGAGGGCCTTGTAGTCGGCGACCGGGATGGAGGCGTCGTTCATGATCCACTCGCCAATGCCTGGGATGCGCTTGCCGTCCCATGTGCCGGCGGGGATGGAGTAGAGGCCCCAGTGGATAAACATGCCGAAGCGGGCTGCGCGCCACCAGGCCATGCGGGCGTTGCGCTGGGCGCGGGTTTCGGTGTCCTGAATCGCTTTGACCGGATGTGCCGGGGAGGAGGCGATGTGCTCGCCTTCGACCTGTGCGAGTACGGCGGGGGCGACTAGGAGGCTGGAGAGCCCGGCAGTAAAGGTGCGGCGGTTCAGATTCATGGCAAATCCTCGAGGTGGAATAGTGTCGGGAGAATTGTATGTGAAAAAGTGATGGTGTAGGTGAAAAATGAAGGGTAGCAGGATAACCTGTAAAAACTTAACACCGATTTACACCGATGCCATGGATTAAAGGCATATCAGGTCTGGGCTGGTTGGGGCGGTATCATCGCTGATGTGAGCGGATTGGGCGGTGTCGACGGGATGGTGGAGCGGCTGCGGCGCGGCGAGGTGCGGGCGCTGGCGCGCGCGGTCTCGCTGGTGGAGGATGGATCGGCTGTTGGGGTGGAGTTAGTAAAGGCCTGCCGGAAGTTTGCCGGTGGAGCTTTGCGGATTGGGGTTACCGGGCCTCCGGGGGCGGGGAAGAGCACGCTCGTCGATCAGATGGCACGGCTGCTGAGGCAGGAGGGCCAGACGGTGGGCGTGGTGGCGGTCGATCCGTCCAGTTCTTGTACAGGAGGGGCCCTGCTGGGCGACCGGATACGGATGCAGGAACTTAGCGGGGATACGGGGGTGTATATCCGCAGCATGGCTTCGCGGGGGGCGAAGGGCGGGTTGGCGGCGACTGTCGACGATGTGTGCGTCGTGATGGCGGCAGCAGGGCGGCAGGTGATTTTGATCGAGACGATGGGCGTGGGGCAGGATGAGGTAGAGGTGGCGGGACTGGCCGATGTGACGGTGCTGGTGCTGGTTCCGGGGATGGGTGATGAGGTGCAGAGCCTGAAGGCGGGCGTGATGGAGGTCGCGGATATCTTTGTGGTGAACAAGAGCGACCGCGAAGGTGCGGAGCAGGTGGAGACGGAGATTCTGGCCATGCAGGCGCTGGCGGCGAACCGGGAGGAATGGGTTTCGCCTGTGGTGCGGACGGTGGCGACTACTGGCGCGGGCGTGAGCGAATTGATGGACGCGGTGCGGCGGTGTGCTGCGCTGGAAAATAGGCCGGGAGGTACGCGGCGGGTTGGGCTGAATCTGCGGGGGCTTCGGCTGGATCATCTTGGGGTGGCGGTGAAGAGTATTGCTGCGGCTCGGGGCTTTTATGAGGCGCTGGGGTTGGTGGTGAGCGGCGAGGAGACGGTGGAGCATGAGCAGGTTAGGACGGCGATGTTGCCCCTGGGAGAGAGCCGGATTGAATTGCTGGAGGCGACCGAGGAGGATTCCGTGGTTGGGCGGTTCGTGGCGAAGCGGGGCGAGGGGCTGCATCACGTTGCCGTTCGGGTAAATTCGGTGGATGCAATGTTTGAGCGATTAAGGTTGCAGGGGGTGAGGCTGGCCAGCGATGCGGTGCGTGTGGGGGCGGGTGGGCATCGATATTTTTTCGTGCACCCGGAGAGTACGGGAGGAGTGCTGGTGGAGATTGTGGGCGATGGGGCTGATCCAAAGAGTTGGGAAGGCGAATGATGCGGTTTCTGTTGATCGATACATGTGGGAGTGAAGGCAGTGTTGCTTTGGCAGATACGGAGTTATCGGACGCAGTGGTTGCTGCGGAGATACTGCCGGGGCGGACGGCTTCGGAGCGGTTGGTGCCTGCGGTGCGGCGGGTGATGGAGAGTTCTGGCTGGAAGTTGGGCGATTTGACGGCGGTGGTCGTGGTGCATGGGCCGGGGTCATTTACCGGGGTGCGGGTTGGGCTGAGTGCGGCGAAGGGTTTGAGTGAAGCGGGTGGTGTGCCTCTGATTGCCATTTCGCGGCTGGCCGTCTTGGCGGCTGGAGGGGGTGATGGCGTGGTCCATGCTGTGCTCGATGCCGGGCGGGGAGAGTTTTATTACGGAGAGTATTCTGGACGCGGATGCCTGCGTGAGGCTTTGCTGACAGAGGAGGAGGTAGTAGCTGCTGCGGCTGGCGGAGCAGTGATCGTCTGTGAAGGAAAGGCTGCGGGGGCTTTGGCGACTCTGGAACCGCGAGTGGTTGCGGAGCCGGCTGCTATGGATGCTTTGGCATTTGCGGTGGAGCGAGCGGCGGCGGAGGAGTTCGACGATGCGGCGGTGCTGGATGCGAATTATCTGCGGCGGACGGACGCGGAGATCTTTGCCAAACCGAAGAGTGCGGTGCGATGACGGAGGTATGCGTTCGGGCTGGCGTGGCGGGGGACCTGGCAGAGGTGATTGCGTTGGAGCGGACTACGGCAGAGGCTCCGCACTGGGCTGAGGCTGAGTATGTTGCGGTGATTGCAGGCAGTGGAGGTTATGTTCGACGTTGCTTGTTTGTCGCTGAGGCGAAGGGTGTGGTGATTGGCTTTGCGGTAGGTAAGGTTGCGGGGGACCTGGCTGAACTGGAAAGTGTTGCAGTGGATTTGCAGGCGAGGCGAGGTGGTGTTGGCCGCACGCTTTGCGGGGCTGTGATCGATTGGTGCGTAGAAGCTGGCGCGACTGCGGTGGAGTTGGAGGTACGAGCGGCGAGCGGTGGTGCGATTGGGCTGTATCGGGGATTGGGGTTTATCGCGGTCGGGCAACGCCCGGGATATTACAGCGGGCCGATAGACGATGCCGTGCTGATGCGGCTGGACTTGTTGGTCTTAGGGAGCGGTGCATAACTTATCTTTGCCAGCGCCGGAGAAGCTGTGGTAGCGTTTAGGCCAATCGGTGAGCTGTCGTCTGATGCTGGAGGTATTTATTCATGCAGACCGCCAAGTTTACGGAGCTACCTGAGTCCGCGTCGATTCCATCCATTTACAGGCTTGAGCAGGAACACAGTTTATACGCGCGCAGATTGGAGACATTGCGCGCGAAGCTGTTTTTGACTGAGGCAGAAAAGGTGGAAGAGGTACGGCTGAAGAAATTAAAACTAAGCCTGAAGGATGAGATGGAGAGGCTTCGGCGTCCCGGCGCCAGAGTTTCTGAGCACTGAGCGATTTGCTGGCGTGTCGTGCGGGCTGAGGCAGACGCAGAGTGAATGTGTGCGTGGCCTTATAATCGAGTCACTTATGGTTCGAGATGGATTCTTCTATGCGTTAGGCCTCGGAGCAGTGGCGGCGGTGCTCTGGTATCTGAAGATGCCGGCGGTGCTGGTGGCAGTGCCGATTGTGCTGGCGGCCTTTTTTCTGTGGTTTTTTCGTGATCCGAACAGGACGATTCCGCAGGGGCCGGGGCAGATCGTCTCGCCCGGAGACGGGCTGGTGACGGCTGCGGAGTGGATTGAGACGACGGCGGGCAGCCGGTTGCGGCTCAGTATCTTTCTGAACGTGTTTGACGTGCATGTAAACCGCGCACCGGTAAGCGGCATCGTGACAGCGGTGGAACTTCGCGAGGGCGAATTTTTGAATGCGATGAAGCCGGAATCGGTGCTGCATAACGAGCAGACGCTGGTGGTGATCGATACTGGGGATTACTCGGTGAGTTTTAAACAAATTGCCGGACTGCTGGCGCGACGGATTGTGTGCAATGTAAAGGTGGGCGATCGCGTCGAGCGCGGACAGCGAGTGGGCCTGATTAAGTTTGGATCGAGGGTGGACGTGCTGCTGCCTGCTGAGGCGGAGTTGAAGGTGAAGACAGGGGTGCGGGTGCGCGGAGGATCGTCCGTGCTGGCCGTGGTTCCGCAAACGAATTCGACGGCAACGGTGGCCTGATGGAGGCCGGAGCGTCCGAGGGGACGCGGATGGACGCGGGCGGCAAGAGGCACCATCCCAGTCGTGGGATGTACGTTCTGCCATCCTTGTTTACGGCGGGCAATATCGCCGCAGGCTACTACGCGATCACGCAGAGCGTGCAGGGGTCCGTGGGGGAGCCGGTGCATTTCGATCATGCCGCGCTGGCGATCGGGTTCGCGATTTTGTTCGATGGACTGGATGGGCGCATTGCGCGAATGACGAACACAACCAGTGACTTCGGCAAGGAGCTCGACTCCCTGGCCGATGTGATCACGTTCGGAGTTGCACCGAGCCTGCTGGCCTATATTTGGGGATTTCGGATGCTGCCCCTGATGGCGCAACCGGGCTTGCGCGAACAGATCCTTCATCTTGGCGTATTCGTCTGCTTTATATTTTTGATCTGCGGCGCGTGCAGACTGGCCCGATTCAATATCAGCATCAACCCGCAGCCTCGCAATCCGGGCAGGCCGGGGCACAAATACTTTGTAGGGATGCCGATTCCGGCCGGCGCGGGTGTGATTTGCGCGGTAATTCACTGCTTCAATGGATCGCCAATCAACCGGCCGTGGATCGCCGTTGTGTGGATGTGCCTGATTGGGTTTACAGGATTTCTCATGGTGAGCAGTTGGCGCTTCTGGAGCGGCAAGGAGATTAGTCTGGGGGACCGCCATCCCTTCCAGATGGTCGCCGTCGTGGGGGTGCTGATCGCACTGCTGTGGCTTTATTCGGAGTACGTGCTGATTATTCTTGCGTTGGGTTATCTGGTCTCCGGCGTAGTGGCGCGGCTGGCTTACTCGTGGAGCAGGGAACGACGGCATCACTCGTCTGAAGCACGGTAGTTGCGCGGACTCAAGAGAAAGAAGATTGCAGAGTAGCTATGGCGAATGAGATTTATAGGATAGGGATTGTCGGCGCGTCGTCGCTGGTGGGGAAAGAGTTGAGCGACGAACTGGGGGAGTCGCTGCTGGGCGCCTCGGATTTCGTGCTGCTCGATGAGGACGAAGCTGCCGGTCAGATCACGGCGACCGGCGATGAGGCTTCGTTTATTCAGCGGCTGGAGGCGTCTTCGTTCGACAAGATGGACTTTGTCTTCTTCGCGGGCACAGCCGAGGTGACGAAGAAGTATTGGCACAATGCTCGCAAGGCCGGGGCCAGCATCATCGACATGACGTATGCGCTGGCAGGCGAGAAGGATGTCCCGGCGCGGGCTCCATGGGTGGGAGAGACGCTGGCGGCGAAGACGCCGAATGGGCTGGAGTTGGATCTCACTACTCCTGCGGTCGTCGCGGGGCATCCTGCGGCTGTGATGGTTGCGCTGGTAGCGGCGAGGTTGCAGGCGAAGCTATCGCTGAAGAGCGTGGCTGCGACGGTATTGGAGCCGGCGTCGGAGAATGGCCGGCTCGCGATGGATGAATTGCATCAGCAGACCGTGAATCTGCTGTCGTTTCAGACGCTGCCTCGGGAGCAGTATGACGCACAGGTGGCATTCAATCTGCTGCCCTCGCTGGGCGAGGCGGCGAAAGTGAAGCTGGCGGTTACAGAGGCGCGAATTCGGGAGGATTACGCCGCGTTCTCGGGTGGACTGCTGCCGCCGCTGGCTTTACAGCTAGTACAGGCGCCGGTATTTCATGGCTATACGGTTTCGATGCTGGTGGAGGTTAGTCAATCGGCAACAGCGGAGCAGATAGAAGCTGCGTTGGTGGGCGAGCATGTCGATGTAGTCAGCGGGGAGTCCGATCCTCCGAGCAACCTGAGTGCTGCGGGCCAGGAAGACATCCTGGTTCGCGTGAGTGAAGATATTGGAGGCGCCGGGGTGTCGAGGTTCTGGCTCTGGCTGGCGGCGGATAACTTGAAGCTCGCAGCTTTGAATGCAATTGCCTGCGCGGGGGAGCTTCGGCGGTTGCGCCCGCTGGGTAAGGTGCAGTAAGGATTAACACCGATCTGCACTGATAAACACTCTGTGAGGCTAGGGTTTGGCAGCGGCTTTCTTCTTTGGGTGCGAGAGCAGGTCGCTCATCTTTAGGTAGACCGCGTTGGTCCAGCCGAAGCCGACGGCATTGCTGGTATACCCTGTGGCGACCTCGACGTTTGCGGAGCCGCTGACTACGTTGTACTTTTCGCGAATGGTACCGTCGCGCAGGAAGTTCTGAAGAATGGTCTGCGAGAACTCTCTGGATGTTCGTGAGGCGTCGGCGGCGAAGCCATTTTGCGCGAGACCCTTGATCGCCACCCAGCTTGCGGGCGCCCAACCGAAGGGAAGGTCCCATTGCACGCCGGTATTTTCGTCGCTCATAGCGATTCCGCCCGGATGTTCGAAGATCGAAAGATGATGGTCTACCGCCGCGGCTTGCTCCGGGCTCGCGAGGCCTGCCCATAAGGGATAGAACACTGTGATGTAGTTGTAGGTAGACCGCTGATGCGTGGTGAAGTTGTAGTCATAGAACATGCCTGCGGTGGAGTCCCATAGATATCGATTGACGGCATCGCGCCGGGCTGCGGCGCGGCGTTCCCACTCTGCGGCCTCTTGGGTGCGGCCAAGCAGGGTGGCGAAGTGGGCCATGTCGCGCTCGTATTTATAGAGGAGACTATTCAGGCAGACGGGAGCGTAGTCGTCGGTCGAACCGCTAAAGGGTCCGAAGCGAAAGCTGGGGTCGAACCCTGACTCCCGCATGGCACGGTCACCACGATAGAAGGCAGCGGTGAGGCGGTGGCCGTCGACGTGGGCGCGGGCACAGACTTTTGACGCGGCAATGTCGCAACTGGTCTTTGCAAGAGTGGCGGCTTGAGCCGGGGTTGGGTCTTCAGGTGCGTCGATGAGGTAGTTGGTGTGAACGGCGGGGTGCGCGAGCAGCCAGCGGATGACATTGGGATAGTAGTCGCTGTCGTCGGACATCTCGGGGACAGGGCCTTCCCCGATGTCCTCGTAGCGGGCGAGGCCGGTGTCGCCGGCGCGATGAATGGGAGACACCCACAGAGCGTAGTCGCGCTGTGCATAGCTGTAGGCCGTGGCGAGCCATGCTTTTGAGAGAGGCTTGCCATCGGGGTGCTCGTAGACCTCGCGGATCATCGAGCTGAGGAATGGAGGCTGCGACCGGGTGAAGTAGTAGGTGCGGTTAGCGTTGAGGATGGCGCCGTAGTTCTCAATCTCATAGAAGAAATTTTCGACCATGCCGCGAGCGAGATCGGAACGGTGATCGTGCACTAGGCCGAGGATGATGAAGTAACTGTCCCATCCGTACATCTCGTTGAAGCGGCCACCGGGAACGACATAGGGGTTTGGGAGATAGAGGAGACCCTCTTTCGAGATCTCGCTCACTTTTACATCGCCCATGCGGGTGATCTTTCGAGGCAGCCTGCGTATCTCGACCTTGCAGAGCTTCTGCATGGCAGCGACAGGCGCCGGAGTCGCAAGGTCGGCGGGGAGATAGAGGACCGGAGTCGTCGTAACCTTGGGATCGACCAGCGATTTGCAGTCGGTCATGGAACGGGAGAGCGTGTCCCATCCGTTGTGGATGTAGTTGAGGATCTTCGCGTTTGAAGCAGCATCGGAGGAAGGAGTTTGAGCGATTGCGCTGTGAGGAAAGAGAGTCGCGGCGGCGAGCAGCAAGGTTCCGATTGAGGCGAGGTATCTCATAGCTGGCCTTTGATGCTGAAAGATTTGAGAGGTGTGTGGAAAGCGTCCATACGTTTGGGTACCGTCAGTCCCTGCCTCCTGAAGACCGTAATACTTTAGCACTCTCCATCGAGGCCAAGTGACGGAGGAAATCTGCCGGCACCGATTGCGTGTGCTATGTACGAAGCTTCAATTCGCAGGGTAAGGTTAAGGTGCGATTTGATAATGGCCGCGGAAAGTGTGCGTGGCGGATGAGAGTGGCATGACAAATTCTGAGATGCGTATCGGGGTCGATCTCGGCGGTACGAAGATTGAAGCGCTTGCGCTGGACAAGACGGGGAAGGAATTGGTTCGGCGCCGGGTCGACACCCCGCGAGACGATTACCCCGCGACGATCGCAGCGATTGCAGCCCTGGTACGACGGATCGAGCAGGAGACCGGGCAGATGGGGAGGGTCGGCGCGGGTATTCCGGGTTGCATCTCGAGTGTGACCGGGCTGGTGAAGAATGCCAATTCGACCTGGTTGAACGGAAAGCCTCTTGACCGCGACCTGTGCGTTGCGCTGGAGCGCGAGGTGCGCGTGGCGAACGATGCAAATTGTCTTGCCATCTCTGAGGCGACCGACGGTGCGGCAGCCGGGAAGCGAGTCGTATTCGGCGTGATCCTGGGAACGGGATGCGGAGGCGGTGTAGCTATCAACGGCCATGGACACGATGGGCCAAACCGGATCGCCGGGGAGTGGGGGCACAATCCGTTGCCATGGACGCGTGGAGAAGAGTCGCCCGGGCCTGAATGCTATTGCGGCCAACGAGGGTGCCTGGAAAAGTGGATCTCGGGGACAGGCGTGGCGTGGGACCACAAAGTTGTGACCGGCAGGGAACTGACGACGCGCGAGATTATGACTGCCTCTGAAGCCGGAGATCCCGATGCTGTCGCTACAGTCGATCGGTTTCAGGACCGGCTGGCCCGTGGCCTGGCTCTTGTACTCAATACGCTGGATCCCGATGTGCTGGTCTTCGGTGGGGGATTATCGAAGGCGAAGTCTCTTTACCGGGATTTGCCCAATATACTGCCTCGATATGTATTTGGCGGCGAAGTGGCTACACCCATTCTGCCGGCGAAGTATGGCGATTCCAGCGGCGTCCGAGGAGCAGCGTGGCTGTGGCCCGATGAATAGCATGGATGGATCGCAGCGCGTCGCGCTATCGGCCGTGCACCGGAGAAGTTGGCACCTGCGCCTCGGCGGACAATCGCTCGGAACGAGCTTCCAAATATGCGCACACAAAGAAGACCAGCTCTCGCCGCAAGGGTTCAAACTGCTTCTCGGGAGCATCGGCTTCGAGCAGTCTTTTGCTGACACCGGACATGGCGCTCTGCATCATGGCAGCTACGAGTCGCGGGTCTATCGTCAGGGGTTCGCTGGCAGTAGTTAGCATGGCGATGATTGCCTTGTTGCACCGCGCCCCCATCTCCTGCACAATCCTCGCGCCGTCCACATCGGAGCTTACGGAGTACATCGCCACACTCGTCCCGGCCTTTCGCATCTTGGCTTCAAGAAACGCGTTGATCAGGGCGGTGGCCATGTGCGAGAGAGGCTTGCCCTTCTGTTGCTCACAGACGCGCTCGACCGCGCTGGCCACTCCGTCGAGATGACGCCTCAGCGCAGCCTGCAACAGCGCGCTCTTATTCGGAAAGTACTGATAGAGCGTTCCGACCGACACCCCTGCTCGCGATGCCACTCTGGTTGTGGTAAACCGGTCCTTTCCTGCGTGTAGCAAAACCTGAATCGTGGCTTCGAGAATGGCCTCCACGCTTGCAGCCGAACGCGCCTGAACTGGCGATTTGCGCGGGGTCAGGACGACCTGGGAACGTCGAAGCAAATGCGAACTCCTAATCTGAAGTTTCCTTCATCTAACTGAGAGTATGCATGATTCGAGAGAACCATGCGGAGATAGAGGAGAAATCGAATGACGAAGCAGAGAGATCTTGGCGGTAACTTTACGTTCCCTGGCACCTCGATGACCGTGAGCCGGATGGGCTATGGCGCGATGCAGCTTGCCGGGCCGCAGGTATGGGGGCCACCGCGCGACGTCGATGTGGCGATTGCGGTTCTGCGCGAAGCGGTGGAGGCTGGCGTGAACCACATTGATACCAGCGATTTTTACGGTCCGCATGTAACCAATCAAATCATCAAGCAGGCGCTGCATCCTTATCCCGATGGCATGGTGATCGTCACCAAGGTGGGCGCGCGCCGTGAAGCAGATAAATCCTGGGTACATGCGCTTTCGCGTCAAGAGCTGATCGCCGGCGTACAGGACAACCTTCGAAATCTTGGGTTGGACAAGCTGGATATCGTCAATCTTCGAGTGGGAGGAGTGATGGGGCCGTCCGAGGGATCAATCGAGGAACCATTGACGGTGCTGGCGGAGCTCCAACAGCAAGGCCTGATTGGCCATCTCGGCCTGAGTAATGTCAGCCCGAAGCAATTTGCGGAGGCCGGGAGAATCGCAAAGATCGTTTGCGTGCAAAACCTCTACAATGTGGCGCACCGGAACGACGACGGCTTCATCGGCGATCTCGCAGGACAAGGCATAGCGTACGTGCCGTTCTTCCCGCTTGGAGGATTCACTCCGCTCCAGTCGTCGGTGCTGGACACAGCAGCAGCGTCGCTTCGGGTTACACCGATGCAGCTCGCCTTGGCATGGCTTCTTCAGCGCTCGCCGAACATTTTGCTGATCCCCGGCACCTCCTCCCCGGGACATCTTCGGGAAAATCTGGGTGCCGCCAGCTTACGGATTCCCTCCGAAGTGATCGCCAGACTTGACTCGATCGGCGGAGTGTCTTGACAGTGACTATATCGATCAGCGTTTCGGGTTCACGCTGATCGGCCCACTCTTCTCGAAAGTTGAGTAAACATAACCCGTGAGATACGCGGTAAGAGGATAGAGCCCTATTACAAAGAGGCTACCCTGTGTCCTTCGGTGATCCTGGGTTCTATTGGGTGTTGATGAAGGCACCCAATAGAACCGAAGGCGACACGGGAAGCGATCGAACATAGGTCGATGCGCTTAGTTTCGATCGCCTATTCCATAAACATCTAGAAGCGGATGTAGAAGCCTACGCCGGGCTCAAGCGTCGAGGTGTGGTGCAGGATGGTCAGGTAGTTCTGGCCGAAGTCGGGGGCGAGGAAGAAGACTTGGCGGAACTGGGCGCGGAGACCGAAGTGGGGTGAGAGCGCGTCCTCGACGCCGACGGAGTAGTAATAGGCGGCGCGGGCCTGTTCGCGGAGCGACTGCCCGCCGAAGGTGGTGGGACGGAAGGCGATGGAGCCGAGGCCGGCGGCGAGGAATGGCTGCACGTTCAATAGCTTCGGCGTGTGGGCCACATAGCCGAGCGTGTACTCGGAGGCGTTGGTCTGCACGCCGGCCTTGGAGAGGCCACCGGTATCGGGCGAGCCGAAGGGAGTGAAGGTCTCGGTGTAGCGGGCGTAGGTGTAGTTGCCTTCAAAGCCGACGAGCGGGGAGCGGATGTAACGGACCGTTACCAGCGCTCCGAGCGTGTTGCCGGTCCTGAGATTGACGGTGAGGGGATCTCCATTCTGGTCGACGGGACCGCTCTTTGGAGTGCCGCTGCCTGTACCGTTGAATACGCCGATGCCATTGACGCTGAAGTCGATGCGATTAAGCTGTTTGGCAAGGGCGGGAGACTGAGCTTTTGCTGCGGAGGGTGCCCCCAGAGTTGCGAGCAGGCAAAACAGAACACTCCAGACACAGGACAGGCGGGACACATTCAACATCGAGACGAGACTCCCTTGACGGATACTTTTGGCGAATACGTTTGAGCGAACTGACACTGACTTCAGTTTACCCCGGTTGCGGCGGCGGTGCGTCTCAGGAGGGGATGGAATCTCGGGCGGGTTCGACGATGAGGGTGAGGCCGTCAACGCTTTGGACGAGAACGGAAGACCCTGCCGGAAGAGAGGACTGGCCTCGGAGCGAGGCTTGCCAGAGCTCACCGCGGATTTCGACCTGGCCGTTCGGCGTGAGCGGAGTTTGCGCGACGGCGATGGCGCCGAGCATGGCTTGCGGGCCGGTGAGTACCTTGCCGCGACGCGCGCGGAGGGCGATCCATGCGAGGCCGAAGGAGATGGCTCCGAAGCCGATGCCCGCGCCGACAGCCGTGCCGGTGTGGACCTGCATCTCGGGAACGGGGGAGTTGACGAGGGTCGCCAGACCGAAGACCAGTGAGATCGTTCCAGCGAGGGCCAGCATGCCGTGGCTGGCAAACTTGGTCTCGAGCACCATCAGAACGACGGCTGCGATCAGCAGGAGGACTGCCGTGTGGCGGATGGGCAGCAGGTTCAGGCCGAAGAGGCTGAGCAGGACGAGGAGCGTTCCGAGGGAGCCGGGGATGATGGTGCCGGGCACGTTGAATTCGAGGTAGATGAGCAGACCGCCGAGGACGAGCAGGAGGACGGCGAGATTGGGGTCGGTCAGCCGGGTGAGGAGGCGCTCGCGCGTGGAGGGGGGGACTGCGGTGATCGTAGCTCCGCCAAGGTGCAGGGTCGTGGTGCTGCCGTCGAAGCGTTTGATCGGACGGCCGTCGAGTGAGGACAGGAGCGTCTGGTCGCTGGTGGCGATGAGGTCGATGAGCTTGAGGTTGAGGGCTTCTTCATCGCTGTAAGACTTCGAGTTGCGAACGGCGTCTTCGGCGGCCTGCACATTGCGTCCGCGACGGGAGACGAAGGAGCGGAGGAAAGCCGCGGCGTCGTTTTCGATCTTCTGCTTGAGGACGGCGTCGGGCTGGTGGCCTTCGGTGACGGGGTGAGAGGCACCGGCATTGGTCCCGGGGGCCATGGCGGCTATGTCCGCTGCTTCGAGCAGGAAGAATCCGGCTGAGCCGGCGCGGCTGCCGGTGGGGGAGATGTAGACGATGACCGGGATGGAAGACTTTTCGATGGATTCAACCATGACGCGCGTTGATTCCAGCAGGCCGCCGGGCGTGCCGAGGGAGACGATGACCGCAGCGGCGTGGAGGCGCGCTGCTTCATCGAAGCCGCGCTGGAGATAGTCGGCGGTGATGGGCTGTACGGTGTCGTGGATGGTGAGCTTGACGACAATCGGCTTCGAGGAGGCGGCGTGGGCGGACTGGGGAAGGACGCAGGCGAGTGCGATGAAGAGCGCGAAGACGAATCTTAGAGAGGTCTTCATGGGATGCGCTGTCCGCGTGCCAGCAGGGCCTGCCGCATGGCCAGAGCTGCCGGATCTTTGGGGTCGATCTTGAGGGCGTTGCTTACATCGGAGGCGGATGCGTCCATCTGCTTCGCCTGGAGTTCGATCTTGGCGAGAACAAGGTAAGCGGCTACGTTGGGATGCAGCCGAAGCGAGGTCTGCGCCTCGGTGCGCGCGTCGTCGAGGTTACCGGTGTGCTCGCGCACCTGGGCGAGGCCGGTGTGTGCGGCTGCGCTGGAGGGATCTGCGGTGATTGCAGCCTGGAACTCCTGTTCGGCCTCGGGGATGAGGCCTTGCGCGAGATAATCGTTGCCGGACTGCGTGTACTCAGCGGCCTGTTTTGCTGGAGGAAGATCGGCGAGACGCATGGCGCGCATCTGGTCGAGTTGGAAGGCGGCCTGGCGGAAGGAGGCTTCGGAGTAGGTCCGGCGAATGCGTTCGAGAGGATCGAAGTCGGAGTCGTCGGAGGAAGGGGCTGCTGCTTTGGCGTCGTCAGCCTTGGGGGCGGTTGCCGGAGTGGGCTTGAGGCTTCGGCCGGAGCGGATGCGCGCCTTCAGTAGAACGGCTTCGCTGTCGGTGGAGCGTAGCTTAAGGGTCTCATCGACCTCGCGCTGTGCGCCGGCGAAGTCGCCCTGACGAAGCAGAGCTACAGCGAGGTTGTAGTGATAGTCCGCATCGTTGGGGTCGGCGGTGGAGGCACGCTGAAAGAGGGGAACGGCGTTGTGGCCCTGGCGGCTGGCGGCGACGCCCTGATTATTGACGACCTCGGGCAAGGGAAGGCGGCTGGCGACGAAGGCGAAGGCTGCCTCCGCATCGGCATACTTGCCGGAGTTGAATCGGGCGAGGCCGAGATAGAAGCCGGCCTCCAGTGCGCGGCGGTCGCTGTGAGGGACCTTGGCGAGCGTTGCGGCGGCATGATCGTAGTCGCGCTGGGTAAACTGCGCCTTGCCGAGAGCGAGCAGGGCGGCAGGATAGTTGGGCGTGAGGGCGATGGCCATCTGCAGGCGCTTGATCTGTTCCTGCGGCGAGGCGGCGCTGATGCCGCGAATGTAGTTCTCGAAGGCGCTGAGAGGAACGCCTCCGGAGGCGCTGAGGAAGGTCTGCCGGGCGACGTTGAAGTGGGGATCGAGGTTCTTTGCGATGGCCCACGCAACGGAATTTTCGACGTCGAAGAGGCGAGGCAGGTCGCTCGAATCGACGAGCGGCTGCGACAGGCTCAGCATGTCGACGTTGAGCACCTGCGCCTGGACGTTGATGCGGCCCTTGCTGACGGTGTAGCTGCCGACGATGACAAAGTTGGCATCGAGAGTCTGGGCGATGCGAATGGTGGTGGCGCGAGTGGGTTTGAAGTCCACGGGCAGGCCGAGATGGTCGAGCGCGAACTGGCGGTCGTCGGTCGAGAGGGTAAAAAATCCGGCTGAGGTGAGGCGCTGATTCAGGGTGTCGGGAAACGAGTCGCCGATCCAGTCGAGATTGGGTTGGCCGGAGCGGTTGTCGAAGGGGAGGACGAGGACGACGCGGCCCATGGCCTGCTGCGGCGCGGCGGCGGGGGCGCTCTGTGCGGCTTGTGCGTCGTTTTGGAGGCCAAAGGAGCAGCACAGGATGAGTGCTGTGGGCAGCCATTGTCTTCGGAGGATCCAGCGCAGGTTTAACGGTCTCAGCACAGCTATGAGTATAGAGCGTGATAGTGGCGGGCACGTCTTAACGCCGACTGGCGCCGATGACACCGATTAAGAACAGGCAACGACGAAAGCGAAATACAGGGGTCTCTCCACCGTGCTGCGCTCCGGTCGAGATGACGTGAGTTTGTGTGAGGTTCCTACTACCATGGAGGCCGCAGCGATGCATCGACGATGCGGGGGAAGCGGAGAACGGCCGCCCACTCGCCTTTGCGGTGCGCCTGCCAGACGATCTCTCCGTGCAGCAGGGCTGCGGCTGCGGCGGGGTGCATGTCGTGGTGGAAGTCGAAGTATTTGGTGTCGGCGGACTCGTTCTCCTTGCCGAGATTCACGGTACCCGGCGGCGGTTCCCACTTGGTGGAGAAGAGGAAGGCTGTGTCGTAGGCTCCGGGGTCTGCGGCGGCTTTCTGCATCTGCTCGGTGGAGAAGTTCTGGATGGCTACGGTCTTGATGGAGTGCCGGGTGTAGCCGATCTCGGGCCGCGAAAGCTCGGACGTCGCCGGCCATGCGGTGAGGACCGTGGCCTGGGGATAATTCTGTTCAATGAAGTGGATGGCCTGCTGATGCAGAACAATCATGTCGCGGTAGGTGAGGTTGTCTTCGGGGGCGAAGGCGTAGGGCGGATTGATCCAGATGGCGGAGAGGAAGGCTGCGGTGCTGAGCGCGGCGATGAGCCACCACCGACGGAGGTGGCGTCGCCAGATGGAGACGCAGAGCAGCAGCACCAGAGGATACATCGGAAGGAGGTATCGCGTGAGCAGCGCGCCGCCGAGGATGGAGAAGGCGATCCAGTTGGCGACGAGGACAACTGCGATGGCCTTGAGCGCTGACTTGCGGATGTTTCGCGGAGCGGCGGCCGAGGTTACGGGAATCAGGAAGAGGGCCACCGTGGCGACGACGGGGACGAACATGTTCATGTGCATCGTCAGGTGAAGGAACCGGTGCCAGAGACAGAGCGCGATGCGGTAGGCGCTGAGGTTTGCGGTGGCGTTGTAGCGGAGGAACTCGGGATTGCCGAAGATGAAGCCGGTGCGGTGGTAGTGATAGGCATACCAGGCGGCAAGCGGCGCAATCGGTGAGAGGAGCGCGGCCAGCCACGTCAGGGTTTCGCGCCTGTTGCGGCTGCGAAGATAGAGGAGGGCCTCCCACAGCGCGAGGGCTGCGGGGGTGATGATCGCAGTCTCCTTCGATAGCGCGGAGAGCGAGAACAGGATTGCCGCAAGAATTCTATTCTTCGTGGTGCTTTGATTCGCTTCATCGCGGTCGAAGTAGAACGCCAGTCCCCAGAGAGTGAAGGCGGCGGCGAAGATGTCGGCGTGGGCGAGCGTGCTCTGCGCGTACCAGATGGGATAGACGGCGGTGAGAAAGGTGACGACAGCGGCTGCGGCTGCTCCGGCCAGGGTTCGGCTGAGTTTGTAGACGCCGAGCAGGGCCGAGGCGCTGATGATGCAGACCAGCGTGCGGGTGCCGCTGACGACGAATCCGGAGAGATGCCACCACGCCGCAAGAAGGATGGAGGGAAGCGGCGGATGGGCGTTGGTAACGGTGGTCTGCGGGATGAGGCTGCCGGTGCGGAAGAAGTCCCATGCGGCGGGGATGTAGTAACCGCCCTCGTCCCAGAAGTAGGGCAGGCGAAGGAGCGTGAGGTGCGAGAGATAAATGGCCGCGAAGAAGAGCGGAAAGAGCATCCAGAGAGGGATGTCGCCGGGCACCGCGTTGCCGGGTCTTTCTGAGGTACGCACGCTCTTAGTGGACGGGGCCGTTGGGCTGCGGCGGGACCTGCTCCAGCGTGATCTGACCGAAGGCCTGTTCATACTGGGCGAGGTTGTGGCCAAGGACGTTCCAGAGCGCCTTGGCCTGCTGCGGGCTGAGGTAGATGCCCTCGAAGTTTTTGACGTGAAGCTCGTCGGGGCTGTCCTGGGTCATGGTGCCGAAGACGAGGAAGAAGTCCCACACGCTCATGCGGACCTGCACACTGTTGGCGTAGTCTTCGCGGTAGCTCTCAGTATTGGTGAGGCGGAGTGCGGGCTGTTCGGACGGCTGATTGGGCTGGCTCATGGGTCGCTTTCCGGTTTGCGTGGTGGGACGGATAAAAGAAAATTTGGTGCGAAAGAGGGGACTTGAACCCCTATGGATTTCTCCGCCAGATCCTAAGTCTGGTGCGTCTGCCAATTTCGCCACTTTCGCGTTCATTGCATGATGCTGATTCTATTAAGTTTATATTCTATTTACGTTTTTGGCCTCCTTTTCGATTTACCTCCGGTCGCCGATTTAGTCACCACTCCACCTGAGGAAATGAGCCGATTCACGGCGTCACGGTTATGCTCCGGGGCCAGGTGGGCATATCTCATAGTCATCTGTATTGTACTGTGACCCATAAGATAGGCGACAGTGCGGATGTCCACCCCTGCCATGACCAGCCGGGAGGCAAAAGTGTGCCGATTGCAGTGCCAGGTATAGGCGTCGATCTTCGCGCTCTCAATGGCAGAATCAAACCATGGGCGAACCGATTGGACTGGGTTGCCTTCCGTGTTGACGAAGACCGGTGCCGACGCCTTCCGGGGGGACTTGAGGGCAGACAGGGCATCGATGGCGACCTGATTCAAGGGGAGGTGGCGGGTCTTGCCAGGCTTACTCTTGACCACAGTGAGCATCTGCTGCTCCAGGTTGATATCGCGCCAGACGAGGCCAGCCTGCTCTGAGAACCGTAGCCCAGTATGTAGCGAGAACAGCACAAAAGGGAGGTAATGAGGCCAGTCGCGCTTGATGACCGCGATCAGCCGCTTCTCCTCGTCGTCGGACAGGAACCGGATGCGGTCATTGTTCTCGTGTTTCCGTTTGATCCTTGCGGCTGGATTGACTGTCAGTCGGTCATTGTCCACCGCCACCCGGAAGACCAGCGAGAAGGCAGCCTGGTAGCGGTTACGGGTGGCCGGTGACCACTCTCGCTCATCCGTCTGCTCAAGGAGCCACGTCTGGATATCCTGCTTGGTGATGCCCTCGGCGGGTCGGTTGTCAAAGTCCGCGCCGATGATGGCCAGCTTCAGGCCTATCTCGTAGGTCGATTGCTCGCCATTTTGCTCCCGCGAGTGGTTGAGTGCATCGTCTGAGAGAGCCCTGAAGGTGATTGTCTTTCCGCGCAACTTCTCGGGGAGCTTCTTGCGCAGGAGCTTCTCGTGCTTGCGCTTGGCCAGCAGGTCAATCGCATCGCCCCTGCGCCCAGCCTTCTCCAGATGGCGCTTCCCCTGGGCATCTGTCCAGCGGACCCACCACACACCGGAGTCGGGGACCCTCTCCAGGATACCGGTCGGGTTTGCTTGTGTTCCCATTGCTCCAGAGCGTAGCACACCAGACTTTATAAATCAACAAGTCTGGTGTGCTATGCCGCCTCGGTCCCGGCGACAGGCCCGAAGTGGTCGCCGCGAGAGAACCGTACCAGCTCCCCATGGGGGATCAGAATCTTCTTCCCGATCCGGCGGGTGTGGAGTTGCTTGCCCGCGATCAGGTAGTCGAGGCTGCGGATACTTACGCTGAGCTGTCGGGCCGCTTCCTTGCGGTCATAGAGTAGGCGGGGTGCGGTGTCTTGCGGGGTGGTGCGCGTCAATGTCATGTGGGTTAAAACTGGGGCCGCCGCTGATTACCCGATTATCCGAGCAAGAAAAATCCCACCGTTGGGTTGGCGGTGGGATCGTGCGCCTCGTTATATGAAGCGGAGCACTGTTGCTATTTACCGTCCCGATAATGATCGCGGAGGGTAAGAACCACACCCACGTACCCTGGGCGATAGCTGAAAGAGCGAGAAACCAGCGTGCCACTGATTGGCTGTCCCGGTTCTCCCGCTGACGGGTTCCCGACGTGTTCCCCAATAGATGGAAGTGGAACCATCCCGTCGTACTCAATGGATCGGCTTGGCAGAATTGTCGAGATTTTTTCATCCTCAAACGCAATCATCAGACTTATTTTCATGGCAGCATTCTACCGGCATAGCTCCAGCATCCGTCTGAAAATGAAGCAAAGGCAGCATGAGTCGACCGTCACACAAGCTCCTTCATTGCTTCCCGAACAAGCTTCCGTTCTTGCTTCTGGTAATTCAGGAAGTTTGTCCATGCAGTGAGAGCCCGATCGTAGTCATTCTTGCACTTCAAACATTGACAGATGAGAGCTGGTGGTTTCATCCCGTTACTGACGTGACCATACCTATTGTTCCAACTCCTGCTCCAGGGGAGCAGATTCCGCCTGCTCTCTCGGTGCAGCTCCCACTCAGCGCTTCCCCAGGCTTCAGCAAGTTGAACATACGAACTGAGCGTTTCACACAGTTCCTTAGCGTCGTTGATGCTTAGCAAGGAACCATATTCATCACAGACCTCTCCATTTTCCCCGAAAGATAAAACATTCATTTGAAATTCCGTTTCGATAATGGAAGAACTGAGGATCTTCTCACCGACTTCGCCAAAGCGGCGGACCTTACCTGAACGACTCGCGGTATGCAGATCAGGGTCTAAAACATATCGGCTACCTCGTTGCGGGAATGGTCCCTCCACTGAGCCAACCAAAAGCCCCTTCCGCATTAACCAGTTTATGGAATTCCGGATTTGGCCATCGGACAACCCCGTCGACCGGTTGAGATCCTCCATGCGAATCCGTACCTGGTCTCCAGGAAGGGCGGAATAAGCTATATGCGCGGTGATGGTCTGAAGAATCGGATTTTCACAGCACTTTTGGATAAGCAATTCCTTTTCATTATTCATGGAGATAACCATAGAACGGTTGGGTTCTGTGCAAAACGCAAAGCACTAACTGCTCTCGCAACCGACGCTGATCCGATTGTTTGGGCACCGGAGAATTTGTGTGCGGCGCGGGCTTGGTAGCAGTCAGCTAGACAGGCACCAGGTCATCGTCCGGATCGTAAGAGGCCGGGGTCGGTACGGTGCGCTTCAGGCGGTCCATGCAGTATCCGATAGAGTCTTCTGACTTCTTCAAGGCCCTCCGAAATTCCTCGTCCGCCACCATGCGCTCCAAATCCACCACGATCTCCTCATCTACCCATTCGGGGATCGCATCAGGGGAGGGGAAGTATTCGTTGGCTGCCTCGGCGATGATCCCTGCAATCCGGGCCTGCAGCGTTACATCCGCCTCGAACCGAATCTCCCCGTTATGCTCGACCTCCCGGAAGTGGATGAGGTGCTCGCCAAGCTTCTCGCGGACAAAGGGGGAGAAAAGATCCAAGAAGATGGTGCTTGGGTGGACGCCTGATACACCCACGCCCCGGCAGAGATTGCACAACTCGATGTCCATTTCATCTTTCGTGCTTTCCTCCCACTCCGAGAGCCATCCGGGAAAGCACTTCTTCAGGTAGCCACAGAGCTGCTTCGATTTCAGGACGGTAATTTTTTTGGGGTCATCGTCGAGGATGTTGCCCAGGACCAACCGGCACTTCTTCGCGCTGCCCGCCATATCGACCATCGCTTCGACGCAAGTGTCCATAATTGCCGCTGCGTTAGGCAGCGCGTAAGTTGGGTGGGGGCGTCGGGTGTCGTGGTGGGTCTGTTTGCCTTGATTAAGTATGTCTTTCACCGATAAACAGTCCATTTATTTTAATTGGATAACACAATGGCCCTCCGATAATTCGGAGGGCCATTGTGTTTATATTCTGATTAATATGGTCGCAAACTTAAGTATTGGATCAAAGGTAACATAGACGGGAAGCCGTTGGCGTTGTACAAAGGCGCACACGCATATTCCGCTTGTACGGCTTTGTTATTGCCTTGGAGATTTCTGTGGTCCTTCTATCTACGAGGAGTCCTTATTGGTGTCTGTCGGTTATTGTCCTGACACTGCCTTTGCTTTTACTTCCGCCGATGATCTGTGCGCAAAGCAGCACTCTTACCGACGTAATTGGGATACCTCCAGATGCAGCCATGTACCCAATTCCCGGAGTTGGTTCAGTCAATCTTCGGAATGGCAATCTCCATATTGAGATCCCAATATGGACAGTTAAAGAACGCAATGGCCAAACCATGACAACCAATATCCTGTATGACAACAGTACCTATCAAATAGTTCAGGTAAAGAGCGTGAGTGGTCCTGGCACGTCACCCTATTGGTCGGCGGTCCCAGGTGATTATCCGGCTTGGGCAAGTGGGCTGAGTCTCTCTGATTCACCTTCGCCTGCAGGAGGACAGGTGACGCATCAATCGGTCACCTATGTCTGTGGGACTTCATCAGCCGTTCAATATACGAATTGGCAGTTTGTTGATAGTCATGGCACCATCCATCCATTCCCTTCTGGAATCATGACAGAACACGGCGTTTCGGGGTGCCCCGATGAGCCTACGGCACAAAGCTACGCATCTGATGCAAGCGGTTATTGGTTGGAAATTAGCGATTACAATGGTGCTGCAGTCTATGACATGTATGGGAATAATGTGGCCACAGGGGAAGATGCTAACGGCAACTTTTCTCCGCCCACAAAAGATGAGCTAAACCGCAATGCAACAGGTTTTCCAAGCGGTTTCAGCCAGGCTTTCACATATCTTAATATTTGGACAAAGTTCAATTCTGTTGGTGAGGAATTGGGTCCATTTCTAGCTCAATCGCCAGCTATTTCTTCTATTACGCTGCCAGATGGACGAAAGTATTCGTTTCAATATGATGATGCAGGGCCTCCAGACAGCGCAGGGGTGTATGCAAGCTCCCAGCAGGGCCACTATGGGACACTCACCGGCATTACACTGCCTACCGGTGGTCAGATCAGCATCACTAGTACTGTGATTCCGGCGCAGTACCCCGACATCTACCCGGCCCCTTTGACGGTCAGCCAGATTACCACGCCCGCCGGTACTTGGACATTCAATTACTCAGAGAACGGGAAGATTACAGTAACTGCTCCGACAGATCCAAGCACAGGCGTAGCCCCCCAAACTACCTTCACAGGTGTTGGTTCTTTTCCGTCGCAGACGGTATTGTCGACGTATGCGGGCGCGGCCAGTGGAACACCATTGCGAACGGTGACAACGACAAATCCTTGGCGACCGACGAGTATTACTACAACCCTAGATAATGGTCAGAGTAGCCATGTTGATTACACATATACTGACCAGTGCACTCCTCGCATCAGTACAAAGAAGGAGTATGACTTCTCTGGTAGTCTTCTTCGGGAGACAGATGTCTCATACTTTACGAGCGCTTCTGACAACACCAATCTGTGTGGAGTATTTTACCCTGGTACTACTACGTGGAACTCACCTTGGCTACAAACCAATCGACATATCATTGCGATTCCATCCAGCGTTAAGGTTTATGGCCCAAGTGGGTCGAGTAGCACTCCAATAGCAGAAACCGATTACACTTATGACTCAACCTCATTGAGCACAGAATCTGGATCGGCACTCAATAGCGTCGTGGGGCTGCCTGTTCACAATGACGCTAATTTCGGGGCTTCTATGACACTGAGGGGTAATCCCACTGTCATCTCTCAGATGGTGAGCCCGGGGACATTTATCACGACAAAGACCAATTACTACAATATCCTTGGCGAGTTGGTCAAAACCGTTGATGGCAATGGAAATGCCACCAACTATGACTTTACCGATAGATGGAGTGATTCGTCTTGTATCTCTTCAGCGGTCTATGCGTATCCCACTACCATCACGAATGCAAAAGGACAGGTTAGCCAATTCACCTATAACTCCTGCGATGGCAGCGTCGCCAGCGTCAAAGATCCCAACGATATCAGCGCAGGCCGGGCCGGTACAGTCTACACCTATGACGGGAGGCAAAGGGTTACCAATATCTCTTACCCTGATGGTGGCAATATTGCCACTGACTATGGTGGGTCTACAACGCCAGAAGTAATTACGGCTACAGTTACAGCGACACCTAGCCCGAGCCAGGTGTCCACGACAACGCTCGACGGGTTAGGGAGAACGATTACGACCGTGGCCCCCAACGGGGCGATTGTCAACACCACATATGATGCTTGGGGGCACCTCGCATCGGTCTCCAATCCTCACTTTTCATCGTCTTCGCAGTCTGACGGAACTACAACGTTTGGATATGATGCGTTAGGGCGAAAAGTTCAACAGACACAACCGGATCAATCTTCATTAGCTTGGTCGTATTCGGGTAGTACAACCGACTCTAATGATGAAAACAATATCCATAGACAGCTAACTTTTGACGCTCTGGGACGACTAATCAAAGTAATGGAGTTGGGTACGACTGCAAGCCCTTTAAGCCTCGAAACAGATTACGGCTATGACGCTCTAAACAATCTCCTGACTGTAAACCAGCATGGGGTTAGTGGAGAGGCTCCCAGAACACGCAATTTTACTTACGATTCATTATCTCGCCTCACCCAGGCATACAATCCCGAATCCGGGTGGGTATGTTATGGGACAACCAGTGGGGCTGCTCCCAACGGGAGTAACTGCACGTCGGGCTATGACGCCAATAGCAACCTCGATGCGAAAACAGTCGGGCGCGGCACAACGAGCCCTTATGGCGTCACCACCACGTACACCTACGATGCGCTGAACCGCTTAACAGGAAAAACTTATTCCGACAGCACACCGCCGGTAATCTATCACTACGATGAATCAGTGGCTACATGGGCTCCCCAAAGTGGGCTAACGAATACCATTGGGCGCTTGAGTTCAGCCTCGGTGGGGGGAACAAGTCCATACTCTCAATATGCCTATCAATACGATGCTATGGGACGAGAAACGCGTAAAATTTTTATGATGCCCAACGCGACAGGAAATGCCGTCGAACCCGGAGTCGGCGGCGGCGGAGATAATTTTGATTTGGCGGGGAATATCATATTTACCGATGTGGGCCCTGGAGTTTATACCTACTTGACCCGCGACGGTGCGGGCCATGTCTCCGGTATTACGGCAAATAAAGGTTCTATGACGATATTTTCCCAGGCAACCTACACCCCATGGGGAGCGCTTTCGTCCCGTCTGCTTGGCAATGGGCTGACGGAGACGAGAACGTACGACAAGCGGCTGCGGGTTGCTTCGATTACCCAATCAAAGCCCGGATCAACAGCTGGCTATAGTGCCTCCATCGAATATGCTCCGAATGGCAATGTCACCATAGCCAACGACAGCGTCAACGGAAACTGGATATATGGGTACGATTCGCTCAATAGGTTGACTAACGCATCTTCAGCCTCGGGGTTGAATCTGGCGTGGAGCTATGATTCTTTCGGCAACCGCTGGTCGCAAACTGCCTCTGGCAGCAGTGGTTCGGCACCGCAACCGAGTTTCACTTTTACCGGGAACAATAACCGGACTGATCCCAGCAACGGCCTTGTCTACGATGCTGGCGGAAATGTACAAGTCGATAACCTGAACCAAGGTTATGCCTATGATGCGGAGGGACGCATCAGCACTGTTTCACTCATGTTTGGAGGAATGGCAACCTACAAATATGATTCAGAAGGCAATCTAGTCTACGAGAGCGGAGCTAGCGGCACCCAGATTTTCCAGCGTAATACGGCGGGACAAGCAGTGTTTATCTACATGCCTTATCCAGAAGCGACTGGCCCCTATTACGATTACATGTCTTATGTTGATGGCGAGTTGATTGGGACGTGGGAAAACCAGGCCTTTCGCTGGATGGGGAAAGATTGGATTGACACAAAACGATATGAAAGTACCGGTGTTGGAGATGCAAGCACAGGCATCCAGCCCGCCTATATTAACTCTTATACAAGTTTGCCTTTTGGCGATGCGCTCAGTTCGATCGGCAAAGATCCTGCCCACTTTACCGGCAAAGAAAGGGACATCGAATCAGGGTTGGATTACTTCGGGGCAAGATATTACAGTTCCAGCATGGGAAGGTTCTCTAGTCCAGATCCGTCAGGTCTTGTATATGCCGATCCCACGAACCCGCAGAGCCTGAATTTGTACTCATACGTTCTGAACAATCCACTGAAGTTCACCGATCCTAGCGGCATGGCTTGCGTCTGGGATGACGGTAGCTTTGATTCGGAGGATGATAAGCAAACGGGAAGCAGTGGGCAGTGCGGCGCTGCGGGTGGAACTTGGTTGGACAAAGGAGCTACTGCTTCTCTTAGCGGGGGACAAGACTGGAGCAATAAAGCGGATTCGTATATCGCCGATGCAGCGAATTTTATGTCGGCAACTGTGAATCCGCCAGCCCAGGGAACAAACTTGCTTTATGATCAGCAGGTTGCCACCGATCAGCGGTATCTAGCCCAGCGACAAGCCCCTTCAGCACCAACGTCAGCTCAGTACATCCAAGCTATCCAGAAAGCAATTGCGCCTATTCCAAATGTATGTGCGTTTGGTGCTGCTGCATATCTTGGAGTTGGCGGCAGAGGCGGCTTAGGGCTTTCCGCAGATACCAGGAACGGAGTCCAGTTAGCAGGGAGCACCAGCCTAGTACCTGGAGGTTCAGGTGTGTCATTTGGTGGAAGCAGTGGAAACGTGAACTATGCTGCCCCTATACCTGACACTCCTTTCCTTGCCTATGTGGGAACGCATAACGGCGACCCGAACCAGATTCAATCGGTTGGAGTGGGCACTGCGACTAAATCACCGTTGAATGTATCTATGTATGCAGATATCGGTACTTTTGGAGACCCCAATTGCAGATAGACCATAATGCGGAGGGTTGGATGTACTTAAGGTACTGGGTTGCGGCAATCGTCGGCTTCTTGCTTATCTTAAATGGTTTATTCGGAAGACATCTAACTACCCGGACGATGGGAAATCGCCCTCCAGTCGAAAATCCTCCAAGCCGTGTTGGGAGAACCCTCTACATCTTGCTCTGTGTGGGAATATGCCTGTATGGGGTTCTTCACCTTATCCGGTAGGCTTGTATGCTTCAAACCTTCCATGCTTCGCATTGGGTTGAGGCTTACACGTCACCCCCGAATGCGAGCTGTGGGGCAACCCGCTATCTACACGCCCAACACAAAGCCCCGGCTCATCACCGGGGCGTTTCGTGTCTATCCATCCTGATTCATTTTGAAGGCATCACAAACAGCTTCGCCTTAGCATCCGGCGGCGCTTCGATCAGCGTATCCTTCGCCCACCAGAGTAGCTGTCCCAGCGCACCCGAATCATCGAGGTAGAGCGAGGCGGCGCACATCCTATCCGTAAGCTGTCTCGCCCGCTTGGTGCCGTGCTTCGATGCCGCGATCTCACCGGCCAGCTTGCCGAGATCGCGGATGCTCATGTTGGGGATGTCACGATAGGGGATCATGCGGTCCTCCTTCTTGATGTGGGTAGGCACTGTTGTTCGATGACGGCAAGCTCCAACTCGTTAAGTTCGGCTCGGCGGTGAGCGGTATCCCGGATCTGCTCGGCGCGTTCCTCGCACATTCGGATCAGGACCATGTAACGAGCCGGATCGGGTGTACGGCGCAGCCTGTCGGCCACCCGCTGATAGTTTCCGGCCTCCTCTAGCAGCGAAGAGATAACCTCAAGGGCCTGAGCCTTACCCCGGCGAGCCTTTGTGAGATTGCTCATGCTGGCCTCCTCTCGATGATTGCCGTGTCACGCTCCATCCTCAGTTGATAAGGGCACCGGTTGCGTGTGGGGCATAACTCCCAGAGCAGATCGTCCATGAGGTCGCGAGAAACCTCGATGCGGCGATCCAGTGAGAGGATGATTGTCGTCGTCTCGGGCAGCCGTAGGATCGCTCGCCGGATCGCGGCGGTGGTGTTGCGCCGGGGATGTAGACCGCTGATGTAGTGATCGGGGACAAGGTTGAATCTCTTTGGGCTGCTCATGCGATCCTCCTCACCTGACCGGCTTCCATTGAGTTATGGGTGGGGGACAGGTCGCGCTGCATCCGCTCCATCCGGCGGATGGCCCGGCGGCGGGCGGCGCGGGGCATGGGCGGAGGGACGATGCGGGAGAGGGCAGCGTCGTTAGGGTTGGATGGCCGGGGCACCGGGTTGAGGAAGGTGTCCAGTTTACCGAGACGGGTGAGATGGTCGATTAGATCGCGGTGGTCGGTCGGGGGGAGGGAAACCGGGAAGTTCATTTGCGTCAGGGACATTTACGTTCTCCATTTGCTATACCCCCTATGGGTATAGGTTGCAGTCGCCGATTTAGTCACCAGTTCCGGGTACGAACCGGCGACTTTATGCGGCATCATGCAAATGAGTGGAGAGTGTGAAAGGTGCGTGGATAGCGGGGATTTCGTGCTTTTGCTATCTTTTGCGACACAGTGCAAAATGGCTGAAAACGGTTCCTAAGTCTGGTGCGTCTGCCAATTTCGCCACTTTCGCGTGTTGTCGGGACTTTTCATGTTGAGTGCTGCGTGTGTCGCGAGGGGATCGCACCGTGCGTCGTCCTCGGCCCAGCCATCTCCAGCCTACTGGTTAAGGCGGGGCGAATGCAATGGGAGTGGAGGTTCGTGTCGCCAGAGTTCGGTGGTCAGGAGGCCGGCGAGCGAGTGGTCGCAACCCGTGCGGCTTAGACCTGCCTGAGTGAGAGGCGTTGCGTGGTCGGGCAGATGGGTCGTGCGCAGCCCTGTGAGAATGCGGAAGGCAAGGTAAAGCAAGCGCACAAGGACGCGGGCGGGGAGACGCATGGGACCGGGCGGGATGCGGAAGTCGGAGATGAGCCAGAGTGCTCCCGGTGCGAGGTGCGGAGTGAGGTGGGCGATAAGAGTTTCGACATCAGGCTGAGGGAGGCAATCGAGGAAGAAGTGGGTCACGACGAGATCGTAAGTGCCGGTGGGCGCGAAGGTGAGGGCGCTGGCATGGCGCGTTTGCAGGCGAGTGGGGGCTTGGCAACGTTGGTTGAGAAGGTGGAGCATGGTGTCGCTGATGTCTACGGCTTCGGCGTGGATATCGGGGTTGGCAGCCATCAGGGCGCTGAGGAAGCGGCCGTCTCCATCGCCAAGAACGAGCGCTCTTTTTTGATTGAGAAGAAGGGGAAGGAAGTGCAGGCGGCAGCGTTCCAGGGCGCGGCCCAGCGTGAGGTATTCGAGCCAGCGATAGGGGCGGGCGATTGTGTTGAAGTTGGCTTCAATGTGCATCGTTAAAGAAAGGGAACAAGAAGCATGGGGGTGAGGAGCACGAGATCTGCCGCAGCCCGGAGAGTCAGCGACGCCATGCGGTGGCGGCGGGTGTGCAGCAGGAGCAGAAGAACGGCGGATACGGCAACGGCCGCCGGGATCGGCCACGGGGCGCGGCGATCGAACAGAGCGACGCCGGTTCCTGTAAGAGCGATGGCGACCGCGAAGAAGAGCAGATGGCGGAGAGCGAAGCGGGTGCTGGCGTGGGTCGGGTGGTCGGCGAGGAAGGGAGGTCGTTCCGGGTCGTGTTCCCAGGCGTAGATGAAGAGGCAGTTCAAGCTGCATAGCGTAGCGAGGAGCAGCGCCGATGGAAGCAGCGCGAGGCGGAGCTCGGGCCAGCGGGCGACCGTGGGAATGAAGGTGGCGGCGGCGAAGAAGATGCCGACGGCGATCTCCTTGGGAAAGCGGTGGGCGCTGCGGGTAGCGTGGATGAGTACGAAGTATCCGAAGAGAAGGCCGCCGAGGATGAGGTAGAGATGGATGGCGCCGGTGGAGAGTTGAAGCAGCAGCGGGGCGAGAGCTACGGAGGCCAGCAGAATTGCCGCGAGAAAAGCGGTGCGGTGTCGATGGTGGAAGTAGTGCCGAGCCTCGAGATGTTGTTCGATCCGCGACTGGCTGTCGAGAGAGCGCGTATCGAGCAGACGGTCGGCGGCATACAGCATCCACACGGCGATGAACATGGCGAGGATGGATGAGAGGGGGAGGCGGATGTAGTTGGCGGCGGCGATGAACCAGATCCAGAGCGAGGCCACGGTGGGAGCGTCGAGCGAGAGGAGATGCCAAAGTGCGAGGACTGAGTGATGGTCTTTAGGATGCGGCTTTGGCATCGCCGTCAGCGTTGGTCGTGTCGAGGTTGGCGATGCGAGTGCCACATCTTTATTCTAGGCGCGAAAAAGGAGCAAGCTCTGGGCGAGCTGCCCCCTTCTTCAACCAAGCTTTTATCAGGTGGCCAATTATGCGGTTGCGGCGTCCGTGGCCCGAGCCGCCGCTGCTTCAGCAGGTATCTTTGCCGGGGATGTTACGCGCTCTTGATGTGCTCCCGCGACCCACAGGCCTGGATCGATGTCGGGAAAGACACCGTCGCGGAGTTCGATCTCGGCGAGGCGCGCCTCCTGCGCCGGTGAGATGGCGCCCGTGGCCTCGAAGCTCTGCCAGATGGCCTTGACTTCATTGAACTGGTCGTTATGGGTGAGGAAGCGGATCTCCGCGTAGTCGCGGGCTGCACCGGTGGTGATCAGGAACTGCCAGTCCGAAGACTCCAGCAGAAGAAGCTCGCGGCAGAGCTGCTGCATGATGCGCTTGCCGGGCGCGGAGTTGCGCCAGTGGCCGGCGGTGCAGACCTCGCGGGTGTAGAGTTCAGCCGGATAGATGTGCGTGTAGGTCCACGAGGTCTCGGAGTTCATCCAGACGTGGTTGTTGCCCTCGGCTCCCCACGACCCCTCGTGCATGGCAATGAAGCCCGCGCGCGGATAGCGGTCGAGATATTCGGCGCAACTGATGAGCTCGATGCCGGTATTGTGATCGTGAATGGTGCGGGCCACGGCTTCGAGCCAGAGCGTTCCTTCAAACCACCAGTGGCCGAAGAGCTCGGCGTCGAAGGGCGAGCAGAGGATCGGCGGGATGGAGTCATTGAAGCCCGACTGGAGCGCCTCCCATACGAGATGGACATAGTTGGCGGCGTGTGACTTCACGCGCTCGGCTGCCTCCTGCGGATAGTAGGGCTGCTTGTCGCCCATATCGACCTTGGAGCCGGTGACGCGCCAGTAGCGATGACCGCCGGGCCAGCGCTTTTTATGGAAGTCGAGATAGGTACCGTCGCCGGGGTAGCCGCTGTCGCCCGACCACACCTGGACGCCGGTGCGAGGGTCGCGCGGAAAGATGGTGGCGGCGTGGCTTTTATCGTAGGGGCCGTCGACGTAGTAAGGCTGGTAGAGGCGGCGGTAATCGCGGTGCGTCATCTCCTCGGTTTGCTCGTCGGTGGGGACCGCGCCGTTGAGCAGCTCGTAGGGCGAGGGAACGCGGTGCGACTCCTCGACCAGATGAGTATCGACGAAGAAGAACTCGATGTCGGATTCAGCGAGCGCCTGCTCGACGCCGATGCGGTCGAAGCCGGGAGGCGTCGGTGTGCCGTCGGCGTTGGCGACGGGATAGTTCCAGAAACCCGCGGGACGGTAGCCGCACTCGGGGGCCCAGATGCCTTTCGGACGTTTGCCGATATGGCGGACGTGGGTGTCGACGGCGGTGCGGATCTGTGCGCGGACGCTCTCGTCGGTCCCCAGCAGCGGCATGTAACCGTGGGTGGCGCCGCAGGTGATGATGTCGATCAGGCCGATGTCGTTGAAGTGACGGAAGCCCTTGATGATGCTCTGGCCGAAGTGGTTGAAGTCTTCGAGGGCCTGCGAAAAGAAGCGGTGCCAGAAGCGCGCGGTCTCGGCATAGTGGGCCTCGCCCGCCTGGGTGAAGTAGGCTTCGTCTTCCTGGGCGGCGACGATCTTGCGCGTCAGATAATTGGGAAACTCCGCGATGAAGACCGGGTGCGAGAGCTGCTCGAGCAGGATCGGCGAAAGATTGAGGTTGCAGTTGAAGCGGATCTTGTCGCGCTCAAGATTTTTGAGGACACGGAGCAAAGGAAGGTAGGTCTCGGCGGCGGCTTCGTGGAGCCATTCCATCCCATGCGGCCAGGTGCCGTGATTGACGACGTAAGGCAGATGGGCGTGCAGGGTGAAGGTAAGGAAGCCTTCCGACCGGCCTTTGGTGGTTGCAGCGGTGATTGGCGATGCCTTCGTCAAGACGGAGTACCTCAAAAGAAATAATTTCTTTCGGTAAAAGCAGCATCGTGCGGGTCGAACTGGCCCCGTTGATACCGAGTCTACACGAAGGAAGCGAGCAAAATTTCGGCTGCACCGGGGCTACGGATCAGGATGAATCCGTAGCCAGATGGAAGGGCCAAGAGTGTTGAACCAGCGCGTTCTAATAATGTTTATTGCTGCTGATTGTAAGGCCTCTGCTGAAGGGCGGGGTTGGAGGGTGTGTTCCGCCTGTTATTGGTGGAGACGCGGAGAGAAAGGGAGTTGGCGAGGCGGAATCGAATCAGAGATTCAGACGGGATCTGGACCTGTTCGCCTCGGGTGATGGCGTTGGAACCGGCGCCGAGGCCGCCTCCTGCCGCGGCTCCGATGGCAGCGCCTTTGCCGCCGCCGAAGATGCCACCGAGGATGGCTCCTACGGCCGCACCGCCGCCTGTCTTGATGGCCGTGTTCTTGCCGCGGCCCTTACCGGCGACGCTGTAGGGCTCGGTGGAGATGGAGACGCTCTCTCCATGGCGTTTCAGGCCGGTGAGCTCGACGGTGAGCAGCGAATTGCCTTTGAAGTGGCCAGCCTCCTGCACGGCGTCAACGCGCCCGGAGACAGTGGCCCCCTGGGGAACGACGACGAGACCATCGACGACGATGTCGCTGGCGACCGTGCCGCTGAAGCTTTCACCCTGCTGGGTCGTTGCGCTGTCCAGAGTCTGAGTGACGCGAATAGGAAGCGTGGTGCCTGCCGGGACGGTAACGTCTTGAAACGCGGGAGCCGCGGGTTGAGCGGGCGGCGGGGGCGGCATGGCTTGAGCCTTTTCTACCGGGGGCATGCGCTCGATTGGAGCGGGGGACTGCTTCACGGGCTCCGGCCGCTTCTTTTCGGGCTCTTTTTTACGTACGGATATTGGTGGAGGTGCAGCGGGAGCAGCGGCCTGAGGTTCTGGCTGAGGAGCCGGTTGTTGGACGGTAAGGTTATTGACTACGGTCTTGAGCCCGGCGACCTGGGCGGCGTCGGCGGAGGCCAGGGAACGGGCGGCTTCGCTGCTGACCGTACCGTTCAGGGTGGCGACGCCGTTCTGGACCGAGGCCTGGATGGGCTCGGTCTGGAGAGCCCTGTCGCCTGAGAGCCGCGCCTGAACCGCGGAATTTAACGCGGCGTCGTCTGGTGGAGGTGTGGCCTTTTTGCAACCGGCAAAGCTGAGAGCTACAGCGAAAGTAGCGGCTAACGTGATGGCGCGCGGAGATGGGATCGTACGGAGAACGTGCATTTAACCTCTTTAGTGGAGAGAACTATGCAAACACTGTAACTCACTCCCTTACTATCGGATGCTCCGGTACGGCATGAGGCTGTATGAAAACTGCCACTCCAGCCCGATGTTCCAGCCCGATGTTCCTGTTAGACGCAGCCGACGATGCGAGAGTGAGTGCTGGATTAGAGCTAGACCGGCTGCCGCCAGATGGCGCAACCTATTCCAGGGAGGGGGCATCTTTCCCTAGAAGCTACCCGGCGTCGGTGACGTTTCATTGGCGGGAGAAGGTATGCTTGATGTTTGCTGAGGATCGGAGTTGATCTCGTCGATTGGGGTATAAAGGCGGGATGCAGATTTCACAATTTTCAAGAATTTAGGAAGACAGGAGAAAAATAATGTCAGATCAAGACAACAGTGTAGGTGGATTGGGTTGGTTTTTGGCGGGTCTGGGTGTAGGCGCGCTGGTCGGAGTGCTGTACGCGCCGAAGGCCGGCAAAGAGACTCGCGACGATATCGTGGCAAGCGCCCTTGACGCCAAGGAGAAGGCGGCTGTTCTGGCCCAGCAGGGCAAGGACCGCGCTGCCGATCTGGCGGCCCAGGGCAAACAGCAGGTTGGCGAGTATGTCGATCGTGGCAAAGAGTATTATGACCGTGGCCGCAATCAGTGGGCGGAGTATGTTGAAAAGGGCAAAGGCCTGGTGCACGAGCAGCAGGAGAAGGTTGCCTCTGCAATCGATGCCGGTAAGGATGCCTACGCGAATGCTACGAAAGATTTGGGCAAGGCATAGCTGGGAAAGTTCTTAGATGGGCCGGGACCTGATCTTTCGCGGATGGGATCAGGCCCGAATTTTCTTGAACGAAATTGAAAGAGAGGCTGCATGATAGCGGCACAATTTTTTATGTCGGGGATGTGGTTGCAGGATGCGGGTTCGACTTGGTCCGACAGCCCCACGCTGCTGCTGATAATCTTCGTTGGCTTGGTTGCGCTCGCATTGATCGTGCAGGCGATAGCTCTTGTTGTCATGGCTGTCGGCGCGGCCAAGGCGCGCAAACGTGTGCTGGCAATTGCGGAGGAAGTTCGAGCCAAAGCGATGCCGGTTCTCGATAGCACGGCGGATTTCATCAAGAATACGGCCCCAAAGATGATGTCTCTCGCGGAGAATCTGGTAGAGACGAGCAATGTGGTCCGCAATAAGGCAACCGAGTTCGATGCGACCTTGAGCGAGGTCAATAACAGAGCTCGGGTGCAGGCTGCGCGGGCGGATGATATTGTCACTACCATTCTGACGGGGACAGCGGAGGTCGTCGGCGCCGTTCAAAATGGCATCCGGGTTCCGGTGCGCGAGTTCAACGGGCTGGTGAACGGGCTCAAGGCTGGGCTGGATGTTCTGGTGGGCCGCAGCAAGAGTTTTGGTAGCAGCCGGACGCGCCAGAGCTATCGGGATAGCAACGACATCGATTTATAAATAAACAGCTTCTAAAAAATCCAACCACCCCCGACCACCTCGTCTTGCTGATAAAAGACAGCGGCCTGGCCGGGGGTGATTGCACGTTGGGGCTCGTCGAAGATGGCGTTGACGGTGTTATCGCTGGCGCGGCTGAGGGTGGCCGCGGCGGGAGTGTGGCGATGGCGGATCTTGATAGTGACGCGGATATCTTCGGTCAGCTCAGGGATGGAGATCCAGTTGAGGCGGTTGGCGCGGAGGTCGCGGGACATGAGTTCTTCGTTGGCGCCGACGGTGACTTGATGGCTGTCAGGGTGGATTGCCAGCACGTAGAGCGGGTTGACTGAGGTGAGACCGAGGCCTTTGCGCTGGCCAACGGTGAAGCTCTGAATGCCTTCGTGGTGGCCGATGACTTCGCCGGTGGTTGTGACGAGTTCGCCCGATGAGTCGGGAAGTTCTTCGCCCTGTTCGTCGAGGTAAGCCTTAAGGAAGGCGCTGTAGTCGCCGCCGGGAATGAAGCAGATCTCCTGCGAGTCGGGCTTGGACGCCACGTTGAGGCCTGCTTCGGAGGCCATCTCGCGGACGGCCGGCTTCTGCATCTCGCCCAGCGGGAAGAGGGTTCGGGAGAGCTGGTCCTGCGTCAGGCCAAAGAGAAAATAGGTCTGGTCCTTCGAGTGGTCGGCGGGACGGGATAGAATCCAGCGGTTGCGGGCCGGGTCGAAGTGGTTGCGGGCGTAGTGGCCGGTGGCGATGCGGTCAGCACCGATCTGGCGGGCGGTGACGAGAAGCTGGTCGAACTTCAGGTGGTTGTTGCAGAGGGTGCACGGGATTGGAGTGCGCCCGGCGAGGTATTCGGCTACGAAGGGCTTGACTACGTCCGCCTCGAAGCGATCCTGCTGATTCACCACGTAGTAGGGAATATCGAGCTGCTCGGCTACATGACGGGCGTCGTAGACATCGTCGATGGAGCAGCAGCGGCCCTGAACTGCTTCAGGCATTCCCTCGTGTCCGCTGAGGCGGCGCTGGTTCCAGAGCTGGAGGGTGAGACCGACAAGGGTATGGCCTTGAGCGCGCAGGAGTGCGGCGACGGCGGAGGAGTCGACTCCTCCGGACATTGCTACGGCAATGGTCTGACCGCTATTGGGGTGCTCGGGCATACTATGTCTATTTTCGCAGATTTAGCCAGTCATGACCGCTCTGCAAGATCTTTGCGGAAGAAGCCATCCAGCTCGGCGAAGCTCACTGCATTGTCCAATCCTGCCATGCTGTTTTCCTGAGCCATCTCGCGGGCGGCATGGAGGAAGCCGGTCCAGGCGGCGCGGGCGAGGGCTGAGCCTACGCTGATGCGCCTTACGCCGATTTCAGCCAGTTCGGGAATCTTGAGACCGGCGCTGGAGGTGAGCAGGATGTTGACGGGTTTGGGGTGCACTGCCTTTACGAGGGCCTCGATGTCCGCGTGCCTGGCTGCGCCGGGAGCGTAGAGCACGTCCGCTCCTGCTTCGGCGAAGGCTTCGAGGCGGCGAAGAGCTTCGTTCAGCGGATCGGGGTGGCCGACGAGATAACACTCCGACCTTGCGACGAGCAGGACATCTGAGCCGGAGGCCTGGATCGCCGCTTTGGCCGCTTTGATTCTTTCGACGGCGAGCGGGAGATCGAAGAGCGGCTCCTCGTAATCGCCGGTGGCGTCTTCGATGGAGAGTCCGGCGACCCCGGTTTCGACGCAGCGGCGGACGTTTTCGGCCACTCCTTCGGGCTCATGGGAGTAGCTGGATTGGAAGTCGGCGTTGATGGGAAGGTCGACGGAGGCGACGATCTGGGCGATGTGCTCGAGCACGATGTCGAGAGGAACGGCTGACTCTGAGTCTGGCCGTCCGCTGGAGAAGGCAAAGCCGCCGCTGGTTGTCGCCAGCGCCTTGAAGCCGAGGCTGCGGAGATATCGCGCCGAACCTACATCCCATGGGTTAGGAAGGAGGAAGCAGCCGCTCTCGTGGAGCTTTCGGAATGCGGCTCGGCGTGCGGTGAAATCGGTCATCGGCTGGCTCCCGTAGAGGGTACTACCCCCCCCCTGTACTTTAGTCCTAAAATATTCGAAAGAAAGGACATAAGTCCGTACTTCTGTTTTGACTTGCCCAAACGAGAAAGCCCGGCTTTGGGCCGGGCTTCTCTTTCTTCTTCTGAGTTAATTATAGCTGGTGTGTCAAGGGGGTGGGTGCCCAGCTGCCTTCGTTGGAGACTGGGGTATCGACGTATTCGGAGAGCATCGGTCGGGCCTTCAGAACGCCCTGACAAAGTGGCTTCCCGAAGAGAAGGCGTACCTCAGCGGCTGAAGCGCATTGCGGACAATGGAAATGGCGGCACGGCTGAAGCCGTGCCCTTAAGCAAATCAGTGCTCTGCGTTCAAACAGTAGATTCCTCCGTTTGGCTGCGGAAGGACAAACGAAAGAGGAACAGGACTCTGCCATCGCGATTCTCCTCTCCATTGGCTTTCTGCTCTAGTCTGCCGCTATGGCTACGGTCTCTTCGGGGATGGCGCGTCCTCCGGCGCGTACCCAGGTCCTGGTCCAGCGGCGGGAGACGATGAGCAGCATGATGAGGACGAGGGAGGCGATGGCGGCGTAGGCGATGAAGCCTGCGCCGTAAGAGCCGGTGTGTTGTTTGGACTGGCCGAGGAGGTTGGGCAGGACGCCGCCGCCCAGTGCGCCGATCTCGCCGATCATGCCGCCGGCTACCGCCGTGGTGATGGGCCAGCGGAGGGGGACGAGCTGGAAGGTGGCTCCGTTGCCTGCGCCGAGGGCGGCGAAACAAAGCATGAAGAGCAATGTGGTGACGAGAAGGGACGGCGATGCGATGAGGCCGAAGAGTCCGGCGATGACGATGAGGAAGACGACGGAGAGCGTGGTGATACCTCCAATGCGGTCGGCGAACCAGCCGCCGAGGACGCGGGTGGCGCTGCCGGTAAGGGTGGCGAGGACGGTGAGACTTCCTGCCTGAATTTTGGTGACGTGGAACTGCTTGACGAAGAACGATGGCAGAAAGGTGGCGAGGCCGATGAAGCCGCCGAAGGTGATGATGTAGACGAGATTGAAGGCCCAGCCATCTTTTTCCCAGAGGCACTTGAGGTGGTCGCTGAGGCTCTGGTGCTCGATGTCGGGCGGCTCTTTGGCGAAGACGATCATGACGATGAGGGGAAGGAGCATCATCGCCGCGGCGAAGCTATAGACGTGCTGCCAGCCGTAGTGGGTGGCGAGGCGCGGAGCGAAGAGCGCGGCGACGGCGGTGCCGCTGTTGCCTGCTCCGGCGATGCCCATGGCGAGGCCTTTGTATTGTTTGGGGAACCAACCGGAGCCCAGCGAGAGCGCAACACCGAAGCTGGCTCCGGCGATGCCGAGCAGGACGCCCATGGCAAGGACGTCGTGGAAGGTCTTGACGAAGAAGAAGCCGTAGAGCAGGGCGATGACGATGGCTGACATCTCGATGATGGCTGCCATTTTTCTGCCGATGTACTGCGAGACGACGCCGAGCGGAAAGCGCATGAAGGCTCCGGCGAGCGTAGGGACGGAGACCATGAGGCCGACCTGGCCCTGTGTGAGGTGGAACTGCTCGGAGATGAATGGGCCCATGGCCCCGTTGAGCACCCAGACGGCGAAGCTGAAGTCGAAGTAGAGGAAGGCCGCTAGAAGGGTGGGTGGATGTCCGGACTTCATGAATGCTTTGAGATTTGCCATGGATAGCTCCCCTGAAGAGATGAGTTGTAATTTGGTTCATCTGTTGCTAGGTGAACGTCGGGGTTCGACCGTGGTATTCGTCTGGCATTCGGCGGCTTGGCCGAGTTTTTTTACTTCAATGTCTTGAAATATTTTTCTACGCGGACGGCGCACTGTTTGAAGTTGGGCTCGCGTGAGATGGGATCGAAGGCTCCGAGTGTGACGAGGTTGGAGTTGGCTTCGGCGAAGTGGAAGGGCATGAAGACCTGACCCGGTGCGACGATGCCGGTGATTCGCAGCTCGATGTTGCGGACGGTGCTGCGGCGCGACACGACGTTGACGCGGTCGTGTGGGCGAAGTTCGAGTTTAGCGGCGTCGATGGGGTTCATCTCGAGCCATGCGTTGGGAACCATGGTGTTGAGCATCTCTACTTCTGCGGTCTTGGTGCGGGTGTGCCAGTGCTCGACGGTGCGGCCGGTGTTGAAGATAAAGTTGTACTCTTCGTTGGGCTGCTCGACGAAGGGCAGGCAGGGGACGTTGTAGAGTTGGGCCTTGCCGGTAGCGGTGGGGAAGACGCCGTCGGCGTAGAGGCGGTCGCCGCCCCACTGTGCGCCGCCTTCGTCTTCAAGCTGCTGCCAGGTGAAGTTGCTGTAGTCGCACATGCGGCCTGCGGAGACGCGCTGCCATTCTTTGAAGGCGTCGTGGGTGGTCTGCCAGTTGGGGAAGAGCTCGTCGCTGACGCCGAGGCGTTGGGCGATGTCGAGAAAGATATCGAAGTCGGAGCGGGCGAGACCGGGCGGCGTGACGACGGGATTTACTTTGCTGACGCGGCGCTCGGAGTTGGTGTAGGTGCCTTCTTTCTCTCCCCAGATGGCGGCGGGGAGGACGAGGTCTGCGAATTCGCTGGTGGGCGTGGGGTGGAAGCCGTCCTGCACGATGAGGAAGTCGACGCTTTCGAGGGCTTGCTTGAGCAAAGCGTAGTTGGGGAAAGAGACGGCGGGATTGGTGGCGATAAACCATAGAGCTTTGACTTTGCCCGCGACGGCGGCCTCGATGATGTCGGGGTAAGCGAGGCCGCGTGCGGTGGGGATGCGGTCGGCGTCGATGTTCCAGATGCGGGCTAGGTCTTCGCGGTCTTGCGGCTTCTCGAATTTGCGGTAGCCAGGGAGGGCGGTGGTGAAGCTGGTTTCGCGGCTGCCCATGGCGTTGCACTGGCCGGTGATAGAGAAGGGTGCGGCTCCGGCGCGGCCTATGTTGCCGGTGATGAGCGCGAGGTTGTTGATGGCGGTGACGGTGGCTGCGCCCTGCGTGGAGTGGTTGACGCCCATGGTCCAGCCGATGAACGCGGCTTTTGCTTTGCCGTAGAGGTAGGCGGTGTTGACGATGGTCTCTTCGCTGAGGCCGGTGACTTCGGCTACGTGTTGCGGTGTGAAAGCTGCGACGAAGCTGGCGAATTCTTCGAAGCCGTTGGTGTGCTGGTGGATGTAGTCGCGGTTGATGAGGCCGTCGCGGATGAGGATGTGCGCAATGCCGTTGAGTAAAGCGATGTCGCCGCGTGGTTTGATGGGGAGATGGATGTCGGCCATCATGGCGGTCTTGGTGACGCGAGGGTCGACGACGATAACGGTGGTGTGCGGATTGTTGGTGCGGTTGCGCTCGATACGCTGGCAGAGGATGGGGTGGTTATCGGCGATGTTGGCGCCGATGAGCAGAATGAGGTCGGCGGTCTCCATGTCGGCGTAGGAGCCGGGTGGGCCGTCGCTGCCGAAGGTAAGCCTGTAGCCGGAGACCGCGGAGGCCATGCAGAGGGTGGTGTTGCCGTCGTAGTTGCGGCTGCCAAAGCCGAGCTGTACGAGCTTGCCGAGGGTGTAGAACTCTTCGGTGACGAGTTGACCGGTGCTGATGATGCCGAGGGCATCGCTGCCGTATTTCTGCTGGACGGCGGCGATCTTTTCGAGCATGACGGTGAGGGCTTCGTCCCAGGAGACGGGGATGAGCTTACCGTCTTTCCGCAGGAGCGGCTGCTTGGCGCGGCCGGGGGCGTCGAGGATGTGGTGCTCGCTGAGGCCTTTGGGACAGAGCTTGCCAAGGTTGACGGGGTGGTCGGGATTGCCGCGGACGGTGACGGCTTTGTTGTCGCGAACGCCGACGACCATGCCGCAGCCGACGGAGCAGTAGCCGCAGGTGGTCTTGACCCACTTGTCGGCTACGCGACTGGATGAGATGTGGCCGACGTGGGGGTCGCGTTGGAAGGTGTAGTCGGATTGACGAGTGTCGATGCCGAGGGCTCGGCGGATTCGCTTCAACATTAGTGGGAGCCTCCTCGAGTGAAGGTGAGCGCCATGTTGAGAGGAACGACGGAGACGAAGAAGAGATAACGCGCGATGATGACGGCGGCGAAGGTGGCGAGCGTGGCGAAGGCGAAGGCTCCGCAAAAGGAGAGCAGGCCTGCGGCGGCGGCAAGCGCGAAGGTGACGATCACTGCTGGGCGGAAGTTTTGCGTGCTGAGGAGCTCGGCGGTGGCGCGCTCTTCGAAGAGGCTGGAGCGATTGAGACGGATGAGACGGATGGTGTGGTTGGCGATCCATGGAATCGCTGCGGGGGCTGTGAGCCATGTAGGGAAGGTGCCGATGGTTTGCAGGTGGAGCGGATGCAACAGCGTGATGTGATTGAGGGTTTTGACGATCCAGTTGAGAGTGACGGGAAGCGTGGAGCCGATGAGCAGGCTGCTGAGGATGAAGTCGATTGGTGTGTGGACCATGTTCCATGCGGGACGCGCGGGAACGAGATAGATGAAGGCGCTGGCGATGGTGCCTGCGACGCCGAGAATGGCGGCTGTCCAGCCGATGGCTGCGAGCGAGAGCGGCTTGAGGTGCATCCAGGTGGCGATGGTGACGGTGGTGATGGCTACGAAGAAGAGGCCGAAGAGGAGGACTTCGCGGCTGAGCCAGGAACGACGCCACATCTTTAATGCTCGCCATGCGTAGGCGGGACGGCCGAGGTGGAAGACGGAGATGTTGAGCGCGATGCTGGTGATGAAGAGGAGGATGGTGAGCAGCATGGGCTGCGCTGCGCGGAAGAGAAGAGCGAAGATGAGCGAGCCGGTGACGGACTGGATGAGCGTCGTCATGAAGACGAGGGAGAGATGGGCGTGCTCGGGTTGGATGCGGCCGATGTCTACGCGCTCGAGCTTCGTGGTGGTGTTGGGAGGAAGCGTGATGCGCGTAGTGGAGATGGTGTGGCCGGCGGCGGGCATGCCGGGAGATTCGGCACTAGCATAGTCGATGCGCCATGCGGTGGTGTTGACGATTTCGATCTCGATGGCGGCTTCTGGGCAGGCGTTGACACAGGCGGGTTCGAGGCCGTCGGTGAGGCGGCCGTGGCACATGTCGCATTTGCCGACTACTCCCCGCTCGGCGTTGAACTGAGGGACCGAGTAAGGGCAGTTCCAGACGCAATACTGGCAGCCGATGCAGGCGTCGGCGGAGTGGAGGACGATGCCGGTGATGGGGTCTTTAGTGTAGGCATCGACGGGGCAGCCTTTGACGCATTCGGCGTCGAGGCAGTGGTTGCAGCCCATGGAGAGATAGTGGCGAAGCGTGTCGGGGTAGGTGCCCCCTTCGATCTCGCCGATGCGACGCCAGCGGATATCGGCGGGGTTGCCGTTCTGCTCGTTGCAGGCGATCTCGCAGGAGCGGCAGCCGATGCACTTGGTCATGTCGAAGTGGAAGCGGTACTGCTCTCCGGCTTCGAGCGCGCGTGTGGGGATGAGCGACGTGATGACGGTTGCCGCTGGTATGGAGGGCTGGCCGAGGTCGGCGAAGGTCATGCGCACGATGGATTCAGCAGATTCAGCCGTGGCAGATTGTGCGAGTTCCTGTAGGGGTAGAGACACGGAGGCCCTCCTTTCGTGAGGTGCTGATGGAGCGATTACCGACGCGGGCGCTTAGTAGACGTCGCGATGGTAGCGGTGATCGTCTTTCAACGTCTGCACGTATTCGGTTGCTGCTTCGGAGTCGAGGTTGCCTTGTTTTGCGACGATGCTGTGGAGGGTGGCGTCGACATCTTTGGCCATGCGGGCGGCGTCGCCGCAGACGTAGATGCTGGCTCCGGCTTGCAGCCATGACCAGAAGCGCGGGGCCTGCTCGAGCATCTTGTCCTGCACGTAGACCTTGTGCTCCTGGTCGCGTGAGAAAGCGAGATCGAGATGGGTGAGGTGCTTGTCCTTGAGCATCGATTCGAGTTCGTCGCGGTAGAGGAAGTCGGTTGCGGCGCTGCGCTCGCCGAAGAAGAGCCAGTTCTTTCCAGTGGCGGAGAGAGCACGGCGCTGGTGCAGGAAGGCGCGGAAGGGCGCGATGCCGGTGCCGGGGCCGATCATGATGATGGGCGCGTCGGATTGCTGGGGCAGACGAAATTTTTTGTTGGGCTGAATGTAGATGGCCCGGCGCTCGCCTGGGGTGGTGCGGTCGGCGAGCAGAGTGGAGCAGACGCCGCCGCGCTCGCGATTGTGAGCGCGATAGCGGACGACGGCGATGGTGGTATGGATCTCGCCGGTGTGGGCGTAGGGACTTGAGGAGATGGAGTAGAGGCGCGGCGCGAGCTTGGGCAGCATAGCGACGAGGTCTGCGGGATTGTGCAGGACGCCGGGGTAGTCGTGGAGGAGATCGATGAGGCCGCGGTCGTAGGTATATTTTTCGAGGTGCGCCTGCTGCTCGGGAACGAGCAGGCCGAAGAGCGGCTTGCAGTTGCCGATGGTGGCGTAGGCCTCGATCATCTTGCGGGTGAGGCGCGTGATTTGAAGGTGATTGGTGAGTGCATCGATCAGCGTTGTGGTGCCGGACTTGGGAAGCTGCACTGGGGCCTGGGGGCTGAAGTTCAGCATGGTGATGATGTCGTCTACAAGTTGGTGGTCGTTTTGCGGGACGACACCGCAGGCATCGCCTGCCTCGTATTTTAGGTTCGAGTCGGCGATGGAGAAGGCCATGTGCATGGTGAGCTTGCTGGAGACCTCGCGGGTGAGCGGGTGCTTGTCTACGAGAGGCGCGAGGAAGGGATTTTCGCGCGTGTAGGTGGAGTTGCTGTTGTCAGTTGCAGCGGACTTCGCTGAAGGCGCTGTGAGTTTGATGGGAGCTGACTGCGTGTTCTTGACTGGGCGCGTGGAGACGATGGATTCGAGGCGAGAGTAGAGTCCCTGCTTCCAGCTGGTGAATGCCTCGTCGAGATCGACATCGCAGTCGACGCGGTCGTGTAGGCGGACGGCGCCGAGTGAGTCGAGTTTGTTGTCGAGGTCGACGCCGAACTTGCAGAAGTGCTCGTAGTGCGAATCGCCGAGGGCGAGGACAGCGTAGGAGAGATCCTGATAGCGGGGGAAGTGTTCGATGCAGAGCTTCTCGTAGAAAGGCTTGACTGCATCGGGCGCGTCGCCGTCGCCGTAAGTACTGGCGATGAGGATGGCGTAGCGCTCTTCGGCGAGCGCGGCTGGCGTATAACCTTCGAGCGAGATGAGCGAGGCGATGTGGCCTTTGGATTTGAGATCCTTCGCGACTTTGCGAGCGAGGCCTTCGGCGGTGCCGGACTGCGAGGCGTAGAGGACCGCGATCTTCAACGAGAGTGGGGCCTCGGTGACTATGGCGGGCTGCGCGGAAGAAAAGATTCCGGCGAGAAAGCCGTTGAGCCATGCACGCTGATCGTCGCTGAAGGGCGCGTTGTCGGGGATGAAGGGAACGAGAGTCGGGAGGCCGGTGGTTTGCATGGTCATACGAGCTCCTGGGTTGCGCAGAACGATTGCAGTTCGGTGATGGAGTGGCGGTGTGTGAATTCGAGAAAAGACTCTTCCGGGTTGCCTTGCTTGGTGTAGGTGTGGAAGAGCCGCTCCATGACTGGCGGCAGATCGCTGAACTTGATGGCGGGGATCAGCTCGCGAGCGATGCTTTGATCCTGGTCGGCGCCTCCGCCGATGACGACCTGGTAACCCTCTTCGCCGCCAACCTTGACGCCCATCAAACCGATGTCGCCGATGTAGTGCTGTGCGCAGGAGTGAGGGCAGCCGGTGACGTGCAGGTTGACGGGTTGCATGATGTTGAAGCGGCTGTCGAGCAGCTTGGCAAGCGCGACGGCGTGGGTCTTGGTATCGGTTGCGGCGAAGCGGCAGCCCCTGTTGCCGGTGCAAGCAACGGTGCCACTGAGGACTGTGCCTGCTTCGAAGGCGAGTCCGGCGGCGAGGATTGCTGCCTTTGCGGCTTCGAGTTTTGCGGTGGGGATGTTGGGGATGATGAGGTTCTGCCAGACGGTGAGGCGAACCTCGCCGGTGCCATAGGTCTCCGCGATGTTGGCGAGGGCGAGCATCTGATCGACAGGCAAGCGGCCCACAGGGACAGCGACACCGATGTAGTGGAGGCCAGGCTGCGACTGTGCGTGCACGCCGATGTGCCCGGCGCGGTCGATGGGCTTGCGTGGCTCGCATGCGGATGCAGGGACGCGGATGAGCGGGAAGGCGAGAAGCTTTTCGGTTTTGGTGATGAACTTTTCTACGCCCCATTTGTCGATGAGGTATTTGAGGCGCGCTTTCTTGCGGTCAGTGCGATCACCGTACTCTGCGAAGACGCGAATCATGGCGGCGGCTGCGGCGACGGTCTGGTCGGGGCGCAGGAGTAGACCGCAATCTGTCGCGAACTGTTTGTGACCGGTGATGCCACAGAGCAGAACGCGAAAGTAGATGCCTGCGGGAATGCCATGGCCTTCTTTGACCTCGACGGCGATGAAGCCGATGTCGTTGGTGTCGGCGACGACGCTGATGGAGCCGCCGTTGTCGAAGGCGACGTTGAATTTGCGTGGCAGGCCGTACATGTCGCGCGAGTTGAGGATGTAGCGGTTGAGCGCGTCGGCGAGCGGCGCTACGTCGTAGAGCTCGTGGAGGTCGATGCCGGTGATGGGCGAGGCGGTGATGTTGCGGATGTTGTCTGCGCCCGATCCGCGTGAGGTCATGCCGAGGTCCTGAACTTTGCCGAGGACGCGGACAATGTCTTTGGGTTGGAACTCGCGTATCTGGAGGTTGCTGCGAGTGGTGAGATCGGCGAGGCCTGAGCCCCAGTCTGCGGCCATCTGCGCGAGGCCGCGGAGTTGGTGCGCGCTGAGGACGCCCCCCGGCACGCGCAAGCGAAGCATAAACGAATCCTGCGCGGGTGAGACGTAGAAGAGGCCGTGAAATTTGAAACGGAAGAGATCGTCGGCTGCGGGAGCCTTGTCTTCGTTGGCGTGTGCGACGAGCTTGTCCCAGATGTCGAGCGCGTTCTCTTCCCGCTTCCACCGCTCTTCTTTGCAGAGGTCGGAGAGAGGTGTGCCGAACCATGTGGGCTCGAGCTCTTCGGCATCCTGATTGACGTGGCCGGAGGCAGGATCGTTGGTGATGTGACCGCTGGCGGTGTGGCCGACGAAGGGCATGACGCCGCGTTGCGCCATGCCAGCGAAGAAGCCCTGAAGGTACTGCTGCTGCGCGAGGGAGAAGCCTGGTGAGTCGATTACGGTGCTCTGCGATTCCATGCTGAATCTCCTTTACGGTCTTCGGCGGATGAGGCCGGAAGATTCTGAAGCGCAATCTGGATTGGGTACAGCCAGATGCGGGCCAGATAAACATCGCTTTGAGATAGCTCAAGGGCGATGGATTCAAGGCTCGTCAGGGAGCATGAAAACTATGGATGAGAGGGTGTGCCGGGACACAGCGTGGTGCCAAGCTGAACTTCTTCGACCATCCAGATCAGGCTGGATAGCATTCGATGAACTGATACTACTGCTGCTTCTGCGTGAGTGCAAGAGAAGTAACAGTGAATTAGAAGCAGCAAACAAAGTTTGATGAGGAGTAGAAGCTTTTGTTATACGGCCGCTCGTTTCTTGTTCCAGTTGCGGCGCGATGTTACAAAGCTGATAACGGCTCTCCTGGTTTCAATGGCACCTTGATGTGTCGCCTTATCCCGATTCAGTTGGGATTCTTCTGCTCTACGTCTGAGCAAATCACGCCAAAGCCTCGCGTCAAGCTACGGCTATTGAGCCGGATGCATTTCTGTCTCCATGGATGCGAACTGGGCGAGGCCACCATTCTTTCGAAGTACCTAACTGCGGCACTTACAAGGGGGAGTCAATGAGACGTGTTCTCTTAGCTGTTCTTTTTTCTATGCAGGCATTGTCCGGGGCGGCGGTTGTCGGGCAGGGCAACTTTTTTACGAAGTGGCAGGATCGGGTGCAGAAGACGTCTGCCCAACAGCCGGGGTGGGCGGTGCCTGTGGTGGCCCCGACATCGGGTATTGTGCAACTGGCGCGAATCGATGTAGTGCATCAATGGACTTCGACGCATACTTCGACGTGGAACTATGGCAATAGCAAGGGGTTCAACTTGATTCCGTACTACAAGACAGAGGTGGATGTGAATCTTCCGCCTTATGTCCAGCACAATTCTCCGAAGGCGATCGATGGCGCAGGAGACTTTTCGATGGTGTTGAAGTATCGTCCGTTCGCGGGCGGCGCGGAGAGAGGGAATTACTCGACGTCGTTTCAGGTTGCGGCCACCGGCGCGACGGGAAGTTATAAGAATGGGACGACGAGAACGACGATTAATCCGACACTGATTCTGGGTAAGGGATTTGGACGGTTCGATGTGCAATCGAGCCTTGGGGGGACTTTGCCGGTGGGCTCGGTGCACACGATTGGACGGACGATTGTGTGGAACACGGTCGCACAGTATCAGGTCGGTAAGATCTTCTGGCCTGAGGTTGAGGTGAATGCAAGCTATTTTCATCTGGGGCCGAACGATGGCAAGAACCAGACGTTTATCACTCCTGGCCTGATGGTGAGCCGGATCAAGTTGTGCAAGGACGCAGGAGACCGGCTGGGGTTGGTGTTTGGCGGAGGGATGCAGATTGCTACGTCGACTTATCATGCCTATAACCACGGCCTTGTATTGACGGGACGAATGACCTTTTAGACAAGAGAGGAGGATTTTAGCGGCGGCTCTGTGATTGTGGATGCGGAGCCGCTAGAATTGTGGGTAACAGATGGTCGGCTCAAAGTAAGTTGTAATTGCAGCCTGGCTGGGGGAGTGAATGACTCACGCGAGCTTTGATGGATTGCGGGTTCTGTCGCTTGAATCGCGACGCGCAAAAGAGGTCGCGAAACTGATACGCACCTATGGTGGCGAGCCCTTTGTTGTGCCTGCGATGCGCGAGGCGCCGCTGGGATCGAATAAGCAGGCGCTTGAGTTTGCGGAGGGGTTGCTCCAGGGAAGATTCGATCTTGTGATCTTTCTGACAGGCGTGGGGCTTCGCGCTTTGCTGGACATAGCGCAGACCAAGTACAAGCGCGAAGAGTTGATTGAAGCGTTGCGATCGGTAAAGATCGGCGCGCGCGGGCCGAAGCCGGCTGCCGCATTGAAAGAGTTGAAGATTCCAGTGACAGTGACTGCGCCTGAGCCGAATACATGGCGCGAGATGATGCACGCGATGGAAGCGGAGTTTGGCGACCGGCTCGGCGGAATGCGGGTGGCGGTGCAGGAGTATGGTGCGTCGAATCCTGAATTTCTCTCCGAGCTGACGGTGAAGTGCGGCGAGGTGACGAAGGTCCCGGTCTATCAATGGACGTTGCCCGAAGATGTGGGGCCGTTGCGGGAGTGCGTGCTGGGCGTGGCGAACGGCAGCGTGGACGTAGTGCTGTTCATGACGGCGGTGCAGGTGATTCATCTTTTTCAGGTGGCGGAAGAGATGGGGATGGCCGAAGATCTGCGCGCCGGATTGAAGTCGATGGTGGTGGTTTCGATTGGGCCTACGACGTCGGAAGAGCTTGCCCACTATGGGATCACACCCGACTTTGAGCCGTCGCATCCGAAGATGGGCTTTCTGGTGAATGAGGCTGCGCAATACTCCGACAAGATTCTGGAACGGAAGCGTGGCGCGGGCGCGGGAGAGATTGCGGCGGCGACGATCGGTGTCGATCAGCCGGTGGAGAAGCCGAAGTCCGGGGTGCGCCGGGTGGCCGCTTCGACGCCGACGATGGCGGGGTTTCGCGATGGGCTGACGTCGATCGATTTTCTGCATGAGATCAGTAGCCGGCTGGCCGCGGCGGACTCGTTCCATGTCGTGTTGGGCAGCATCGTCGACTTTGTAACGACAGTGATTCCGTGCGACTCGTGCTTTATCTATGTGATGGAGAACGAGAAGCTGGTGCTTCGGGCGTCGAAGAATCCCCATGCCGATCTTGTGGACCATCTGGGGATGTCGCTGGGGCAGGGAATTACGGGCTGGGTGGCGGAACACCGTGAGCCGGTAGCGATTGCATCGGGCGCGTCAAACGATCCGCGGTTTGTCATGTTTCGCAATCTGCCGGAGGACCACTTTGAAGCGATCTTGTGTACACCGATTCTTTGCGCGAGCAAGGTGGTCGGCGTTATTAATCTTCAGCACCAGATGATCTATCAACATACGGCAAACGAGATCAGGTTGCTCTCGATGCTTGGCTTTCTGGTGGGTGCGGAGATTGAGCGCACGCGGCTGGAGACGGAAAACCTGCAACTCGCCGGACGCTTGGAGACGCGCAAAGCCGTAGATCGAGCGAAGGGAATTTTGCAACGTGACCTGGCGATGAGCGAGGACGAGGCTTACAGGACGATGCAGCGGGAGAGCCGCCAGCGACGTATCTCGATGCGTGAGATTGCGGACGCCATTGTGCTGAGTGATGATTTGAAGAAGACGCAGGCGGTTGATGGGGCGAGAGCTTAGGGCCGTCAGAAATTCCTAGACGATGAGCACCTGGATGTGCCGGCGGCGAAATTGTTCGACGAGCTCGGAATCGACACTGTCGTCGGTGATGATGGTGTGGATCTGCGCGGGCTCGCAGACCTTGTTGGTGCCGATCATGCCTATCTTGCTGGCATCGGTTACGGCGATGACCTGACGGGCGTGTCTGGCCATCTCTGCGAGGATGAGTGCTTCGTCTGACTCGATGACCGTCAGGCCGTATTCGGGATGGATGCCGGTGGCGCCCATGAAGACCTTATCGAAGTAGAGCTTCTGGATGGAGTGAAATGCGGTGGCTCCGACCATGGAGAAGGAGCCGGGCCAGCGGATGGTGCCGCCGGTGAGGGTGACCCGGGCATTGGGCTGGCTGGAGAGCTCCATCCCTATATTGACTGCGCTGGTGACGAGATGAATGCCTTCACGGTGGCGGAGGCTGCGAGCGACCTGAGTGGTCGTGGTGCCGGGAGAGAGGGCGACGGTGTCGCCCTCGGCTACCATATCGGCGGCGGCGATGGCGATACGACGTTTTTCATCGGCGAAGCGTTCTTCTCGGAGAGGGAAGGCCGCGTCGAAGCGGAAGGGCTCGTAGGTCAGCTTGCCGGCGAGCTCGACACCGCCATGGGTGCGATGGACCAGGCCGCGCTTTTCGAGCTTGATGAGATCGCGCCGGACACTGGCCGAGGAGGTGGCAACGATGGCTGCGAGATCTTCGACGCTGCTGGTGCCCTTTTGCAGGAGCAGGTGAAGAATGTGGTTTGCGCGATCATGCGTCTTTGCGGCCACTTGGACTAACCCTTTCGAGGAAAACCTGACTCAGTTTCAAAGCATTTCCGAGGCCAACCCTGCGATCGATGGCCCCGTTGCTAAGGGGTGGAGACACGCGCTTTGGACCAACGCCTTCTCAGACCTGTCTGAATGAAGTCCACCTAATCATACTGGGGGATGCTGAGATTGGAGGGAGATTGCTCTATTTCGGGACACTATGCCTCCCAGTTCCTGAAGGGCGGTTTATCCGTTAGTCTTATCTCATTCCATCGAGAGAAGCGGTGCGTTGTTGTAGCGACGGCCGGTGCCGGTCCAGTGGATTGGGAGGGTATTCTCCGGTCCGCTGAATTCATAAGGAAGCGTTGATTTATGTGCGAATTGGTGTATTTGTGATGCGCGAGATTGTCTTTGAATTGTGTGCTGAGAGTATCGATGCCTGTCTCGTCGCGCGTGATGGCGGGGCGAGCCGCATTGAGCTTTGCAGCGCACTGAGCGAAGGCGGCTTGACGCCAAGTCATGGCATGATCCGTGAAGCGGTGAGCCGCAGCGGATTGCCGGTGCATGTGCTGCTGCGTCCTCGCGGCGGCGACTTTGTGTATACGGACGCGGAGTTCGATGTCATGCTGGAGGACCTCAAGCATCTGCGCCTGCTTGGAGCAAGCGGCGTGGTGCTGGGTGCGCTGCATGCCGATGCCAGTGTGGATGTCGAGCGCACTCGCCGACTGGTGGCGATGGCTGGGACGCTTGAGGTGACGTTCAATCGGGCCTTTGACTATACGGCTTCGCTGGAGCAGGCGCTGGAGGATGTCATTGCTACCGGTTGCCAACGGGTGCTGACATCGGGTGGCGAGCGCGACGTTGTGAGCGGAGGCAGGTTGCTGGCACGCCTGGTTGAACAGGCGGCCGGCAGAATCAAGATTGCGGTTGGAGGCGGGTTGCGCGTGGAGAATGCTGCGGCCGTGGCGCGGACGACCGGAGCGCGTCACTTTCATGGTTCTGTGCGCCGGATTGTTGCGGGGTCGCAGCATCATGATAAGGCCATACTCGTGGACGCCGATTCCCCTGCTCAGACCCGGTTTGTGGTCGAGCGCGACGATGTGCGTGCCATGATTGAAAACCTGACGAAGGCGTAAAAGTACATTTTCTGACGAAGGAGTGCGGTGCAGGATTGTTTGGTGCCCCCATGGAGCCGTAGCCCGACTGCGGCGCCATGGGGCACTGCTGTTTATCTCTCGTCTATGCGCTTTCGAGCTTGAGCGACGGTGGAATGTCCTCGGCCTTGGTGCCGAATTCGAGGTTCGGCTGGCTGCCCAACTTGAATTCGATTCTGGCGCCGTTGACGATGTCGCGATGGTTGAACCAGGAGCGCGTGTAGGGTTTGCCATTGAAGGTGACGGACTGAATGTACTGGTCCGAAGGTGCGTCGCGGTGGGCGATGATCTCCAACTGCTTTCCCTTGCCGAGTTCGAGTTTCACGTTGTCGAAGAGGGGCGTGCCGAAGATGTAATTCCCGCTGACAGGATCGACGGGGTAGAAGCCCATGGAACTCATGATGTACCAGGCCGACATCTGGCCGACATCTTCATTGCCTTGCAGTCCGTCGGGAAGCGGCTTATACATGGTCTCCATCAACATGCGGACGCGCTGCTGGGTCTTGTAGGGCTGGCCTGCGTAGACGTAGAGATACGCGATGTGATGCGATGGCTCGTTGCCCTGGGCGTATTGACCGACGAGACCGGCGATGTCGGGTGGAGCATCGGCGGGCAGGGTGGAGGGCTGATTGAACAACTCGTCGAGCTTGGCGAGGAAAGAATCGTGTCCGCCGAGCGTTTCGATCAGGCCGGCGGGATCATGCTGGATGCCGAAGGTGGTCTGCCATGAGTTGGATTCGGTGAAGTCGCGCCATTTTTTCGACGTGCCCATCTCGAGCGGATGAAAGCCAGGGGCCCATTCGCCATTCTCGAGCTTAGGGCGGGCAAAATTGATCGTGCGGTCGTAATAGTTGCGATAGTTGAGCGAGCGGTTGGCCAGCATCTTCGCATCATCCTCGTGCCCGAGCTTCTTTGCGACGTGCGCGATGGACCAGTCATCGTAGCAATATTCAAAGCCCTTGCTTACGGACTCTCCTTCGCGATCGCAGGGGATGTAGTGCAGGGAACGGTAGTAGCCCAGGCCGCGCCAGTCGTCCACCATGGCGCGCTTCATCATGCATTTGTAGGCTCGGTCGTAGTCGACGCCGGTGAAGCCCTTATTGCAGGCTTCGGCGATGACGGCGGCGGAGTGGTAACCGGTCATGGTCCCGGTCTCGGTGCCTTGAAGCGGCCAGACGGGCATTCCTTCAGGACTCTGTTCGGCCATGAGGATCAGCGCAGTAGCGAAGTCAGGTACTAGCTCTGCATTGACGAGCGTGTAGAGCGGATGAGCGGCGCGGAAGGTGTCCCAGAGGGAGAAGGTGGTGTAGTTGTGGCGACCAGCTTCCAGTTTGTGGTTCTGTTTGTCCATGCCGCGATAGCTGCCGTCGACGTCGTCGAAGAGCACGGGGCCGAGCGATGCATGGTAGAGCGCGGCATAGAAGACGCGCCGATGGTCCTCGTTCGTCGTGGTGACATGGATGCGGGAGAGTTCCTGGTTCCACTTTTCGCGGGCGCTGCGGCGGACGTGTTCGAAGTCCCATCCGGGTAGTTCGGCCTTGAGGTTTTTGGCGGCGGAATTGGCGCTGACACCGGAGATGCCGGTCTTTACGAGAATGACCGGGTTATGCGCGAGATCGAAGAAGAGGACACATTTGAGGGACTTTCCGGTCAGCGGCTCGGTGCCGGCGGGAACCTCCGCATCATCGCTGTAGAAGACGATGCGCGTCGGTTTTTGCGAGAACTGCATGGTGAAGTACGCCTGGCGCCCATCGCCCCAGGACTTGGTGGTGTGTCCTCCGGCGAGCGTATCGGGGGCGGGGCTGTGGAGCGAGCCTGCGGTAACGTTCGACGGGCCGTAACTGTGCGCGAGATCGACGATGATGTGGCCGGTCTTTGGGGCATTGGCGCCATGGGGAAAGGTGTAACGGTGCAGGCCGGTGCGCTCGGTGGCGGTCAGCTCGGCGTGGATGCCGTAGTCCTTCAGCAGGACGGAGTAGTAGCCGGGTTCGGCATGTTCATCCTTGTGGTCGAAGCGTGAGCGGTAGCCCTCGTCGGGATTGCTGCGCGGGCCGGGGACCAGCTTCGATTCGCCCGTGCCGGGCATGACCAGAAAGTCGAGCAGATCGCCGCAACCCGTCCCGCTGAGATGGGTATGGCTGAAGCCCATGATGGAGGTGTCGGAGAGGTGATATCCGGAGCACCAGTCCCAGCCGTCGGTGAAGGTGTCGGGGCTGAGTTGAACGGCTCCGCGGGGAACGACCGCGCCGGGAAAACAATGACCGTGGCCGCCGGTGCCGATGGTGATGTCAACGAGCGAGGCAGGATCGTTGAGGCCATGCGATGATTTGGGACGGGGAATCATACGGGCAAGAGCAGTGCCTCTGGTAGCGCTAACAGTGCAAGCGGCAGAGACGCCGCCGAGAAAAGACCTTCTTGAAATCATGTGAACTCCATCAATTATTGAGATGCCATTGGGATAGGACGAATCTACGATGAAAAGTGTATTGAAGCCGTTTTCTGTTGCAACGGCTTCGAGTCTACACGCCGGGGTGTTTCGCTGTCAGCGGGTTGCGTAAAAATTGGATTGCATGTATTGGTTTCCGTCTTATCGAGCGGAGGCCGATTGGCCATTGAAGAGTTGGAATTCGCGGATGGCGGCGGTTCCGGAGGTCGAGATGAGGTTAAGACGGACCCGTTGTGTGGTGCAGGCGGGAAAGATGTCGATCTTCTTGTGGCCGATGGCTTGAGCGCGGGCCAGCGGTTTCCACGCGCCGTTCTGCCAGGCTTCGATGGAGTATTCCTCGACATGCTGGCCGTCGTTGAGCCTCTCCATGGTGACAGCGCGGTCGAAGGTGACCGGCTTGTCGAAGCGGACCTCGAGCGTGCCGTGCAGCGGTGACGCGACCCAGAAGGTATCGGGATTGTTGTCGAGCGCATCGTGCTCGGCGGCGGCATTCGTGCCAGCCGCATGGCCTTGTTCGGCGACGAGGTTGTGGCCGTAGATGCGATGGACCGCCGCGCCGAATTCGCGCAGCCGCTTGACGTCGGCTGCGGGTAGCTGGCCGGTGTTGTCCGGTGCGAGGCCGAGCATGAGCTGCGCTCCGCGGCCGACTGTATTTGTGTAAATGTCCAGCAGATCATCTACTGAGCGAAGACTCGACTCATCGTTGGGGTGCCAGAACCAATGGCCGCGATGCAGTGGGGTGTCTGACTCGACCGGACGCCAGCGCAGGAATCCGGAACGGTCGATGACGTTCCAGTTCTCGAAGAGCACCTTGCCATCTTCGTTGCCGACCCAGCGGAGGTCTGCGTTTTTGAAAAGTGCGACGTCGGCGAAGACCATGGTGTTTGGCTGATAGGTGCGCAGCTCGGTGATGATGCTGTCGAAGTCGTAGGTGCGTCCTGCACTGCCTGCGCCATCGAGCCAGAACTCGGTCAGCGGGCCATAGTGGGTGGCGAGCTCGTCGAGCTGTGCGAGGTAGTACTTGTCATACGCTTTGGGGTCCGGGTAGCGTTTGTCATGCCGGTCCCAGGGAGAAAGATAGACACCGAAGCCGAGGCCTGCCTTGTGCGCGGAGTCGGAGGCCATGCGGACGAGGTCTCCTTTGCCGTTGAGCCAGGGGCTGTGTTTGACGCTGTAGTCGGTCTGCTCCGTTGGCCAGAGAGCGAAGCCGTCGTGATGCTTGGCCACGAGCACGGCATATCTGGCCCCCGCGGATTTAGCGGCTTCCATCCACTGATCGGTATCGACGTGAGTGGGATTGAAGACCGAGGGCGAGGCGGTGCCGTCGCCCCACTCCCGATTGAGGAAGGTGTTGGTGCCGAAGTGAATGATGACACCAATCTCAAGGTCCTGCCAATGCACCTGGGCGGGGCTGGGCTTGATGTCGACGAAGTTCTGCGCGATGGCAGAGGACAGCGGTGCAAGGCAGGCCAGGGCCGCGATCGCATGGCAGAGGATTGATCTGCTGCGTCTCTGAATAACGGTTTTGTCTCTCTCTGATTGAAGGGGCGCCAGCATTTTTCCTCTATTCCTGTACTGCGTTGACCAAGGAGGTCAGCGCGTCGATGAAGGTAAAGCGCACGATGGCCGATGGCTTCTTCGCTGCTTCGATCTGCGCCAGTTTGCTTGTCTTCCATCCGGCTGGGGCTTTTGCTCCAGAGGAGAGGAAATGGATCGCGTCGGTGGCAGTCTTTGCGAGTTCGGGAAGTTGCTCAGAGCGCATCTTTACTTCCGCAAGTCGCGGAGAGTGCTGCATCTGGGCCTGAATCGTTGGAACAGACGCAGCTACGGTCTCAAACCAGTGGTTCAAAGCAGCCGCATCGGCAGTGTCGGATTGCGGAGATTTGAGGAAGTCCTCGGTGAGGTGGGCGATCTTGTAGCGCGAAGGTGGATCGGGACGGACCGCATCGACGAAACCATTGAGGACGGTAAGCTGTGAGGTCTTCTGTTCGTGATACCGGTTGCCAAAGCTGACGGGCTCCAATGCGGAAGCGAAGATGCGGAGCTGAGCGATGTTCTGCGTTCCGGCGAGATTACGCAGGCTGGCGTCTTCATGGGTGATGTGCTGGAGACCGAGGCCTTCGAGCTGGATGGAGACGGTGTGCAGCCTCCGATACATATCATCCACATCGGTGACGTTCTCCGGAGACCAGAATCGTTCGGCGATGGCCGCTGAGCGGGGCCAGACGCGAGAGTCGATGGTGTCCGCGTCAAGCTGTTCGCCCCACATGCAGATTTCTCCACCAAGGACCAGCTTGCGCTGCTGCGGCGTGAGGGAGGAACTCGATGGCAACGGATCGGCGACGTAATGCGCCCCCGCAGTCTTCATTGCATCAAGATAGTACGGAGCGGAAAGGATGCCTTGGAAGCCCTGCTTTGCGCCCTGGGCCAGCGAGGCCTCGCCGCGCCAGGACTGGATCACCACATCCCTGGGGAGCGCCGGGTTGAGGATCTCGTCCCACCCGACCATGTGTTTGTGGAGACCAGTGAGGATCTTGAGCACCCGCCTGTTGAAGTAAGCCTGGAGCGCTTCGTTGTCCTTGAGATGGTGCACGTGCATGAACGCCACGATGCGGGGATTGGTCTTCCAATCGGGCGCGGGGGTTTCGTCGCCGCCGATGTGCATGTAGGGATCGGGGAAGATCGTGGCCATCTCGCCGAGGAAGCGCGTGATGAATTGATAGGTCTCTTCGCGGGTGGGATCGAGCGCGAAATCGGAGACGCCGAACTCGCGGCGAATGGAGGTGGGTGGAGTACCGCTGGCAAGTTTGGGATAGGCAACCTGCCAGGCGGTGCTGTGGCCTGGCATCTCAAATTCGGGAACGACGCGGATGCCGCGTGCGCGCGCGTAGCTGACGAGGTCGCGGGCATCCTGTTGCGTATAAAAGAGGCCGTCGGAGCCGAGAGCGGTGAGTCGGGGGTAGAGCTTGCTTTGGATGCGGAAGCCCTGGTCTTCGGTAAGGTGCCAGTGGAAGACGTTGAGCTTGACGGCGGCCATTCCATCGATGGTGCGTTTGAGCACGTCCATCGGCTCGAAGTGGCGTCCGCAGTCGATCATCAGGCCGCGCCAGGGGAAGCGGGGAGAGTCGCGGATGGAGACGGCAGGCAATATATAGTCGCTGCCCGAGGGCTGCACGAGCTGGACCAGAGTCTCGAGGCCATGCATGGCCCCGACGACTGTGGCCGCCTCGATGTGTGCGCCAGTAGGTGTGACGGAGAGTGTGTATGACTCGTTCTCGTCTACGGACTGGACTACTTCCCCCGCGCCCTGTACATCTACAGTCAGAGGAGCATCGGTTCCGACGGAGACTGGCTCAACGGACAAGGGAAGGCCGGTCTTCTGTCGCAACTGAAGCACGGCGCGGTGGATGGCGCCGTCGAGCCGCGGATTGTTGAAGTGGGTGGCAACGGCATGGAACTGCGCATTGAGCACAAGGCCGCCTGAAGATGTTTGCAGGCTGGCCGGTTGCGGCATCAGATTATTAGTGAAGGTCATGCTCGATGGAGTCGTCTGACTGTACGAAAGGGAGGGAATTAGAATGATGGCCGCGAAAGACAGAAAAGACTTGGTCCTGAAACAGATCTTCATCAATGCATCCTCTTAAAGCTTCAGCCAAGCCTAACGTATCTTTTTAGGACTTTATCTATCTTTTTAGAAAAATGTTTGTCGAAGTTCGTTATTGTTTCGTGTCAGAGAGAAATCGAGCGAAGCGCTGAGGGAAAGGCTGTGAACTTCGTACCCCCCGCTATGCGGAGAACCGCAGACTGGCTTCACGAGGGTTCTCAAGAATGGCGATCGGGCTATGACAGGAGTCGTAAGCTGATTTAGCAACAACGATTACCATTACGGGTACTACTACGGTGCTGGCGACCGATATTCGATAGATGTTTGCTTCCTCAGTTTCTTCTAAGGTATCGTGGTCTTACGTAAGCTTTAAAACGCATTTTAGCCCGCCAACGTAGGATGTGAGCCGCTATCTTCGCGGAGCACAGGGAAGGAAAAGGTCAAGACGCGCGTGGGTCGCAGAGCATCACAAATCGGCTTCTTAGCCAGTAGTTGTCTCTTCATGATGGCCCCTTCCGCGTTTGGATTATCTTCTGCGGGCGCTCCTTCGCATCGGTTCGCAATGGCAGGGATGTTTATACATTCTTCGTCCTATCTTGCGCAAAGCTCCACCAGTATCTTCTCTCCTGCCGGGACGCCTTCGCGTTGGATCTTCACGCTCTCGATGTTCGTTTTGAGCATTACAGGGCTGATCTTTCTGGTGGTTGCCGGGTTGTTGACCTATGCGCTGATCCGCTACCGGCACCGCAACCTGCTGACGTATAACGAACCGACACAGATCTACGGCAGCAACCAGATTGAGCTTGCCTGGACGGTCATTCCCGCCCTGATCGTCGTGATGCTCTTTTTGACCTCATCGCGTGTGATCCTTGCCACGCAGGACGCGAAGAAACCCGCGGACGCGGTCGACGTGGTTGTGGTGGGCCATCAATTCTGGTGGGAGTACCGCTATCCCAAGCTGGGCATCGTGACGGCGAATGAACTGCACGTTCCAGTGAGCGATCCCGCGCATCCGACGCCAACGTATCTCGAGATGTCGTCGGCGGACCTCGACCACAGCTTCTGGGTGCCGCGTCTCGCGGGCAAGATGGACCTGATTCCGAACCGGGTCAATACCATGTGGATCGACCCGGACACGGCGGGCCTCTACCTCGGACAGTGCGCGCAATACTGCGGCGTGCAGCACGCGAAGATGCTGTTGCGCGTCTATGCCGATACTCCCAAAGAATTTGCCGCCTGGGTCGCGCAACAGCAGAAACCGGCGGTGGAAGATCCTGCGGTTGCCGAGGGGCGCGAGGTCTTTCTGCACAACGCCTGCGTCAACTGCCACACCATCACCGGCACGATGGCCAATGGACGCTTCGGCCCCGACCTGACACATCTGGCCAGCCGGGACACGATCGCCTCGGGGGCGGTTGTGAATAACGCGGCCAACTTAAAGCAATGGATCGATAACCCGGACTCGTTCAAGCCCGGCGCATTGATGCCTCCCATGCATTTGAACGATCACGATCTGAACGCGATCACAGCGTACCTGACGACGCTTCATTAATCGGCAGATCACCCAGGCCAGGATGCTGGACGGCTTGCCTGATGGACTGAAGAAAGGAAACGATGGCTGATTCCGTGACTAGCCTCTCAGCGGTAGAAACGATTGACGTGACGCCGGCTGAAAAGCCGCGGCAATTATTTCTTGAAGTGGTGTACGACTGGATTACCACGGTCGATCACAAGAAGATCGGTTTGATGTACATCGCCTACTCGCTGATCTTTCTGGTCGTGGGAGGTATCGAAGCCATCATCATGCGGATCCAGCTTGCGGTGCCGCATAACACCTTTGTCTCTCCTGAAGTCTTCAACAGAATGTTTACGCTGCATGGGACCACGATGGTGTTCTTCGTGGGCATGCCGATCCTGTTTGGATTTGGAAACTATCTTGTTCCGCTGATGATCGGCGCGCGCGATATGGCGTTTCCCCGGCTTAACGCTTTCAGCTTCTGGATCTCCGCGCTGGGCGGGATTCTGTTGTACTACAGTTTTGTCGGCGGAGTAGGACTTTATGGCGCAGGGAGCGCTCCCGACGTTGGATGGTTCGCGTATGCTCCACTGACCGCGAAGGTCTTTTCGCCCGGACACAGCACGGACTACTGGACGATCAGCATTCTGTTGAGCGGTATCGGCAGCATTGGCACGGCACTAAATATTGTTGCCACGGTTCTCTGCATGCGTTGTCCGGGGATGAAGCTCAACCGGATGCCGCTGCTGTCGTGGCTTTATCTGGTGACATCGAGCATGGTCTTCATCGCGATCAGTCCGCTGACCGCAGCCCAGATCATGCTGCTGCTGGACCGCTATGTCGGCTCTCATTTCTTCGATACGCAGGCCGGCGGCTCGGCCGTTCTGTGGATGCACTTCTTCTGGATCTTCGGACATCCCGAGGTCTATATTCTGGTGCTGCCTGCGTTCGCCTTTGCCAATGAGATCATTCCTGTCTTTTCAAGGAAGGCGGTCTTCGGTTATCCGGCCATGGTGGCTGCATCCGTTGGTATCGGATTTATCAGCATGAGCGTGTGGGCGCATCACATGTTCGCCGTCGGCATGGGGGCCGGTGCCAACGTCTTCTTCGTGTTTTCGACGATGATTATTTCGGTGCCGACGGGGATCAAGATCTTCAACTGGCTGGCTACGATCTGGGGCGGCAAGATACGCTTTGCCAGTCCGATGCTGTTCAGTGTCGGGTTCCTGTTTCAGTTCCTCATCGCCGGGTTGACAGGCATCATGCTCTCGGTTGCGCCCTTCGACTGGCAGCTTACCGGGTCCTATTTTGTCGTCGCGCACTTCCATTACGTGCTGGTCGGTGCGATTCTCTTTATGATCTTCGCCGCCTTCTACTATTGGTATCCGAAGGTGACCGGCCGCATGATGAGCGAGCGTCTGGGGAAATGGCACTTCTGGCTGATGGTCATCGGTTTCCACATGACCTTCGACTTTATGCATATCCCCGGTCTGCTGGGTATGCCGCGCCGCATCTATACCTACGAACCCGGCCGCGGATGGGAGATATGGAACCTGCTTGTGAGTGTAGGCGCGCTCATTCAGGCCATCGCCACGCTGATTTTCATCTATAACCTGGTCCACTCCTATTACAAGGGAGAGAAGGCAGGCAACGATCCCTGGGATGCGTGGACGCTCGAGTGGTCGACAGCTTCGCCGCCGCCGGCCTATAACTTCGCCACGACACCGGTCGTCCACAGCCGCCGTCCACTCTGGGACATCAAGCATCCGGAAGACCCCGACTGGAACTACGAATGAGAGATTTGAGAGAGTATCGATGAGCACGATTCCTATCACTCCCGACGCAGCCGACGAGCCCTGGGTCCTGCCGGACCGCGGTACGGTGGGCATGGCCTGCCTGATCATCGCCGAGTCCGCGATCTTCGTCATCTTCGTGGTCGCGTACATCTTTTACATGGGACAGAGCCTCGGCGGGCCGACTCCTCGGCAGGTTCTCGAACTGCCGATCTTCACCACGATCTGCCTCCTCTCCAGCAGCTTCACACTGCACTGGGCTGTCGCCGCGCTGCGAAAGAGCAGGGTCGGCGGCTTTACGGCATGGCTTGCGTTGACCGTCACTCTTGGCGCCATCTTCCTTATCGGAACCGGCATGGAGTGGTACCACCTCATCTACATCGATCACCTGACGATTCAGACGAACCTGTTTGGCACTACCTTCTATTCGCTCGTCGGTCTTCATGCGACCCACGTCATCGTCGGTCTGCTGATGCTGATTGCCGCCCTGATCTTTGCCCTGACTGGCCATGTCAATGAAAAGCATGCGCATCGCATGGATGTGCTTTCGCTCTACTGGCACTTCGTCGATGCGGTATGGGTTGTAGTGTTCACTGTTGTCTACGTACTTGGACGATAAAGGCTTGCATATATGTTGAATAACGCTCGAAAGGCAATCGATGTCAGTCTCTGAATCGGAATACGGACACGACCATAAGGGTGTGGTGAATCTGCCCACGCCGACATCATGGCCTATCGTTCTCTCGCTCGGCATCACGCTGCTGCTGGCGGGCCTGGTGACGAACTGGGTCATCAGTCTGCTTGGCGTGGCTCTCATCGTGCCAGCGACGATTGGCTGGTTTCGTCAGGTGCTGCCGCATGAGCAGCATGTGGGCGTTCCGGTCATCACGCGAGTCGAACCGATTACCTCGCGACGCATTAATGTCATCCGCATTCCCATTAGCGAGAACCACAGGCAGGTCCTTCCCTATGAGACTTACACCATTCTTGCCGGAGTGAAGGGCGGCATCGCCGGCGGTATCGCGATGGTGGTGCCGGCGACGCTCTATGGCCTGATCCGCTATCACAGCATCTGGTACTCGATGAATCTGCTGGCGGCCGGCGGTTTTGTAAGCTGGGCCAATGCGAGCAACACGTTCCTTTCGGCCTTCCATCCGGAGGGATTGCTTGCTGCATTGGCCATCCATATCGTGACCTCGCTTCTGGTGGGGCTCCTCTACGGCGCGATGCTTCCCATGTTTCCCTGGAAGCCGATCTTCACCGCCGGCTTCGCCGCTCCGTTTTTGTGGACAGGAATTCTTTACAGCGCGCTTGGCGTCATTAGTCCGATCCTCGATCAGCGCATCGACTGGCTGTGGTTTGTGCTCTCGCAGATTACCTTCGGCCTGGTGTGCGGTTTTGTCGTGAATCTGCAGGTGCGGGTGCGGACCGACCAGTTTCGTTCGCTACCATTCACTGTTCGCGCCGGACTCGAGGGCGCTCACAAGAGAGAGGAGGGGGACGAAGAATGAAAGCACACTCTCTCTTATCTCTCGCTGCGGTTTCGCTATTGACCTTCGCTACTTTTGGTTGCAACAGCGCTCCTGGACGCCCCAAGGCTGAACCCGAAGTTCCGCGTCCGGAAGAGGTCCATAATTTTGCCGCGCTCTATAAACAGAACTGTGCCGCATGTCATGGAGAAAACGGCACGCAGGGTGCGGCGATCTCTCTGGCGAATGCCCAATATCTGGCCTTGGCCGGAGAAGACACGTTGCTCCGGGTTACCGCGAAGGGGGTGCCCGGTTCGCTGATGCCTCCGTTCGCAAAGAACGCTGGAGGCATGCTGACCGATGAACAGATCCATGATCTCGTGGATGGCATGATGCATCAGTGGGGCAAGCACGAGGCGCTCGCTGGTCAGAATGCTCCTGCATATGCGGCAACAGGCGCAGGCGATGTCCAGCAAGGGCAGCAGGTCTTCACCACCTATTGCGCGCGCTGCCACGGAGCCGACGGGACGGGGCCGACGGCCAAAGCTGCAGGCGCGAATGCCGGCCATGGCTCCATCGTCGATCCTTCTTATCTCGCGCTTGTAAGCGATCAGAGTTTACGCACGACCACGATTGTGGGTCTGCCCAGCCAGGGAATGCCGGACTGGCGCGGCGATGTTGCGTCCCACCCGATGACAGACAAAGAAGTGACGGATGTCGTGGCATGGCTGGCATCGCACCGGTCGCAGTTTCCCGGTCAGCCCTATCCGACAGCCCCTGGAGTACCGCACCAGCAGTAACCGGCAACACGGAGAGATTGATGAACGAACCCCATACCGATCGCCCGACCGGCGATTTGAACCCGGAAGAGAACAAGTTGCAGAGCGAGCCGAAGAGCGGCCCCAAAGACCGTACCCGACGGATCTTCCTCTTTAAATTGTCTCTGCTGCTTAATGGCGCCGTGGGCGTGGTGCTCGCTGTGCCGATCGTGCGCTACCTGCTCGGGCCGGTGATCGACAAGAAGAACGCCTATACATGGATTGCGCTGGGGAACGTCGCCGATTTCCCCGAGGGCGAAACCCGGCTGGCTGACTATCGCAATCCAACGACCACGGCATGGGACGGTGATACCGGCAAGGTCGCCTGCTGGGTGCGCCGAGTGTCTGGGAATCAGTTTCAGGTCTTTGCCATCAACTGCGCGCATCTGGGATGCCCAGTGCGGTGGTTTTCCGAGTCGAAGCTCTTCCTCTGCCCCTGCCATGGGGGCGCCTACTATCAGGATGGATCACGCGCCGCCGGGCCTCCAGAACGTGGTCTCTTTGAATACAAATATAGAGTGGCTGGAGCGAAGCTCATGATTAATGCCGGCGAGCTGCCAACACTTTCAACGCCGGCCAGCGCGAAGAATACCAACTTCGTTCCTCTAGATAAAATTGGGCGTGCAACATGGCAGAGTTAAAGAAAAAAGGTGTGCAGAAGGCAGGCATCGAAGTGTACGAATGGTTCGAGCATCGTCTCGGCCTCGCCAAGCCTGCGATGGAGGCGGCAGCGCATCCTATCCCTTCGAGCAGCGCAAGCTGGTGGTATGTCTTCGGCAGCGCGGCCACGGTGCTGTTCGTATTGCAGATCATGACCGGCATCCTGCTGGCGCTGGTCTATACGCCGTCGGCAAACCACGCGTGGAGCAGCCTCCAGTTCCTCAACAACAATGTTGAGCTGGGCTGGTTCCTGCGCGCGTTGCATGGATGGGGCTCGGACTTCATGATCGCCATTGTGCTCATCCACATGGTGCAGGTCTTCATGTTCGGGGCTTACAAGTTTCCCCGCGAGCTTACCTGGATCATCGGCGTATTCCTTTTGCTTCTGACCCTCGGCATGGCTTTCACGGGACAGGTGCTGCGCTTCGATCAGGATGCCTATTGGGGTCTCGGCATCGGCGCTTCCATCATGAGCCGTGTGCCTATCATCGGCGCTCCGCTGGTGCACTTCATGCTGGGCGGTCCCATCATTGGCAGCGCCACGCTCTCGCGCTTCTTTACGCTCCATGTCTTCGTGATTCCCGGTCTTCTGCTGGCAGGCGTCGCACTTCACCTGCTGATGGTGCTCCGACTTGGAATCAACGAGTGGCCGATGCCTGGCCGTATCGTTCGCAAGGCCACCTACGAAGCCGAATATCATCAACTCACCGAAAAAGATGGTATGCCCTTTGTCCCGGATGGCGCATGGAAAGACGCCATCTTTGCCGCTGCCATCATTCTGGCCGTCATGGCTTGCGCGTTCTTCTTCGGGCCCTTTGGCCCTACCGGCCAGCCTGACCCAACCATCATTCAGACGGCGCCGAAGCCGGATGCTCCGTTTCTTTGGCTCTTTGCCGTGCTCTCGCTGCTGCCGCCCAGCATGGAGACGCCGGTCATCCTGATTGCGCCGGTGCTGATCATCGGAGCCATGCTGCTGCTTCCTCTGGTAGCGGGCGAAGGCGAAAAGCATTGGAGCCGCCGCCCGGTCGCGGTATTGATGGTCTCAGTCATCGCGGTCTCGCTTGGGATCTTTACTCGGCTCGGCACCACGACTCCGTGGAGCCCGGTAATGAATGCGTGGAGCAGCGATGCTGTTCCCACGAAGTATCTTCATGAGCGCACTCCGCTGGAGCGGCAGGGCGCTATCGTCTTTCAGGACAAGCAGTGCCGCAACTGCCATGAGGTTGGCGGCGAAGGTGGACGGAGGGGCCCCGAACTCGATTCCGTCGCGAGCCGTTTGACCGAAGACCAGTTAGTGCGCCAGGTATTGCAGGGAGGCGGCAACATGCCTGCGTATGGCAACGCTCTCAGCCCTGCCGAGACCACGGCGCTCGTCGCTTTCCTGAAGACACTGAACGGCAACGACCTCCGGCCTGCTCAGGATGCCTCGCGCGTTCTGACGGGCGAGAACCCTCCGAGCGCGACCGTTCCCGGTGAGAAGAGACCATCGGGTCAATCCCACCTGTCGAAAGAATCGCCCGCGCAGGAGAAACCATAGAAATGCCGTTGTATGGCCGCTGATATCCAATCGACTTTCGATTCCTGGGAGCCATCCTGGTGGCTCTCGACGATGGTCGTGATTACTGCCATCGTGTACTTTCGGGGATGGCTGGCGATCCGTAAGACAAGGCCGACGCAATTTCCCCCGTGGCGGCTCGGCATTTTTCTATCGTCGCTGGCGGTTCTATGGCTGGCCATCGGGTCGCCCATGGACGCATTTGCCGATGCGATGCTCAGCGCGCACATGATTGAGCATCTTCTGCTGATGTCGGTCGTTCCGCCGCTGGCGTGGTTGGGTAATCCGATCGTGCCGCTGTTGCGTGGGCTGCCGCGCCCCGTACTGAAGTATCTGGTCGGCCCGCTGCTGCGCATCCGGAGTCTGCGGAAGTTCACCCACTGGCTAACCCGTCTCCGGGTGGCCTGGCTCCTGATGAACGGCATCTTTCTGGCCTGGCACGTACCCGCTGCCTATGACTTTGCCCTGGAGCATGAAGGCTGGCACATCGTCGAGCACATGTGTTTTCTCTCGGCCTCGCTCATCTTCTGGCGGCCGATCATCCGGCCATGGCCCACGGGCAGGCGAGCGTATAGCTGGGGACTCATCCTGTATCTGTTATCAGCGGATGTGGTCAACACTGCGCTGTCCGCCTTCCTCGCCTTCTGCACCCGGCCGATGTACTCGTTTTATCTGAACGAGCCAAATCCATTTCACATGAGCCCGCTCGCGGACCAGGTGCTCGGCGCGGTCATCATGTGGGTTTTGGGCTCTCTCTTTTTTCTGGTTCCCGCCATGTACATCACGCTCAAGCTCATCAAGCCGGAGCGCGCCCGCACCCCCTACAGCGAATACGGCACATAGCTCTTAGTTCAGTACCGGCAACACGGCGTTCTCTGAAGCTCCTTCGAAGTGCTTGCGAATTCGCTCAGCGGTCGCCGCATTCACCACGGCCGTCAATGCATCGGGGCCTGCCTGCCTGATTCCGCGAACGCTGCCGAAGTGTTCGATCAGCCGCTGTCGTGTCCTCGGCCCCACCCCGGGAATCTCCAGCAGTTCACTATTCCGATCGCGCATCTCCCGCCGTTTGCGATGATAGGTGACGGCGAATCGATGGCTCTCGTCACGGATCTTCTGCATCAGGTGCAGCACAGGAGAGCGGCGATCCAGCACCACGGGCTCATTCTCCTGTCCGTAGACATAGATGACCTCCTCGCGTTTCGCAATCGAGGCCAGCGGTTGCAGTGTGACGCCGATCTCCTCCAGCGCGGCATACGCCGCATGAAGCTGGCCAAGGCCGCCGTCAATCAGGATGAGAGAAGGGAACGGCTTCTTGTCTTCCTGCAATCGCTTGTAGCGCCGCTGAATCACCTCGCGCATACTCGCAAAGTCATCGACGCCAGTAACGGTCTTCACCTGAAATTTGCGGTAGTCGGACTTCTTCATCGCTCCGTCTTCCCACACCACCATGGAAGCCACCGTCTCCGCGCCCTGAATGTGCGAGATGTCGAAGCACTCGATGCGGCGCGGCAACTCTTCCAGTGTCAGCGCGTCCTGCAATGCCTCCTGAATCGCCTTCATGCCGGGTTGCAGTACGCGAAATCGCTGATCGTACGATTGCTTCGCGTTCTGGCACACCAGATCGACCAGCGACCGTTTCTCACCTCGCTGCGGCACCAGGATCTCAACACGCTTTCCGGTGCGTTCAGAAAGCATCTCCGTAAGGACCGCGCGATCGGGAAATTCTACCGGCACCAGAACAGATCGCGGCACGTAACTCTGGTCCAGATAGAGCTGCTTTAAGAAGGCGGAGAAGAACACCGACGCATTGAAGGCAGCGCCCAGCTCCGACACCGTGGCATACTGCACCACCTCCGTGCCGGCGCCAATCTCGGGAGCTATTTCGGAAGGATCGGGCTCAATGCGCAGCGATGCTTCTGCTTCTGCCTCATCCTTTTCCGCGGTCAGCTCATTCAGCGTCTCTGACAGAAACTCCGGCAGGTCCTCCCAGAAGAAATCGCGGCGGTCGACAATCTTTCCACTGCGCATGTGGAAGAGATTTACCGCGAGCATCTCGTTCTCATAGTGATAGCCGAAGACATCGGCATCCTCGTTGTCTGTGGTTGCGATCCTTTGCTTGTCGTTCATCTGGTGAACGGTCACAATCTGGTCGCGCAGCCGCCCTGCCAGCTCAAACTGCTCCGCCTCGGCGGCTGACTCCATGCGCCGCGTCAGCGAACGCTCTAACTCATCCGTCCGCCCTTCGAGAAAGAGCTGCACATCGCGGATGGTCTCCCTGTAGATCTCCGGAGTGGTCAATCCTTCAACGCAAGGTCCAAGGCATCGCTTGATGTAGTACTGCAAGCACGCCCGGGGATGATAACGCGACAGGTCAACCTTGCAACTGGGAATGAGAAAGCTACGATGGATTAAATCCACCAGCCGATAAGCGAGATTTCCCGGGAAGTAGGGTCCAAAGTAAGCCGAGCCATCCTTCTTCAACCGCCGCGTTACGAAGACCTTCGGATAGCGGTCATGCAGCGTCAGCTTGATATAGGGGTAGGTCTTGTCATCGCGCAGGAGAATATTAAAACGCGGCTTTTTCTGCTTGATGAGATTGTTTTCGAGCGCCAGTGCCTCATGCTCGTTAGCGACCGTGATGTACTCGACATCCACGGCCTCTCGCATCAGCGAGCCGGTCTTTGCATTCGCCTGCGAGGTCTCCAGAAAATAGGACCGCACCCGCGCGCGCAGATTCTTCGCCTTGCCGACGTAGATGACCTCGCCCTCGGCGTTCTTATAGAGGTAGCAACCCGGCTGGGTGGGAATCGTCCGAATTTTCTGGAAGAGGTCCATGTCCTCAAATCAGCTTCGTATGTGTCGGTTTACCGAATCCTTTAACTTTACGCGTCAGCGCAGCATTCCCCAGATGATGCAGTAGAGCTTGATCATGCAAAATCATGCTGAGTAGATTTGACGCATCCCCCCGTCAAAAGTTCCCGCTCTTCACAGCTGCGAGCTTGCGTTGGAATCGGTATCTGCGTTCAAGCTATTGAAAATAAATGATTTGCATGACATTCAGTTTGGCAGATGAATTGCATTGGTACCTGTGTTGAAGAGTGTCATAAACAAACAGGAGATGAAACCAATGAGCTCCAATATGCGATTAGACAGCGCCGAAGTAAAGATCAAATCTGCCTGCACCGTTTTTCTCGCCAGCGCCTTTGTTGTTGCCTGCACCGTCGGGTGCTCCAGCAAGAACTACGTTCGCTCACAAACCGCACCCATCGTTCAGCAGACCAACGAGCTTGACGCTAAAACAGCTGCCGACCATCGCAACATTGTCGACACCGACGAGCGCGCCCAAAAGGGCATCGCTGGCGCCCAGACTGCCGCCGACACTGCCAACCAGCACGCTCTCGCTGCCGGCCAGTCCGCCACCACGGCCAACCAGTCCGCGCAGGAGGCCTACAACCGCGTCGATAGTCTGAGCGGCGTCGTCGCCAATCTGGATAACTACAAGCCCCTCTCTGATCTGGATGTCAATTTTCGCTTCGACAAGGCCACGTTGACCCGGTCGGACAAAAAGAAGCTCGATGACTTTGCAGCGAACCTGAGCAGTGCTCGCGGCTACATTCTTGAGGTCACCGGCGGAACTGATTCCACCGGCGACGCTAACTATAACTATCAGCTCAGCCAGCGCCGCGCCGATGCGGTCGTAAATTATCTGGCGTCGAAGTACAACATCCCGCCGCATAAGTTCTATCTGATCGGCATCGGCAAGGACCAGGCTGTTGCCAGCAACCAGACTTCGGCTGGACGGGCGCAGAACCGCCGCGTCAATATCAAGCTGATGTCCAACATGTCCAACCAGCCGGCCAGCGCCACAGCACCTGCCCCGCCGAGCGGCCAGTTGTAGCAAGTAGTTTAATTCTGCAATCGTGCGATCAAACGCCTGCCTCGGCAGGCGTTTGACGTCTTTATTCTCTGAACTTCCAATACACCACGCCCAGCAATGCCGAAGCTGCAATGACCCACGCGAACTGGTACCAGTAGAAAAAAGGAAATCCCCACAGAGCCGGTGTGGCCCGAGCGTATAGCTGTGGGAAGCACAGCCCTAGATAAGGCAACACGAGCAGCGAGAGCCACCATCTGCGCCGCTTCGGCGGGGCCTTCGATTCAACGCGTTCTTCCATATCCTCGAAAGCATAGCGCATAACTCTCGGACAGGGAACTACGAGAGAATCGAGTAAAGTGAAGCTATGGACGAGCACACTCCAGAACCAGCTCTTGATCAACCTGCTCCATCCAGCACAGATGCCATCGCCGAAGCGATCTCTATCATGGCGCGTCTTCGTGGCCCTGGAGGCTGCCCCTGGGACCGTGAGCAGACCTTCGATTCCATCAAGCGACATACGCTGGAGGAGACCTACGAGGTCTTCGACGCGATCGAGCGCCGCGCGTGGCCCGATCTGAAAGACGAGCTCGGCGACCTTCTCCTGCAAGTCCTTTTTTACGCGCAGATGGCCTCCGAAGCTGGCTACTTCACTATCGCTGACGTTGCGGCGAATCTGAATGCCAAACTCATCCGCCGCCACCCGCATATCTTCGGCGACGTGCAGGCTGACGATTCCGACGCCGTTCTCCGCAACTGGGCGCAGATCAAGCGCGCGGAGAAAGCCGAATCGGCGAGCTTGCAGTCTTCGATGATGGACGATATTCCACGCGCGATGCCCGCGATGCTGGAGGCGGGCAAACTCGGTTCACGCGCCGCCAAGGTCGGCTTCGACTGGCCTAATGCTGACGGCCTCTTTGACAAGTTGCAGGAGGAGATCGCCGAACTTCAAGCCGAGCTGCCATCCACCGTTGAGCAGACTACAGCCTCTTCCGCGGCCGAAGAGGAGTTGGGCGACCTTCTCTTCACTGCCGTCAATCTCGCCCGCCATCTCAAGCTCGATCCGGAATCAGCTCTCCGTACCTGTAACGCCAAATTTCGCCGCCGCTTCGCTGCTATGGAATCCGTAGCCGGCAGTGCAGATGCATTGACGGCACTTACATCGTCACAGTTGGAAGAACTATGGAGCCGCGCGAAGAACGAGTCGATGCCATGAGCGAGTACTACCGAGGCTTGAAATTGTTTGTAATTTAATCTTTCCGTGCGATCGCTCACATTCACTGTTATTAACAGTGAAACCCGTCGAAGACAGGAAACAGTATGTTTAAGATTGATGCTATCCATCTACGCGAGATCAACCTTCCGCTTGCCGAGCCATTCGAGACCAGTTTTGGCCTCACGACTGGCCGCCGCATCCTGTTGGTTGAACTTGAATCAGACGGCCTGACCGCATGGGGGGAGTGCGTTGCGGGCGAGCATCCTTATTTCAGCGACGAGATGGTCGATACTGCATGGATCGTTACAGAGTCGGAGCTCGTGCCGCGCCTGCTGGATGCGGAACTGGAAGGCGGTGGCAGTTGCCCGAACATCTTCCGACAGGTCCGGGGTCATCGCATGGCTAAGGCTGCGCTTGAAAACGCCGTCTGGGATTTAGAAGCGCAGATCAAGCAAGTATCGCTGGCTCAACTTCTCGGCGGGACGCGCAAAACGATCCCATGCGGAGTCTCTATCGGCATTCAGCCCTCCGTCGAGCAGCTTCTGAACAAGATCGACATCGAACTCGCCGCCGGCTATCAGCGCATCAAACTCAAGTGTAAGCCTGGCTCGGACACACGTATCTTTGAGGCAGTACGTGCCCGCTGGCCCAAAATCATGCTGAGTTGCGATGCCAATTCTGCCTATCGTATGAAGGATTTCAATCACATTGTCAATTGGGACCAGTTCAAACTGCTCATGATCGAGCAGCCCCTCTGGTATGACGACTTCTACTTCCACTCCATGCTGCAGAAGCGCCTCAAAACCGCGCTCTGCCTTGACGAATCGATTCGCAATCGCCGCGATGCCCTCGCTGCAATCGATATGGAGTCCTGCCGCATCATCAACATCAAGGTAGGTCGCGTCGGTGGCTTTAGCGAGGCCATCGCCGTGCACAACGCCGCCGCCGAGCGCGGCATTCCCGTCTGGTGCGGCGGCATGTTGGAGACAGGCATCGGTCGCGCCCATAATATTGCGCTCTCCTCGCTGCCTAATTTTTCGCTTCCGGGAGACGTCTCCGCCTCCAGACGCTACTGGACCGAGGACATCATCGAGCCACAGGTTACAGTCAGCAAAAAAGGAGAGATTGTCGTGCCGACCTCAACAGGCAGCGGCTACAACGTACAGCGCGACCGCATCGAGGCGCTTACGGTTCGTCGCCAAACCTTGCGCGCAAAGTCCCGAGTACTCGCCTGAGATAGTTATTTCGTGGGCAACGGAGTATTCAGCAGCATCCGCACCGCATCCTGATAGCCAATGGGACCAGGTAGCGTCTGGAACGATCCTGCCTCGACGTTGGCATGAACGTGGATCGTCTTCACCATCAGGGCGCGCACGCTGACATCCTCTTGAAAACGAGTAAAGATCCACCGGTTGCCACCGGCGTTGGCCTGCTCCAGTACAAGATGGCCGCCCGGATAGATGTGCGCCAGCATCCCCCAACCAAAGTTGACTGCCCGAAAGATCGTCCCTTCCATGCGAATCACCTGATGGCTCTTCGCATCGATCCATACGCGTCCTTCGAGCCCGGTCAGGGCCTGAGCGGGTACGCTGGGCGGTGAAAATTTTGGATTGGGCTTGAAGTCGAGCACAACTTCGGGAGAGCCGTCGCTCCCCGTCTGCGGTTGTCCCGATGCGTAGGTGTAGATCATCGCGTCGGGCATCAGCCGTATCAACTGGTCGGCCAGTTTCCTGCCTTCGCTGTCGTTCTTGACATGTTTAAAGTAGTCCGATGGAGATGCAATCATGTCGTTGAGGCGCTGGCGCTCTGCCTTGTCCTCCTCTTCGGTCAACCGCCGTCCATCTCTCAATATCAATCGCGCGACGGAGCCGTCTTTGCTCTCAATCACATCGCGGACCTGATCGCCTTTCGAGTCGATTACATGCATTCGATAGCGCAGATAGGAGTTGGGATGGTGCAGGGCCACCAGTTCATTTTTCACCGCGTCCGCCACCCAGGAACGCGGTGGCTCCACCAGCAGACCAGCAGAGGGAGTAGGATTGTTCTGCGCCGCTGCCCATCTCCCCATGCAAGCACACGCTGCCAGGAGCATCACACCGAGCCAGCGGCATTTCAGCAGCCGACCTCTCAAGACTTGCGGCTGCGGCGCATACGAAATATCGTCACCTCCACTCACTGCATCGCTCGTCAAACGCTACTCCCGGTCCTGCCGACGCCCGTTCAGGCTGTCCTAAGTCAGACGTTGAAAGCCGCTGCAAAGTTTACCCGGTTTGCCTCATAACTTGTGCTTGGGTATAGTTCGGGCAAGACCTACTTGCAGCAAACAGCGTCCATCAGGAGAGCAAAACCGAATGAAGCCAGCAGAAGGTTCCACAGTTATTGGTAAGTCAGTCATCGTTCGCGGAGATATCTCTGGTAAAGAAGATCTTTATCTGGACTGCGACATTGAAGGCACGATCAACCTCTCCGAAAACCGGTTGACCATTGGCCCAGATGCACGCGTTGTCGCTGACGTGACGGTCCGCGACCTCGTCGTATTCGGCGCGCTTACGGGAAACGTTCATGCCACCGGACGGGTCGATCTGCGCCAGTCCGCAGCGCTCACGGGAGACATCGTAGCCGGAAGGCTTTCCATTGAGGAGAGCGCCGTCCTCAAAGGGCGCGTGGAGCTAAAAGCCGATGGCACGCCATCCGCATCTGCTCCCCAAACGTCTTCGGTTCCTGCCGCTGAAACCCTGGTTCTGCAACCGAAGGCCTAACAGAAAGGGAAGCGAGGTCCATGCGCAATCTCTTCAGCAGCGATAGTACAAACAGCGCCAAGGGCACTGGCGGTAATCGTGTTCCCCGTCATTCCAGCGGATGGAAGGAGTTGCTCAAGCATCTGGGCACGAAGGAATCGCTGCGGGTTCTCGACATTGGCCCGACGTCCTCCACCAATATCAACTACATCACCAGTCTGGGCCACAGCATTTACATGGCGAACCTAGTCGAAGAAGCGGCCAAGCCAGAATGGACCGTTCCGGCAGAAGGCGACACCCCCGCCCGTTTCGACGTGGAAGGATTTCTCAAGTCCAACCTCAATTTTTCCGGGCGCATGTTCGATGTCGTCATTCTTTGGGACACGGCGGATTATCTTCCCGAACCTCTCCTTGCCCCAGTGTTCACGCGCATCCATGAGGTGTTACAGCCCGGAGGTCTTATGCTCGCATTCTTTCATGCGGCGCCGGATCCGGCGGCAACCTTCAATCGCTACCATCTCACGGAAACAGATGTCATCGAGATGCAGCGTGCAGGAAACTATCCTCTCCTGAATGTCTATAGCAATCGAAAGATTGAAAATATGCTGAGTGAGTTCAGCAACTTTCGATTCTTTCTCGCGAAGGACAGTTTGCGCGAAGTTATCATTACTCGATAGCACCGGGCAACGCACAAAGAAGAAGCGCAAGCACTGTGATGATAGTGCTTGCGCTTTTCTATCCAGCTTGAAAAAGTCTAGCCCTTTGCGCTCTGCTTCCGGCGTTCCGCCCAACGCTTTTTCATCGCGTCGGCGATGCGTTTGCGGCCTTCGGGACTCAGCTTGCGCTTCCGTTTTGCAGCGGTCTTTGCCGCGGCCTTCGGCGCTGCAGCTTTCGTTGTAGTTTTGGCGGCAGCCTTGCGACCCTTGGGGCGGCCCGGACCTTTGGATGCAGTCTGTGTGGTTCCCGCGAGCAGCGTGCGTGCCTGCTGTAACTTCGATATTTGCGCGTCGATCTCAGCGATAATCCGGCTTACTTCCACTTGTTACCTCCTGTAGGCATCGAATCCATCTAATCGCTCGGTCCCGTGGTAGCGATAACTCGAATGTCTGCAATGCCATCTTCGACGATACATAAGTAGCTATTCGCTTGCAAATAATTTGTAAGTGTCATTTTCATCGTTGCGCTTCCTGTGAAGGCATTCATGCGTGCTACCGCATCCTGTTTTGGCCGCAAAAAAGCCGGGATGCTAGACTTCATCTGCAATGCGACAAATCCCTTTGCGGCTCTGGCTTATGGCCGTACTCTCCGGCATCCTTCAGGTCCTCCCGTTTCCTATCGCCGGACCTACCCCGCTCTGGCGAACGGCCTTCTGCTGGATCGCGCTGCTCCCGCTTCTCTGGGCGCTCCTCGATCGCGACAAAACAGGAAGCCCGCTCAACCTGCGACAGAGCGCACTCCTTGGCTATCTCTGTGGTTTCGTCTGGTATCTCGGTAACTGCTACTGGATCTATCAGACGATGTATCTCTACGGTGGTCTCGCCAAGCCCATCGCCGTGGGCATTCTTGTTCTTTTTTGCTTATACCTGGGCCTCTATCACGCACTCTTCGCCGCACTCCTCGCAATCTGCCGCAGGCGCTTCAATCGTCAGGCCGCGCTTATTCTTGTGCCCTTCATCTGGGTGGCGGTGGAGTTAGCACGCGCGCGTATCACCGGATTTCCCTGGGACCAGCTCGGTATCGCGCAGGTGGATAACTCCCTGCTGACACGCCTCGCACCAATCACCGGTGTCTATGGGTTGTCTTTTATCATCGCCGCGGTGAACGCGCTATGGCTTGTCCGTATCCGTATTCGAGAGCAGCGTTACACGCGCCCAATCCTCACCGTCACAGGTGTAGTGATCGTCCTTCTTTATGTTGTGGCATTACATCATTTTCACACTTCGATTTACTTTGAAACCACCGCCAAAGCCACGCTGATACAGGAAAATCTTGCGGTTGGTGAGGAGAGAGCCGGTCCTGAGCCGTCCGTCGAGCAACTTATCGATTCCTTCTCTCGACTTAGCTTGCATCCTCCGCGGTCGCGATGCAATGGAATCCCGGAGCTCTCCTCTACCACCTGCATTGTCTTCGTAGCTCCGCCGCAGTCTGTGCAGGACGCGAGCGTACCCACCCCAACCGATCTCATCGTTTGGCCCGAAGCTCCAGCGCCATTTGCCGAGGACGACCCACGGTTCCGTTCCGGCATGTCCTCGCTGGCGCGCACCGCGCACGCAGCCGTGATCGTCAATAACCTGGGAATCAGTCGCAACCCGGATTCAAGCAGTTCTCGCATCTTCGATCGCTTTAATTCCGCATCGTTCATTACCCCGGATGGAACCTTCGCCGCCCGCTACGACAAGATGCACCTCGTCCCCTTCGGCGAATACGTTCCTTTCAAGTCTCTCTTCTTCTTCGCTGGAAGCCTGCTCGCCGAAGCGGGCAACTTATCGCCCGGTACCCGCCGCACCGTCTTTACCTATGACGGCCACCACTACGGCACCTTCATTTGTTATGAATCCACCTTCGCCGACGAGGTCCGCCTCTTCGTGTTGAAAGGTGCAGACGTCCTCGTCAACATCTCCGACGACGGATGGTATGGCGACACCAGCGCTCCATGGCAGCATCTCAACATGGTCCGCATGCGCGCGGTTGAAAACCATCGATGGGTCCTTCGCTCCACCAATACAGGCGTTACCGCAGTTATCAACCCTTACGGCCAAGTCACCGCCTCTGCGCCGCGCCACATCCGTACCGCCCTTCGGGCCGGATTCGGATACGAGCACGACATCACCTTCTACACCGCGCACGGCGATATCTTCGCCTACTTTTGCGCTATCATCACCGCGCTGACCTTCGTCTTCAGTTTGAAGCCGCGAATGAACTAAACTCAATACATCATGTTGAGCGACTTAGAATTTACCTATAACCCAGTTCGCGACAAAGTCCGTGACCTGCGGGAGTATCTTTGACTCGGCCCGCCTGCGCCGTGAACTAGCCACCATCGAAGAAAAGACCGCTGACCCCACCATCTGGGCCGACGCCGCGCGTTCGCAACCCCTCATGCGCGAGCGCAAGCGTCTCGAAACACTGCTCGCCGATGACGCCGAGTTAGCGCGCCGCTCTGACGACATCGAGGCCTACTTCGAGTTAGCCAAAGAAGGTGAAGATACCGAGGCCGATCTTAGCCGCGAGATTCCAGATCTGATCGACTTCGCCGACAAACTCGAATCGAAGACCATGCTCTCCAGTGAGACCGATGCGCTCAATGCCATCGTCGTCGTTCACCCAGGCGCCGGCGGCACCGAGTCGCAGGACTGGGCCGAGATGCTGATGCGCATGTACATCCGTTGGGGCGAGCGCCAGAACTTCAAGGTCGAGATCAACGAAGTGCAGGACGGCGACGAAGCCGGCATCAAGTCGGCCACCTTTACCATCTCGGGCGACTTCGCCTTTGGCTTGCTGAGTGGTGAAACCGGTGTCCATCGTCTCGTCCGCATCTCGCCCTTCGACTCTGCCAAGCGCCGCCACACCAGCTTTGCCAGCGTCTTCGTCTCGCCCGAGATCGACGACACCATCGTCATCGACATCAAGCCCGACGATCTACGCATCGACACCTACCGCTCTGGCGGCAAAGGTGGTCAGCACGTCAACACCACCGATTCCGCCGTTCGCATCACCCACATCCCCACTGGCCTCGTCGCTGGCTGCCAGAACGAGCGCTCCCAGCACAAGAACAAAGAGCGCGCGATGAAGCTTCTTCGCTCGCGCCTCTACGAGTACGAACTGGACAAGAAGAAAGCGGTCAGCAAAAAACTGGAGGACTCCAAGCTAGACATCAAGTTCGGCTCGCAGATCCGCAGCTACGTCCTTCAGCCCTACCGCATGGCCAAAGACCTCCGCACTCGCGTAGAAGTGGGTGATGTCGATAAAGTTCTCGACGGCGACCTCGAACCATTTATTCGGGGCTATCTCCGCATGAGACGCGAAGGCAACTTTCCCGCCGAGATCGCAGAGGAGGAAGAAGTCTAAGAAAGCTCTGATTCGATGGCCTGTCCCGGTGCATCCAACATGCAACGCATCCAGCTGAGGAGCCGAACCTTATGCCCAAATCCAGCGACACACCCGACCTGCAGAATCCGCTGCGCAAGCAGCTGATTATTCTCATTCAGGGCGGAGAAGCTCACGCTACCTTCGACGACGCGGTGAAGGATTTTCCGGCTGAGCTGCGCAGCAAGGTCCCGGCCAATCTGCCATACTCCGCCTGGCAGCTCCTCGAACATCTGCGCATCGCCCAGCGCGACATCCTCGACTTCAGCGCGCCTCCCACCGGAGGCTACCAGCCCCTGGAATGGCCGGAAGCCTATTGGCCGAAGTCGCCCGAGCCGCCTTCGGAGCAGTCGTGGGACCACTCCATCGCCGCCATCCGCAAAGATCGAGAACACTTTGAAACGCTCATCCAGAAGCCGGAGGCCGATCTCTTCAAGCCCTTCCGCTGGGGCAACGGACAGAACCTGCTACGCGAAGCGCTCCTCATTGCCGACCACACTGCCTATCACCTCGGCGAGCTGATCGTTCTTCGCCGCCTGCTCGGCATCTGGCATAAGTAATGATCGGATTCCGGACCAATTTTAGTTGGCTTAATCTATCATTGGCTCCCAAATGCATTTTGTAGCGATCTATCGCGTTTTGACAGAACTGTCGATCGTCGTGCATCTGGCATTTATCGCATTTGTAGTCGCCGGGGCAATTCTCGTGCGGCGGCGTCGTTGGCTGATGCCGATACATCTGGCGGCATTGGCATGGGCGGTTTATGCAGAATTATCGCCTGGAATCGTATGTCCACTCACCGCGGTAGAGAATTTCTTCGCCGGTCGCGCAAGCATTGAGAGTTATACCGGAGACTTCGTTGCGCACTATCTGGTACCAGTCATTTACCAGGAAGGGCTGCCGCAAAGATGGCAGTATGCTTTGGTGGTGGCAGTGCTCGCCTTGAATGTCCTCATCTACACGTCACTGCTATGGAGAACAAACAAAGGCACTCATGCGAGTGTTTAATGGAATGGCATCCCTATGAACGAACCCGAAGTCATCCGCTCCATGCTTACCGACGCAAAATCTATCGCTGTCATCGGTCTCTCCGCCGACCCTGATAAGCCCAGTCACTATGTCCCCGCCTACATGCAGCGACAAGGCTACCGTATCCTGCCTGTCAATCCGACGATAGAGAACGTCCTTGGGGAGAAGTCTTACGCCACTCTTGCCGACCTTCCCATCAAGCCCGACATCGTCAACGTCTTCCGCCTCCCCAAATACATCCCGGCCATTGTGGACGAGATGCTCCAGCTAAACCTCAAGAGCCTCTGGGTTCAATCGGGCATCGTCAACCTTGAGGCCGCTGCCAAAGCCGAGGCAGGCGGCATCCAAGTCGTCATGGACCACTGCATTATGGTCGAACGCCGCCGGATTTCGCCACTTTCGGCCTACAATCAAACTAGATGAGAACTCGCTACTCCCTGTTCGCCGCGGTCTGCATCCTCTTTTCCTATTTGACCGCTCATGCGCAGCTTCCCGTAGTCGGAGACGGCGGTCCCGGCCCCGTCAAGGCGCAGCATCTGACGGCGGAACTGGTGTCAGCCTCAACGTCCATCGCTCCCGGCGGAACGCTTCAGGCAGGCCTTGTGTTTACGCTCGATCCCCGCTGGCACGTCTACTGGATCAACGCAGGAGACGCTGGCGAACCGCCGAAGATCACCTGGACGCTCCCTTTCGGAATCACCGCTGGCCCCCTGCAATTTCCCATACCGCAACGTCTGCCCAATGGCCCGCTCATGGATTTTGGCTATCAGGACGTAGCTGCGTTTCCCATTCAAATCACTGCTGCAAAGTCGTTGAAGAGCGGCACCGTCCATCTCGACGCCAAAATAAATTGGTTGGTCTGCCGCGAGGTCTGCATTCCTGGTAAGGCTCACCTCGGAATCAACCTCACGGTAACTCCAGGCGCCGCTTCCGTTCCGGCCACAGGCGCGTTGGGAGCAGCTCTCAAGCTGATTCCACAGCCGCTACCGGCTGACGTGAAGTTCACCGTCATGGGCGGCAAGTCCGACTTTGTTCTCACCCTGATTACCGGCCATAAGGAGACTGCCGCTGAGTTCTACCCCTTCGATCAGGATCAGATCGTCAATGCAGCTCCTCAGACAGTAGAGTCTCTGCTGAACGGTGTTCGTCTGCGCGTCAAACGCGCCGATGACCTCGCCAAACTTCCAGCCGAGCTTCACGGCCTCGTCAAACTAAGCGCCACACAGGCTTATGACGTAACAGCCCCAGTCACGCCCGGCGAAGTGGCCCCGGCTGCCGGGACCAAGTCACCGAACAGCAGTAGCGGTATCACGACCATCACTGCGATTGGCCTTGCGTTTCTTGGCGGCATCATCCTCAACCTGATGCCGTGCGTCTTTCCTGTTCTCTTCCTCAAAGGGCTTGCGCTGGTGCAGTCTTCGGGCGAAGAGCGCAGCCGTCTGCGTAGCCATGGCCTCGTCTACACGTTCGGTATCCTTGTCTCTTTCTGGATCATCGTGGGGATTTTACTCGCGCTGCGCGCAGGCGGAGCGCAGGCGGGATGGGGCTTCCAACTCCAGTCGCCGGTCTTTATTGCCGTGCTTGCACTTGGCCTCTTCTTCTTCGCGCTCTCGCTTGCAGGGCAGTTCGAACTTGGCCTCTCGTTGACCAGCGTTGGCGGCGAACTGGCGCAGAAGCAGGGCTTTGCCGGCAGCTTCTTTACCGGTGTGCTGGCTACGATCGTCGCTACGCCTTGCACCGCTCCGCTGATGGGAGCGGCCATCGGCTTTGCGCTTGCCCAACCTGCTGGGATTACCTTTGCTGTCTTTACCGCGCTTGGTCTGGGACTGGCAACGCCTTACCTTCTGCTCAGCTTTCAGCCTGCGTGGACGCGCGTCCTTCCGCGGCCGGGCCAATGGATGGAGACGCTCAAGCACCTTACCGCTGTGCCGCTCTTTCTTACGGCCATTTGGCTGGCGTGGCTCTTTGGGCGGCTCTATAGCCCGTCGAGTTCGCTCGATCACATGGCTTATCTGCTTGTTGGCTTCCTGCTGGTGGCGATTGCAGGATGGACGCTGGCGCGTTGGCCTGCGCGCTGGGGCTCGGCAATCGCTGCGGTGTTTCTTGGCGCGCTTGCGATTGCCACGTCGCTCTACTCTCCGAAGGACACGACGCTCGTCTGGCAGCCTTATTCGCAGCAGGCTCTCGATCAGGCTCGTGCCAGCGGACATCCGGTGTTCATCGACTTTACAGCTGCGTGGTGTCTGAGCTGCCAGGTCAATGAGCGGCTGGTACTGCGCTCGGCTGACGTGCAGCGGCAACTTGCGGACCACAAGCTCACGCTGTTGAAGGCTGACTGGACGCAGTACGATCCGGAGATCACCAAGGAGCTTGCTTCGCTGAACCGCAGCGGCGTTCCGACGTATGTCATCTATCCGTCAAATCAGACAGCTCCTGTGGATGTTTTGCCGGAGCTACTGACGAAGGACCTTGTGCTAAGTGCTATCGACCGCGACGCCCGCTAGAACAGTCGCGCGTTAGGATTTTTTGAGGGCGATGTGGGCGGCGCGAACGTCGGTTGCAGTGTAGACGGAGAGAAAAGGCGCTCCGGCTGCGGCGGCTTCAATATGGGCGCGGCCGCCTTGTTCGCGGTCGACCAGGCAGAGAACTCCAGCTACGATCATTCCGGCTTCGCGGGCGGCTTCGATGGCGGTGATTGTGCTTCCGCCAGTCGTGCAGACATCGTCGACGATGACTACTTGCGCGCCCTTTTTGAGGAAGCCTTCGATCTTGCGTCCGGTTCCGTGAGATTTTTCTGCTTTGCGGACGAGGAAGCCGTGGATGAGGGTGGGGGCAGGGTCGGTGCCGGTTTCAAGTTCCAATTCGCTGGAGAGCTCGAGGATTTCGTCGTAGTCAGCCAGAGCCCAGGCGCTGGCGCTGGCGACGTTGGAGACGAGGGGGTCGGCGCCCATCGTCAGGCCGCCTACCGCTTCGGCGTTGGGGATGTGCTGGCGGATAAGGTCGTAGAGAACGATGCCGGAGAGGCGGCCGCCTTCAGCGTGAAGCGTGGTGGTGCGGCAGTCGATGTAGTAGTCGGACTTCTGGCCGCTGGCGAGGGTGAAGTCACCCAGCTTGAAGGACAGGGTGGCGATGAGATTGAGAAGGTCGGTGCGGGGATCGTTTGGCATCTTTTCGATTGTAGATGGTACCCCCTCCCCCTGCCGTTTTGTCGCAAAGTCTTCCATTATTGAGGCTTAGGTCTGGACTTCAAGGCTAAAGTCTTGATTTAACGGGCTACCTTGCCGCAAATTATTCTAAATAAAAGGGTTGCTAAATAAAAATCCCCAGGCCTGAGCCGGGGTTTCTCTGCTTCAACGTTGTCTATCCAGTGTAGCAAATAGGAGAAAACTCTTTTGCAGTGAAGATGTGGTGTGGTTTCAGTAGGTTAGGTGATTTTGGGGCTTGACAAGGTTTTTTCGTTGGACGTTTTCGGCCGAGGCCAAGGGTAACGCTATGATGTTTGCGAACTGCAATCAGCTTTTTCGAGTCGGCGAAACGGGAGAGACCAATGCGTTACGGCAAAGAGGCAAAGTCTGCGTTATTGAAGGTGTCGGTGTTGATCTTCTGCGTGGCAGGATTGCCTGCGGTGGGCGCGCAGGAGATACCGGCGCATAAGTCTGCGATCGTCTTGTTCAATGGCTCCAATCTCAAGAAGTTCGACACGTTTCTGCCGAGCAAAGGGCTCAACTCCGATCCTGAGCATGTATTTCAGGTGGAGAACGGCGTGCTCCACATCTCCGGCAAGGAGATGGGCTACATCATCACGAAGAAGCCGTATCGGAACTTCTACCTGCGCGCCGAGTTCAAGTGGGGCGAGGGGACATACGGAAGCCGCGAGGGCAAGGCTCGGGATAGCGGCATCCTCTACAACGTGCAGGGGGAGCAGAAGGTTTGGCCCCGGTCGATTGAGTTCCAGATCACGGAGGGGGGCACAGGGGATTTCTGGATGACAGACGGCGCGGCGTTGACCGACAAGGACGGTACGCGGATTACTGGACCTCCCGGGGGTGCGATGAAGATCGATCGCTTCGGCAAAGGGCCGTCGGAGAACGTGATCGGGTATCGCGATCCCGTGGGAGAGGTCGAAAAACCCCATGGGGAGTGGAATGTGCTGGAACTGGTGACGCAGGGAAACGACGTCAAGCAGTACGTCAACGGGAAGCTGGTCAATGAAGGAACCGATCCTTCTCCGACGAGCGGCAAGATTCTGTTTCAGTCTGAGGGCGCCGAGGTTTACTTCCGCGACATGAAGCTCTATCCGCTGAAGTAGAGATGCACTGAGGGAGATCTTTCTAAGGATGGTCAGATTAAGTCTCCGAGCATTCCCTCGGCGGCTAGATGTTCTCCTCCAGGTGTAGTTTTGGTGATTGGAGCAAAACGCAGATTCCCTTCGGGAATGACAAACAAAAGGAAGCTACCTCTGAAACAAACAAAAGCCACGTCTGAGAGGAAGTAGCTATAGCGCGGTGTCCCTGATGCTGGTGTTGTACTGATGCCTCAAAACAGTAGATTCCTCCGCTTCGCTGCGGAATGACAAGAAGAGAAAACTGAAGATTTACGGGTTGGGCATGCTCTTGGCAGTTCCTGAAGCGGTACTTTCCGCAGACTTCCAAGAACCTGCTTGAGGCAGCCTCTCGTAGTTATCTTGCGATGCGATCGAGGTGGCGGTAGCCGCCGGTGACGATGAAGAGGGCAATGAAGACCGACAGGTTATAGCAGGCATGCACCAGTGCGGAGCAGGCGACGGACTTGGTGCGGATGCGGACCAGGGTGAGGACGAGCGAGACGACGAAGAGGACGGCGAGCGCTCCCCAGGCGTGGGCGAGCTGCTCGGCGTGGAGCAGGGCGAAGAGCAGACTGGTGACGATGGCGGAGAAGAACAGGCCGGCGGCGCTGAGGTTGGTCGTGGTCTGCCAGCGCTGGTAGGCGACCGGGGTGCGAGGCAGGCTGAGCCAGTCGTAGGCGATGGCGAAGGCGGGCAGAAGGAAGCCGCGGAAGCAGATCTCTTCAAAGGCAGGGGCGAGGAGCGTGCCGAAGAGGGTGACCAGCCATACGTCCGAAGGCGTGTGGAAGAAGTTGTCCATGGGAATGGTCTTCGGCATGGGGATGAGGCTGGAGATGGCCTGGACGGTCCAGCCGAGGACCAGGCCGACGCCAACAAGCTTGAGCGCGTTCCGGCGGGCGGCGGCGAAGTTCCACTGAAGGCCTTCGGGGAAGGAACGGTGCCAGAGAAGAGGGAAGAAGAACCAGGAGACGAGGAGAGTCGTGATGTAAGTCACGGCCATGGCGGCGACCAGGAGTTTGGGCTGCTGGGTCGCTGCCGCGAGCTTTTGCGCGGTGTGGACGGTGAAGAAGCCGAGAAGGGTGGCCTGCGACATCAGCAGAACCAGACCGGCGAAGGAGACGAAGAGGAAGGCGTGGCCGAGATGGGGGATGCGGCGGGGGGTGTAGTCCGACGAGGTGTTTGGGGTCTCGGGGACGAACATCGTTGTTTCATCTTCGATGCCGGTGGGACGGAACGAGGGGATGGTGGGGGCCTCGGGTGAGGGCTGGTCGCTAAAGGTCGTGGTATCGAGTGGGAGTTCGCTCATGCTTTTTTCGTGCGCGGCGCCGACTTTGACTTCGGCGCTTTCTCTGGTTTCGGTTTGGCTTTGGCTGCGACTTTTGGTTCTGGTTTTGGTGCGCCTGCTGAGGGTACACCGGTTTTCTTTGGCGGAACAATGAATTTGCCGCGCGCATCTTTTTTGCGGTCGGGGGCGGCGACGATGTCGAGCGGCTGGGAACCAGCGTGGCTTGCTCCGTTGCGGTTGGCGAGAGCTTCTGGTGAGAGGTTGTAGTGACGGGCAAGGAAGTTGCCGGTGAACGAGTCTGCAACGGTGGCGATCTGCTCGGGAGTGCCGTGAGCGATGATGCGCCCGCCGCCTTCGCCGCCTTCGGGGCCGAGGTCGAGGATGTAGTCGGCGTTGCGGATGATGTCGAGATTGTGCTCGATGATGATGACGGTGTTGCCAAGATCGGTGAGCCGGTGAAGAACTTCGAGCAGCTTGCGCACGTCATCGAAGTGGAGGCCGGTGGTGGGCTCGTCGAGCAGATAGAGGGTGCGTCCGGTCTGTCGCTTGCTGAGTTCGCGGGCGAGCTTCATGCGCTGGGCCTCGCCGCCCGAGAGTGTGGTGGCGGACTGGCCAAGATGGATGTAACCGAGGCCGACATCGACAAGGGTTTGCAGCTTTACGTTGACGGCGGGGATGTCCTTAAGGATAGGGACGGCGTCTTCGATGGGCAGGTCGAGGAGGTCGGCGATGCTGTAGCCGTTGAACTTGACCGAGAGCGTCTCCTGATTGTAACGACGACCGTTACATACTTCGCAGAGGACGTAGACGTCGGGCAGAAAGTTCATCTCGATGCGGCGCTGGCCTTCACCCTGGCAGGCCTCGCAGCGTCCGCCCTGCACGTTAAAGCTGAAGCGGCCGGGCTTGTAGCCGCGTTCGCGTGACTCGGGAAGCATGGCGAAGAGGTCACGCATGGCGGTGAAGACGCCGGTGTACGTGGCGGGATTCGAGCGCGGTGTACGTCCGATGGGCGACTGGTCAATCTGGATGACTTTGTCGAGCTGGTCGATGCCGACGACGCGGCCGTGCTGTCCGGGCTCTTCACGAGAGCCGTAGAGGTTCTTTGCCAAGGCACGGTAGAGGATGTCGTTGACGAGGGTGGATTTTCCCGAGCCGCTGACGCCGGTGATGACGGTCATGACGCCGAGAGGGAAGTGGGCGGTGATGTTCTGCAGATTGTGGGAATGGGCGTTTTCTACGGTGATCCAATTGCCGGTGAGAGCGCGAGGTTCTTTGCGGGCGACGATTTCGATCTTTCCGGCGAGATACTGGCCGGTGATGGACGCCGGGTTGTCCATGATTTGTTGCGGTGTGCCGTCGGCGATGAGGTGGCCGCCGTTCTTGCCTGCACCGGGGCCGAGGTCGAGGACGTAGTCGGCCTTGCGGATGGTGTCCTCGTCGTGCTCGACGACGAGGACGGTGTTGCCGAGGTCGCGGAGATCTTCGAGCGCGTTGATGAGGCGCTGGTTGTCGCGCTGGTGCAGGCCGATGCTGGGCTCGTCGAGCACATAGAGCACACCGCGGAGCTTGGAGCCGATCTGCGTGGCGAGGCGGATGCGCTGGCCTTCACCGCCGGAGAGGGTGGCGGCGCTGCGGTCGAGAGCGAGGTAGCTGAGGCCGACGGCATTGAGGAATTCGAGGCGCTCGATGATCTCGCGCTGGAGCCGATCGGCGATGATGCGGTCGCGCCCGGTGAAGTGCATGGCGCGGGAGGCGGTGAGGGCGCGCTCGAGCGGGAGAGCGGTGAAGTCGGCTATGGAGATTTCTCGGCTTCCCGCCGCCTTCGCCGCCGCCCCATCCCAGGTCCCAGAAGCGGGACCTGGGGCACCCGGGTTTGTGCTCGTATTGAGACCGTCGATCGGGATGGTGACTGCGAGCGATTCGGGGCGGAGCCGCTTGCCGTGGCAGCGCGGGCACAGGGTCGCGGACATGTACTGCATCATGTACTCGCGGTAGCCCTCGGATTTGGTGTCTTCGAGGTTGCGGCGGAGGTAGTCGAAGATGCCGTGGAAGCCGGTGCGGCTGGCTTCGGCTTTTGGCGGGCCGTAGAGGAAGAGGTTCTGCTGCTCGGCGGTGAGATCTGCGAAGGGCAGCTTGAGGCTGATCTTGTATTTTTCTGCGGCAAGTTTGATGAGGCGCAGGAGATAGGCTGAGCCGCTGCCGGGGCCCATGGCTCCGTCGAGCAGAGGCTTGGACCAGTCAGTGATGGTCTTGGCGGGGTCGAAGTCGTAGATGCTGCCGAGGCCGTGGCACTCGGGGCAGGCTCCGTAGTTGGAGTTGAAGGAGAAGCTGCGGGGCTCGAGGCGGGGGACGTTGATGCCGCAGTCGGGGCAGGCCATGGAGCTGCTGTACAAGGTTTCGTCCATGCCTTGAATGGCGATCAGGACCAGGCCGTTGGCCATCTGCAGGGCTTTGGTGACGGAGGTTTCGAGGCGGCGGGTGTCGTATTTAGGGGCTGCGTTGGCGAGTGCGGCGGTGGTGTTGTCGGGCGGCAGCGGCTTGAGGATGATGCGGTCGACGACGGCTTCGATGGTGTGGTTCTTGCGCTTTTCGAGGCGCATGCCCTCGGTGAGTTCGGTCATCTCGCCGTCGATGCGGGCGCGGAAGCCCTGTTGGTCGAGGGTTTCTAATTCTTCGCGGAACTCGCCCTTGCGGCCGCGAACGATGGGAGCGTAGACGGTGATGCGCTCGCCGGGGTAGAGGGTGGCGATGCGCTCGACGATCTGCTCGGCGGACTGCCGGGTGATGGGGCGATGGCAGTTGGGGCAATGGGGCTGGCCTACGCTGGCGTAGAGGAGGCGAAGGTAGTCGTAGATCTCGGTGATGGTGCCGACGGTGGAGCGGGGGCTGCGGCTGGTGGTCTTCTGCTCGATGGAGATGGCGGGGGAGAGGCCGTCGATGGCGTCCACGTCGGGGCGCTCCATCTGGTCGAGGAACTGGCGGGCATAGGCAGAGAGGGTTTCGACGTAGCGGCGCTGGCCCTCGGCGTAGATGGTGTCGAAGGCGAGCGAGGATTTGCCCGAGCCGGAGAGACCAGTGACCACCGTGAGTGTGTTGCGCGGAATGCTGACGTTGACGTTGCGCAGGTTATGCTGGCGCGCTCCGCGGACTGTGATGTGCGTGATACCCATGGATGATTGTGGCCGGTGTGGACCAAGTCTCTAGGATACGGTATTTGGAGACACTGGTGGGGACAGGGCTGCGGCAACCCAAAATGGGAGAAATGTATCCGATAGAGCAACAGGGACTTGTTCGCCGATATTGTAATTACTGCCAGATTTGTAACAATAGTCACGTAGAACATTGCTGTGGCGTGTCTTGGACTCGTGGTCAGGGTTGAATCAGGAGTGATTTGTGTATTCGTCGATTGTGTTGATTTGCGCGGTGCTGGCTTCCCTGGCAATTGGCGTTCTGGCCGCTTATGGCATCTGTACTGCGATGTTTAACATCTTCCGCATCCACGCGCGGCAGGTCGCGGTGAAGTCGGCCCGTGGAGTAGCACCGGCGCGCGTGGTTCAGGGCTAACCTTCAGGGCCGGGCCTCGATGGAGTGAACTCCGATCAATTTTATGGTGGATTCGCTTGTTGCTGCTGCCGGTGCATGCGCTGTAGCTGCTCGTAGATCTGCTGCGGCGTCATGACGGCGTTAGGCGACTGCGACTGCGGCGCGGCGGGACGGGGCGGTGCGTTCTCTTCGGGTGGGGTGATGGGATATTGCGGACGTACGGGTGGTGGAGGGGGATCTTCCCGGTAGGCTTCGGGGTTGGGCGGCGTGGGACCGCCATGACGTGGGGTCAGGACGAGTTCCGCCGGAGCAGCGGTGGTGGCGTGCAGGAACAGCATGTTGCTGCCGGTGCCGTCGAGGAGTTGGCCGAGGACCTTTGCCGGCGAGGCGGGGCCATATTGACCGAAGACGCGCTCGTCAGTGACGCCGCCGGTGATCTTCATCCCGGTTTCGTTGCCGATCTTGTGAAGAATTTGATTGAGACTGGAGTTATTGGCCGAGACGAAGAGTTGACCGCCGGCGTAGGTGACCTGGGCGGGCTGCGGAGTCTGGGCCTGCAGCACGGTAGCGAAGGCAAAAGCGGCGACGGCAATGAAGCGGATTTTCGCGGAGGGCTGCATCTGTTTGATAGGACGTGCCGGAGCGGTAGAGGTCACTGCTGCCGGAACCAGTCTATCGCGTGGCGATGATCTTTCGCCTAGCGATGATGTTCGGTGCCGACTCACTGCCCGGAGAGCCGGTTGTACTAGACTGTCCAGAGGAATCCGCGGGCTCGTGCACGAGGCTGCATGGTGGAGATTGTAATGATGAGATGCAAGGTTGCAGTGCTGGCGGCGGGGATTCTGTTATCTGGAGTAGCGTCTGCCGAGGTATGCACGACGCAGTCGCAGATGACGGCCCCGGACCGCGATGCGCTGGCAGCGGCGGGACGCAATCTTGCGGCGAAGGTGCAGGCAGGCGATGTAAGCGGTCTGCAGGCGTCGACCGTGCCGGAGTATGCGAAGGACTTCAGCGGCATCGGAGACGTGGTGGGCGCGACCGCGGCGAAGCTGAAGGGTGGCACGATTGCCGTAGAGCAGGTCTACCTGCTGGATGGCACGCAGTTGAAGAAGAATGCGGACGGATCGGCGCCGGACGCCCAGTTTTTTTGCTCGTTGAATAAGTCGGTCGCTGAGGCAGATTTTTTAATTCCCGGGCTGCTGCCGGGGCGGTATGGCTTCGTCATGGTGAATGTTCGGAGTGCCTCTCCTTGGCAGCTTTCTTTTCTCTTGCGGCAGGACCAGGGACGATGGGCGATGGCGGGGTTCTATCCCAAGGCGCTTACAGCGGCGGGGCATGATGGGCTCTGGTATTGGATCCAGGCCCGCGCGATGGCAACGCGCAAGGAGCATTGGAACGCGTGGCTCTACTATCAGCAGGCGCAGGCTTTGTTGCAGCCCGCGGGATTTGTCGAGAGCAGCCACCTGGAAAAGTTGAAGAGCGAGCAGGCTGCGGCCGCGCCGCCTGCCCTGTCGGATGGGATCAGTCCCAACGCTCCTCTGGTGGTGAAAGGCAAGGATGGCACGGAGTACCGGTTTATCGGACTGGGAGTGGATGATTCGCTCAACGCGGCGAAGATTGATGTTGTAGCCCACCTGAAGGTCGATCAGATGGGCGATGCGGCCACCGCGAAGAAGCGTAATTCGGATGCATCGAGCGCCTTGCTGGCGGCGTATCCGGAGCTGAGGAAGTCTTTTCATGGGGTATGGATCTTTGCCCAGACTGCGGGGCAGAATCCCTATGCGACGGAAGAGTCGATGAACGAGATTCCCTAAGCCTCCGTCTGTTTCTTTCGCTGCTAATGAAGCAATGGACGGCGAAGTGCTATCTTGGGAGTCGTTTTTGGGCAGGAAGATTTGAGTATCCCAGGCCTGACTTGGCGGGCTTGAAGCAGCATCTTATTGAATAACTTGAAGTGGCATCTTTTCAGTCGATAGAAAAACAGGAAAGAGTAACGATGGCAGAGATAAAAAAAACATTGAGAGAAGCGATCGAAGGCAGACGGGCGACACCCAGCTTCGATGGCGAACCGATTCCGGCGGAAGATCTGCAACAGATTCTGGAGGCCGGACTTCATGCTCCCAGCGGATACAACATGCAGCCGTGGCGATTTATCGTGGTGCAGTCGCCGGAGCAGAAGAAGCGGCTGCGGGCAGCGAGCTACAACCAGGGCAAGGTGGAAGAGGCGTCTGCGGTGATTGTGGCCTGCGGCGACGCCGATGGGTGGAGAAAAGATATCGACCTGATGTTGCAACAGGGACGCGAGGGAGGGATGCCGGAGAGTTATGCGGCACAGGCCCGGAACAGCGTGACCAACTATCTGTCCAGCTTCAGTAGCGAGCAGATGCATGGCTGGCTGAACAAGATGGTGATGATCGCCTTCACCCACATGATGCTGATGGCCGAGGTCATCGGCTACGACACGGCCCCGATGGAAGGTTTCGAGCAGGACAAGGTGCACGAGGTATTGCGTCTTCCCTTGAGCTATTGGGTGGTGGCGCTGCTGGGCGTGGGCCATCTGAAGGGCGAAGACAAGTTTGATGGCGGCCGGTTCAGCCTGGAGCATACCGTCTTTGGTGAAGAGTTCGGCAAGCCGCTGAAATGAAGCGCACGGGAGCGAGAGAACGATGAGAAGCGGACTTCGAGTGGTCGCTCTCTTCCTGCTGATTTGTGTCGCGGCAGGCGTGATCGTCTATTGCTTTCCGCTGCAACTGGCCGACCGGATGGTCCGTTTTCATCTGTGGCGCGACCATGTGCAGAGTGAGTATGTCGAGGCCGGTGGGTATCGGATGCACTTCTTCGAGGCGGGCGAGGCCGGTGGAACCCCGCTGCTTCTGGTACATGGCCTGGGAGCGCGCGGCGAGGACTGGGCGCCGACGATTCCCGCGCTGGCGGCGAAGGGTTTTCACGTCTACGTTCCGGACCTGCTGGGCTATGGGCGCTCGGCACACCCCGATGTGAGCTATTCGATCTCGATGGAGGAGGCTGCGGTGGTGCAGTTTATGCAGGCCGTCCATCTGGCGCACGCAGATGTCGGGGGCTGGTCGATGGGCGGATGGGTTACGTTGAAGCTGGCGCTCGACCATCCGGAGATGGTGGACCGCCTGGTGGTCTACGATAGCGCGGGCATTTATTTTCCCGCGACGTTTGACCCGGAGTTATTTACGCCTGCCGATGTGGCCGGAGTGCGGCGGCTGGCCGCCATGCTGACACCAAAGCCGCGCGAGATGCCGGACTTTGTGGCAAAGGCTGCGCTGCGGAAGTTGCAGGGAAATGCGTGGGTGATTCGTCGCAGCATGAGGTCGATGACGGATGGGCATGATCTGCTGGATTTTCGGCTGAACAATATGCAGGTGCCGACGCTGATTGTATGGGGAGCGCAAGATGCGCTGATTCCGCTCTCGACCGGTGAGACGATGCACCAGGACATTCCGCACTCGGTCCTGAACGTGATGGAGGGCTGCGGGCACCTCACCCCGGCGGTGTGCTCGAAGCCAACGGTGCGGAGTACGGTCGACTTTTTGCGCGCGCAGCCGCCGATGCAGGGTGGAGAGAAAAGCTTTCCGCCGGAGAATTAATCGGGCTGCCACTCGAAGGTGTTTGGCTGCGGCAGACCGATGTGGGCGAGGACGCGGTTGATGAACTGGCGAGCCATCTCGGTGGTGTTCTGTGGATGATTGTAGAGCGTGGGGATGACGGGGAAGATGACGGCACCGGCGTCGGATGCAAGCTGCATATTGCGCAGGTGAATGCGGTTGAGCGGGGTCTCGCGGACGCAGAGCAGGAGCGGGCGGCGCTCTTTGAGACAGACATCGGCGGCGCGCTGAATAAGGTTGGCAGCAAGGCCATTGGCGATGGCAGCGAGAGTTCCCATGGAGCAGGGCAGGATGACCATGGCGTCGGTAGGGTAGCTGCCGCTGGCGATGTTCGCGCCGATGTCGCTCTCGGGATGTTGCTGGACTTTCACGTTCGGTGCGCCGAGAAGTTTTTCCGCGAGGCTGTTGCGTCCGCTCAACTGCATCTCTTCGGCGAAGACGCGGAGAGCGCTGTCGGAGACCACGAAGTTGATCTTTGCAACGCGGGGGTCGGCGGCGAGCGCCCGGAGGATCTCGGCTGCGTAGATGGAGCCGCTGGCTCCGGTGACGGCTAACGTAATATTGCGGGCTTCGGTCACGGATTGATTATCGCTTATAGAAGGAAGAAGCAGGTTCTCCGTTTCGCGAAGGATGACAAGTTCTTGATGACAAGTTCTTAGTGAAGCGGGTTACAAACCGCGAAGAGCGTAGGCGATGAGGGTTTGGCCGTGGAGACCGTGCGCGGCGTTGTAGGCCTCGTTGCTCGCCTCTTCCTGCGCCGGGATGGTTGGGTCGAGTTCGCAGGCGGCGATCTCCTCGGTGCTCGCGTGGATGAAGCAAAGCTCGCAGGTGGCAAGGTTTCCTTCCTCGGTGCGCATCGGCGGGCCGAAGGTGCGGCAGAGGATGGGGCGATGCTCGTAGAGATCGCAGGTGCCGTGTTCGAGGTCGAGCACGGGGCAGGGTTCATCGTTGGCGAACTCCTCGAAGAGGATGGCGGCTTCATGGGCTTCGTTGAGGATGCCGGTAGCGAGATCGCCGGGGAACCATGGGTCGAGGCGGGTGAGCGAGTCTTTGACGCGGGCGTGGATGCGGGCGGCTTGGGCAGGGTCTTCTTTTCCAAGGAGAGAGAGGCCTTCGCGGAGGCGCGCCGCGTCTTCGTGAGCGATGGGGAAGACGCCGATGCAGCACTGCGAACAGCCGGGCTTACAGACGAGGTGTGCGCCGCCACGACGGTAGGCGTCGGCTACTGCTGCGTCTACGATTTGGATGAGCGATTGGGGCATCGTGATCTTGTGGAAGGGTTGCGCTTTGCGCGATGCCCAGCGTACGACCTTGTTACCGCCGTCAATGCAGAAGGTGATGGATCCCCCAGCCGGAGGAAGCTATACCGGCGCAGATCACAATGAATCGCGTAAACGGGGTTGCTTTGGCTCTCTCTTTCCACTCCTCGCTCGCTACTCCTTCACTTTCGTCGATCAAGTAATCAGCTGTGAGTCCGTGAAAGATCAGATACAGCCCGATGGCGATAAAAAACAAGGCCGTGGTCATGACGGCAATTATGCCAGAACGCGGCTAAAGATCGCATCCACATTGGCTAACTGGCGGTTGTAATCGAAGGCGCGGGCCAGTTTTTCCGGGGAGAGGCGGGCGGTGATCTCGGGGACCTTGGCTACTTCATCGCGGAAGACGAGGTCGTTCTTCCACGAATTCATGGCGTGGCCCTGCACCAGGCGATAGGCGTCTTCGCGGCTCATGCCGGACTCGGCGAGGTCGAGCAGGAGTTGGCCCGAGAAGATCAGCCCGCCGGTCGATTCGAGGTTCTTCAACATGCGCTCCGGGTAGACGAGCAGCTTGTCGATAAGGTTCGCGGTCTTCGCCAGCAGATAGTCGGCGAGGATGGTCGAATCAGGCAGGATGACGCGCTCGGCGGAGGAGTGCGAGATATCGCGTTCGTGCCAGAGGGCTACGTTCTCGAACGCCGCTTGCGCGTTGGATCGCATGACGCGGGCAAGGCCGCTGATCTGCTCCGAAGTGATGGGGTTGCGCTTGTGCGGCATGGCGCTCGAGCCCTTCTGCTTCTCGGAGAAGAACTCCTCGGCTTCGCGGACTTCGGTGCGCTGGAGGTGGCGGACTTCGGTGGCGATCTTGTCTAAAGTGCTTGCCAGAACCGCAAGGGTCGCAACATACGCGGCATGGAGGTCGCGCTGGACGACTTGCGTGGCGATGGCTACAGGCTTGAGGCCCAAGGCGGCGCAGATGGCCTCTTCGTGCTCGGGCTTGAGATGGCCGAAGGTGCCGACGGCTCCCGAGAGTTTGCCGACGCGGAGGTCTTCGGCGGCGGCGTCGAAGCGGGTGAGGTTGCGCTGGACTTCGGCATACCACAGCAGGAGCTTGAGGCCGAAGGTGGAGGGTTCGGCGTGGACGCCGTGGGTGCGGCCGATGATGGGCGTGTGCTGGAACTCGACGGCGCGTCGCTTGAGGACTTCGGCCAGCGCAACGATGCCGGTGTGGATGATGGCCGAGGCTTCCTTGAGTTGAAGGGCCTGCGCGGTATCGACGACGTCGGTGGAGGTGAGGCCGTAGTGCAGCCAGCGCGAGTGCTCGGGGTTGTTGATGTGCTCGGCGACGGTGGTGGTGAAGGCGATGACGTCGTGGCGGACCTCGGCCTCGATCTCATCGATGCGAGCTACGGTGAAGTTGCCCTTGTCGCGGATGGTGTCGGCGGCGGCCTGAGGGACGAGGCCGAACTTGGCGAGGGCCTGCGAGGCGGCGGTTTCGACGGTGAGCCAGCAGCGGTACTTGTTTTCGTCAGACCAGATTTTGCCCATCGCGGGGCGTGTGTAGCGGGCGATCATGATGTTTCCTTCTTTGCGGGGTCGGTGGAAATTGCAACAGCAGATTCCTTCGCTGCGCTACGGAATGACAAATGAAAAGGTGCGGAATGACAAGAGTGATTACGAGTTGCTGACGCCGAAGAGTTCAGCCATCTCGTCGTGCAGGAAGCCGCGGCCGGGACGGTAGGGCTGTACCCATTTGCCGTCGAGGACGAACTGCGGAATGGCCCGCTTGCCGACATTTTCGAGGACCTCGTCGGCTGCGCCGGGGGTCGTCTCGATGTCGATCTCGGTGAAAGGGATGTTGTGCTTGTCGAGGAAGCGCTTGGCCTCGCGGCAGTCGCGGCACCATGAAGCCGAATAAACGGTCAGTTCCATGGCTCTATTTTACCTTTTCCGCGCTGCGCGAGGCCTTTTGTCGCTTATTGTGTTGCTTATTGCTCGTGGTAGTTGCGGATGAGACCGCCGTCGGTGAAGTAGGTGGAACCGGTGACGTAGGCTCCGTCATCGGAGGCGAGGAAGAGGGCCACCGCGGATACGTCGTCGACTGTGCCGAGGCGTCCCAGGGGGATGTTGGCGAGCAGGGCGTTGAGCTGCTCCTTGTTGTTGAGCAGGCTGGCGTTCATGGGCGTAATGACTGCGCCGGGAGCGATGTTATTGACCGTGATGCCCAGCGGGCCAAGCTCGACGGCGAGGTTGCGCATCAACATGCGCATGCCGCCCTTAGCCGCGCAATAGCTGGCGAAGTGCGGGAAGACCATGTCTTCGTGAACGGAGCTGAGATTGATGACGCGGCCGGGCTGCTTGGCGTCGCGCAGGCGGCGAACGAAGGCTTGGGTAAGAAAGAAAGCGCCACGCAGATTGACGTTGAGGACAGCGTCGTAGTCCTTCTCGGTGACGTCCCAGAAGTCGGCGCCGATCTCGATGCCGGCGTTGTTGACGAGAATATCGCAGCGGCCGAGCTGCTTGTAGGCCTCTTCGATCAGGTTGTGCGTATCGGCGGTCTTGGTGACGTCGCCCAGAACGGTGATGGCCTTTCCTCCGGCTGCCTCGGCCTTGGCCTTGGTCTCATTCGCGCCCTCGGGCTTAATGTCGTTGATGACGACGCTTGCTCCTTCGCCGGCGAAACGAATGGCGATGGCTTGTCCAATCCCTGAACCTGCTCCGCTGATAACAGCGACTTTCCCTGCGAGACGACCTGACATGATTTCTTTTCCTCGATCCTTCTGAATGTCTATTCAATTCTTCAATGCCTACTTCAATTTTGTACTGGATTTCTTCTTTGCAGTTTTCTTTGCTGCTTTTTTTGTAGCAGATTTGGCGGGGGTATGCGGTTTTGCGGGGTTATGTTTTGCGATTTCCGGCTTTTGCCCTGCAATGATGCCGGAGAGCTTGTCCTTTGCCTTCTCCAGTTCAGCATGCCTCTCGCTGGAAAGGTTCTTGCCGGCACGGTTGATGTAGAAGTTCAGCATCCTCATACCGGAGGCCGGACCTTTTGGTGAGACCTTCTTCGATGCCAGCGCTTTGGCGATGGCTGATGCGCTCTGGTTGAAGAGGCCCTCGTCAGGATGAGTGGAATCGGTGTCCACCTTGGCTGACCACTTTTTTGGTGTCCTCTTCTTCGATGTCTTTTCCGTTGTCTTTTTCGCTCTCATGGAGGCTGCCTCCCCGGTTTGTAGGATGCGGGAGATGGCTTTATTTCTACGGCGCTGGCGAAAAAAGTTGGTGAGCAACGTGCCGCACTCTTCGGCGAGCAGGCCAGGATGAACCTCGACGCGGTGGTTGAGCTGGGGATGATTCATGACCGCGAGGACAGAGCCGCAGGCTCCGGCTTTAGGATCGAGCGCTGCATAGACGAGCCGGGCGATGCGCGCATGGAGAATAGCTCCGGCACACATTGCGCAGGGCTCGAGCGTGGCGTAGAGGGTGCAGTCTTCGAGGCGGTAGTTGGCCTGATGACGGCCTGCTTCGCGGAGAGCGACGACTTCGGCGTGGGCTGTCGGGTCGCTGTTGCGGAGGACGCGGTTCTGGCCTCGGCCGATGATCTTTCCCTGATGAACGACGACTGCGCCAACGGGGACTTCACCTGCTACCTCAGCGGCATGGGCTTCGGCGATGGCGGCGCGTAGGTAGTCGATGTCGGCTTGCATCGCGCTACGCAGGCTCCTGTTGGCTGAGGCAGTGGAGCGTGCCGAGGCCCCAGACGAGATCTACGGCGTGGATGCCTACGACGTTGCGGTCGGGGAAGCAGGAGGCGATGGTGTTGAGCGCGTGGCGGTCGTTGGCGTCGTTGAAGGTGGGGACGAGGACGAGATTATTGGCGATGTAGAAGTTGGCGTAGCTGGCGGGAAGGCGTTGGCCTTCAAAGACTACGGGCGAAGGCATGGGAAGCTCGACGATCTCGAAGGGCTTGTTACTCAGGTTCCGAGCGGTGCGGAGGCGGTCGAGGTTCTCGGCCAGCGGGAGATGGTTTTCGTCGTGTGTGTTGGGTTCGACGGCGGTGAGAATCTTGTTTTCGCCGACGAAGCGGGTGATGTCGTCGACGTGGCCGTGGGTGTCGTCTCCGGCGCAGCCGCGATGGAGCCAGATGGTTTTTTCGATGCCGAGGTAGTCGTGGAAGGCCTGTTCGAGATGCCGGCGGGTGGATTTTTCGTCGCCGAGGCCGGGGTTGCGTTGCTGGACTTCGGAGAGAAGGCACTCTTCGGTAGTGAGGAGAATTCCTGCTCCGTTGGTGTCGATGCTGCCGCCTTCGAGGACGAGGCGATGCGGCTTGCCGTGGGGCGCGGCGATCTCGGGCTTGAACTGGGGCATGTCGTAGTGTTCGGCGACGTGCTGCGGGACCTGATCGTCGCGATGCCAGTTGTCGTATTTGGCCCAGGCGTTGAACTTCCAGTTGGTGATGGCGAGTTCGCCTTTGGGATTTTTGACGAAGATGGGGCCGGAGTCGCGGAGCCAGACGCGGTCGGTGGGCCATTGGTGAAAGTGGAGGCGGGCCATGTTGGCTCCGGCGCGCTGGAGCAGGCCGGTGGCGCGGCGCTCGGCGGGGAGGTCGTTGACAAGGATGTGTACCTCTTCGACTCCAGACAGGTGGCGAACAATTTCGCTATAGACCCACGGGATGGGCTGGAATTTTCCCGGCCAGTCTTCGGCGTTATGGGGCCAGGCGATCCAGGTAGCGGCGTGAGGAGCCCACTCGGCAGGCATGCGGTAGTGCTGGGTTGTCTTTGTGTCCATGCTCATCCTGTACCTGCCTCCCCCTGTACTTAAGTATGTAAAGTATTCTATCGAAATGACTTAAGTGCAAAAATGAGGATAGTGCGGCTAAAGTCTCGTATTCAAAGGAGTTACAACTAAAGTATTCATTCTAAAGAACGCGGTATAGTCTCTTCCTGATTTAAGTATAGCTTTTGGCGTGGAACTGTTTTGCAATTTATATCTTATTTGTTTGCAAAGACTTGGGCGATTTTGGGGCTTGACAGAATTTGGGGGAGGGGTGGAGAACAGTAGAACCCTCCGCTTCGCTGCGGAATGAAAAAAGGGCGGTTATGGATGACAAAAAGCGGACCTGAGGAATGACCAAGGGGATTTTCCGGCTAGAAGCTGGAACGCAGGGACAAGACCAGAATCATTCCGAAGAGGACATAGGCCGCGCCAATGAACTTCCAGTTTGTGGGAGTGATCTGCTCGAAGCGGGAGGCGTTCTTTGCGAAGAGGCGGCGGCCGAGGAGGAAGCGGTAGATGGGGAGGACTTTGGTGGGCGCGGCGAGGTGGATGGTTCCCAGAAGGACGTAACCGGCGGCGATGAAGAGAGTGAGGATGAGAGCGGTCATTTTTTAACGTGTGCTGAGTGCAAGGAGAACATATTTGAGGTTGACGGTGTACATCCCACCCTTTGCGTGAGACTGCAAAGGATGGGGGCACCCGAGTTTTGTGGGCTGGGTGGAAGCTCATGCTCCAAAGTTGGGACATGGGGCACCCGGCTTCGGTGGCGGTATGAATTCGGATGGCTTTAAGAGGCAGGATACTTTTTTGAACATTCCGGACGGCTTATAGCATCTGAATAAGACGAAGCGAGACTTAGATCAGAGACGGGGCCGGAGGAGATGTTCGCGCGCCGCTAAAACCTTAGGATTACTGAAAAGATGCAGGTAACATTCAAAGGCATGAGCCAAAGCAGAAGAGCGCGTCACTCGCGGGGCGTGGTTTGGGCGCTGGGGATTGGATTGCTGTGCCTGCCGGGCGGTGTGCGGTCTGCCGCGGCGCAGGCGGATGGCGCGAGCCAGGGTCCGGCCAGCGGCCCGAGCACGGGGCCGACGAGTTCGCCTGTGGCGACGGCGCAGCAGCAGCTTTACAGCGCGTCGGGCACGAATGGGGCACAGCCGACGCAGGACTCGTTTCAGGGCAGCGTGGTGGAAGGCAAGTCGACCGGGGCGATGATGGACCTCTCGCTGGACGAGGCCATGCAACGGGGGCTTCGCAATAATCTGGGGATTATCCTGCAGTCGTCCGCGCAGAAGAACGCGGGCGGACAGCGGCTGGAGGAGTTGCAGGCGCTGCTGCCAACGGTGACCGCGTCGGGCAGCATCGAGGTGCAGCAGATCAACCTTGCGGCGGAGGGTCTGAAGTTTCCCGGGATGAATCCCATTATCGGGCCGTTTCAGGTAGTCGACTTCAGGGCCTATCTGACGCAGAACCTGGTGAATGTCTCGGCGCTGCAGAACTACATTGCTGCGAAACATAACTTTGAGAGCGCGAAGCTGACTGCGGAGGACGCACGCAATCTGGTGGTGCTGACGGTGGGGAATGCTTACCTGCTTTGCATCGCGGATGGAGCGCGCATCGAGGCGGTGAACGCGGAGATGGCGACGTCGAAGGTATCTCTCGACCAGGCCACGGCGGCGCATGATGCCGGGACCAGCCCCAAGCTCGATGTGTTGCGAGCGCAGGTGGACTATCAGAATGAAGAGCAGCGGCTGATCTCGACGAAAAATGAACTAGCGAAGGACAAGCTGGCGCTGGCGCGGACGATTGGACTGCCGCTCGATCAGGAGTTTCGGCTGACGGATTCGGTGCCATACGCGGCGCTGGACAAGGTGAATCCGGATACGGCCTTTCAGCAGGCGCTGGCTGCACGGAAGGACCTTGCGGCCTCGGCGGAGCAGGTAAAGTCGGCGCACGCGGAGAAGACTTCGGCGTGGGCGAGCCAGCTTCCGGTGGCGAGTTTCTCGGGGGACTATGGTGACATCGGGGCGACGCCGGGGCACTCGCATGGGACGTATTCGGCTACGGGCAAGGTGAGCGCGCCCATCCTGCAGATCGCCAAGACGCGGGGGCAGGAGCAGGTCGCCGATGCGCAGTATGAGCAGGCCAAGGCCAAGCTGGCCGACCAGATCCAGCAGGTGAATGCCGAGGTTCGCGACAGCCTGCTGGATATTCAGGCGGCGGAGAAGCTGGTGGAGGCGACACACTCGAATGTGGATCTGGCCAAGGAGGCGCTGAGCGATGCGCAGCAGCGGTTTCACGCCGGAGTTTCCGACAACCTGGCAGTCTCGCAGGCGCAGGCGCAGACGGAACAGGCGAACGACCAATACATCAGCGCGCTGTACCAGCACAACGTCGCCAAGCTGTCGCTGGCGCGGGCGCTGGGCATAGCGCAGACGAACTACAAAGATTATCTCGGAGGAAAGTAGCTTGCCAGACCAAGGGAACCACAATCGCGAGGAACAGACCGCGGAGATCAGCGGCACGGTCCAGATTAAACCGCATGGCGATACAAACCATGATTCGGGCCGCGGCGGCGACGAGGAGATGCCGCAGCCGGAGAAGTCGTCGCGGAGAAAGTTCATCGTCATCGCGGTGCTGATCTTCCTTGTCGTGGGCGCGGCGTTGTTTTACTGGCACTCCACGTTTACGGAAGACACGGACGACGCGCAGGTGGACGGCAACCTCTACCAGGTAAGCTCGCGGGTGACCGGGCAGGTCATCAAGGTTTACGTGGATGACAACCAGAAGGTGCAGGCTGGGCAGTTGCTGGCGGAGATCGATCCGAAGGATTATCAGGTGGCGCTCGAACAGGCACAGGCGAACCTGGCCAGTGCGCAGGCCGCGGCCATTCAGGCGAATGTGAATGTACCGATTACCAGCACCAGCGTGACTGCGAACCTGAGCACGACGAGTTCCGATGTTCAGGGTGCGATGGCTGCGGTTGCCCAGGCACAGAAGCTGGAGCAGGCGGCAGCGGCGCGTGTGGACCAGGCGAAGGCCAATGCGGTGAAGGCGAAGCTCGATGTCGAGCGCTATACGCCGCTGGTGCAGAAGGACGTCATCTCGAAGCAGCAGTACGACGCGGCAGTGGCACAGGCCGCCGGGACATCGGCGGCGGTGATCGAGGCGCAGTCGCAGGTGATCGGCCAGCAGGAGGCGGTACGCGAGGCGCAGCAGCGGCTGGCGCAGGCGCGCTATTCGTCGACCGAGTCGATTAAGAATGGACCTCAGCAGGTGAGGGTGCAGGAGGCGAAGGCCAAGGCGGCGCTGGCAGAGGTTGATCAGGCGCAGGCTAAGGTCGATCAGGCGCGGCTGAACCTGAGCTACACGCACATTACCGCTCCGGCGACGGGGATCGTCAACAAAAAGAACGTACAGGTGGGCTCGAATCTTTCGATCGGGCAGGACCTGCTGACGATTATTCCGCTGACCGATCTGTGGGTCACGGCGAACTTCAAGGAGACGCAGATCCAGCACATGCATGCGGGACAGGACGTTACCATCGAGGTCGATGCGCTGGGAGGACGCAAGTTCCATGGCAAGCTGACGCAGATTGGCGGGGCCACGGGCTCGCGGCTGTCGCTCTTTCCGCCGGAGAATGCGACGGGCAACTATGTGAAGGTGGTGCAACGGATTCCAGTGCGTATCGACTTCACCAATCTGCAGAAGGAAAATGGGGATTACGCGCTTCGGCCGGGGTTCTCGGTCACTCCTGTTGTGACAGTCAAGTAAACGGGAAACCGGTTGTCTGGCCTGAGGCATCTCATGAGGAAAGAGAGAGGTGAAGGATGGCGATTGCAATGAAGAAGGCACAGTCCGGCGACGCATCCGCGGCGCCGCAATGGCACGCGCATGCGAAGGAGATCCAGAGGTTCGGCACCGTGATCGAGGACATACCACATCCGCTGGACGGCAAGGTGCGGGCGGAGATGGTGGGAAAGCTGAATCAGCTTCTTGCCGATTCGAGCACGCTTCGCGATATGTACAAGAAGCACCACTGGCAGGTCTCGGGACCGACGTTTTATCAGCTCCACCTGCTGTTCGATAAGCACTATGGAGAGCAGGTCGAGATCGTCGATACGATTGCCGAACGCATTCAGCTGCTGGGCGGAGTCAGCGTCGCCATGGGCGGCCATGTTGCCGAGATGACGAAGATCGAGGGGCCGCCCAAGGGCAGGGAAGAGGTGCCGGTGCAGCTTTCGCGGCTGCTCGCGGCGCATAAGCTGATCATCAAGCAGTGCTCCAATATCGCGGAGGCGGCGGACAAGGCAGGCGATGACGGCACCAATGACATGGTTGTAAGTGACGTGCTGCGGCCAAATGAACTGCAATCCTGGTTCATCGGGCAACATCTGGTGGATACGCCGCTGATTTTGGAGAGGGCTTAAGCTTCGATTTCAACGGTCATTTGACGTATCTTTGATGCAGCCCAGCCGCATACACCGGCTGGGCTGTGTATCTTTAACCGCGAGGCCCTCGCATCCAAACCCTGATTGACTTCATCTACAAGACATACTCTTTATGCCGATCGCGATTGTATTTTTCGTTCATTATGCCTACCTGATCCTGTTCGTCTGGGTTCTAGCGGAGCAGCTCGGCATTCCTGTACCCAGCATTCCAGTGCTGCTGACGGCGGGGACCCTGAGCGCAACCCACAAGGTGCATCACTCGTATGCGCTGGCGGCGGTACTGTTGGCGTGCATGATGGCGGACACGCTGTGGTATGCGCTGGGGCGGCGCTATGGGAAGAATGTCCTTCAGCTCCTTTGCCGGCTCTCGTTCGAGGCTTCGACGTGCGTGAGCAAGACGGAGGGATACTTTACGCGGCGCGGTCCGGTCACACTGCTCTTCTCGAAGTTCGTTCCCGGGCTGAGCACGGTTGCGGCACCCATTGCAGGACAGACCGGGATGTCGTACAGCCGGTTCTTTATCTGGGACCTTGCGGGATCGATTGTGTGGGCGGAGACCTTTCTGCTGGCGGGGCGTTTCTTCGGCGACCTGGCGAAACGCAGCGCGCGGTTCTTCCAGGTCCTTGGCCACTTCGCATTCCTCATCTTCATCGTGATGGTGTTTGGCTTCTTCGCCTACCGGCTCTTCAAGCAGCGCAGGTTTCTCAGGCAGGTCCGCAATATGCGGCTTGAACCGGCCGAACTGAAGGAGATGATCGACAGTGCGGAGGCGCAGGGAAATACTCCACCGTTTATCGTCGACCTGCGGCACCCGCTGGACTATCTGCCCGACCCGCGGGTTCTGCCGGGAGCGCTTCGCATCGGGCCGAATGAGATCAGGCAGCATAGCGAGATCATTCCGCGGGACCGCGATGTGATTCTCTATTGCACCTGCCCGAGCGAAGAGACGAGCGCTAAACTTGCGATGCAACTGCACAAGATGGGCATCTACCGGGTGCGGCCGCTGCGCGGGGGCTTCGACGGATGGAAGAATGCCGGGTATCCGCTGACCGATTATGCCGAAGACACACCGCAAGCGCAGCCGTTGCTCACGCAGATCACCGCTTCAGCTCCCCATGCGGAAGCTCACTGAGATGGTGGTCTGCACTTCGGTTGGACTGCCGTTCAGTTGAAAGGGCTGGTAGCGTGCCCTGCGGATGGCGTTGATGGCCGCCTGCTGCAACATGGGTGGGCCGCTGACGACATGCAGGCTCTCGATCGTTCCGCTGCGGGAGATGATGGCTTCGACGATGACGGTTCCTTCGACGCGCGCTGCCTTGGCAATCTCCGGATAGATGGGACGAATCGGCGCGATCAGACTTCCGGCTGAGACTCCGGATGAGACGCGTATGGGGCCGTTCGATGGTGCGGCGGAGTAACTGATATGCGTGGAGCGTGGGTGGCATCGCCAATGGCCAGGGCGATTGGCGATGCGTCTGCCATTCCTCTTCCGAATGGAATGGCAACGATGAATGGAGCGTCGCCGGCTGGCTGTGGGAGAAACCTGGGCAGCATCGGCGGCATGGTGAGAGGTCGGGTGGTCACCGGGGTCGTCGTGCCAGAGGACGTTGACGATGACTGCATGGGCTCGACCGGTATGGGTGGCTTTGGAGGCAGCGGCATCAGGAGTGTCGGTGTCTTTGCTATGAATGTCAGTTTTTCGGGATGCAGGAGTGGAAGTGCGATTACGAGGGCGGCGAGGGCGAACTGAAGGCCGGTGGAGGCCAGTGTTGTCCAGCGTTCGGTGTGAGATGTAGATTGAACCTGTGAGATGACCAGACTGTCCTCGAACATAGAAGCACCTCTCCAAACTCAGCGGATCAGGCGCGCATCTGCGAGGAATGCGTACTCACAACGTTAGACACCTGCGGGCTCTCGAAATGTTCCCGAGGCAGTGTTTTGAAAATTCCTGCGCGGAACCCGTTACCATAGACTTTCGACCGTGGCGCGCCGCGGCAGGAGAGAGAATTGGCCTACAACGATCTTCGCGACTGGATAAAGCAACTCGAAAAAGCTGGAGAGCTGAAGCGCATTACGGTTGAGGTCGATCCGATTCTCGAGATGGCCGAGATCGCCGATCGTACTGCGAAGCTCGGGCGGGGCACGGCGAAGGCTGGCGGCCCGGCGCTGCTGTTTGAGAACGTCAAAGGCTACCCGAAGGCGCGGGTGTTGATGAACCAGTTCGGCAGCGAGCGGCGGATGAAGCTGGCGCTTGAGACCGACTCGCTTGACGACATTGCTGGGCGTATTCGCGAGCTGCTGCATCCGGTTTCGCCGACGAGTTTGATGGACAAGCTGAAGATGCTGCCGAAGCTGGCGGAGATGGGCGGATTTTTTCCGAAGCTGGTCTCTGCGAAGGACGCTCCGTGCAAGGAAGTGATTCATCGCGGCGAGGACGTCAATCTGCTTGATTTGCCGATTCTGAAGACGTGGCCGCAGGATGGTGGCCGCTTCATCACACTGCCCTGTGTGATTACGCGCGATCCGAAGACAGGCAAGCGCAACGTGGGGATGTATCGGATGCAGGTGTACGACGGCAAGACGACCGGAATGCACTGGCAGCGGCAGAAGGTCGCCGCCGAACATCTGCGCGACCGGCTGCGGGCCACGACTCCGGACGCTGCGAGCGGTGTTGATCTGATGGCACTGACGGCAGGAGGGACGGCTGCTGCGGCTTCGCTCGATACGCTGCATACGACGACGCTGACGAAGATTCGGAATGACCGGATGGAGGTCGCGGTGGCGATTGGAACGGACCCGGCGACTACTTTCTCGGCGATCGTTCCGGCACCGCCTGAGGTCGAGGAGTATCTTATCGCGGGCTTCCTGCGCCAGAAGCCGGTGGAGTTGGTCAAGGCGGAGACGGTTGACCTGGAGGTGCCCGCTCATGCGGAGTACATCCTTGAGGGCTATGTGCAACTGGGCGAGCTACGCACCGAAGGACCGTTCGGCGATCACACCGGTTTCTACACGATGGAGGATGACTATCCGGTCTTTCATCTCACCGCGATTACGCATCGCAAGCACCCGGTGTACGCGGCCACGATTGTGGGCAAGCCGCCGATGGAAGATGCGTGGATGGGCAAGGCGGTGGAACGGATCTTCCTGCCGCTGATGCAGATGACGCTCCCGGAGATTGTGGATGTGAACCTTCCAGCGGAAGGAGTGTTCCACAACCTGATGATCGTTTCGATAAGGAAATCTTATGCGGGTCATGCACGCAAGGTGATGAACGGCATTTGGGCGATGGGGCAGGCGATGTTTACAAAATGCATCATCGTCGTCGATGAAGATTGCGATGTGCAGGATGTCGCGGAGTTGGTGCTTCGTACGACGAACAACATCGATCCTGAGCGCGACATTCAGTTCACGCTGGGGCCTGTCGATTCGCTTGACCATGCGAGCCGGCTGCCGAACTACGGGAGCAAGATGGGCATCGATGCTACGCGGAAGTGGCCTGCGGAAGGGTTCACGCGCGAATGGCCTGCGATGCTTACGATGGAGTCCGGAGTGAAGGCGCGTGTCGATGCGCTGTGGAAGAAATTGGGGATTGCATAGCGCTCTTCCGCTTGTCTTGTAAGTGTCCATTTTTATTGAGATCGCGAGTAGCTTTCGCTCTTTTTTCGTGTACCGCGGTCAGTTTTGTTGTGTCTCTCCAGAGAGGGCTAGTTGTTCGTGGGCAACGTGTTAACCGTTACCCGCCTCTAACTTTCGTAACCGGATATCCCGGAACCTGGAGGGCAGTATTTTGAAACGACACTTGATTGGGTTATTTATTTTCGCCTTTGGCTGGTCGATAGCATCCCATGCCCAAGCCGTCCCAATGGCAACACGTCTGGCGTCGGGACAGATCGGCGCAGGCTTCAGCTTCGCGATACCCGACTATGCTCAGACGTACATCAAGGGCTACACAGTCTATGGCGATTTCGATCTGTGGCGCCGAATCGGTATCGAGGGGGATGTGCATCGGGTCAACGTGCTGACGCCGACGGACATTGGCGAGGACACATACCTTATCGGGCCGAGGTTTTCGCTGATACGGCAGGGCCGCGTGAATGTTTACGCAAAGGTGCTCGGCGGAATTGGACGTTTTGAGTATCAAGAGGGCACCTATCGTCCCACGCACGCTGATACGTTTGGCGTCTTCGCCGTCGGTGGGGGTGTTGATTTTCGCGCCTCTCGTCACATCAATATTCGCGCCGTTGATATTGAAGCGCAGAAGTGGCCGAATTATGGAACTCCGGGATTTCCCGCGCATGGACTGACGCCCTTTGTAACGACGTTTGGCGCTGCTTATGCCTTCTAATTCTTCCTGTGGCGGGACAGATGCTCCTCTGTTTCGCCGCTCCTTGTAAAGGGGCTAATTTCCCTCGAGGGATAAAGCCCCGTGATGGGAATGAGCGATTTGTGGCGTGGTTTGAAGCGAAGGGTTTAATTAGAGTGGTTCCCTAATCGATGCGAAAGCGGATGAAGGTAACTACACCGAAGGGATGGTGGCCGTAGGCCGGAACGAGGGCCTGCGGTGCGGTGTAGGACGTGAACTGTGCTCCGGGCGCGGCGAGCAGGTGAGGAGCGACGCGGAAGTCTCGGTCGTAGCCGAAGCTATAGGCCTGAACGTGGCCGATGGGGGACTCTTCAAAGTCGGGTGGGAGTTGGCTGCCTTGGGATAGAAGGAGTTCGCTGGAGCGGCCTGCATCTTCAATGCGCGCCCAGAGGTAGTTGCGGCCACTGAACTTGAGCAGTGATTCGGCAAGATAGCTGTTTTCTTTACTGTCGTCTGCGAGCGAGCGGGTGCGTCCCCAGAGGAGTGTGCTGGACCAGTTGCCGAAGTGGGCGCCATCGGGGCCTGTATTTCCGAAGGGTCTGTTGTACATGATGGACGCAGTTTGACGCTGCTGGTCTTCATTGGGGTAGAGGGCTTCCGGGCTGACGATGTGGGCGATGGAGTATTGGCCGCTCCAGTTCGGCGAGGGCGAGAAGGTAACGCGCGAGGAGTAGCTGTCGATAGCGTGTCCGTTGGGAGAGGGTTGGAATCCCCAACGCTGTTCGGTTGGCTCGCCGCCGTGGAAGCCAGACTCTTCGAAGCGGAGGCCGCGCCAGGTGATTCCTGCGGTGAGGACGTTGTAGGCGATGTGAGTGGAGTCCTGCTGGTGGTGACCGAGGGCGGCGATGGGATCTTCGGACGCAGAGAGGCGATGGGGATAGGCGATGGGGCCGATGGCTGGATCACCGATAGGAGCGGCGTAGAAGCTGAGCAGGGTTTGTTTGCCGAGAGGGATGTCGTAGAGCGCGGCTACTTCCATGAAGAAGTTGTGAGGGTGCTGGCCATTGATGATGGGTTTGCCGAAGGCGGTCTCACCCTGCTGGAAGAGCTCGGGATATTGACGGCCGCTTACGGTGGCTGGTTCGAGCGAGAACATTGCTCGCAGCGTGAGTTGGCCGGGGCCGAGATGCCGCATGGCCATCGGCATCAGCCAGTTGGTGGAGAAGAGCTTGTCGCCGCCGCGCTGGCTTGATTGTTGCGTGTCGGAGATAAAGGCTGTGCCGTGGAGCATCAGCATCCATTGGCCGCGATGGGACATGAGCATGGGAGTCGGCGTTGAGGCTGGCTCCGCGCTGGTGCCGGAGGAGGCGTGGTGGAGTTCGGCTTCAATGAGGGTGGAGGGCTGGTGCATTGAGTTCATCTGTTTCGTCATCTTCTCTGGCGCGGGGCCCATGCCGGGCATGTCGTGTTGCTGCGCCTGGGAGAGGGCGGGGAGAGCGATGAGGGTAAAGAGGGCTACGGCAAGGATGCGGTGCATGGCGGATTTTTCTCCTGAGGGTTGCTGGTCGGCGTGCAGCGTCGATTGCGCTGTGGCGGCGAGGCGTAGGAGTGAAATCAGATGCGAAGCGTATGTCGTGGAGGAAGCGGAGGCGGCCAGATGAGTTGATCGGGCAGCGACAGGAGAGGAAGGGGGCTGCCGTGGATCGCAGAAGTTTCAGCGGCTGAGATTCGGGCGGGCTGCTCGATGGCGATGGCAGTCGCGGTCGCCGAAGGTTGATGGTGGGCGTCGCAACATACAGGAGTCTGCTGATTGATCGGCTGATGCTGGGCGCAGTGGCCACATAATGCCTGGCGATGGTTCGCCATGTCCATGCAGGAGGCAGCGCTGGCGATCAGCATCAGCATACAAAGAGTTGCGGCGAGATGGCGTAAGGCCTGCTTCATTCGGCATCGACTCATTTGCAGTATAAATCCAGTAAGACGTGCCGGTGTTGATACAAGATGGAAGAGCGGAGTTCACCATGGCAACGATGAAGGCGCATACCGAGTATCTGACGTTCCATACGGATGAACGCTATGAGATGGTCCACATTACACCTCAGGTTGAGGAGATTGTGCGTCGCAGCGGGGTCGAGGATGGACTTTGCTTTGTCTCTCCAATGCACATTACGGCAGCAATCTATGTGAACGACAACGAGGATGGCTTAATCGAAGACATTGGGGCGTGGCTGGAGAAGCTGGCTCCGGCGTGGCCCGGATATAAGCATCATCAGACCGGCGAAGATAATGCCGATGCCCATCTGAAGGCGCTGCTGCTGCATCATGAGACGACGCTGCCGGTTACCAAAGGGCGGCTGGATCTGGGGACTTGGCAACGTATCTTTTATGCGGAGTTCGATGGACAGCGGCGAAAGCGTGTCATCGTGAAGCTACTGGGCGTCGCAAAAGAATGATGTCTACACGGCGGTTGCGGGCGCGCCCCTCTTCGGTTGCATTGCTGGCTACGGGGTGAAACTCCGCATAGCCTGCTGCGGAGACGTTGGCTGGATCGATGGGGCCGCGGTCGAGGAGTAGGCGTGCGATAGCTGTGGCCCGCGCCGTGGAGAGCTCCCAGTTGGTGGCGAATTGAGCGGTGTGAATGGGCACATTGTCGGTGTGGCCTTCGATGCGAAGCGGTCCGGTTGGCAGGGTCTTCGCCAGGCTGGAGAGCATGGGAATGGAGGCGGCGCGGACCTCGGCTGAGCCGGAGGGAAAGAAGCCTGCCTCGTGCAGCGAGATGACGAGGCCCTCCGTCGTGATGCGCATGGTCACGCTGCCGGGGGGAATGTGCCCTGCGGCTACCTGTTCTGCCAATAAACGGTTGAGGTGCTTTTCTGTCTCCTCGGCGGACTCGACGCGGACGGAGGGAAGCGGAAGGGGCATCGCGGCGGGGGTGGAGTTGACCGGGGCGTTGCGGCGATCGGTCAGGGGTGGTGTCTTTGAGTGGTCTTCGAAGACGCCCATCGGCGTAAATGCCGACTGCATGGCGGCGGAGAGCTCGGTCTGCTTGGCTTTATTTGCCTGGCTCGATGCGAAGAGAACGACAAAAAATGCGAAGAGCAGGGTGATGAAGTCAGCGTAGGAGACCAGCCAGCGCTCGTGATTGGCGTGCTCGTGCTTTCTCTTCCTGCGGCTCATGCTGCGATGACCTCGGCTGGTTTTTCCGGTTTGCTGTCGAAGAGGAAGGTGCGGAGCTTGGTTTCGATCATGCGCGGGTTCATGCCTTCGAGGATGGAGATGACGCCTTCGAGCATCATCTCTTTAATCATCTGTTCTTCACGCTGGCGGATCTTGAGCTTGCCGGCGGCGGGAAGGAAGACGAGGTTTGCCAGCGCGACACCATAGATGGTTGCGACGAAGGCGACGGCGATGCCGCGGCCGACCTCGTCGATGTTGTTGAGGTGCTGCATGACTTGAATCAGGCCAATGACGGCGCCGATAATACCGACGGTGGGAGAGTATCCGCCCGCGGCCTCGAAGACCTGAGGGACCTTTTCTTCCATCTCGGTCTTATTGTCGATCTCCATCTGCATGATCTTGCGGACTTCGCTGGGCTCGGTCCCGTCGATGGCGAGCATGAGCGACTGTTTTAGAAAAGGGTCCTCGACTCCGGGAAGGTCTTGATCGAGTGAGACGATGCCGCTTTTTCTTGCCTTGTTGGCGAACTTGACGATCTGCATGACGACGGCCTCGCCATCAGATCCTCCGGTGACAAAGATGGTCATCGCCTGCTTCATCGCGGTCACGAAGATCTTCATGGGGAACTGTAGCAACACTGCGCCTACCGTGCCTCCGATGACGATCATTGCGGCGGTCGGCTGGGTAATCTGGGCGATGCTGCCGCCTTCGATCATCATGCCACTCACGATGCCGATGATGGCAAGAAGAATGCCACCGATGCTGGCGATATCCATAACTGCTCCTCTTCGAGTGGGCTTAGTCTTTCGAGGTTCGGCGTTCGAGATCGCGAATGGTTTTTTGCGCGTCGTACGCGGACTTCGCGTTGAGCGAGGAAGCAGCTTCAGGCCATGCGGTCGCGAGGATGCGGGCGCGGTATTCGAGCGTGCGCCGCGAGATCTCGTCCGATGGCTCGAGGACGACGAGCTTTTCCCCGGTGATTAAAGTCAGTACGGTGTCCGGCGCGGATTCTGCATATTTAATCAGGTCGCAGTTGACGATGAGGCGGCTGCCGTTCAAGCGTGTCAGTTCGATCATGCGGAAGAGTCCCTCTGTCTTCTCTTATCGGCAGAGAAGCCGGCGTCAATAGAAGAGGCGCACGCGTTGCCCAAAGGTAATGCGGCCGCGGCTAAAGTGACCGTCTGGCAGGCCGATGAGGTGTGTGAACGCGGAGTCTTCCGCAAGGTGAACCGGACCTTCCGGCCTGCTGTGATGGCAGACGGAGTTTCGGATCGACACCCGGGGACAGGCGGCGCGGTAGTTCAAATCGAGCAATACAGGAGTGTTTCCAAATGTCCTTGGGTGTCTTGAACAACATCGCAGCAATCTATGCGCAGAACAATCTGAACCAGACGCAGAATAGTCTTCAGAATGTCTTGCAGCAGCTCTCCTCCGGTTCGCGCATTAACAGCGGCGCGGACGATGCGGCCGGTCTTGCCCTGGCAGACGGTCTTCATGCAAACGAAGCGGCACTGAACCAGTCTTCGCAGAACGCCAGCTCAGGCGTCGGTCTGTTGCAGACTGCCGATGGCGCGCTTTCGCAGGTGACCAATCTGTTGAATCGCGCTGTTACGCTGGCTACCGAAGCAGCCAACGGAACGCTCAATGGCAACCAGATCGGCTCGGCCAATCAGGAGTACCAGAACATCCTGTCCGAGATCGGCAACATTGGATCGACGACCAACTTCAACGGCAACACCGTATTTACCAGTACCGCAACGAACGTGTTTGTCAGCGACGGAACGGCTTCCGGCGCAACGACCTTTCAGGAGCTTGTTGGGTCGCTGAGCGACGCGAGCGTGGGTACCTCCACTGCAACGACAACTGCCGGAACGACCACAGCGATCACCAATCCGACACCGACCGTTCCGACAGCAACAACCTCTGGAACCGCGACGTTTGCATTTAGTTCATCGAACGACACGGTCTCTGGTTCGCTGGGGATCGCTGTGGGCGCTGGCGGGGTGGTCACGGAGAACTTTGCGGCCGGGACTACGCTTGCTGAGGCTGTTGGCCAGATGAACAACGACGTATCCTTCAGGACGTCGGGATTGATCGCAAGCCAAAGCCCCACGTCGCCGAACAACCTGATCATCACCGGTCCAACGGGCGTAGCGAACACCCTCACCCTGTCGGGCGCGATCTCCGACACGACTGCTTCGGTGACCACGCCGGGGGCGGGTGTGAACCTTGCCGGAACATCGCTTACTGCGGGCTCCGCATCGGCTGTGCTGACCAATGTCACCAACGCGTTGCAGAACGTTGCGTTTCAGCGAGGCAACATCGGCGCCAGCATCAACGAGCTGAATGCTGCTTCTAACGTTGCCAGTTCGGAGTCGGTGAACCTGACCGCAGCCGAAAGCAGCGTTCGTTCTACCAACTACGGTCAGGCGACCAGCGATATGGCCAAGTACCAGGTGCTGAGCCAGACCGGTATCAGCGCGCTGGCGCAGGCCAACAGCGTGCAGCAGGAGATTCTCAAACTGATGCAATAGGTCCCATAGGAGTCGCGGCGGCTGCGTTTGTTGTAAGCGTGTCCGCCGCGATTTCATTGTTTGCTTGAAAAGATTAGTTCCATCTAATTTGGCGATGGCCTGCACGGCCACGCGATTGCTATTGACTGCACGGAACGGCGATTGTTCGGGCGGGGACTGGAAGTGACATGGGCACGGTCGGAATAAACTTTGGAGCGGCAAACAGTGGGCAGGGCTTCGACGTGGCGTCCACGGTCACGGCGATTCTTGCGAGTCAGCAGGCGATTGAAGGTCCGTGGAAGAGCCAGCTCGCAGCGTTACAGGCGCAGGATGCCGTCTTCACAACGCTCGGCACCGATCTTTCGACACTCACGACCGCCATGCAGTCGCTGACCGATTTCACCGGCGTGCTGGCAGAGAAACAGGGGGCCAGCTCCGATACGAACGTGCTGGCGCTGACGTCAGCGACTGCCGCATCAATCGCCGGTAGCCATACGATCTCGGTTACGGCGCTGGCGCAGACGTCGTCTGAGTACAGCGACACGCTTGCGAATGGAGCGGACACGCTCTCCGGCAGCCTGACGATTGGGAGCAATACGATCACGGTGGATAGCAGCAGCAATACGCTGGCGTCACTGGCGGCGGCAATCAATCTCGCCGGGATAGGCGTGAATGCGAGCGTGATCGCGGACGTTTCCGGCTCGCGACTCTCTCTGGTGAGCGGAACCAGCGGAGCGGCGGGACAGCTTGCGATTACCAGCAATCTCACTGATGCGACTACAAGCGCGGCGATCGGGTTTCATACGGGACAGTTGGGACAGAACGCCAGCCTGAATGTAGATGGGGTCAATCTCTCCAGCGCTTCCAATACCGTGAGCAGCGCGATCCCCGGCGTTACGTTTCAACTGCTGGCCCTCTCCACCTCTCCGGTGCAGGTGCAGATCACCAACGATACGTCGGCGGTGGGGACCGCCGTCGGCACTGTTGTGGCTGCTTACAACGCTGTGGTCAAAGATCTCAATGGTCAGGAAGGCAAGGATTCGAGCGGGAATGCCAAGCCTCTCTTTGGAAGCACTACATTAGCTTCATTGCAGAGCCAGCTATCGGCGGCGCTGCTTGGCGGAGCCGCCAGCGGCTCCATCGCGAGTGTCACGCAACTGGGCATCGGTTTCAATCAAGACGGAACTTTGAGCCTGAATGCGGACAATCTGAATGCGGCATTGAACAACAACTTCGCAGACGTCACAGGATTCCTACAGAACTCCGGCAGCTTCGGCCAGGGCCTCAATGCTGTGTTGAATAATCTTGGGTCGCAGTCGACCAAGGGAGTGATCTATCTCGCTCAACAGCAGAACACGGCACAGGAGGCCTCGCTCACGCTGAATATCAGTAACGAAGACGCGCTGCTGGCTACGGAAAAGACAACCCTTACGATGGAGCTGAATACGGCCAATCAGATTCTGCAGTCGATCCCCGCCCAACTGAATCAGGTCAATGAGATGTATAGCGCCGTGACCGGCTACAACACAGGATCGAGATAAACATATGAGAGAAGCGAGCTATCAGCAACAGGCTTTGGTGGGCGCGACCGGTGTTGAGCTGGTGGTGGCGCTTTACGACGCCGCGATCCGTTTTCTCTATCGAGCCATGCAGTGCGTGGAAGAAGACGATGTTCGCGGGCGGCGCATTGCCGTGAACAAGGTCATCGATATTTTTATGTATCTTCAGGCGCGGCTGCGTCCAGACGTGGGTGCGAGCGTTGCGGCATCGCTGGCGGACTTTTACGCCGCAATGTTTACTATGACGCTCGAGGCTTCGTACATTGCGTCGAAGGAAGAGTTTGAAAAAGTGATTGCCTGCGTTCGAAATGTTCGTGATGCTTGGGTGATCGTCGCTCGTGACCCGGAGGCGGGCAGAGTACTCCCCAGAGAACTGCGGACGCGTGAAGAGAAATTTGTGCCGGCTTCTCAGGTAGCAGCGACGGCCAGCGAGCCTGGCGCGTCACGTTGGCTTGCATAGTCAGGTCGCGACGGCGAGTTCTTCTTCGAGACGCTGCTTTTCGAAGAGGCTGGTGTAATAGCCATTGCGCGCGATGAGTTCGTCGTGGGTGCCTTGCTCCGCGATGCGGCCACCTACCAGGACTGCAATCTGGTCGGCATTGCGCGCGGTGGAGATGCGGTGCGAGATAAAGACAGTCGTGCGGGCCCCCATGCCCTGCCGCAGGCCGCTCAAAATGCGCTCTTCGGTGTAGGTATCGACGCTGGCGAGAGCGTCGTCGAGGATGAGAATGCGGGGATCGCGGATGACGGCGCGGGCGATGGAGGTGCGCTGCTTCTGGCCTCCGGAGAGGGTCACACCGCGTTCGCCGACCATGGTTTCGAAGCCTTTTGGGAAGTCGAGGATCTCGGTGCTGATGTGGGCGATGGTGGCTGCGTCTTCAACCTCCTGCATGGTTGCATCGGGTTTGCCGAACGCGATGTTCTTGCGGATGGTCTCGGAGAAGAGGAAGGTCTCCTGCGGGACGAAGCCGATGCTCTTGCGAAGTTCGTTGAGTGTGAAGTGGCGAATGGGCTGGCCGTCGATAAGAACGGAGCCAGGGGAGGCATCGTGCAGCCGGGGGATGAGGTTGACCAGGGTGGATTTGCCTGAACCGGTGGGGCCAACGATAGCAAGGCTGGTGCCGGCGGGGATGCACAGATTGATGTTGTGCAGAACGTCGGGAGCGTTGGGATAGGCGAAGGTGAGGTTGCGGAATTCTATTTCGCCGGTGATCGGAATGTCGGTCGCATTTGGCTCATCTGCGATGGACGGCTTCTGCTTGAGGAGCTCGTCGATACGGACGACGGAGGCGGTGCCGCGCTGGAAGAGATTGACGACCCAGCCGACGGCGATCATGGGCCAGGTGAGCTGCACCATGTAGACAATGAACGCGGTGAACTGGCCGACGGAGATGCGGTGGGCGACGACCTCGTGGCCGCCCACGAGCAGCGTAATCATAAGCGACAGGCCGAGAACGAATTCGAGCGTGGGCCAGAGCATGGCCATGAGGCGCACAAGATAGAGGCTGCGGCGGATGTACTCCTGGTTGGCGGTCTCGAAGGAGGCGATCTCGGCCTCTTCCTGGACGAAGGCGCGCACGAGGCGGGCTCCAGAGAAGTTCTCCTGTGCTTTAGCGGAGATGTCGGAGAACATGGCCTGGATACGCTCGAAGCGGCGGTGGATGCGTGCACCGAAGTACTGCACCAGGACGGATGCGATAGGGAGGGGAACGAAAGCGCAGAGGGTCAGCTTGGGACTGATGCGAATCATGAAGGGCAGCGCGGCGGCGGTGAAGACGATCGTGTTCGCGCTGTACATGATCGCCGGACCGAGGAGCTGACGGACGGCGTTGAGGTCGTTGGTGGTGCGGGCCATGATGTCGCCGGTGCGGTGAGTATGAAAAAAACTCGCGGACTGACGTTCGAGGTTGGCGAAGAGATCGTTGCGGAGATCGTATTCGATATCGCGCGAGGCGCCGATGATGACCTCGCGGGTGATGTAAAGAAAGATAGCGGCGAAGATCGCGATCACGACGAGGCGGAGTGCATGATGGACGACCTTGGCCTCGGTGAGGCCATGTTGCATGTCGTCGATGGCGCTACCGATGACAAGGGGGATGAGGATTTTGATGACGTTGTAGAAGATGACAGCGATGCCGCCCCAGGCGAGGCTCTTCCAGTATCGCCTGAGGTATGGGAATAGCGGTCTAAGTCTTTCGAGCATAAAAGAATGGGCCTATGTCGCCAGAGATTAGACGCGGTTAGATGCCCTCGGGATGCGGAGGAGTTTGCGGTTGAGTGGCGGGGGTGGCGGCAGGCTTTGTCTCTTGCGTCGGCGTGTCTGCGGGAGCGGCTTCGGTTGCAGGTTGTGTTGTGGAATCTGCCGGAGCGGGCGTTGGCTCTGGCTGCGCGGGTGGATTGTCGGACATGCTTACAAGCTCGACATCGAAGATGAGATTGGCTTTGGCGGGAATGACAGGCGGCCGGCCGGTTTCACCATAGGCGAGTCGATAGGGAACGAAGAGGCGGCGTTTTCCGCCGACGTGCATGCCTTCGAAGCCTGTATCCCAGCCGATGATGACTCGCCTGGCACCGTAGGGGAAGGTGATCGGTTCGCCGCCGGGATGGTCATCGGAGGAGTCGAACTTGGTGCCGTCGGTGAGCCAGCCGGTGTAGCGGACGGTGTACCACTTCTGCGGCTCAGCGAGGGGGCCTTTGCCGATGACCGTGTCGATATACTTCAGCGTATAGAGCGCTTTAGGGATTCCGGCGACTCGGGGGATTTTGGAGACCGGGGCCGTTGTGGCGACATGATGGCGGGTGGTTGCGGCTTTGTGGGGCGCAGTCTGGGCTGTTGCGGATACGGCGGCCACGAGGACGAGCGAGAGCAACATCGGCTTCATTGGGATCTCTGTTTTGGAATGGCTAGGCAAGAGTGATGGTTGCATCGTTGAGGTGTTCGCGCAGGAGGCGTTGGGTGAGGGTCTTCAGATCTTCTCCGGTTTTGGGGAGGACGAAGGCACCCGCACTTTCTGACCACTCGAGCTTAAAGCTGGTGGAAGTTGCGGAGATCCAAAGCTGGCGGACGGGAGTATTCGGCGTGAGGACGAATTTGCTTGTGCCGTCTTCAAAGATGATATTGAGGACGCCATTGTTCTCTTCGGCCTCAAAGGCTTCGGAGTCCTCTTCGGCGACGATGAGGGATTGCTTGAGGGCTTCGAGGGCACGGTCGGATTCACGGCGGAACGTTGTTTCGTCGAGCATAGCTTTAGTTTAGCGCGGGTGAGTTAGATGAGATTTTTCCAGATGGTTTGCGGCTAGGATGGGAAGATATCCATGGCTGACCCTAAAGTTCTCTCCCCTGAAATTCTCCTCCATATTGCTACCTCGTTAAATGTGCCCATGCGCGGGCTGGTTGCCGTGATCGAACTGCTCAATGAGGGCGGAACCGTTCCTTTTATTGCACGCTATCGCAAGGAGGCCACGGGAAATCTCGATGAGGTGCAGATTCGTGACGTTGAAGAGAAGCTGGCTTACTTTCGCGACCTTGTGGCACGGCGAGAGACGATTCTGGCTTCCATTCTGGAGCAGGGCAAGCTTAGCGATGATCTAAAGGCGCGTATCGAAGCCACGCTCGATAAGAGCGAGTTGGAGGACCTGTATCTTCCTTATAAGCCGAAGCGGCGGACCAAGGCCACGATTGCGCGTGAGAAGGGGCTGGAGCCACTGGCGGCTTATCTGATGGCGCAGGAGGCTGGGCCGCAGTCGCTGCTTGAACTGGCCGCAGGTTTTGTGGATGCAACAAAGGAAATCAACAGTGTCGAAGAGGCGCTGGAAGGTGCGCGACATATTGTTGCTGAGATGTTGAGCGAGGATGCCGACCTGCGCAAGGCGCTGCGGCAGTTGATGTTCGATGAAGGTGTCATCGTGAGCCGCAAAGCGATGGATGCGGTCGATGAGCAGGAAAAGTTCAAGATGTACTACGAGTATCGTGAGCCGGTGAGGACGATTCCTTCGCATCGCATGCTGGCGGTTCGGCGGGGCGAGAGCGAGTCGGTGCTTTATTTTCTGATTGAGGTGGAACCGCTGCGGCCGTTGGGTGTAATGCGTACGCGAGTGCAGCGCAGGGATGGAGATTGGACGGCGCAGCTTGAGCTGGCCATCGAGGACACATGGAAGCGGCTGCTGAATCCTTCGATTCAGGGCGAACTTCGGCTGGAGTTGAAGAAGCGTTCGGACACGGATGCGATTCAGGTATTTCGAGAGAACCTGCATCATCTGCTGTTGGCTCCTCCAGCTGGGCCGATCTCGATCCTGGGGATCGATCCGGGGTTGCGGACGGGATGCAAAGTTGCCGTGGTGGATGAGACCGGCAAGTTTCTGGCGAACGATGTGCTCTATCTGCATACGTCGAAAGGCGCTGCAGAAGGGGCAGCGAAGGTGCTGGAGAAGTTGCTGGTTCAGCACAATGTTCGTGCGATTGCGATTGGCAATGGGACGGCTTCGCGGGAGACGGATGCTTTTGTGCGCGATTTTCTGCGGGAGCGGCGGCTGGACGGTATCTTTTCTGTGACGGTAAGCGAGTCGGGCGCGAGCATTTATTCCGCGTCTGATATTGCGCGGCAGGAGTTTCCTGATCTTGACCTGACGGTGCGGGGCGCGATCTCGATTGCGCGGCGGTTGCAGGACCCCTTGTCGGAGCTGGTGAAGGTCGATCCGAAGTCAATTGGCGTGGGTCAATATCAGCACGATGTCGATCAGCGGCAGTTGCAGCAGTCGCTGGAGACGGTGATTGAGACATGCGTGAACCGTGTGGGCGTGGACCTGAATACTTCTTCGTGGACGCTGCTGCGGTATGTTTCGGGCATAACGGAGCGGACTGCGCTGAATATCGTGAGCTATCGGAATGAGCATGGGCAGTTTCGCTCGCGGGCTGAGCTGAATAAGGTTACTGGGATTGGAGCGAAGACCTTTGAGCAGGCAGCGGGATTTCTGCGGATACGGAATGGAGAGAATCCGCTGGACATGACAGCGGTGCATCCGGAGTCGTATGGCGTGGTGGAGGAGATTGCGAAGTCGCTGGATGCGGCGGTGGGTGAGCTGATTCGCAGGCCGGAGCTACTGGCGAAGGTGGATGCGAAACAGCTTTCGGCAGGGACGTATACGCTGAAGGACATTCTTGAGGAATTGAAGAAGCCGGGACGCGATCCTCGCGACAAGTTCGTAGCGCCGAGCTTCAACGAGACGGTGCGGGAGTTCGCCGATGTGCAGCCCGATATGGTGCTGGAAGGCGTGGTGACAAATGTGACCAAGTTCGGCGCGTTTGTCGATATCGGCGTGCATCAGGATGGGCTGGTGCATGTCAGCGAATTGTCGAACCGGTTTATCAAGGACCCGAGCGAGGCGGTGAAGGCCGGGCAGATTGTGAAGGTCAAGGTGTTGAGTGCGGATGTGAAGTCGAAGCGTATTGCGCTTTCGATGAAGGCGCTGATGGGAGCGGCACAGCGCGTGCAGCGGGAGGTTCCGAAGAAGCCTGAAGTTTCTATGAACGACAAGTTGAATCTGCTGGCTACGAAGTGGAAGGTCTCTTAGGGTGCTTGCCGGCTCTTTAGCGAGCCGGCAACAGCTTTTCGATGATCTGCTGGACTTGTTTTGCCTGAACGGCGCTGCCTGCTTCGGTGTAGTGAACGCTGCCGTTGTGCAGGTCGTCGTGAGCGGCCATGAGGGCGTGCTGGTCGTCGATGGGAATGTGGAAGCGTTGCATGGTGCGGAGCGATTCGGCATTACGCTCGTCGATGCGCGGGTTAGTGGCTCCGCCGGAGTCCGCTGCGTGAACGGGTGTGGTGGTGGCCCAGACTAACTTTGCTCCATGCGATTTTGCCTGCAGAGCTTCAACAAGCTGGGGCAGGGAACTGCCGTAGGCGGCTTCGGTGTACTTCCATCCGTGCATTCCGTTGTTGAAGTGGATGACGGCGAACTTCAGCGGCATCATGCGGAAGTAGTCGTCTACCTGATGGATGAGGCGCGGATCGCCGGAGGCCGCGGAGGTGGCGAAGAGATAGCAGTTGGCGTGGCCGGCGAGGAGTTTCGTGACTTCGGGATAGTAGCCGCGGGTGATGGAGTCGCCGAGGAGCAGGACGTTGGGGAGCGCGGGATCGGGGTTGTCGGGCTTCGCGGCCCATGTCCACTCGATGGTTTCGAGGATGCTTTTTGGTGCAGGGGCTTTGGGGGCCTGAGCGATGGCGACGGGAAGGACGAAGCTGGCGCTGAGCAGGAGAGCGATGGTACGGAGAGGATGTGGCATTCAATTAACCGTGTGCGTGTATTTACATGTGAAACATAAATTTCATGTATGGCAACTAGAGATGCTTATAGAACTTCGCTCTCAGGGCTGTCAAATAGTCATGTGCGTTTCGCGTTTATTGAGAGGTACCGCGAGTGAACGAAGCCTGAGCGGCGTCGGTTCCGCTCCAGACTGCGTAGATGTCTCCGTCGGGCGAGAGGCTGGCGGTGGGATAGCGTTCGCCGGAGGCGTCGGCAGGAATACGAGTTGTGGCGGAGACGCGACCTTTGGTGTCGATGCGAAGTGCGTAGGGGGTAAGGCTGTTCCAGTCGCCGCCTTTTGTGGATGGGCGTCCTGAGAAGACGAGGGCGATGGTGCCGTCGTCAGCCATCGAGATATACGGATGGTTCGCGCCTTCGATACCTTTGCTGATATCGAGTTCCTTTGAGAAGGTCTGGCCGCCGTCGCTCGAGGATGTCAGGCGAATGCCGGGGTGGCCGCCGGTGGCGGTGTGCCAGGCGACGATGAGTTTATTACCCTGGGCCGCTGCGACCGGGCCTGACTCAGGGCAGCCGAAGAGCTTCCAGCGGTCGTTGGCGATGCGGACGGGAGCGCCGAAGTGTTCGCCGCGATCGGTGGAGGTGGTGACGGCAATGTCGCGCTCGTTGTCGCCGTAGACATGGCGGTAGGCGACGTAGACTTTGCCGTCGGCCGTGATGGCGACTGAGGGGCGGCAGCAGGGGCAGGCGAGAGTCGCTACTTTTACGTTGTGATGGAAGGTCGTGCCGCGGTCGGTGGAACGGGCGAGATAGACGTTGAAGGTTCCGGTGGAGGCTGAGGTGTTATCGCGGCCATCAAGCCATGCGGCGTAGACGTCGCCGTTGGGAGCGACGGCGAGCGTGGCAAAGCCGGAGTAGGACTTGTCCGTGGCTGGCTTGTCGGTGACGAGGGTTGTGACAGGCGGCGTTGCGCCCATGCCGGAGGAGCGAGCTTCAACGAGTTGAGTTTCATCAGCGGCGTTTTTTTGCTGCCAGAGTGCATAGGCATACATGCCATGCACGGCTAGTTGCGGGGCATTTTCCGCGGAGGTGTTTACGGTGTTGCCGGATGAACTGAGCGTGGTCGGAGGCATCCAGTGTTCTCCGGCGTCGTGAGACATGCGCAGCGTGAGTGCTGTCTTTTCAACGGCGAGAAGATAGAGACCGCCGGTAACAGTGGCGGCAACGATAGGGCGTTTTGCTTCGATGCCGAGTGCGTGCGGATGAGGTTCGAAGACGAAGGACTGGCGCTGCGTCTGGATGAGAGGCTGTGTACGCTGCCAGACGAGGAACGCAATGACCAGCAACGCGGCGCTGGCAAGGCTGATTACGATGATGCGGTTTGTCGAGCTTCTTGTCATCACGTTTCCTTTGCTGGTTAGAAGGTCAAGCGGGCTGCGAGTTGGACCTGTCTGGGATCGCCGACTGCGGTTGGGCGGCCGAAGCTGGAGTTGGCTGCGTTAGGGTAGCTTCCAGTTCCGAAGGTTCCGTTGGGGATGAGGTCGTTGCGGTGGTTGAGCGCGTTGAAGGCTTCAACGATGGCTTCGAGGCGGAAGCGGTTGCCGAGAGGAAAGGTACGGCTAAGGCGCGCATTCATGTTAAAGAAGTTGAAGCCGACTCCACTGTTGCGCCGGATGACGGTTCCGGGTAACGCCTGGGTACAGATGGAGATTCCGGGAACGCAGGGGCGCAGGGTGGTGCCTTGAATGCTGTTGGTTCCTGTCGTGACGTTGAAGGGGAGCGGCGAGTAGTACTGGAGCATGGTGCTGAGAAGGAAGCCATGGGAGAGTTGGCTCCATAGGCTGTGTGATGGGTCCATAGAGCTGTGAATGGTGCCATCGAAGACGAGGCGATTTCGCTGATCGTCGTCGGAGAGGCTGCGGTCTTCGGCGATGTTGAAGTTGTTGATGGGAGAGCTAAAGAAGTACTCGCCCACATCGTCGATTGCCTTCGACCAGTTGTAGGAGATGCGGTAAGCACCCCAGCGTGCCGCCTTCTGCTGGAAGGAGACGGAGAGACCGTCGTAGTAGGAGTCTCCTGCGGACTGATACTGCTTGTTGTTGCCGTAGGTGGCGTTGGGCCGGCAGCCGTTATTGCTGCCGGTGGCGATGCAGATGGGAGTGTTCTGATTGATAGAGGCGAGTAGATGCAGGCCGCGCAGATGTTGATAACTGATGCTGAGGGTGCTGCTGGAGTTTAGCTGCTGCTCGACTTCGAGGCTGGCCTGCTCTGAGTAGGCGTTCTGAATGTGAGGGGCCATGGTGGTGAAGTTGACCAGGACCCCGCCAGGAAGCGTAGTGAGGATGTTGGGGAAGGTGGGTGCTCCGGTCTGCGTGGGCGAGACGCTGACGGTGGCAAAGGTTGAGCTGTTGATATTCGTCGTATTGCCGCTGGACTGAAGCGCGTTTGAGAGGGGGCGCAAGGGAACGCGGTCGTAGAAGAGTCCGAAGCTGCCGCGAACAACGGTGGTGCGGTGAGCGAAGGGTGACCAGGCGAAGCCGAGGCGCGGCGAGATGTTGTTGATGTCGGTCGCGATCGATTTCAGAAATTGCAGATCGTAGCGGAGGCCGGCGTTCAGGGTGAGGGATGGAGTGAGCTTCCACTCGTCCTGCGCGTAGAGGCCGAGGTTGGGGTTGGTCTGAGGGACGATGGGGTTGCCGAAAGACTGTGTGTAGCCGGAGTTGTTGTAGGTTCCGTTGAGAAAGTTGTTGAGGGAAGAGAAGGAGTAGCTTCCGCGGTTGGACATGGGGAAGGTGATGGTGAGGTCATTGAAGAGAAAGTCCGCGCCGACGCGGAGAGAGTGATTGCCTGCCTGATGAGAGAGGTTGTCGACGACTTCGTAGAGCTTATCGAGGCGGCCTGTTGGGGAGTAGGAGAGCTTGCCGAAGGAGGCGACGCCGGAGATGCTGACGGCGGGGCCGGTAGCATCGTTGGGCAGGGCGGTGAGATTGCTTCGGGTGAACTGGCCGCGAGTCTCGTTCACGGTTCGCGGAGAGATGGTGAAGATGTCACTGACGGCGATGGTCTGGTCGATATCGTGAAGTGCGGCGGCGGCGCTGACGGCGCTGAGTCCGCCGACGCCGCGCGAGTTCTGGCTGTCGACTTCGTAGAGGCTGTAGCGGAGGCTGAGTTGGTCGCGGTCGTTGAGGTGGTGATCGATCTTTGCGAAGAAATTATTCGTGTGAATGGGATTGGAGTAGAGGCCGGTGGTGATCTGCGGGCCCTGGTAGCCGAAGCTTTGAAGGTGACTGTTGATGGCGGCGACATTGGCCGGGGCGATGGTAATGAGGCCGTCCTGATTGAGATGCTTGCGCTCGAAGTTGGCGAAGTAGAAGGTGCGATTGCGCAGGATTGGACCGGCGAGGCTGGCTCCGTATTGGGCTTGCGTGATGGGAAGTTTGCTTTGTGAGAGAGCGTTGTCTGCATTGAGGCGTTGGTTGCGCAGGTAGCCGTAGAGACTGCCGTGGAGCGTGTTGGTGCCGCTTTTGGTGACCATGTTGATGTAGCCGCCGAGTGCGCGGCCGAACTCGGCCTGGCCGCCGGAGGTGACGACCTGAAACTCGCGGACGACGTCGAGGCCGTAGAAGGTGCCGGTAAGTCCGGCGGCATCGTCATTGGCGGAGAGCCCGTCGACGACGAAGCTGTTGGAGAAATTACGCTGGCTGCCGATGGAGATGCCCTGTCCGGGAACGGCGGAGGTCTCGGCGAAAAGCTGAGTGCTGGCGGTGTTGGTCGGGGAGACGCCGGGGACGAGGAGAGCCAGGTCGAGAAAGTTGCGACCTAAGAGGGAGAGGTTCTGGATCTCTTCGGGGGAGATCGTGTTGGCGACTTCACTGCGGTTGGTTTCGAGAATTGCCGGCTGGCTGGAGACGTTGACTGAGGTTCGGGTTCCCGCAAGGGAGAGGGGGATCTGCAGGTCGAAGTCGGTTCCGACGGTAAGGGTGATGGAGCGGTCTGCTTCGGCGAAGCCCTGTTGGTGTATGTGGACGCTGTAGGTGCCGAGCGAGAGATAGGGGAAGCGGAAGCGCCCGTCTTTGCTGGTGGAGGTAGTGCGCGAGATGTTCGTTGCTGCCTGGGTCGCTGTGACTTGCGCATTGGCGATGACTGCGCCCGATGGGTCGGTCACCCTGCCGCTGAGAGAGGCATTATTGACGGTCTGCTGCGCGCTGGCCATTGAGATAACGGCAAAGGTAAAGACGATGACTGCAAGGGGATGCTTGAGAAGCTGCACTGATTCCTCCAAAGGGTTCGGGGCGGCGCACATTATTTTGTGCCATGCCGCACTGTCCATTTCCTGTGTTCAGGAGCGGGAGAAAATCGGTGATGGAGGGCCGCGCTTTTGATGGGAGCGGTCAAGCGGGATGCGAATGCGGACTTTGCTTTGGGCGCTGCGCACAGGATCGCTGATAGCGTCTGCAAAGATTGCTGTGCGGACTTCGTCTGGAACGAAAGGAAGATTTACCGCTGCGGGAGCGACGGGATTGTAGGGGCAGCTTTCTTGGATGCTTGCGGCTTTGGTGTTGCTGGAGGAATACTGCATGGCTTTGGCCAACATGCAGTGGTGCTTGCCATTGCGCCTGCAGCAGATGGGCACGTTCGCATCTGCTGTGGAGGCCGCGAAGAGCGGTGAGACCAGCGGCAGCATGAACAGCAACAGCAGCGAGATGGAGAGAATGCGGCGCACAAGTGACCTGATACAGCGATGGTTGGAGAGCAGTTTCGATCAATGACGAGGATCGTTCGCATTCGGCGCGACGCACGTAAAAAGTGGAAGCCTTGAATTACGGGCGCAAATGGAACGACGTCAGATCGGTTTTAGAGGCTAGGAGAGACGAGCAGGAGGGCCGCGCTTTTGCCACGCTGTATCGAGGGCAATCTGGACATGAGCATAAGTTACTGCTTTGACCGTGGTGTGATTGACCGATTCTGCGAGCAGGCGGGTGCCGGCATGGAGCCGTGCATCGTTGTGGCGGACCAGGATTGCGGAGCCGGGATAAAACGGGCACTTCGTCGAGATGGTGGTAACGGTGGTCTGATCTGCGGAGGTGTTCGACCGCTGCAGCTTCATCTGGCAGTGATGCGCACCGTTGCGGCGGCAGCAGACGGGCAGGTTCGCATCGGAGTTTGTAGAGAGCGCGAACAGCGGCGACACCAGCGGAAAGCTGAAGAGCAGCAACAGCGAAAGTGCCAGGATGCGTCGCACATTGCGATTGTAGCTGATGAGGAGTGTCGAGAAGGCAGGAGGCGTAGAGATTTATTGCATCTCATGAAGAAGGTTATCCCGTCGGGTTCGCGCGAAAGACAAGGTGCGCAGACAGGCTTAAACTTGGGAGATGAAGATGCAATTGATCAGAATTTGTTTGCTGGGAATGATGGCGTTGGGGTTGGCGGGAATAGCACAAGCGCAGACGGCTATTTATGGCGAGTTCACCGCCGTCAAGAGTGCGCCCAACGCATCATGGATGTATGGGCCGACCGTGGGTCTCTATCACGATTCCGGTCATGGAGTGTTCGCAACCGGGCTTGATGTTCGCGGGACGTTTGCGGGCCGGGGAGACACGAATGGAGCGGGATCGAGCCAGTCGCTCGACACCCTGATGGGAGGTGTGCGGCTCGCAGCTACACCGCATGTTCTGCCCATCAAGCCATACGTGGAGGCGTTGGGTGGCCTGGGGCATCTGAAGACCGGACAGGGTGCGACGCGGACATCTTCGACCAAATTCGCGTATCAATTTCTTGGCGGCGTTGACTTTACCATTCTTCCGCGAGTGGACTGGCGGGTGGTGGAGTTCAGCTACGGACGACTCGCGGGGCTCAGTGACAGCTTCGTTCCGAAGACCCTGAGCACGGGAATTGTGTTTCGGCTGCCGTAAGCATCGGCGTGCACTGTGCGAATGTATTTTGCGGAATGGCCATTACCTTTTATCATTGAAGGATGACTGAGGTTCTGGAGCAGGAAGCTAAGGGAGCGCTGGCGCACGCGGCGAAGTACACACGCAATAACCCGTTTTTTTCGACGGTCACTGTCAATGAGTTGCTAACCGCTGAGGGATCTGAGAAAGAGACCCGGCATGTGGAGCTATCGCTCGAAGAGGGAATGACTTATACCCCAGGCGATGCGGTCGGGATTATTCCTGAGAACCGCGCTGAGGCGGTGGCGGAGGTTCTGACGGCGCTCGGCTTCAAAGGCGATGAGCGCGTGCTGGACCACTACAAGGTAGAGATCAGCCTCGATGAAGCGCTGCGGACGCGGCTGGGCATCGGCAAGCTCGCGCGCGGCAGCGTGAACCAGTATGCGAAGCTGGCCCCGGAGATTGAAGGCCTGAAGGTCATGGTCGGGCCGGAGCACAAGGCCCGCGCAGAGGAGTATTGCTGGGGACGCGAGTTTGTCGATCTCGCGACCGATTTCCCGGGCGTGGTCAAGGATCCGCAGGAGTTGTTCCATGTGCTGCAGCGGTTGACGCCGCGGATGTATTCCATCGCGTCGAGCCAGGCAATGCACAAGGACAATGTGCAGACGACGGTACGTGTGGTGCGCTATGAGACGCATGGGCGCGACCGGCAGGGGGTGGCGAGTGGCCATCTCGGCGACCGCGCCGGTGTGGGCGTACAGATGCCTATCTTTCTCCATGCAAATGGGAACTTCCGGCTACCGGAAGATACGTCGGCACCGGTAATTATGATTGGGCCGGGAACCGGTATCGCGCCGTTCCGCGCGTTTCTCGAAGAACGGCAGGCTCAGGGACACCCCGGCGGCAACTGGCTCTTCTTTGGCGAGCAGCGAGAGGCGATGGATTTTCTGTACAAGGAACAGTTGCAGAAGATGCATAAGGATGGCGTGCTGACCCATCTCGATACCGCATTCTCACGCGACCAGACGAAGAAGATTTACGTGCAGGACCGCATGCAGGAGAAGGCGGCTGAACTGTATTCGTGGCTGGAGCGCGGCGCTTACTTCTACGTCTGCGGAGATGCGACCCGTATGGCGAAGGACGTGGAGGTTGCGCTTCTGGATGTGATCGCGAGGGGATCGAACGGGACGCTCGAACATGCGACGGAGTATCTTGCGGTGATGAAGAAGCAAAAGCGGTATCAGAGGGATGTTTACTAAAGCCGGAGCTTGTGAGCAGGTGTACCCATCTCAGGTCGATCTTCGCAACTCGGGATCGGCCTGAGCCTGTTTGCGGGTGATTTCTGCATCGGTTGTCCTGTCGCAGGCACTTTGGCAGACTGAAGCCCGATTTTTATCTGCTGATAAATAACCGTTTACGGCGAGGCATCCATTCCCTTCTTTTCGCACGCAACCCTTGTAAAAGCGGCGTCCATCATACTCAGATGCCTTTCTTTCTAGATACGCAGGAAACGGTCCAGCGCTTTGGAGATTCCATCGCGGAGTTCAGTTCGTTACTTGATACCAATTACATTCGTCATGGCTCGCCGGACGACTTATTTGAATTTGCCGACACGCTGGAAAATAGTAATCAGTTTCGGCTCGATCTCTCGGCGCTGGTCAAGTCTGTCGTGAAAAGAGAGAAAGAAGAGATTCTGCTTACCGATATGATGAGCATCATCGCTGCCGCGGTTGGCGGCCAGTCGGTTCCGGAGACAGATGCCGATATCACCAGGCCAACCAATGCGCTCATGGAATTCCTGCTGGGAACGGGATGCTGGAAACGGTTCGGTTTGTTTTCGCGACCAGATCCTCAAGCGCGGGCAGTTCCGCAAGGCGAAGCGGGGTTGCCAAGACCCTTCAGTCGCAGTGAAGGGACGCGCTCTATTCCGGTCTCTTCCTCTGCGCCGTCTACCCCGCTGACCGGCGAGAGATCTGAAGATAGGGCCAATTTGCTGGACCTCTCCCACGAACTCCGCCAGACGCTGACCCGACTTGAGAGCAATACGCAGCAGGTCAAACTCCATCTGGATTCGATTGAGCAGCGGATCAATAAAATGGGACCGCCAGAGACTGTTCCGCCGGCGCGGACCTCTTCAGGCTTGGAGCCTCTTCTGCATCGTGGAAACGTCAGCCCCGTTGCCGACAGTGCGGCATACCCCCCGATTGCACGGCCGCTTGACGAAGACATTCCTCTCTTCGGAGCAAAATTTTCCACCTCCAACCGTGCTGTATTTTCCCATCCACCCGACACTGAAATTGAAGACAACGATTTTTCGTCTCCAACCTTCGCTTACGGCACTGAAAAAGGAAGAAGCATTCTTCCCGTTGGAGTCTTCCTTGTTCTGGTGGCGATCCTCGTTGCAGCCTTCTTCTTCTTTCGCTCTGGAAAGGGCGAGGCGCTGCTGGCGTCCGGGAGGGCGCGTCTTGAAGCGGCCCGTGCCCACTTGAGCACTGCCCCTGCGGCGGCGCCCAGCGGGGCTGCAGCAATCCCGCCACCGGCGGCCTCCGCGCCTTCGACACCTGCACCCGCTACCCCGGCGGTCGAGGACACAGTTGGCGGCGGCACAGCCGGGACTACGCCCGTCAATCCGGCAGCCTCCGATGGCGCCAGTTCCGCCCGTCCGGCTGAGGCTCAGACGGCCCCCGACAATTCCGAAGTCAAATATATCCAATCCCGGGTGATGGAGGGCTATCTGATCTCTGCACCCCGGCCAGAGTATCCACCTCAGGCCCGCAGAGATCACATCGTAGGTCAAGTGGCGTTGCAGGCGACGATATCGAGAAGCGGCGCAATTCAAACGCTCCATGTGGTCAAGGGCCCTGCGGCCCTGCGTGGCGCGGCGATCGATGCGGTGCGCTCCTGGCGTTACAGGCCATACATCGCGGATGGAAAGGCCATAAAGGTTGCTACAACCATCTATGTCGATTTCAGTTTGCGGCCGCCACCTGCATTGGTGCGCTAAGTATTTTCGCCCGCGGATGCGCAGGTCAGGGCAGTCGCGCGCCCACTCAGTTTCGACCTGCGCGAACTTTACTTCCATCTGAAGATCGGACTTGTACGAGGCACACAAGAGGTTGCCGAGGGAGTCGCTCCGCATGGGCGTAGCATAGAGAAAGTAGGTTGGAGGGTGCTTTGATTGGTCTTCGGCGTTTCGCTGTACTGGCGGTGGCGGGTCTTGGGTTGTTGGCAACAGGAGCGTATGGACAGCAGATCGGCGCGGACAAGCCGATGGGTGCGATGGCACAGCACACGCCGGATTATCTGAAGGGTGCGGGATTGGTGGAGCGGTTGAATCAGCCGCTGCCGCTGAGAACTGCTTTCGTGGATGATGCGGGCAGGCAGGTGACGCTGGGGCAGTACTTCCATCACAAGCCTATTGCGCTGGCGCTGGTCTATTTCAAGTGTTCGATGTTGTGTCCGCAGGTGCTGCATGGCATGGCTATTGGGTTGAAAGGGACGGAACTGAAGGCGGGGAAGGACTATGACGTTGTCGTGGCGAGCATCGATCCGACGGACACGCCAGCAGATGCGGCCGCGGCGAAGAAGACGTTTCTGGCCAGGATCGGGCAGCCGGAAGCAGGCGACAGCGTTCACTTTTTGACCGGGCAACAGGCATCGATTACGGCCTTGAGCGAGGCCACTGGGTTTCACTATGTTCGGGTGCCGGGGCCGGATGGAAAGATGGACCAGTTCGCGCACTCGAGCGTGATCATGTTCGCTACGCCTGAGGGGAAGATGTCGGAGTATCTTGCGGGGATCGATTATCCGACGAGGGACGTGCGGCTGGCGCTGGTGAATGCTTCGCATCTGAAGATTGCTACGGCGAAGGACCTGTTCCTGCTGTACTGCTGCAACTATGTTCCATCGGCGGGAAAGTATACGGTGGCGGTGCTGCGGATACTGGGTCTGGCGGCGATGGTGACGCTGCTTGGGATTGGGTTGGGATTCTATTTTCTGAATAAGAAGAAAAAGCCAGTCTCCGGGGTTGCAGCTTAGGCGTGCGTTGCCTATGAGGCGATTCGGGCTTCGATGATGGAGACATCTAACTCTGCTATGGGTATGAATTGAACTGTGATGAATCCTGATGCTTGAAGCAGGCTGGACCATTCGGCGGTGCTGCGCTCTTTGCCTCCGGTGACGGCGAGCATGTTGAGGTCGCTGAAGAGACGTCCCTGCAACTGAGGGCTGGGCACGGAGATGATGTCGGGCAGAACGAACTCGATGATGAGCAGACGGGCATCGGCGTCCATGACGCTTCGGCAGTTACAGAGGACCTTGGCGGCGGCTTCGTCGGTATAGCCGTGGAGGACGTGCTTGAGGATGTAGGTGTCTGCGCCCTGGGGGACCTCAGTGCTCAGGTCGGCAACGATGAGTTTAGAACGGCTGGTGAGGTCGGCGCTTTGGAAGCGAGGCCTTGCGGCTTCGATGGATTCGGGACGGTCGACCAGCATGCCGTGGAGTTGAGGGTACATGGAGAGGATGGCTGCGAGGAGGGAACCGCCGCCACCGCCGAGGTCGGCTACGACTTGACGGCTGGCGAAGTCCCATTGTCTGGCGATTGGCTGATAGTTTTCTGCTGGAGCGGTTCGGTTCCCATGACGGCGCGGAAGATGGCGTTGGCATCGGGTGCGGTGGCCCAGCGCGAGGTGATTCCTTTTTGCTGCATGATCTGCATGGCGGTGGTTCCAGTGCGGATGCAGTCGGTGAGATGAGACCAGCTATCGGCGAGGAGATCGGACCAGAAGACGACGCTGGACCAGACGGAGTTTGGCGCATCTTTGCGGAGGGGCTGGCCGAATGGAGTGAGGATGAAGCGGCCGGGCGAGCGTTCTGATGTAATGCCAAGGACGGCGAGTCCGCGAAGAAGGCGATAGAGCGATGCTGCATCGGCGTTGCAGGTTTGGGCGAGTTCCTGGGTGGTGCGCTCGTCGTCGCCGAGTGCGTCGGCGATGTCAAGCCGGGCGGCGGCGCAGAGGATGCAACTGCGCGAATAAGACATTGCCATCTCGACCAGTTCGGGGTTCGCAGTTACGTTGCCGATTGCGCTCATGGGCCACTCCGGGATTCTAATTTTTCCTGTTCATTTTAGATGTGGTGCAGCGATTGCAAATAAGAGCGGCCCATTCTTTCGCCCCATAAAAGGCGAAAGAATGGGCCGCGTTGGGGTGAATTAGTTGAGGTCGAGATCGAGGATCTGGATCGAGTACCGAGGTACGGTGTGGGTGAAGGTGGTTGCGGCATTCGTAATGGAAGTGACTACCGGGACGATGCGTGTGGGGTCGGTGATGGAGTTGGTGGCTTCGGTGGTGGGTGCGCCGAGGGTGGTGAGCGTGGCTTTGCTGCGGACCTTTGCGCCGGAGAGGTTGATGTTGACGGCCTGTGGTTGCGATGAGCCGTTGACCAGCTTGACGATAACGCGGTGCCGCTTGCTGTCTACGGTTACAGAATCGAAGAGACGCGGGTTGGCGGCATCGAGCTTCGCGTCGAGGACGTGGTCGCCGAGGTGGGTGCTAAACATGACTTGGGCGTAATAGCTGGGCGAGCCGTAGCTGTTGAGGGCGTCATAGCCGATAAGGTCGCTGGGCCACTGCATGCCGCCGGGGTTGACGTTGACGAACAGCGGAGCGTAGCTGGCGAGCACGATGATGTCGCTGTTGCGCTCCATGCCGGTCATCCAGGCAGCGTCGCCGAGGGCTGCGCCCATGTTGGTGGTGGGAGAGCCTTCGCGGGTGGCCCACTCGCCGACCATGACTTTGGGACCGTTGCGGTCGGTCTTGTCGTAGTGATGCACATCGTTGAAGAACTCCTGCGCAGAGCGGTAGAAGTGGTCGTCGACGATGTCGGGGCGGATGCCGGTGACGGGGGCGGTGGCGATGATCTGGATGTCGGGGTAGGCGGCCTTGATGGCTTTGTAGAACTGGGCGTAGCGGCCGCTGTAGCTGCCGGATTTATCGAACCAGTCCTCGTTGCCTACTTCGATGTAGTTGATGTGGAAGGGGGCGGGATGGCCGTCTTTGGCGCGGATGGCTCCCCACTTGGTCGAGGTGCTGCCGGTGGCGTATTCGATCTCGTCGAGAGCGTCCTGCACGTAAGGCTCGAGGGCGGGGCCTGCATCAACGTGCTCCTGCCGCATGGAGTAACCGGCATAGACGGCGAGGAGAGGCTGCATGTGCAGATCTTCACACCACTCGAAGAACTCGAGCAGGCCGAGGCCGTCGGAGGAGTGATAGTTCCAGGGGCTGGGGTGAGTGGGGCGATCGACCTGCGCGCCGATGGTCTTCTTCCACTCGTAGCGCTCGTTGATGTGGTCGCCCTCGAGATAGTTGCCGCCGGGGAAACGCAGGAAGGCCGGGTGCATGGCAGCGAGCTTTTGCATGAGGTCGATGCGATTGCCGTTGGCGGTGTTCTGGTAGGTCGGCGGGAAGAGAGAGACGAGAGAGAACCAGGCGGTGCCGGGGTGCTCAACCGAGAGGGTCAGGTGGTTGGCGGCAGAGGCGACAAGAGCACCGGTCTTCAGCGTGTACTCATAGCGCTTCCACTCGGTGCTGAGCGCGGGAACGGTAGCGGTGGCAGCATAGACGCCGGTCTTGTCATTGATGAGCGAGATGGTCACGGCACCGATACTGGCGCTGTCGGCCTTGGCATAAAACGACCCATGATAGGTGGTCGAGGGATGAACGGGGATGCCCCAATAGCCACTGTTGACGATGCCGGCCTCGGAGTGCTGCGCGGCGGAGTCGACGGTGAGCTTGAGGCTGAGGGGAAGAGCTTCGCTTGGGCCGGTGGTCTTGTCGACCGCCATGGTGGCCCGGGCGTCGCCGTTCTGCAGGATAGTCCAGTCCGCAGTGCTGGGGCCGCGGTTCGACTGAAAGGTTCGGTTGTTGACCAGTTCGGCGTAAAGGCCGCCATCGTAGGAGTAATTAATCTCTTCCGTCATAAGGCCGTAGAGGGTGGGGCTGACGGCGGCGACAGGTTTGGCAGTGTCGATGGTCAGCGTGGCGGGCTGCTGGGCCATGGCAGCAAAAGGCAGGGCGACAAGCAGGACGGCGGCAAATTTTTCGAAGCGCATGAATAGGTCCTTCGTGAAGTAGGCAGTGAGAGAACGTTTACTTTGTGGTGCACAACGATGCTAACCGAAGAAAGCAGTTTTTGGCATCGAAGATGCCGCAGTGCGCTAATTAATTGCCCGGTCCCGGGGAAGGAAGCGAGAGGAGGGGAAGCCGTTAAAGCGGAGGATGAGGCAGTTTCGGGCCTCGCCGATGTAGAGGATGGCCTCGCGGAAGATGCTGTATTCGGGTGGCCAGTGCGCGGCGTGGGTGCGCCAGTTGATGTAGAGGCCGGGCTGGTCGACGTTGAGGGTGTTGACGATGAGAGCGGCGCGGGGAAGATGGCTGGCCGAGCTGATGATCTCGGCAGAGTTCATACCGTGATCGTGCATGATGCGAGCCGAGTAGTAGATGTTCTGGATGGTGTTCTGTGCTTGAACGTCTTCGAGAATAGCGGACGCAGGAACGCCCTGTGAGCGTGCCAGCTGCGCCATCACGTCGGCTTCGATGTATTGGTTGTGGGCGGCGGTGCCGGTCATGATGAGGTAGGGGGCGACTCCGGCCTTGTACTCGCGGACACCTTCGAGGACGCGCTCTCGCTGCTCCGGCGATGGCGTCCCGTCGGCATTGGCCGGGTAGCCGAGGACGATGAGCGCATCGAAGTGAGTGGCAGCGGTATTGTGCGTGGGAATGGTGAGATAGATGCCCACCATGAAGAGCACGATGGCTAAGACGATAGCCGAGAGATAGAAGAGGGCCCGGTTGAGTAATCTCACGGGGATAAGGGTATCAGGCTAGGGCTTCTAGAATAAGGGCTTCGAGGCCGGCGATAGGTTTGAGAACGTCATCGCTGAGAGCGTAACGGCTTTGTAGATCGTGGGGATCGTTGAAGCTCAGCCAGACTTTTCCGTCAGTGTCCTGCCAGGCGAGAGCCTTGAGCGGGAGATCGATCGCGGAAAGAGGAGCGGCGAGCATGATCGGCGTGCCGACTTTTGGGTTGCCGAAGATGAGGAGTTGCGTCGGCGGCATCGCGAGGCCGACTTTTGCGGCTTCGCCGCTGTGGTCGATGCGGGCGAAGATGAGGATGCTTTTTGCGCGGAGGATGGCTTCCAGGCGGTCGAGGGTTTCGGGGACGGTGTAAGGACTGGGGTGGGTGATGAGGCTTGTGGCGGGGGACATTTGCGGGCTCCTTGGGCGGAGTCTATCAGTCTCCGGGACGGGATGGACCCTCCCCTGTACTTTGTGTGCAAAGTATTCTATTTAGAAGGCTTAAGTCCGGACTTCGGTATGGGATGGGGCGTACCTAGTCCGGACGGAAGCCTTTTGTGGGTTAAATGCGAACGCCCGGCAGATGGCCGGGCTGAATCTTTACTCCTACGTCTTAATTATAGCTGGGGTGTCAAGTTTTGATTGGGAAACGTTGTACGTGTGGGTGGGATTCGTGCTTTCTCTGTCGGGTTGAGGGCCGATGCTATAAATGGTGCAAGTAAATTCAGACAACGAGGGAAGCGATGAGCGAGAACGGCATTAGTGCTGGGGTGGTACCGGTGGAGGAGATTCGGCTGGGTGGAATTGTGCTCCGGTTTTTGATCGATGGGCCGACGAGCGGCGGGGGAGTGACGATGTTCGAGATGACGGTGGCGCCGGGAGCGGGGATGCCGGTTCCGCATCATCATGTAGGGTTCGATGAGTCGGGGTATGGGGTGAGCGGGAGGCTGAGGTTCATGCTGGAGGGGCCGAGCATGGATGTGGGGACGGGCGAGTTGGTGTGGATTGAACGCGGCAAGGTGCATGCGTTTTCGAACCCGTTCGATGAGCCGGCCAAGGTGCTTTGCACGATTACTCCGGGAGTTCTGGGTGCGGAGTATTTTCGGGAGATTCGTGGGCTTCTGGGTGGAGGTGGGCCGCCTGATCCTAAGGCGATGGGTGAGGTGATGTTGCGGTATGGGTTGGTGCCGGTTAAACCTGCTTAGGTTTTCTTGGAGTTTGAGCCAGTGGGGTGTTCATGCGTTGGGAAACGTTGCAGGAGGCTGAAGGATGAGGACTATGTTTCTACCTCCTGTTTTCTTGTGGGATGCGTCGGTGCGTTTGACAACTCAAAGCTAGCTAGCATAGCTTGATTAAACAGACAGTATTAGGCTGTCTGGAAGAGGGGCGGCCTTATGAAACAGTTCAAGCTCAGTGATCAAGTTCGTTCAATCGCGAGAGATCGGTATGTGATGCCAGCTCTCAAGGCGGGCAAAGTATCGTTTTCAATTCGAGTACGAAATATGCTTGATGATCTAGTGCCATTGGGATTTCCTTCCAACAATACTCCGCAAGTATGTAATGCTCTGCGCTCTGATAAATTTTTGCGGGACAACGGGCTTGAAATTACCTCAGTCGACGGACCTCCTTCTAAACAGAGCACCACAGTTGTCGTGCATTACCGGACCGCTGACAGGCTTTCTGGCCAACGAGGGCGAGTAGCTGGGAGAGACGATAGTGCTAATCAGGCGGAGGATCCACAAGCACGCGCGATGAGGTTGACTGCAGCCTTGCGAGGATTGCTGAAAGAGGAGTTGAAGGAGTATGGGGGTGCTGAGGCATTTGTCCGGTGGATTCGGTCCGATGATGGGGAGGCTGCTTGAGCCGAATCTATTGGGACTCGATGCTGTTGATTTATCTGCTTGAAGGAAATCCGACTTATGTGAAGCGCGTCCAGCATCTTCTACAAAGATCGTATGAGAGGCAGGACTCGATTTATACAAGCTTCCTCGCTTTGGGCGAAGTGCTAGCTGGCGCGGTGAATTCGGCGGAGAACGCAATAAAGATACAAGAGGCGATGGGTGAGATGGGATTCAAGTATTTGCCGTTTGACGCGGGCGCAGTGATGCCTTTCAGCCAGTTGCGGGCTAAAAGCAAACTGAAGGTTGCGGACGCGATTCATCTCGCGTCCGCGGCTTCTGCCGGAATTGATTTATTTCTAACCGGCGACAAGCAGTTGATGGGTCTGGATGTACCTGGAGTTCAGTTTATTGCGGACTTCAATACATCACTGCTTTAGCAAATTGATTAGCTGAAAAAAATTCCTTGGTGAGGAGTCTTTGGTGGTGCGTGGGCATCCTGCGAACCCACATCTCAGAGGCGAGATGTGGGACACCCGCACCCGGCTTAATTAGTGTGTGAAGTATTTTTTGTCGTCTTCTTCGACGTAGTTTTCTTCACATACTTGAAAACCGGAACATCTCCTTCAACTACCGCTCCGCTAGCCAAAAGCATCGGTTCGCTCTGCGCTGATGGAAAACTGAGTTTTTGCGCAGCTTCTTGTATTGCCATCAGGGCGTTTGCATCGTCCCCTTCTTCATCTTCCTTGGGGTGCGCCCGGAATTGGATTATTAATCCTCTTTCTATTTGCCCGAATAGGCGGCGTGTATCCTGAATGAGAGCGTTGCGTAGTTCGTTTTTCCTTCCGTGATCTTCGGTGAATCCCGAGAGGGTCAGTTCCACTGATTCTTCGACTACCTCTTCGATGGTGGTCGTGATCTGATCGGTAATCTCCTCTAGGGCCTTGCCTGACAGTCCCAATTCCGTAAGATTCTGGCGGGCTTCCCTATATTTCTCCACCTTTTCCCAGGCGGTTAAAAACTTAGTGACGAGGTCAGCGAGTGAGGAAATCACTTTTATTCCAGTGGTGATCGCAACGGTCGGAGTTGATGAGGAAAGACCTTCAAGGCGGGTCGTCTCAGAACTATCAGTCAGTGCCTCACCAAGATGCCGTATAAGGCGATCGATGAATGTGAGTTCCTTCGCGAACGCGCCCAACTCGTTGCCAAATAGATCGCCCGGTATCGCAAACGAAACGTCGGCTGAGCCGGGTTCTAATTCCTGGCCAGTGATGCCAAGTGAGTTGAGTCCCGTTAGCGTTGTGCGAAGCGTTTCCATGAAGGCAGTGCGTTCAGAGCTGTACTTCTGCAGAGCGTCGCGGGGGATAGATGGGGTCATTGCATTTGCTGCGATTTCTGTTTTGAGATGTCTTGCGAGATGGGGATCGAAGTACGGCGAGCCCCCGAGCTCACGTATAAGGCTAAATTGCTCCGGGGTTGTCCGTTCTTGAAGCTTTTCTGAAGCGTCGGTGAGGGAGCCTAAAGCATTCGCAAGGCCGGTTTGAAATGAGGGTTGTGCGGGAGCGCCTGCGAGGTTAGCGAGATTATCTCTAATTTGATCGACCCAGGTCTGGATTTTGAGGCTTTTGTCCAAATCGGTCATAAGGTCAAGCGTTGCGCGAAATCGTTCGACGTTCATGTATACCCTGTAGTGCTCAGTTGTGAAGTCCAAAGCCTGCTGTGGGGGAGCCTGCCAATTCTAGCTGAAGAGGAACTCTTTGGTACGAAGTTCTTTTACGGTGTCGCGGAGTTTGGCGGCTTTTTCGAATTCGAATTTTTTGGCGGCTTCGCGCATGTCGGATTCCAATTTGCCGATGTAGGTGTCCAACTCCTGCTGGGTAGAGAAGTCGGGCATGCCTTCGGCTTCGTCGGTGAGGTCGGCGTAGTCGGCTTTGAGGATTCCGGCCAGGCCCATCTCGATGTTGCTCTTGATGCTGGTGGGCGTGATGCCGTTTTCTTCGTTGTAGGCGACTTGCTTTTCGCGGCGACGGTCGGTCTCGTTGATGGCGCGTTGCATGGAGTCGGTCATCTTGTCGGCGTAGAGAATCGCGCGGCCTTCGAGGTGGCGAGCGGCTCGACCGATGGTTTGGATGAGAGAGCCTTGGGAGCGGAGGAAGCCTTCTTTGTCGGCGTCGAGGATGGCTACGAGCGAGACCTCAGGAAGGTCGAGGCCTTCGCGCAGCAGGTTGATGCCGATCAGGACGTCGTATTCGCCTTTGCGCAGGTCGCGGAGGAGCTTGATGCGCTCGAGGGTTTCGATCTCGGAGTGCATGTAGCGGCAGCGGACGCCGACTTCGGTGTAGTAGCTGGCGAGGTCTTCGGACATGCGCTTGGTTAATGTTGTGACGAGGACGCGCTGATTTTTTTCGGTGCGGTCGCGGATCTCGGCGAGCAGATCGTCGATCTGTCCTTTAACGGGGCGAATTTCGACAACAGGGTCGATGAGGCCGGTGGGGCGGATGATCTGTTCGACGACGACTCCGGCTGCCTTGGTGAGTTCGTAGGGGCCGGGGGTGGCGGAGACGTAGACGATCTGGCCTGTGCGGGACTCGAACTCTTCGAAGCGGAGAGGGCGGTTGTCGAGCGCGGAGGGCAGGCGGAAGCCGTAGTCGATGAGGTTCTGTTTGCGGCTGCGGTCGCCGTGCCACATGCCGTGGAGTTGCGGGACGGTGACGTGGGACTCGTCGATGAAGATGAGGAAGTCGCGGGGGAAGTAGTCGAGCAGCGTAGGCGGCGGCTCGCCGGGGAGGCGGCCGGACATGTGGCGGGAGTAGTTCTCGATGCCGTGGCAGTAGCCTACGGATTTAATCATCTCGAGGTCGAAGCGGGTGCGCTGGTGAATGCGCTGCGACTCGACCAGGCGGCCTTCTTTTTCCAGTTGCGCCTCCCATTCAAATAGCTCTTCGAGGATGGACTCGGAGGCGGCTTTTTTGCGCTCGGGTTGGACTACATAATGAGACTTCGGGTAGATGGGGAGGCGGGAGTATTTCTGGCGGACGCTGCCGAAGAGTGGGTCGATCTGCGAGAGCGAGTCGATCTCGTCGCCGAAGAGCTCGATGCGGTAGGCGTTTTCGTCGTAGGTGGGGTAGACCTCGATGATATCCCCCCGCACGCGGAACGTCCCGCGGCGGAAGTCCACATCGTTGCGCTCGTAGAGGATTTCGACGAGGCGGCGCGTGATGTCTTCGCGCTTGATCTTCTGGCCTTTTTCAAGGAGGAGCAACATGCCGTAGTAGGCTTCGGGCGAGCCGAGGCCATAGATGCAGGAGACGGAACTGACGATAATGCAGTCGCGGCGTTCGAAGAGAGAGCGTGTGGCGGAGAGGCGTAGCTTGTCCAGTTCTTCGTTGATGGTGGCTTCTTTTTCGATGAAGAGGTCGCCGGCGGGAATGTAGGCTTCGGGCTGATAGTAGTCGTAGTAGGAGACGAAGTACTCAACCGCGTTGTTGGGGAAGAAGGTCTTGAACTCGTGGTAAAGCTGGGCGGCGAGGGTCTTGTTGTGCGCGAGAATGAGGGCGGGGCGGTTGGACTCGGCAATGACTTTGGCCATGGTGAAGGTCTTGCCGGAGCCGGTGACGCCGAGCAGGACCTGATCTTTCTCTCCGGCGTTGAGACCGCTGACCAGTTCGTCGATGGCGCGGGGTTGGTCGCCCTGCGGCTTGTAGGTGGTGGAGAGCTGGAAGTCCATCTTTGTAGGATAAAGGCAGGGACCCGGGATTAGGGAACAGGGACCAGCAAACGAGGAGGGACTGCATGGGCGTTGGGACGGAGCTTTGGTTGATTCGGCATGGGGAGACGGAGTGGAGCTTGAAACGGAAACATACCAGCCGGACGGATGTGGAGTTGACGGAGCATGGGCGGCAACGGGCTGAGGAGTTACGGGACTATCTTGCCGGGACGGAGTTTGCAGCGGTGCGTACCAGTCCGATGAAGCGGGCTCGGGAGACTTGTGAGATTGCGGGGTTTGGCGATGTCGCCACGGTGGATGAGGGGTTGATGGAGTGGGACTATGGGGTGCATGAGGGGAGGACGACTGAGGAAATTCGCGCCGAGTCGCCGGGGTGGTCAGTGTGGAAGGAGGAGATTACGGGTGGAGAGACGGTGGAGCGGGTGGGTGAACGCGCGGATGGAGTGATCGAACGGGCTTTGGCGGCAGGCTCAGGAGGGCGGGTGGCTTTGTTCGCTCACGCTCATATCTTGCGGATACTGGCGGCGCGCTGGATTGGGCTGGATGCTCGGGAGGGGAGATTGTTTGTTCTAGGGACAGGAAGGGTGAGCGTGCTGGGATGGGAGCGGGAGACGCGGGTGATTGAGGGTTGGAACCGGGGGTTTGAGGGGGAGCTGTGATTAGTGTGCGCCTGAGATGTGTTCGGGACGGACGCCCATGCCGATGAAGCGCGCCAGAAGCCGGCGGAAAAACGGACGGCGCGAGAGGAGGCGAAGCATGAAGGGCGGCTTGATGGGTGCGGGGTTGCCGAGGACTCGCGACAGGAAGTGGTGTACGAGAACCTGGAAAAATTGCGTGATGCGGGTGGGAAGTTCGCGGCGGTGCTGGACGTGTGCGAGAGTGAGTTCGGTGACGATACCGGTTTTTAGCGTGGGCGCGAGGATACGGGCGGCGGCTACGGCGTCCTGAATGGCGAGGTTGATGCCGATTCCTCCGACGGGAGACATGGCGTGGGCGGCATCACCGATGCAGAGCAGGCCCGGCCTGTGCCAGCGCGTGAGACGGTTGACCTGGACGGAGAGCAGTTTGATCTGGTTCCAGTCCGTCAAATCGTCCACTCGGTCAGAGAGGAAAGGGACGAGATGGGCGATAGAGGCGCGAAAGGCGGGTAGACCGGCGGGTTGGATTTTGGTGGAGAAGGTGTCCTTGGCGATGATGAAGGCGCACTGGAAGTAGTCCGCACGATCGATGAGAACGGCGAAGTTGCCGTAGTTGATGTTGCCGATGACGTTGGATGGGTCGGTTTCGCGGCGGCGGAGACGGAACCAGAGAACGTCGATGGGGACTCCGGTCTCGCGAATGGGGAGGTTGGCAGCGGCACGCGCGGTGGAGTGGCGGCCGTCGCAGCCGACAACAAGAGTGGCGTGTATGTCGACTGTGCCGGACGGAGTGTTAGCGTGGACGCCGATGACGCGATGATTGCCGTCTTCGATGAGGCCGGTGACCTCGTGTTCCATCAGAAGGCGGAAAGTGGGGAAGTTTGCGGCGTGTGCAGCGAGGAAATCGAGGAAGTCCCACTGGGGCATCAGCGCGACGAATTTGGCGTGAGAAGGCAGATGGGTAAGATCGGCTATGGGGAGGGATTCGCCGCCGATCGCGAGGACGAAGACGGAGATTTGCTGGTGAGGAAGGGTGAGGAATTCTTCGAGCAGGCCTAGTTCGTGGAGGAGTTGAAGCGTGGAAGGGTGGATGGTGTCGCCGCGGAAGTCGCGGAAGAAGTCTTTGTGTTTTTCGAGGACGGTAACTTCGACTCCGGCGCGGGCGAGGAGGAGGCCGAGCATAATTCCGGCGGGGCCTCCACCGACGATGCAGCAGGTGGTGTTCAAGGGGGCGCTGGAAGTGGCGGCCATCGTGCGGCAAGAGTAACAACGGGTTGGTAGAGAGTCAAAGAGAAACTATGCTTTTGGCGCGATGGGATGGATGCCGAGGATGGTGAGCCAGTCGGTGGGAGCGTGGGCGAGATGGTCGGGCTCGGCGGTGGCGAGCGATTGCGGTGCAAGGCCGAAGGTGCAACCAATAGATCGTGCTCCGGTGTTGCGGGCGGTGAGGATGTCTACGTGGGAGTCGCCGACCATCAGCGTTTCGGCGGGAGTGATGGTTTGCCCGGTGATTGCGGAGGCTTCGGCGATGAGGGTGAGGAGGCCGTGAGGATCGGGTTTTTTGGTGTGGAAGCTGTTGCCGCCGTAGTTCTGGAAGAAGAAACGCGAGAGGCCGAAGTGAGCGCAGATGTCGCGGGAGGGATTGACCGGCTTGTTGGTGAGGACGGCCATCAAGGTCTCGGGCCATGCTTCACGGATGGCTTCGAGAGAAGAGAGAACGCCGGGGTAGACGTAAGTGAAGTCGAGCTTATGGATACGGTAGTAGTCGAGGAAATAGGTGAGGACTTCGGTCACATATTCTTCGTCGTGAATGTCGCCTTCGGGGTCGCCGAGGGCGCGGCGGACGAGCATGGAGGCTCCGTCGCCGATATAGCTGGCGATGACGGCGTCGGGAAGCGGCGGCTTGTTGAAGTGGGCGAGCGCGGCGTTGATGGAGTTGCAGAGATCGACGCTGGAGTCGATGAGGGTGCCGTCGAGATCGAAGACGATAAGACGAGGCTGGGATGGGGAGTACATTTCTTAACGATAATCGACGGAACTGCGGTAAGCTCGGTGCGGATGGAAACGGAGGTCGGTGATGAGCGATCTGATGGGGAGTGATTGGACGCGGCGGCGATTTATGACGGCCATCGCGGCGACTGGTGTTGCCGGCGCGGCGGTGATGCAGAGCATCGATGCGGAGGCGCAGGCTCCCGTTGGCGCGGACGAAGCGATCCGTGAGTTGATGGCTGGCAATGCGAGATTTGTGGCTGGCAGGCTGACTTCGTTTGCACTCGATCTGAAGATTTTGAAGGCCGGGACGGTGGAGAAGCAGGAGCCGTTCGCGGCGGTGCTGTCGTGCGCGGACTCGCGGGTGCCGGTGGAGTTGGTCTTCGACCAGAGCATCGGGCATCTATTCGTGATGCGGGTTGCGGGAAACATGCTGACTCCCGAGATCATCGCCAGCCTGGAATATGGTGTGGCAGTGCTTGGGATTAAAGCGATTATGGTGCTGGGACATGCGAAGTGCGGCGCGGTGAGCGCGGCGATGAAGGGGCAGGAGGTCCCAGGGCAGATCAGCGTTCTGTACCAGCACATGATGCCGGCGATCAAGGATATTCATGGTGACGTTCCGGCTGCGGTGAAGGCGAATGCGTTGTTTCAGGCACAACTGCTGCGGGAGAGCTCGACCGTAATTGCGAAGGCAATCAAGGAGGAAGGGGTCAAGGTCGTAGCGGGTTACTACGACCTTGCAACGGGACGAGTGCAGCCTCTTTAATTATTTGATGTCGATATCGCCGGAGCCGGTGTTGGCGCGGATGGTGGGGCCTCCGCCGTTGACGGTGCCGTTAACGTGGTGGGGATTGATCTGCCCCTGCATTGCGATTGGCTGCGCGGTATGGACGGAGCCGGAGCCGGTGCTGGCGCTGAGCGTAAAGCGAGCTGAGGGACCGAGGACCAACTGGATGGAGCCGGAGCCGGTGTCGAGCTTCCAGTCGGCGGTGGGCTGGCCATCGGCTTCGATATCTCCCGAGCCGGTGCCGGCCTTGAGGCCGCCGGAGAGTCCGCTGAGATGGATGGAGCCGGAGCCGGTCTGGGCGCGGACGTCGCCGCCTGCGGTCTGATGGAGCTCGATATCGCCGGAGCCGGTCTGGAGGTCGGCGGGGCCGTGGATGCCTTCGGCACGGATGGTGCCTGAACCGGACTCCGCCTTGAGGGTGGAACCTACGCCGTGGATCTCGACATCACCGGAGCCGGTGCGGGCGCGAATGCTGGAATTTTGAGGAAGGGTGACGTCGTAGTCGATGCTGATGTTCTGGAACAGCTCGTGGGGTAGGTTTTCACCGATAGTAATGTTGTTGCCGCTTTGGACGATGGGTGGATTGGCGGCGATCTGCTGGACACGGGCGTCGCTGTTGCTGCTGAACCAGGAGTTGCTGGCGTGAACATGGCCGACGACGTGGACCTGATTGCCCGAGCCGGGGTTGAGATGAATGTAGCCGGAGCCGGTCGAGATGGAGACAGTGGGCGCGGCACTGACGTTGAGGGTGCGGTCGAAGTCCTTGCTGGCGGCGAAGGCGGTAGCAACGGCGAAGGTGAGAGCGGCAGCGGTGAGGATGCGTGTTTTCATGGAACTCCTTTGGGATTCTTTTAGGGTAGAAGTTTCTATTGCTGGCGAAGCCTCATTTTTTGCTATTGCTGGAGGATGACGGTGTCGCCTGCGTTGAGGCCAGAGAGAAGCTCGGTCCGGGTGCCGTTGGAGATGCCGGCCTTGATGGCGACCTTGCGGCGGCCATTTTTCTGCTTCGGATCAGGGACTTCGACGGAGGCATTGCGGTTCTTGTCATACATGACTGCCTGCTCGGGAACGGTGAGGACATTCTTGTGTTCATCGAGAATGATCTCGGCGTTGGCGGTCATGTTGGTTTTCAGCTCCCCGCCGGGGTTGTCGATGGAGACGCGCACCTCGAAGGTGGTGACGTTGTCCTTCTCGACGCCGAGAGGAGCGATCTTGGTAACCTTGCCGTAGAAGGTCTTGTCTTTGAAGGACTCGACCTTGATGCGGGCAACCTGGCCGAGGTAGACCTTGCCGATGTCGGACTCATCGACCTTGCCCTGAACGTAGACCTTGGTGGTATCGCCGACCGTCATGACGAGGGTGGCGGTGGAGCCTAGGACGAGGATGGAGCTGACGGCGTCGCCGACTTCGACATCGCGGGAGAGGACGGTGCCGTCCATCGGCGCGGTGATGATGGTGTAGCTGAGTTGCTCTTCCAACTGGCGGAGCGAGGCCTGGGCCTCGGCAACCTGGGCCTGGGCCTGGCGAAGTTTGGAGTCGTCGACGGTGATCTGGGCGACGGCCTTGTCGCGGATATTGCCGGCGGCGAGATATTTCTGCTGGGCATCGTCGAGGGACTGTTTGGAGACGACGCCGTCCTTGGACATCTGCAAGGCGCGCTCGTAGGTGTGCTTGTACATGGGCAGATCGGGGGCTTCGGCGCTGACCTTGTCATACTGGATCGACGCCGAGGCAGCGTGGGCATTGGATTCGGCGGCGGCAAGCTGGGCCTTCTGCGCGGCGACCTGCGCGAGAATTTCGATCTGGTCGAGCTGGGCGAGGAGCTGGCCCTGATGGACATGAGCGTTGATGTCGACGTAGAGCTTGGTGACGATGCCCGAGGCCTTGGATTTGACCTCGACCTTGGTGATGGGCTGGACCTTTCCGGTGGCGACGACAGAGCGGGCGATGTCTCCGCGCTCCACCTTAGCGAGTTGCGAAGGGTCCAGTTTTGCGCCGCTTCCGCTGGTGGCGACGGCAATTCCTGCGATAGCGGCCACAATCAGGACGGCGATGCCGACCCATATCCAAAGTTTGCGTTTATTCTTGTGCGGTGTAGCCACTTGGTTGCTCCGAGGAACGGTGATTGAAACTGAACGGTGAAACGTCTCGGAGAAGTTTACGCAGAATGGGCACGGATGGTTCCGTTATGGATGTGAATATTGCTTGAGGCGCGAGAGCCGCAGCCAGAGCAGACGGCGAGGGCTGGTTGAGGTAAGCGTTGCGGTACGAGTCGTTTTGCGATCGCTCAGGCATATTTGCGAAGCACGCCAAGCACTTTTCCCTGGATGCTGACATTGGCGGCGGGGGCGTAGATGGGAGCCATCTCGGCGTTCGATGGCTGAAGGCGGATCATGCTGCCTTCGCGATAAAAGCGCTTGAGGGTGGCGTCGGCGCCGTCGATGAGGGCGACGATGATCTCGCCCTCGCGGGCGGTGCGGGTGCGCTCGACCAGAACGTAGTCGCCGGAGACGATGTGCTCGTCGCGCATGGAATCGCCGCGGACCTCAAGGGCGAAGACCTCGCGGTTGCCGATGATGTCGTTGAGCGAGATGCTCTCGGCGGTCTCGATGGCTTCGACGGGCTGGCCGGCGGCGATGCGGCCGAGCAGGGGAAGCCGGTCGGAGCCTTTTTTGCCGCTGCGGGTGGGCAGGACGTCGATGGAGCGGCTTCGATTATGGGCGCGCTGTAGCATCCCCTTGTTCTGGAGGTTGGTGACGTGCTTATGCACGGTGGCGAGTGAACTGAGGCCGAGCCCGCTGGCGATCTCCTCATACGACGGAGAGTAGCCGTTCTTTTGCGTGAAGCCGGAGAGGAAATCGAGGACCTCTTTTTGCCGCCGTGTGATAGCCATGCCGAGATTGTAGCGAATAAAAAGCGAATTGCAATAACTTTATTGGTTCCAATTTTTGAGGGGGTTACCGAAGGGTACTCAGAAAAGGTTCTAATTCCCATTTTGAAATTGCCTCAGCAAAAAGCTGCACATTAATCTTGTCACTCGCCCCCGAATCGACCAAGGTGGTTACACACACCGTCGGAAGCAACACGACGGGTGGGGAGACTAAACATGCAGGTATTAATTGTTGAAGATGATTTTGCCTTGGGATCTTTTCTACAGAAGGGAATGAAACTGGAGGGACATGATGTGGAGTGGGTCGGAGATGGAGAGGCGGCGCTGGTCCATGCCGCGGAGCATCGGCCCGACCTGATGGTGCTGGACCTGAGTCTTCCGCGAAAAGACGGGACTGAGGTGCTGGCGGAGATGCAGGGCCGCTTCGACGAGATGGCGGTCCTGGTGCTGACGGGGAGGAACCAGGTCGAGGAGAGGGTGAAGTGTCTGAACCTCGGCGCGGATGACTGCCTGTTGAAGCCGTTCAGCTTTCATGAGCTGACCGCGCGGTGCCGGGCGCTGCTCAGGCGGCGCGAACAGTTTGCCGATCCGATGCTGCGGCATGGCGATGTCGAACTGAATCGGATGGACCGCCGGGTGACGCGCAACGGAGCTAATGTCGAGTTGACGGTGAAGGAGTTCAACCTGCTGGAGTTTTTGATGCTGCGGCGCGGTCGGTGTTGCAGCCGGACGGAGCTGCTGCAGGAGGTCTGGCACATCTCGCCCGATGCGGGAACGAACGTTGTCGACGTGTACATCAACTATCTGCGGAAGAAGCTGGGTGCGGCGAACCGGGAGATTGACGCGGGATACTCCGTGATCGAGACGGTGCGCGGCGAAGGCTATCAGATGGGCTGCATGAAAAAGATGCCGCAGCAGGTCAGGGAGTTTCCACGACGCGCGGTATTTGCCAGTGCCTGATTCGGCGGAACAACTTCAGCGTGGATTGGTGCAGCGCATGGACGATGCGCTGCACGGGCTCTGCCAGCCGTTGACGGTCCTGCAATGCAGGCTCGCGATGGGGGAACTGATCGGCGGCCCGGATGCCATGCGGAATGCGATTGCCGAAGCGCTGGTGGAGTGTGCGCGGGTGAACCTGGCTGTGGGTTTGATGCGCGAGATCCTGCAACACGAGTTGCAGGGAGATCGAGACAATCACGAGAGGACGAGGTGAATCGGATGGGCGCAGGACAGGAGATATTGGCAGGTACGGGCGTTGTGGACGCGGCGAATGCGGCGATGCGAACGGTGGTGCTGGCGAGTGCGGATGCGGGATTGCGACAGAGGCTGCGGCGTTCGCTGACCGAGCTGCGATGGCAGGTGCGCGAGGCGACAGGCGGCGCTGAGGCGATGGCGCAACTGGAGGCCTCGCGGCCGGAGGCGCTGCTGCTGGATAGCTGGCTGCCCGATCTGGAGGTGGGCGAGTTTGCGGGACAGGTGCGGCAGATGTATCCGTCGATGGAGATGCTGCGGGTGGACGGCGGCGTGGATGGAGGAGCGCGAAGTCCGCGGAGGAATGAGCTGCTTCACGCGTTGCGGGAGGCGCAGGACGCTCCGCTGAACGATACGGCGGCGTGGAAGGCGGCACCGGTGGCGGTGCCTCGGGGCGCAGCGGCTTCGATTGCTGGACCCTCGATTGCTGCGCCACGGATTGCGGCACGGGCGCCCTCGGTAGTGAAGAACTTCGATCAGGAGGCGGCGCGGCGCGCTCTCTCGGTTCTGCTGGGGAGCGAAGAGACTCCGCGGCGGGAGAGTGGAGTAGGAGATGCGTTGCGGAACAATGTTCTGCTGCCGGAGATGGTGGGTTCGAGCGAACCGATGCGGGAACTGGCGCGGTTGATTCGGCTGGCGGCTCCGCGATCGACGACGGTGCTGATTGAGGGAGAGACGGGGACGGGCAAAGAGGTGGTCGCGCGGGCGCTGCATCGGTTGAGCGAGCGGGCGGGGAAGCCGTTTGCGGTGCTGAACTGCGCGGCCATTCCCGAGGCGCTGCTGGAGGCCGAGCTGTTTGGACATGCTCGCGGAGCATTTACGGGAGCGGTGCAGTCGCGGACGGGACGGATCGAAGCAGCACATGGCGGGACGCTGTTTCTCGATGAGATTGGCGAGATGCCGATGGCGTTGCAGGCCAAGATGCTGCGCTTTCTGGAGTGCGGAGAGTTGCAGCGCGTGGGCGACAACGAGACGGTGCGCGTGGATGTTCGGGTGATTGCGGCGACGCATCAGCCATTGCAGCAGCGGTCGGAGGAACGGACGTTTCGGCTGGATCTCTATCACCGGCTGGCGGTGTTTCCGGTGGAGGTTCCTGCGCTGCGCGACAGGATGGAAGATCTTGGCTTGCTGGCCGAACATTTCCTCGAGAAGATGGGCCAGGAGATGCCAAGGAAGCGGTTGAGCGTGGAGGCGGAGGCCAGGCTGCATGAACACAACTGGCCGGGCAATGTGCGGGAGCTGATGCATGTGCTGGAGCGCGGCGCGATTCTTTCCGGTGAAAGGATGGAGATTGGCGCGGAGGAGATTCGATACCGCCGGGTAACGCGGGAGTAGCGGTTAAAGAAAGTCAGTGACTTGCCGATAGATAAGAGCGCTCTCATCTGGGGCGCTTTCGTTTGGGCGTTGAACTGCATAGGTAATCGCGTGGAGGTGACGAGTATGGACGTGATGACTCCTTTGAGCGATGCGCTGAATCGCTATCTGGACCTGACCAGTGAGCAGATGAAGCTGACGGCGAGCAACATGGCGAACATCGATACGCCCGGTTACAAGACCGAGGGCTTCGATTTCGAACAACAGTTTATGCAGGAGATGAGTGGCAGCGCGCAGACTGACTTTGGCGCGGGGGCGACGATCGAGGATGTCGATGGCCTGGTGTCGCGGCCCGATGGCAACAACGTCTCGATGGACCGCGAAGGCATGCAGATGGCGAAGTCTCAGTTGCAGTTTCGGCTGGGCGTGGAGCTGCTGAAGCAGCAGTTCACCAACGTGATGGATGCCATTCACGCGGAGGCGAAGTAGGCGATGAACTTATTTGGCGTGATGGATGTCAGCGCGTCGGCGTTGAAGGCCGAGCGGGTGCGAGCCGAAGTGGTCGCCTCGAATATGGCGAACGCCGAGACGACAAGGACGCCGGAGGGTGGCCCTTACCAGCGGCATCATGTGGTCTTCGAGGCGGAGGGCGATGGAAGCTTTCAGCACTCTTTGATGAGCCAGATGAATGGCAGCTTCGGCGATGGGATGGATGGATTCGGTTCCGGGTTCAGCAGCCTGTCCGGCGATGTGACTGCGGACAATGCGGTGCCGGGTGGAGTTGCGGTGACGGGAGTGATCGCGGACGACAGCGCTCCGTTGCGGAGATACGATCCGCAGCATCCCGATGCGGGGCCGGATGGATTTGTAGCTTATCCAGACATCAATCCGCTGACCGAGATGACGGACCTGATGGGCGCGACCCGGTCGTATGGGATGAATGCTTCGGCGGTGCAGGCGGAGAAGAACATGGTCACGTCGTCGCTGGACATTTTGAAGTAGAGAAGCGAAAGAGAGGTTGAGCAATGATTGACGCCGGAACAATTGCGGGGATGATGACGGGGATTCAGGGTGGCGCCGGATCGGCCGGCTTTCTGGATACTGCGGCGACAGCGGCGAACTCGAGCGGCACGCCGTTTGCCGGGATGTTTCAGACGATGGTGCAGCAGACGAGCGCTTTGGACAAGAAGGCGTCGCAGGCGGTGACAGGCGTGTTGACCGGTCAGGGTGTTGAGATTCATGACGCGATGATTGCGACCGAGAAGGCCGACATGGCGTTTGAACTGGCGTTGCAGGTGCGCAACAAGGCCGTGGGGGCGTACCAGCAGATGATGGGCATGCAGTTCTAAACGAACCTGAAGGAATGCTGAGGCGAGATGGCGGAGACGGAACGGGCAGGGCTGGAGAAGACGGGGCAACACGGCGCTGCGCCGGCTGCGGAAGGCCCAGTCGAAAGGGCTGCGGCGATGGTGTCGGCGATGCGGCAGCGGCTGATGGCGATGCCGGCGGGCAAGCGGACCTGGTTGCTTGCCTCGGTTGCGTTTCTGGCCGCGGCTTGTGTCGGGATGATGTGGTTTGCACAGCGGCCGGACTGGCGGGTGCTGTTCAGCGGGCTCGATGGCAAGGACACGCAGCAGGTGTCGCAGGAGCTTGCGGCGGCGAGCATTCCTTTTCAGATGACGGCAGATGGCACGGGAATTGAAGTACCGGCGGACGTGCTGGACAAGGCGCGGATGGAGGTTGCGGCGAAGGGGATGCCGCAGTCGGGACGGTTGGGGTTTGAGCTGTTCGACAAGCCGAACTGGGTGGGGAGCGAGTTCGATGAGCGGGTGAACTATCAGCGCGCACTCGAAGGCGAGCTGGAGCGCACGATTGAAACGTTGGATGTAGTGCGGTCGGCACGAGTGCACCTGGTGCTACCGCAGCAGAGTATGTTCGCGTCGGAAGAGAAGGTGGCCAAGGCCTCGGTCGTGTTGAAGCTGAGGCGGTCGACGGTGGCGCCGGAGCAGGCGGATGCGATTCGCAGCCTGGTGGCGGGGGCGGTCGAAAATCTGAGTCCCGATCAGGTGACGCTGGTGGATGCCGATGGCCGTGCGAACTTGAAACCGAGATCGGGCGACGCCAGTAAGGACGAGGCGGAGCAGGAGATGGAGGCGAAGCTGGTGGCGATGCTCGAGCCGCTGGCCGGGCGCGATAATGTGCGCGCGACGGTGAATGTGAGTTACGACGAGGGCAGCGAAGAGCGGACAGACGAGGTGTATGACCCGACCCAGACGGCGACGCTGAGTATGCAGAAGAAGGAGCAGGTTTCGGCGCTGCCCGACAAAGCCTCGGGCGTGCCGGGAACGGCGAGTAACTCTCCGGCGGGCGCACCGGCGGGTTCGGTGGCGGGCTCGCAGGCAGCTGCCGCTCCGGGGACTCCGCCGTTGTTGCAGAAGCAGGCGCTCCCGGTGTATCCGCAGCAGGGCAATGGGCGAGACCAGAGTATTCAGGAAGAGAACGGGACGTATGGAGTGACGAAGCATCTGCTGCACTCGGAGGAAGGGCCGGGACGCGTGCGACGAGTGACGGCAGCGGTAGTGGTGAACGATCGCTCGATGATCGAGGGCACAGGAAAGCTGCAGCACACGGTCTGGAAGCCGAGGAGCGCCGATGAGATGCGCCGACTGGAGCAACTGGCGCAGGCAGCGGTTGGCTTCGATGCACGGCGAGGAGACCAGGTGGTGATGGAGAACATCAGCTTCAGCACCAATACTCCGGAGATGAAGCCGCCGGTGATGGCGCGGGTGATGGAAGAGGCACGCACGCTTACAGCCTCGCAGCCAGGAATGATGCGGACGCTGGTGATAGGGATTTGCGGCGTGCTGCTGGTGCTGTTCGTGCTTCGGCCGATGGTGAGACAGGTGACGGCGACGCTGCGCGAGCCCATGCTGCTGACCGCGGGGTCGAAGGCCCCGGCTGCGCTGTCAGATCAGCCGGCGCCGGAGTGGCGACTTGAAGATGCAGCGGAGGAGACGATCCCGCTGCCGGTCAGGAGCCGGGCACAGCGGCAACAGCAGGGGATCTTCGATCATGTGTCCGAACATATTCGACGGGAGCCGGTGCAGAGCACGCGGCTGCTTGAGGCATGGATCGGTTCGACAGAGGACGGTGAGTGATGGGTGCAGCGATGCAGATGCGAGAGGCTGAGAGTGTGCGGCATAATCCGCTGCTGTTGCCGGCGGAGTCGGGGTTCGCGCCGGCGGAGATACCGGGACTGCGCAAGGCCGCGATCCTGATGGTCGCGCTCGGTGACGAGCTGGCGAAGACGTTGTTTCTGAGCTTGTCCGAAACCGATGTACGACGGGTAACGGAGGAGATCACGCGCCTGGGAGAGATTCCGGCACACCAGTTGACGCAGGTGATGACGGAGTTCTACGGCTTGCTGGAGACCCAGCAGTATATGGTGCGCGGCGGTCCGGAGTATGCGCTGAAGCTGCTGACTGAGGCGTTTGGCTCGGGCAAGGCGGAGGATCTGCTGGCGCAGGTGAAGAAGATCCGGGAACGGACCAACGGGGACATGGCAAAGCTGCAGAAGATGGACCCGCAGCACCTGAGCAAATTTCTGGAGACGGAGCATCCGCAGACGATTGCGCTGGTGCTGGCGCACCTGGATGCGAAGCGGGGATCGGCGGTGCTGATGAGCCTGCATGGGCAGATCCGCGTCGAAGTGGTGCGGAGGCTGGCGGAGATGCGGCAGTTTTCGCCGGAGATGGCGCAGACGGTTGCCCTTGTATTGCATAAGCGGATGGAGGGCGATGGATCGAGTGGAAGAAAATCCTATTCGGGATTCAAGGCGGTGGCGGAGTTGCTGAACCGGCTGGACCAGATCGAGAGCAAGGGAATTCTGGAGGAGATCGAGCATGACGAACCACAGCTCGCCATCGGGATCAGGAACCTGATGTTCACGTTTGAAGATCTGGTGACGGTGCCGCCCGAGAGTATTCGCGAGTTTGTCGCGGCGACTGACAAGAAGGTATTGGCGCTGGCGTTGAAGGGCGGGCGCGATAACGTGAAATCGCATCTGTTCAAGGCGATGAGTTCGCGGGCGGTGGAGATGCTGAAGGAAGACATGGAGGTGATGGGGCCTGTGCGTTTGAAGGAAGTGAACCACGCGCAGCAGGAGCTGCTGGCCCTAGCGCGTCAGCTTGAGAGTGAAGGCCGGATGATTCTGAAGATGGAGGTGGACGATGACCTCGCTATCTGAGAAGGCGGAAGCCATCGGCTCAGGTAATCCGTTGCCGCGAATGCCGGAGAGACTGCTCCATGATTTAGTCTTCGACGCGAGCAAGAGGAAGAACGTATCCCGGCTGGAGTTTCATACGATCGATCCGACCGGAACAGATCCGATTCAGGACGCGGAGACTGCGGCGGTCGTGAATGCGCAGGCCGTATCCATCGAAGAGCAGATCGCGGCGATGGAACGGCAGTTGGCGTTGCAGACGCAGGAGACGGTCCGGCAGATTGAAGCGGCGCAGCGAGCGGCGAGAATCGAGTCGCGGCAGGAGTGGCAAGAGGAGCTTGAAGAACGGGTAGACCTCGAACGCGCCCGGATCGCGCGCTTGTGCGAAGAGTTTGGGAAGGAGCGCGCGCGCTACTTTACGGATGTAGAAAGTGAAGTCGTAAAGCTGGCGCTGGCGATTGCAGCGCGTGTCTTGCATCGCGAGGCGAACCTCGATCCGTTGCTTCTTACCGCAGCGGTGCGCGTGGCACTGGAGAAGGTTGCGGACAACAGCACGATGGAACTCCATGTACCCGTCGCCGAGGTGGAGCGATGGCGGGATGCCATGGCGGTTGAAGCGGAATCACGCGTGCAATTCGTCGGCGATGAACGCCTGAGTGCGGGGGAATGCATTCTTGAGACCAGTGTGGGAAGAGTTGAGCTAGGCGTGAAGGCCCAGTTGGAAGAGATTGAGAAGGGATTTTTCGATCTCCTGCAACAGAGGCCGGCTTGATGACGGCAGCGGAGCCATCGACGGAGAGGCTTGCCTCTTATTTCACGCGGCTAGCCGCTCGATCGGCGTGGCGTTGGAGTGGACGCGTGGTGGAGGCAAATGGGCAGACAATCGAGGCGGAAGGCCCTTTGTGTTCGGTGGGAGAGTGCTGCGAGATTTTGGATGGAGACGGCAGACGGCACCGCGCGGAGGTGATCGGCTTTCGCGGGCGGCATGTGCTGGCGATGCCGCTTGAGGCGACGCAGGGAATCCGCTATGGCGATACGCTGCGGGCGATGGGCGTGACCCCTGGAATTGCGGTTGGGGAAGAGATGGAAGGACGGATACTGAATGCGTTGGGCGCGCCGCTCGATGGATTGCCGCCGCCCAGAGTAGCCGGAATGTGGCCACTCGATGGCGCCGTGCCGCACCCGATGGAGAGGGAGCCGATCAAAGAGCCGTTGCAGACGGGACTGCGGGTGTTGGATGGAATGTTGACGGTGGGGCGCGGGCAGAGAGTGGGCATCTTCGGCGGATCGGGCGTGGGCAAGAGCACCCTAATTGGAATGATGACGCGAAATACCGCGGCGGATCTTACTGTCGTGGGGCTTGTCGGCGAGCGTGGGCGCGAGGTGCGGGAGTTTGTCGAGGATTCATTGGGCGAGGAGGGACGGCGGCGCTCGGTGGTGCTGGTGTCTACGTCGGACCAGAGTCCGCTGCTGCGGATGCGTGCGGCGATGGCAGCGACCTCGGTCGCTGAGTTTTATGCGGCACGGGGAAAACATGTGTTGCTGGTGTTGGATTCGCTGACGCGGTATGCGATGGCGGCACGAGAGATTGGTCTGGCGGCGGGAGAACCTCCGGCCAGCAAGGGATATACGCCGTCGGTGTTTGCGCGGCTGGCGAAGCTGGTGGAGCGCGCGGGGAACTTTCAGAACGGCAGCATTACGGCGTTCTACACCGTGCTGATGGAGGGCGATGACCAGCAGGACCCGGTGGTGGATGCGGTGCGCTCGCTTCTGGATGGTCATGTGATCTTGTCGCGGTCGATGGCAACGGGCGGGTGGTATCCGCCGGTGGATGTTTTGGATTCGCTGAGCCGGTTGATGCCCGCGGTGACGACGCCGGAGCACAGGGCCAAGGCGGCGATGGCACGGAGGCTGCTGGCGGCCCACGCGCGGTCGGAGGACCTGGTCCGCATTGGAGCGTACAAGGAGGGGACGGACGAAGAGCTGGATCGTGCGATGCGTGCGATGCCGGGATTGCGCGCGTTTCTTGAGCAGGGAAGCGAGGAGCGCGCGACGATGGAGCAAAGCGTGTCCCGGCTGAAGGCAATGGAGCTCTCATGAATGCGCGGGTGGATGCGCTAAGGCGGCTCATGTCCCTCTACGGCAGCATCGAAGAGATGCATTCGGTCGAGTTACGGCGGACGATGGCGGCGGTGCAGGAGGCCGAACAGGCGATGGAGGCGGAGGAGAAAAGCGCGCGCTCTTCGACCATGCTTGGCCGCGATGCGCTGATGGCGGGTGACCGGATGGAGTGGGCGGCGGCGCGGACGCAGCGGGAGATCGCGGAGTGGAAGCAGGAACGGCTCCGGCAGGTCCGCCTGGAACGCGAGAGGTTCAGTGAAGAAGCTAGATTGAAATACCGCGCCAGCCGTTTGCGCAGTGAGCAGATGCAGCATGTGGTTCAGGAGGCGGCAACCGAGATTGCAATTAAAGCAGGCCGGCAGACGCAGGCGGCGTTGGATGACCGTTTTCTTGCGCGGCGCAGATGGACGGACACGCGCGAAGAGCTGCGCGTAAGGGATGGATGAATATTTTCTAATGCCTGCGGCAGTTTCTTTGGCGCGTGAAGTGCATTTCGTTAGCAGAGCGGAAGAGGAAGAGACATGCTGACAACAGCGACGATGGTGATGCCACTCGGCACGGACACGGCAAACGTTCGTCCTGCTTCCGTCGACCGGACGGACGCCACGGACACTTCGTTTGCGAAGAGCTTTGAGGAGAACTCGGCCCTGGCGGCTGCACCGGTGCCGCAGGCTGCCGATAAGACGCCACAGGCCTCGGCCGACCTTGAAGAGAGCGTCTCTGAGAATGATCGAGGAGCGGGGTCTGCTGTCGCCACTGTGAAAGGGAAGCAGAATGGGAATGCCGCAGACGAGATACAGAAGGTGTCCGCCAATATAAAAAATCTGCCTACGCCGCCGAGCGGGAAAGTTACGCCGTCGATGACAGCCGAAGTGACTTTTCCTTCGACTGGGGTTCTACCGCAGGTCGGAAAGACGAAGGGCTCTTCGCCTGTCGTCGGGACGGAAGTGCCTGCGGGTTCACTGTCGACCGAATCTAAAGACGAACCCAAAGACGTGAAGAATGTCGATCAGAAGAGCACATCAACTGTTGTCGACGTGAAGACCGATCCTACTGATGCGACGTTAGATCTCGGTGCGGATGGAGATGCCTCCGTCGCAGCGGCCATTAGAGGTAGCGTTATCAAGCCGCAGATTGAGGATACGAAGACACAGCCAATTCTGGAGAAGAGCCCGGGAGCGGTTGCGACTGAAGGGGGAACCAAGGGGCACAATGGTGGTGTAAAGACAGGGAAGGCGGATAAGACAGAAGAGAAGAAAGCTGCCGTCGCAGTGGTCGCTCCGGCAGGAGTGGATGTTCAGGGTGTAGTGGCTGCGATGGTTGCTGTTACTTCGGTGGATGGAACGAAGACTCCGCCGAACGCGGTTGCAGCCGAGGAGGCACTTCCGTCTGTGGGTTCGCCGGTAACGGGGCACGGTATTGCAGCAGCAATGGCCACGGCGCGGGGCAAGGGGACCGAGGCTGTAAAAAAAACTGACAGTGATAATGGCAAGACAACAGGGCCGGTTGTGGTGGATGACTCTGCGTCACAGAAGAGCGAGGTCAAGGAATCGAAGGCGCCGCTGTCTGCAACGAAGGCTGCTGGTGGCGAAGATCGAGCGGCGCAGAGTACGACGGGGCCCACGGCGATCAGCGGCACTGCTCATGCCCAGCTCGGGGCGGCTGGAGTCGGTACCGGAGGTGTCTCTAGCGGCGTGGCGCATGTCGTCGCCGCGGGCAACGCTCAGGCAGCGGTGAGCAATCCTCATGCGGCAGCAGGGCTGGCCTCGACTGCGATGGACAGTGGAGCGGTCGTTGACGCAGGGCATAAGACATTGATGGCGACGCCCACGTCACTTGAGGTTGGAGTTGCGAACGGGACTCACGGATGGTTGAAGATTCGCGCCGACATGACGGATGGCGGCGTGGTGAATGCATCCTTATCGACGACGACCTCGTCGGGACAGGAGATGCTGCATCGCGAGCTTCCGTCGCTGACGGCCTATCTCCAGAATGAACGGGTTGCGGTGAATACGGTCGTTGTTCAACCGCCGATGACTCCGGGTGCGGACCTTCGCGGCTTTCAGGGAGCAATGGCCGGTGATCAAAGAGGCCTGGCCCAGCAGAGCGGTGGACAGGGAGGAGAGAACCGCCAGGGAACAGCGGATTCCCGTCCTGTGCAGAGAGAGAGGGATGGGTTTTACAGCGGGAGGAACGGAGTTGGAAGAGATGAAGTCTTGCCCCTGGCAACCCGCACGGGCGGAGGGGGCTGGCTGAACGTACGAGCTTGAAGCGATTTCTGTCGAAGGGATTTTTAGCGAAACAACAAGAACGGACAAGAACGGAAAGGATGACGATGAGTGTAACAGAGATGAATTCGATTACGGGAGTGGGATCGGCAGCGGCAGCGCGGGTCGCTTCTGCGCTGGCGCCGAAAGACGCCAAGGCGGCAGCAGGGACGGCGGATGGCACGGCAAATTCCACCCCTCCGGGAACAATCACGTCGAGTGATTTTATGACGCTTCTGGTGACCGAACTGAAGAACCAGGACCCTACACAGCCAACAGACCCGAACGCCTACATTCAGCAACTGGTGGGAGTGAACAGCCTGCAGCAGTTGATCTCGATCAACCAGGATTTGGCGCCCATCGCAAATCCCACGCCCACGACCGGAAGCTAGGATGCGAACGGGTCGGGGGTACAACAGAGACGAAGCCGGCAGTCAGCGCACAACGATAACGGAACTATAACCGGAACAAGCAAGGAGAGCGACGATGGGATCATTTTCAACGGCTTTGAGCGGGTTGAGCGCGGATTCGGTGGCGCTGAACACGATTGGAAACAATCTGGCAAACCTTAACACGACTGCGTTCAAGAAGCAGACCACGAACTTTGAAGACCTCTTTTATCAGCAGATCGGCGAGAATGGGGCGAACGATGCCTTGCAGGTGGGCGTGGGCACGAAGGTCTCGAGCACGTCGACGAACTTTACCGGCGGGGGCATCAACCCAACCACCGACACCAAGGACATGGCATTGACCGGAGACGGCTTCTTCGTTGTGCAGCAGGGCGGCACGCAATCGTTGACGCGGGCCGGTAATTTTCAACTGGACTCCAACGGCCATCTCATCACGACGGAAGGCGCGAACGTGATGGGTTACAACGCCGTCAACGGTGTAATCAGTGGCACTACTTCTTTGGCGCCGCTGACGCTGCCCACCGGGTCGACCGAGTCGGCGACGGCGACGCAGAACTTCTCCCTGACAGCGAATCTGAACGCGAGCGCGGCGAACGGAACGTCTTTTTCTACTCAGGTCCAGGTGTACGATTCGCTGGGGCAGACCCACCAGGCGAGCATCTCGTTCACCAAGACGGCGGCGAATACATGGAGCTACGATGTGACGCTGCCTCCGGGCGACTTTACCGGGGCCGCGGCAAACAACACGGGGACGATGACGTTTGATTCGACCGGCAAGCTGACCGCGCCGACGGGAACCGTGAGTGCCATTACATTTCCCGGCCTGCCGAATGGAGCAAGCAACCTCAGCTTCAATTGGAACCTCAATGATGCCAATGGCAATCCTACGATCTCTCAGACCACCGCCCCGTCGGCGGCCAGCGCGAGCTTCCAGGATGGCTTTACGAGCGGCGTCTACAACGGGTTTGGAGTTGACTCGAGCGGCGTCATCACGGCGACCTACAGCAATAACCAGAAGGTCGTTGTCGGCCAGGTAGCGGTGGCGACGGTCGCAAACAATCAGGGTCTGATCGTTACCGGAAACAACAACTACATGACGACGGCATCGTCGGGGCAGGCAAACGTTGGCGTTGCCGGGACGGGCGCACGCGGGACGATCACCGACAGCGCCCTGGAGTTGTCGAACGTGGATATCTCCTCGGAGTTTGCCGACCTGATCGTGGCACAGCGCGCCTTCGAGGCAAACTCGAAGACGGTGACCACGTTCGATACGGTGACCCAGGACACGCTGGCGATGATTCGATAGACGTGTTGCAGCTGCCACGGGCGGGTGCGGATCGAAATTCGATTATGCACCCGCTTCGTCCGGCGGACGAATAGCGCTTGAGCGATGAGGCGAGGGACAGGCTTCATGCCTGTGCACGATCCTGAAGATTCGCTAATGTTCGACGAGAAGGAAGTGGCGCTCGACGTGCATCGTTGTTCAGCATCATGGCCACTTCCACTCAGGTTGCTGACACTGCTTCAGCCTCTTCCGGTCTTCCTTCTAATGGACCCGCCCGGCCCTCGATCACCTTTGTATTGGTTGTCATGCTGATCGGCGCGGTAATCGCCTCTTTGGGATTTGGCGGCGTTCTCTACTACCTTTCACGATCAGGCCGGTTGTCGATACGAAGAAGCACCGTGGTGAAGCCTGCGCCTCCCGTAATGACCGCCGTTCATCTGTTGTCGCTTGATCCCCTCCTTGTGAATCTGGCGGACGAGGGCGCAAGCACTTATTTGCGGGTGTCTCTTACGTTGCAGGTGGCGGACGCTGCCACAAAGAAAGATCCCAGTGCGAAGGGAGACAAGAGCGGCGACGATGCTATGGCCTCGGTCCGCGACACTGCTTTGACCGTTCTCGGCAGACAGACGGCGGAGGGCCTGCTGGCGCCGGACGGCAAAGAGCGCCTAAAGGCCGAGCTGAAAAAAGCTCTGAACGAGCAGAACGCCGATTTGAAGGTGAGCAAGATATTTTTTACGGAATTTCTAGTGCAGCGATAGCCGTTATCCATCTGCGCGTATGACAGAGAGATCGAGTGGAGAGAGTAATGACGGAGACGGGACTGATGGCTCAAGCGATGGCCGCGTCGAACCCCCAGGTGCAACCGGCGGCGAATTCCGAGATGCCCGAGGCGCCCCAGGTGCCTGAGACGCCCTGGATGTCGCGTATCGAAGAACACTCCGCGTGGCCGATTCTGTCGCGGCTGGCGGTGACGATGGCGGTCGCAGTGCCGCTGGTCCGATTCAAGGTACAGGACCTGTTGGGATTGAAGGAAGGGCAGGTATTTCAAAGCGCCTCTCCGGAGACCGAAGACGTTCCCCTGAAGGTTGGCGATGTGCAACTCGGCTGCACCGAGTTTGAGGTGGTGGAGCAGAGGATCGCGCTTCGATTGACGAGGCTGGTTTAGCGGGTTTTACAGATCTGGAGTGAGCAGGAATGCAATCTTTGCAAAACGCGGCGCGCATGAATCGAACGAAGGCACTGCCCGATCTCGGCGGCATTGGCGGATGGCTGCTCGGCCTTCTGCGCGGGGTACGGAGTGAGCGCCGGCCCAAAATGAGGCAGATGCATCTGCTGGAGACGCTGCCGCTCGGCGGGAAGCGACAGTTGATGCTGGTGAGCTGTGCGGGCGAGCATTTTCTGGTGGGTGGCGGGGTGGAGAGCGTCGCAACGATTGTGCGAGTGCAGGCTGAGATTTCGCCGGATCAAGCGGCGAGGAAGTTGGACGTCTCATGCCTTTAGCTCGCTGGTTCGGCAGATGGGGAACGTTCCTGCTTGCGCTTTGCCTCCTGTCTCCGACGCTCCATGCGCAGCAGGGAGCGGGGCCTCAACTTCTTGGTGCATTTGTATCTCCCCAGTCGTTCTGGGTCAATCATGCGGCTGGAGCTGTGAAGTCTGTGCGTGCTCCGGCACGAAGAACTGGGGCGGAGGGGCGAGCGAAGACGACAGGAAGTCAGCAATTCCTTTCAGAAGCTGCACCAGCGTCGAAGGGAAAAGACTCGATCACGCAGGCGATTGAGGCCAACCGAAGTGTGCCATGGTCGATCGTTCTGGGCCTTACCTTGCTGACACTGTTGCCGGCGATCCTTTTGTCGATCACGCCGATGGTGCGGTTGCTGGTCGTATTTCACTTTCTGCGGCAGGCGCTGGGAACGCAGACTGCGCCGTCGAACCAGATCCTGATGGGACTGGCGCTGATGATGACCTGGTTTCTGATGCAGCCGGTGTTGCAGAAGGTAGAGCAGGTTGCGGTGGTGCCTTATCGGGCGGGCACAATCTCCGGCATGGAGGCGATGGACCGGGGGCTCGCTCCGGTCAAGGAGTACATGCTGCGATATACGCGCGACAAAGATCTCGAGGTATTCGCTGCGGCGGGGATGGCGACGCGGCCGCAGTCGCGACAGGACCTTCCCATCCAGGTTGTGGTGCCGGCATACATTCTGAGCGAGTTGAAGGCCGGCTTTCAGATTGGTGCGGTACTGTTTCTTCCCTTTCTGCTGGTGGACCTTGTGGTGGCTAGCGTGACGACATCGGTAGGCATGATGCAACTACCTCCGGTGGTGATCTCTACCCCATTGAAGATTCTGTTGTTCGTAATGGTCGATGGATGGAACTTGCTGGCGCACCAGTTAATTAAGAGTTTCTAATCTTTGTTCTTTCGAGGCAGCAATGGGACCGGACCAGACGGTGGAGATGATGAGGAAGGTGATGATGGAGGCGATGCTGCTGAGCGCACCGCTGCTGGTCGCCGCCTGCTTGGTGAGTCTTGTCGTCAGTCTTTTGCAGACGCTGACCAGTGTGCAGGAACAGACCCTGACCATCGTGCCGAGACTGCTGGTCGTCTTCGTCGTGACCATGGCGACGTTGCCCTGGATGGTGCATCGGCTGGTGAGTTTCACGATACGCATGTTCACTGACTTCCACCGGTATCTGGGATAGGGGCGGCATGAACGCTGAGACGAATACGTTGATCCAGAATTGGCCGCAGTTCCTGATCGCGGGGGTGCTGGTGATGATTCGATTGAGCGGTCTAATGTTGTTTGCGCCGGTGTTTTCTTCGGCGGCAATTGCACCGCGCATCAAAGCAGGCTTTGTCATTGGGATGACCGTGCTGCTGGCGCCGGCGGTCGCTTCGATACCGAACGCAAGGGCAACGCTCGACGTCAGCGCCGTGCTTGGGGAACTGGGAGTGGGGCTGGTCTTTGGGCTTTCGCTGATGTTGCTGATGGAGGCGCTTACGTTTGCGGGGATGCTGCTGGGAATGCAGTTCAGCTTCTCGCTGGTCAACCTGATGGACCCAAACTCGATGATCGAAACACCGGTGCTGGGCCAGATGCTGAACTGGCTCGGCGTACTCGTCATCATCGGTTCGGGACTGGATCGAAGTCTGCTGGCGGCGCTGGTGCGCAGCTTTCGCACCGTGCCCGTGGGGCAGGCGGTGATCGAAGCGAAGACCGGCGCGGCACTGGCGATGATGGCGGGCGGGATCTTTCTGGCGGGGCTGCAACTGGCCGCTCCGGTGATTGCGGCCGCGCTTGCAGTTGAGATGACCATTTCGCTGGTAGGGCGGCTGTCCCCGCAACTTCCGGCGATGGTAATGAGCATTCCGCTGAAGACGATGGTGTCCTATGCGGTTCTGGTCGGAAGCCTCGCAGTGTGGCCGGGATGGATTGAGAACCACTTCACCGCCTTGCTCGATGCGGCAGGAAGATTGATGGCCACCCTATGAGCGAAAAGGGAACAGAGCAAGCCACACCGCAACGAAAGAAGAAGGCGAAAGAAAAAGGGGATGGTGTTCGCAGCCGCGAGCTTCTCTCCGCCATGGCGATGCTTGGCGGCGTGCTGATGCTTGGGGCGACGGCGCATGGATTTGTCGCGGGCTGGGGAAAGGTCTACACGGAGAGTCTGCGCTCGGCAGCCGTGGGCGAGGTGAATGGCGAGCAGCAGTGGAATGAGGCGATCCGAAAGATGCTCGAGCCCGCGCTGCTGCCCGTGGGTCTTGTCCTGGCAGCGAGCTTTACCGGCACGCTTGTAGCCGGCGTAGCGCAGGCAGGAGGCGTTCAGATTTATCCCGAGACGATTGAGCCGCAGTTCTCGAAATTAAATCCAGCGACGAATCTGGGCGAGATCTTCAGCCTTCGCTCCGCGACGCGGGTGATGAAGTCCATGGTGCCTGCGGCCGCGATGGTTGTATTTGGATGGGGGGCTCTGAAGACGCTGATGCTGTCGATGCCGGTGATGAGCCTGGCGCGGTTGCCTGCGACGTTTTCGGTGGCTTATGGGCTCGCGCTCGATGCGGCATGGATCACGCTGGCGTGGTCGGCGCTCGATTATGCAATCGAGTGGAGAAGCTGGAACGAGAGGCTCAAGATGAGCAAGCAGGAGTTGCGCGAGGAGATACGAGACGCCATGGGGAGCCCCGAGGTCAAGGGCAGGGTTCGCCAGATACAAAGGGCGATGCGCAAGCGCAAAGTGAAGGCGGACCTGTCGAAGGCAAGCGTCGTCATCACCAATCCGACGCACTATGCGGTGGCCCTCGAGTTCAGCTTCGAGACCATGCAGGCGCCCGTTGTACTGGCGAAAGGCCGCGACCTGCTGGCGGCGGAGATCCGCGAAGAGGCGCGCTGGGCGGGGATTCCCATCATTGAAAATCCGCCGCTGGCGCGAAGTCTCTACCGAACGGTCGAACAGGGACAGTCGATTCCGTTTGAACTTTACGCGACTGTGGCCGGAATCCTGGCCTATCTGTATCGGCAGAAGGTGGAAGAGCGGATGAAACGGGAACGTCAGGCCCAGCAGGCACAGCAGGAAAAAGGAAATCAAGCAACGGCTCCGCTGGTTGGATTGCGTGGCTATGGAGGTGGGATGTGAGCGAAGCGTTGATGAATAAGGTCGGCACCTGGGAGGCCAGTAAACTGAGGCCGCTGCTGCTGCCGGTGGCGGCGATCAGCATGATCTTCGTCATGCTGATTCCAATTCCGAGTTTTGTACTGGACCTGTTGCTGGCGGCGTCGATTACGGCGTCCGTGATTGTCTTTTTAACAGCGGTACAGATACGCCGCGCCGTGGATTTTTCGGTGTTCCCGACGCTGCTGCTGTTGTTGACCATGTTTCGGCTGTCTCTGAATCTGGCGTCTAGCCGAATGATTCTGTTGCACGGGCACGAGGGGACCCATGCCGCGGGCTCGGTCATCGAAGCCTTTGGGCAGTTTGTCGTGGGTGGCAACTACGTCGTGGGGTTCGTGCTGTTTCTTGCTCTCATCGCGATCCAGTTTCTCGTCGTCAGCCATGGCGCGGTGCGAACGGCGGAGGTGACGGCTCGCTTCACGCTCGATGCGCTGCCCGGTAAACAGATGGCGATCGATGCGGACATGAACGCTGGCTTGATCGATGAGCAGGGCGCGAGAAAGCGGCGACAGGCGATTGCGCGCGAAGCCGAGTTCTACGGGGCGATGGACGGGGCGGCAAAGTTCAATCAGCGGGACTCCATGGCCACCATGTTGATCACGGCGATCAACATCATCGCAGGCCTGCTGATTGGTGTGCTTCAGCAGGGCGCCGATCTATCGACGGCCGTCAAGACGTATACGATTCTCACCGTCGGCGATGGCCTGGTGACGATGATCCCCAGTCTTCTGGTGTCGATTGCAGGCGGCATCGTCCTGACGCGCGCCTCTTCTTCGGGATCGCTCGACAGCGAGCTGGGGACACAACTGCTGAGGGGAAAGAACACGCTTTGGATCGCCTGTGGCGTGCTGCTTGCGCTGGCCCTGATTCCGGGGTTGCCGAAGCTGTCGTTTGTGCTGATGGCGGTTGGGGTCGCCTTGATTGCCCGCCGGGTTCCAGCGGCAAAAGAGGGAGCGCTGCTACTGGAAGATGAGGCTGCCGAGGGCCTGGTTTCGGCGAAGGACAAAGCGAAGGGGATCGATGCGGCGAAGGGAGAGAACCTGGCTTCGCTGCTGAAGATGGACGAGCTGACGCTTGAGATCGGCTTTCAATTGATCCCCATGGTCGATGAGAAACAGGGAGGCCAGATGTTGAATCGGGTGAGAGCGCTGCGTCGTCATCTCGCGACGGAGCTGGGGTTCATCGTTCCTCCGATCCACATCACGGACAATCTACGGTTGAAGCCACGCGAATATGTAGTAAGTCTGCGCGGCATCGAGATAGCACGCTGGCAGACGGAACAAAATTGTCTGCTTGCGGTCAATGCAGATCCCAAGGCGCGTGTGCTGCCCGGTGTCGAGACGCGGGAACCCGCATTCGGCGTGCTCGCGCGATGGATCCAGCCGGGGCTGGAAGAACAGGCGCTGGCTGCCGGATATTCGGTCGTTGATCAGACGACGGTCATCGGGACGCATCTCGGCGAGCTGATTCGACGTTACGCGCACGAGCTGCTGGGGCGGCAGGAGGTCAAGCGCCTGCTCGACAGCATGAACGAGAACTATCCCAAGCTGGTCGAGGAACTGGTGCCGAAGCTGATGACGCTGGGCGAAGTGCAGCGGGTGTTGCAGCAGTTGCTGCGCGAACAGGTCTCGATCCGCGACCTTGGCGCGATTCTTGAGTATCTTGTCGAAGCGGCTCAGTCGTCGAAGAATGTGGTGCATCTGGTGGAGACGGTACGCCAGTCGCTTGGACGTGGACTCATCCATCCGCTGCTCGATGGAGAGGGCAGTTTGCGCGTCCTGATGCTCGAGCCCGCGCTCGAAGCAGATCTGCTGAACACCTTCGATCCCAAGGGGCCGCTGTTGCTGGGAGATGGCGCACGAGGCGGAGCGATGCCGGTGGAGTTTCTGCGGCGGCTGGTCGAATCTGTGAAACGCCTAACCGGAGGTGCCTCGACATCGGCACTCCCCGTGCTCTTATGTCCGAGTCCGGCTCGTTATCATGTGCGCCGCTGGCTGGAGCCGTTTCTGCCGAAGGTGACCGTGCTCGCACCGGTGGAGATACCGAGCGAGATTCGAGTCCGAAGCATGGGGACGGTTGGTTGATGAGAAGGAATTGCAGGTGAGCGGACGTGAAAGCACAGAAGGCAGAGCAGGATACGGAGGATGGGATGAGCACAGAAAGTTTGGTTCCGGTAGAGATTTTGCATGGATTGCCGCAGGGTAAGCTGCTCTGTGACGGGCAGGCGGCAGATGCGTCGCTCTTCATGCCATTTACGGGCAAGGACAAGCCGGAGGGCAAGCCTGAAAGCGAGATAGCGATGGACCGCGATCTGATGTTGATGGAACATCTACCCACGGTGCGCTACCTGGCGCGGCGCATTCACGAGCGGCTGCCGCAGCATGTGGAACTGGACGACCTGATCTCCGCCGGTGTGGTGGGGCTGATCGACGCTTTTTCCAAGTTCGACCATAGCAAGAAAGTTCAATTCAAAAGTTACGCGCAGTTCAGGATTCGCGGCGCCATTCTCGACTCGTTGCGGACACTGGACTGGAGCCCGAGAGAGCTGCGTAGAAAGGGAAGGGCGGTCGAAGAGGCGATCCGTTCCGTTACGCAGAGAGTTGGCCGCGCACCCTCGGAACAGGAGATTGCCCGTGAGATGGAACTTGGTTTGACCGAGTATCAGCAGTTGCTCGGCGACTTGAAGGGGCTGGAGATTGGCAGCCTGCATGTGGAGCGTTCGGAGGATTCGGGAGATGAGGAACTGGCATATATTCCAGGATCGCCGGAAGAAGATCCATTGTTTCGCTGTCTCAAAGGCGAGATGAAGCAGCGATTGGCTGATGCGATCGACGAACTGCCGGAGAAGGAGCGCATGGTCCTGACTCTCTATTACTACGAGGAACTGACGATGAAGGAGATCGGGCTGACGCTCGGCGTGGTGGAGTCGCGGGTCTCGCAGATTCATTCCTCCGCCGTCTTGCGGCTGCGGACGGCACTCGCGGAGTTGCGTTCTACGCCATCGGCCAGCGGCGGCAAGGCTGTAAATAGCAAGCGCCGGGCTTCGTTCTAACCGGGCGTCTCAATTGAAGCGAGACATAGAAAATCAGGGAAGAGGTATTTCATGGGGAAGCAGCTTGAGCAGGGCGACATCGATGCGCTCTTTGCGGCGGCCAACGCGAACGTCGTAACGCAGATACCGGTAGACGGAGATTCAGTACCGCTTGAAACATTTAATTTCAGCAGAGCAGGACAGATCAGTAACGAGCAGATGCGGGCCATCAGTACGGTGAACGATCTGTTTGCGCGCAACCTGATGCATACGCTTGGAGCATGGCTGAGAACGCCGTTGCGGGTCAAGCTGGTGGCGGGAGAGCAGTTGCCGTTCAAGGAGTTTCTGGAGCGACTCTCGGTCCACACCTTTGTCTGCTCGCTTCGACTGGAGCCGCTGGGCGCTGTTGGCCTGATAGAGCTCGAACTGGCGATCTCGTTCCCGATTGTGGACGTGCTGCTGGGTGGTGTGGGCAAGGCATGGCCTGCGCGCGAGTTGACAGACATCGAAGAGGCGATTCTCACTTCGGTCGTTCAGCTTGCGGTGCAGGAACTTAATCTTGCTTGGCAATCGGTCGGACTGGAATTTGTGCTGGAAAAGCGCGAGACGGAGGCGGCAGTTGCTCGCATGATGACTCCGGGGGAGAAGACCCTGTGCGTGAGCTTCGAGGCACGGATGCCGGAGGCCCAGGGCGTTCTTAACCTTTGCTTGCCTGCGGTTGTGCTCAATGCCATTCTGAGGCGGCTGATCTCGGAAGGAGATCGCCCGCGCAGACGGTCGAAGGAGGCGCATCTGCGGATCAGAGAGTTACTGGGCCAGATGAAGATCGGCACGCTGCTACAACTTCCACAGATGCGGCTGCGAGCGAGCGAGGTCGCGGCGCTGGTGCCGGGTACGGTTTTGCGGCTGCCGTTGCCAAGGACCTCGGCGTCGGAGCTGCGCGTCGGAAATCTGCACCTGGGGCGCGCGCATCCCGTTCGGACGGGAGAACAACGTGGAGCGCAACTGGAGGGCGAGATAGATCGCATCGTGGCCGGCGGCCAGCTCGCACAGGCTTTGGGCAAACAGGCGGATGAACCAACAATGAGCGTGAATTGAGCGAGGGCGTAGATATGGAGCAGGAGATGAGTGCGGGTGAGGCGGCGCGGGCAGAGGCGTTGAGTTTTTTATGCGATATTGAGCTGGATGCGTCGCTTCAGTTCGGTTCGCGAGAGATGCCGCTGCAAGAGGTGCTGGAGCTTGGCCCAGGAGACGTGATCGAACTTGATCGGCATGTGTCCGAGCCGGTGGACCTTGTGATTGGTGACCGGATCGTGGCGCGGGGCGATGTGGTGATTGTGAGCGGCAACTTCGCTCTCCGAATCACTGAGGTGGCAGCGCCGCAACTGCGGCTGGAGAGCATACGATGCCTTTTCTAAACAGAACAAGCCATAGCCGCGCGGAGGAAGCGTTGTTGTGGGCGGGTGATGAGTACCAGCCGGATCGTTCGCCTGCGCGCGGACTCAATGATGTCGGAGTTCCTGCTTCGCTGGCGCAGGTGCAGCGGCGTTTGTGCGGACATGTCGATTGCTCGAATGGGTGGACGATGCCGTGGCGAAGCCGCCGCCGGCCGATCTTTGAGGAGCAGTGGGGTTGCAGTGGACGCTGCGTGCTCGCGATGGTCCGCGAGGCGCTGCGCCGGGAATCCGGCGATGGGATCGCGACGACGGCAACAGCTCCTCATCGTCACAGAGTTCCGCTTGGACTGCTCATGTTGAAGCAGGGATGGATCACGCATCCGCAACTGCAGCGGGCGCTCGAGGCGCAGCGGCGGAACGGTACGGGAAGGATTGGCGAGTGGCTGGTCGCCGAATGCGGACTCGAAGCCGAGCAGATTACTCGCGGCCTTAGCATGCAATGGAACTGTCCCGTGCTCTGTGCCGATGGATTTTCGCCCGAGGCGATGGCGTTGGTGATGCCGGGGTTTTTTGTGGAGAAGCTGGGACTGATGCCGCTGCGGATTGCGGGCGGGCGTATTCTCTACCTTGCTTTTGAAGATCGTCTTGACGCTTCGGCTTCGCTGGCGATCGAACAGATGACAGGGCTCAAGGTTGAGAGCGGCGTCTTGAACGAGGTTCAGCTTCGGGCGGCGCGGAGCAGGCTGCTAGAGTGCGATTCGATCGAGGCGAAGCTCGAAGCAGCCTCCGATGTGGACACGCTCGCAGGACGGATCACCGCGATCCTCGAACAGAAGCAGCCGGTCGCGTCGCGCCTGGTGCGGCTGCACCAATACTATTGGCTGAGGTTGTGGCTCGAAGACGGCACGAGGGGCAAGTCGGGCAGACTACCCGTGAGCCGGGAAGACATGTATGACTATATCTTTTCTGTCGGCCCGCAAGGCTGATGCGATGCCGGGGCGCTTCAAATATTTAAGGGATGACAATTAATTAATTGGATTGGAAATAAGAAAGAGGGCCGCGTGCCCTCTTTTTTATCGCGATAACGAATGATCTACTGCGTGACCATGGAAGATGAAGTGGAAGCAGATTCCGTGGTGCCCAGCGTCGATGCGGCGGCTGCGCGGTCTGCGTCACGGTCGGGGCCGAGGCCCAGTTTGATGATGGCGCGGGAGTCGGGAACCAGTTTGGTCTGCCAGCCGTTGTCGGCCTGGTACTTCTGCATGGCGGCCGAGGTGCTGGAATCCCAGTGGCCCGAAGGATCGGTCAGGTAGCCTGATTTGACGAGCGCGGTTTGAATTTGAGTGGCGCGGGTGTCGTCGATGGAGCGTTGGCCAACCGACTTCACGACTGCCTTGGCGTGTTTCCTGTGGCTGCGGGTAGGAAGCAGCCTGTGATGCGATGTCGGACCCCGGCGTGCGTGGATGACTGCCACGGCGGGCATTGCTGTCGCTAAAACGAGTCCGGAACATAAGACGAGTTGAGCAAACCTCATTTAATCAAACCTCAAACTTCAGTATGGAATAGATGCTGCTCTGATTCTATTCATCGTATGATCAGGGTATCCCGAGAGTAACCGTTTCACAATAGGAATGATATTCCACTTTGGCGGTACTTTTTTCGGACTGGTCGAGATGAAGTTCCCGGTGACATTCATTTCGGGAAGAGTGGTCTCAAACGTAAAAGGGGTGCCGAGGTACGGCACCCCTTTCTGCTGCAAGTGATGTTCTACGGTAGAGTTCCGCCGATGTAGGAGTTGCCGCTGTTCTTCTGCATGGGGAAGTGAACGACGAAGACGACGTCGTCTTTGGATTTGAGCGTGGAGACGATGGCCCTGTAGCTGGCCTCGTCGGTGACCGGCTTTTTGTTGATCGCCGAGATGATCAGACCCTTGCCCAGGTTGATCTCATCGGCGAAGGAGCCGGGGCGAACGCTGGTGATGATGACGCCCTTGCTGATTCCCGTCCTCGATGCGACCTCGGGAGGAATCGCCGAGACGGTGATGCCGAGCGTGGCTTGTCCTACGTCCGATTGCTGTGGGGAGGAATTATCGTTTCCGTTCCCGACGAGCTCCGCATAGGTTTCAGCACGATCGCCGATGACGACGTTGGCAACCGACTTCTGTCCATTGCGGATATAGCCCAGCTTGATGGTCGATCCGATGCTGCGTGCGGAGATGTCATTGACCAGATCGTCGCCGCCTTTGATGTTGCGTCCGTCGATGGAGACGAGGATGTCGCCGGGCTGAATGCCGGCCTTCGCCGCGCCCTTGCCGGGAACAACGGTGCTGACGATTACGCCGTTGGTGAAGCCGTACATACGGTTGACGGCGGAGCTGACGGCGGGCTGGAAGCTAACGCCGATAGAGCCGCGAACGACCTTATGTTGCGGCCCGATGAGCATGTTGTAGATCTTGGCGATGGTATTGGACGGCATCGCGAAGCCGAGCCCAATCGATCCCATGGACTGGGTGTAGATGGCGGTGTTCATGCCGACGACCTGGCCGGCCATATCGACCAGCGGGCCACCGGAGTTGCCGGGGTTGATGGCGGCATCGGTCTGGATGAAGCGCTGGAACTGGCTCTGATCGATGTTGTTTGGACCGGTCTCCGGAATGGAGCGGTCTTTGGCGGAGATGATGCCGGCCGTTACGGTCTTGGAGAGATTGTAGGGGCTGCCGATGGCGAGTACCCAGTCTCCGACCTGCGCTCCATCTGAATTGCCGAGCTTGATAGTGGGCAGGGGCCTGTCGACGTCAATCTTGATGACAGCGATGTCGGTGTCCTTATCGACCCCTACGACATGGGCGGGATGGCCTTCGGAGCTGTCCTGATCGTCGGGATCGGTGGAGAGCTTGACGTAGATCTTGTCTGCCTTGTCGACGACGTGGTTGTTGGTGATGATGTAGCCGCGGGGATCGACGATGAAACCGGAACCGAGGGCACGCCGCTCGCCGCTCATCTGGCCGCCGCCATCATCGTCGCCCTGGCCGCCGCCCTGGCCGCCGAAGAAGCGGTTGAAGAAGTCCTGCATGTCGCCCTGACCTTGCTGCTGGTCGTCATCGCCATCGGGGGTCTGCTGCATACCGCGCCGGCCGCGCTTGTTGGTCTGCTTGGGAATCTCTTCGGTATTGATGTTGACAACGGCGGGGCTTACTTCCTTGACGATCTGGGAGAAGCCGTTGGAAAGAGCGATGGGGGAGGGAATGACGATGGGCTTGGCGTCGGAGGTATCGACTTTGGCTTGCTCTTTGCCGCTGACGTTTTGGGTAAGAACGGAACCTACGAGGATGCCGATGGAGAGGGTGGCGAGGAGGGTGAAGGTTGTGGTGAGGCGGTGGGTGCGCATGCGATCCAGCAGGCTCGGAGAAGGGTTATTTCGTATATCCATTAGAAAGTCTGACCTCTTTTCGTGCGTTCCGTTGCGCCCAATCCGGTGGGGGCGGGCGAAAGTCTGAGTATAGTCAATTTGTTGCAGATACCCTTTGGTTAGAGGGCATCAAGTGTCTTCACAGTTGTTTAGACGACAAGAAGGTCTAAAGGTGTTCTGGCTCGCGGGCAGAGATTGCGATCTGAACTCTATGGACGCATTCCGTTGCGAATGAGTCATTGAAGAGTAGTGCTCCATCTTTGGAAGACGTCGATGATGCCCAATGACTTGATGGGGTATCCCCCTCCGTACTTTGAGGCTAAAGTCTTGCATCTAAAAGGTTTATTTTGTAAAGTCTTCTATCTAAAAGAGTTAGGCCCAGCGGTGCCGCTGGGCCTAACTCTTTTAATCCACTCGATTAATAGTAGCAGATCTGCCAGGGATTTTTTGCAATGTATATTCCTTGTGTTTTGTGTGGTTTAGGTTCTTTGGGGGCTTGACAGGTTTTGTGAATGAAGTCGGAGCAACTCCTTGGGGATACAGGTTAAGGGAGCGTTGATATTGCGTGCTGAGCGCTGTGGAAGCGGAGGGAAGCCGGGGAGAGAGAAGCACTACGGTAATAGGATTTGCAACTGATCGCGAAGTGTATTCTGAGGTTAAGACGTGAGAGCCCCAAGCGCAAAAGCTACCCCATCTGGAATAGACCCCAATATGGGTCTTAGGGAACGGTGCGGATTATCATTATGGAGCGACCGGGTTGCGAATCGAAGTCGATCGGATGATCTGAGCCGAGAAGAGAAGTAGACGGAAATAAAATGCCCGGATGGTGAAATCGGCAGACACAGCGGACTTAAAATCCGCAGACCTTAACCGGTCGTGGGGGTTCAAGTCCCCCTCCGGGCACCAGATAATAAAAGAGTTATCGTGATTTAACCTCTCGAAACATGAGAGGCTCAAATTGTTTGGTGGCTGTTCTGATGGCTGCTGGTTTCTGCTGGGGCTATTCTGGCAGGTTGGATGCAAAAGGGGTCACATGAACATTTGGCGCATGAAGCTAAGAGCCGGTAACCATGGACCCGACATGTGGCCCATTTGCCAAAGTTGTGGCATCGCTGCTATCACCTACGAACCCATTTTTAAAACGAATCTCACGTCTCTGACGAAAAACGAAGTTGATCCTGCGGTCAAAACCGCTGCTCGTACGAGCATTTGGCGATTTGCCTGGGACATCAACGGTGGAGACGTTATTTTCATAGGTGATTCCGTTTCCCAATCAATGATTGCTAAGGGCTATGTAAGCTGTGAGCCGGGCAAGCGAGCTTATCGCTTCAATAATCGCAACCCGATCAGCGAACCTAGCAATTCGAACGTTCGTTGGCGACATGAAGTTCCTGTTGAATGGGACACAGATTTTGTTCCGTTCCAGTACAAAGATAAGGCTCCAAGATACACTGTCGTGCCATTCGATCCGAGTTGGGTGCGCATAGAGGAAAAGCTAATTGCGGAAGCCAATCACCCTGCTCCACCAGCTAGGGATGGCCGGGATTCACCGCTCAAGTACACTAAGCAGCGGAGATACAACCAACGAGTACACGCTAGGGATGGCCGGGATTCACCGCTCAAGTACACTGGCGGGTACTACAACCCGGACGGCGGAACCGCTAGGGATGGCCGGGATTCACCGCTCAAGTACACTTTTTCGTCGAACATTGACAGGTCCGGCGTGGCTAGGGATGGCCGGGATTCACCGCTCAAGTACACTGAATGAACGACACCTGCACGGTGACCATGAGCTAGGGATGGCCGGGATTCACCGCTCAAGTACACTGCTGCACGCCGGTCATGCGCACGCCCTTCAGCTAGGGATGGCCGGGATTCACCGCTCAAGTACACTGCGAACTGGTGGGCGTGGACGGAGCCGACGCTAGGGATGGCCGGGATTCACCGCTCAAGTACACTGCCAAGGCTCTATACCTATCTCTCTGGTACGCTAGGGATGGCCGGGATTCACCGCTCAAGTACACTATTCGTTTGGTCGCTTCAATTTGTCTAACTGCTAGGGATGGCCGGGATTCACCGCTCAAGTACACTCACGCCGACCGCCCATCCAGTCCGTGATGAGCTAGGGATGGCCGGGATTCACCGCTCAAGTACACTGTACACGGAAGTATGGGGCTTGTACGGCGTGCTAGGGATGGCCGGGATTCACCGCTCAAGTACACTGGAGGCAAAGAAGGCGCTTGCGGCTGGCGCGCTAGGGATGGCCGGGATTCACCGCTCAAGTACACTGCGCAAGCTGTTTCGCGCGGATGGGAAGCTGCTAGGGATGGCCGGGATTCACCGCTCAAGTACACTACAACTATGCGCAGTACAACATCTCGTTCTGCTAGGGATGGCCGGGATTCACCGCTCAAGTACACTTCCGGTCGTCACATTGAGCGCTGTGATTGTGCTAGGGATGGCCGGGATTCACCGCTCAAGTACACTGTGCCCCATTCAGCGCTCCGCCATCGTTCGCGCTAGGGATGGCCGGGATTCACCGCTCAAGTACACTATTCAACACGCAACATTGACGCTTTAGCCAGCTAGGGATGGCCGGGATTCACCGCTCAAGTACACTGCTAAGCGATGATGGTGGTGCCTTCCGGCAGCTAGGGATGGCCGGGATTCACCGCTCAAGTACACTTCTGGTCACGCAACAGGGCGGCATGGGCTCGCTAGGGATGGCCGGGATTCACCGCTCAAGTACACTTTCAAACGTCCTCATCCCTGCAAGGCCCAAGCTAGGGATGGCCGGGATTCACCGCTCAAGTACACTGAAAATAGCTACCGCTACCGCACCAATACCGCTAGGGATGGCCGGGATTCACCGCTCAAGTACACTCTGATCCGCGATCAATGCCCATCCTGTGATGCTAGGGATGGCCGGGATTCACCGCTCAAGTACACTTTCCTGTTAGCGAGCATTTGACTATCCACGGCTAGGGATGGCCGGGATTCACCGCTCAAGTACACTGACGCAATAGCTCCCTGCAATGCCCCACACGCTAGGGATGGCCGGGATTCACCGCTCAAGTACACTTCCTTCATCACGCCACCTTCTCCGCATAGCGCTAGGGATGGCCGGGATTCACCGCTCAAGTACACTTATCGAGACCAAAGCCTTGAGCGCTCTCGAGCTAGGGATGGCCGGGATTCACCGCTCAAGTACACTTGTTTGATTGCTGAGTCCTGCACTCGCGAGGCTAGGGATGGCCGGGATTCACCGCTCAAGTACACTCTACAACATGGAACATGCATTACCGCTTTCGCTAGGGATGGCCGGGATTCACCGCTCAAGTACACTCGCGCACCAGAATGCAGGCTCAGTGTGGGAGCTAGGGATGGCCGGGATTCACCGCTCAAGTACACTCGCATCCGCACAAGCAGCTTGATTAGATCGGCTAGGGATGGCCGGGATTCACCGCTCAAGTACACTCGTCGAGCAGTTCGACCAGGGAAGCGTCGGGCTAGGGATGGCCGGGATTCACCGCTCAAGTACACTGCGCCGCTCTTTGGGCTCGGCCACTTCAATGCTAGGGATGGCCGGGATTCACCGCTCAAGTACACTTGTTGTAGTCGTAGCTCCTCCAGCCGCGAAGCTAGGGATGGCCGGGATTCACCGCTCAAGTACACTTTGCTGCGAAGCACATGCATTGGAAATGCAGCTAGGGATGGCCGGGATTCACCGCTCAAGTACACTAAGACGGGCGGCTGCCGCCGCCTTTCTCGAGCTAGGGATGGCCGGGATTCACCGCTCAAGTACACTGTTGAGGATAAGCTCACCGGCAACGTCCACGCTAGGGATGGCCGGGATTCACCGCTCAAGTACACTGCGGCCTACTCGTACCCCAGGCACCTATCTGCTAGGGATGGCCGGGATTCACCGCTCAAGTACACTTTGGATATGTGGCGCGGGTCTAGGATATCGCTAGGGATGGCCGGGATTCACCGCTCAAGTACACTGCCACTGTCAGAGGTAATTCCGTTAGCGTCGCTAGGGATGGCCGGGATTCACCGCTCAAGTACACTATGCATCCTGCGCGATGATTCCGTTGGAGCGCTAGGGATGGCCGGGATTCACCGCTCAAGTACACTAGACCGCGCCGAACTTGCTGAAAAGCAGCAGGTTGGCGCGGTTCTCCTTTTCAGAAGAGGAGAATTTGGTCGGGGATGTCTTCAGGTTCGCGCGGTTTTCTTCCATAAAACACCTCCATCTTGCCGAACTGGTGGTCTGTCACAGTCATCAACCGCACTTGCCCAAGCGGCGGGATGATCGCTCGAATCGTGCTTCGGTGCGCGTCAGCTGCTTCTTCACTCGGGAGATACCGAGCGTAGATCGAATACTGAAGCATCATAAACCCGTCTTTGAGCAGCCCTTTGCGAAAGCGCGTGTAGTTGCGCTTGTTGTCCAGCGTTTCAACTGGAAGATCGAACATGGCAATTAGCCACAAGGATCGGTACGCAGAATTAGGCTTCCCTTTCATCGCAATCCGGGACCACGACTCAAATACAAAAGACTAGCTTGCTGCTACAGCTCTTATCTCATCTGCTTCTACTCGCTGCACACCACGCCTTGCGGTGAGATCAACTGTGCAAGGCTGGAGGAGGCTTGGAATCTCAGGATCACGCGACTCGCCGGTTACGCACTTCGCAATCGAGTTCGCCGTGCGCAACAGGATGTCGAACAGCGAGCGCTCCTCGCGGTCGATTACATAGCGCGAAGTCGTGGCTGCGATCATCCAGCTTTTCGCTTTTGAATCGAACGGCCCCTCGGCATCCTCTTTTGCAATCCATTGGCAGACGCGGCGATCTACCAGCGGGCGGAATGGCTCCATGACATCAGCGGCGAGGCAGAACGCATCGTAGCGGTTCTTATGCCGGATTCCGATGGAAGGATGCAAGCCGGATGCGCATAACGCACGAGCAACAGCGGCGCGCAAGACCGTGTATCCATAATCAAGGTGCCGGTTTTGATCGGGATTGCCAGAGCCCCGGCGGAAACTCCGATTGCCGAATAGGAGACTCCAATACTTCTTTGCTGCCTGCGCCTCAAGGTTGCCTTCGTCGCCACTGCGAACGCGAGCCGACATTGCAATTAAGCCATTGTCATTGCCATGAAGTTCACGAAGCATTTCGCCCTGAGCCTTTATCTTTGCTCGAATAATGTGCTGCCAGAGCCGCTTGCTGGTAGGGAGCGAGAGCTGCATCTGTTTCGCAAAGCGTTCGGTCTGTATGAAGTGGGTATCGACCGGAAGCAACATCGACGATGGGAGAAAGTGGCCATTGATGGTCACGACAGAACCGCCCGCCTCAGCGATGCGCGAGAGTACAGCTTGGGAAAGATTGATCTGCGGATGTGCGAGCAGAAGAACGGCTATCTCGCTGACTGGAGTGGTGAAAGGCAGCGAGAGTTGATCTTTTCTGCCGCTCTCAATCACGAGCTGCGCGTCGCGGATGCTCAACCGCGCTGGGTTTGCAATTTCTACAATGCGATCAATCATAAGTAGGTCACTCGTCCCAAAGGATCGACATCAACTTTCTTGCAGTCGAATTTGCGTAGCTCGTCTATATTGGCTCGAATTCGCACACGATCTCCGCGATTTATCTGTAGTTGGCGGAGTTGGCTTGTGGTAAGTCCAAGGTCCTTTGCGGAAGGCATGCTTACGTTGTGACGTATGAATGCGTAATCATCCTCGCTCATGCTAGCAACTCGATAGATGTCGATTACATCATTCATAGGGTCCCGCATCTCGACGCAATCGCCCTTCATCAGAGACATCACGAAGGCAGAGTTCGATCCGTCCTTGATGGAGATAATTTGATGTGGGGGCTTTGTTCCTTCTCGCTTTGCATCAGCAAGTCTCGTCATCGCTTCGAAACGGGACACAGGCCCATGCGTATACCAGCGAGCACCATCTCCTGTAGTTGTCTGTTTGAAGATCACGACATGATGATTGTTGTTTTCAATAACGTATCGTTTGTTCCGGTTGTTCCCAATCCCAAGAGGTTCCTTGTTTCGGCGGCTCTTCAGTGTCACCTTTCGAATCGTAATGAGGCTTCCATCGGATTTGCGTAATGTGGGCCAGTTCTTCTGCTTTTCGCACAGTTCGAGCGTTCCGAGTTCTTCTGCTTTTTGTTTCACCGCAGCTTTTACGGCTTCGTCATGGATAGCTTCAATATCTTTGTTGCTGAGACGAAGAACCTCTTTCCGGGTGTTAATGAATATGCCTTCTCTGTCAATTCTCGGTTTACCAACAGGGTTTGCGTCGTGGAGTTCACCTTGGAGGCGATGGTTGACCCGATGCGAGACGGTAATCGCCTTCACAGTCGCCTTGATCTCCTGGCGAAATGATGAGATCCGATTCTCAATCTCACCGAACTGCGGCCAGGGAGGCGAGAAGTATCGGGGAGCTAAGTGTCCTTCGTTCCGGTCATAGCGCTGCATTTCAAACGTCGCTTGTTGCAACGTTCTTTCCGTTGTAAGAGCAATGACTATGGCATCAACTGCATGATGTCTGTGATCGTCTCTTGCCTTCGGCGTCTTCTTGTCGGGCTTTTGATTACGCTCCTGCAGGACATTTTGTAAACCCCAACGCTTTCGCAGCTCTGCCGTCATCATTCCAGAAGAGACGTAGACGCAACGACGAGAGCGATCTTCCCAGGGAACAGCAGCGTCGCGACCGCCATAAAGAAGTTCCACATACTCAGCTGCTAGCTTGCTGATATATCGAGTATCCGCTAAATGGCGATTGGTGAATTGTTGAAGTTCGGTTTCCGTAGAGATTGTAAAGCGATCCAGAAGCGCTTTGTCTTTGAGGCTTTGGACGAGCTTGAGCATTTCGTCCCACTCTGGACTTGGGTCCCATGCCTGTCTTGGCGTCCTGTCGCCTTTACGGAGGTTACATGCACGATGGGCCAAAACCATATTCGCAAAAGAATTGTCATTGCAGCGTTTCGGCAGCACATGCTCATCCTCAATTGCAGAGTTCTCTCGAATCACATCTTCGAGCGAACCTAGAGGTTTAGTGCAGTAGACACAATCCTTGCAGCGTCGATAAAGTAGAACTTTTCGTATCGAACGATCTGTAGGTCTTTCCCCACGTTCTTCGAGCCAGCGTTGCGCGGCTATACGCTCGCTGGCACGCTCCTTATTGGCAGAATGCAGTTTCGCGCGCTGTTCGGCATTTCGTTTTAAGTCGCGCGCCAATTCAATACGTATCTGAAGTGGCTTTCCGTAGCCACGTATGATCTCGTTTACGACCTTGCGCAACTCTGTCAGCGTCCTTCGTACAACGGGGTTCGATAAGGAGGGAAATATCTGTTCCACTGGTGGCAAATACTTGTGCACTTCACCACCAGAAAGAACGTTTCCGTACACCTCTTTAACTGCCTCCGCATAGGTGAGTCCGCGTTCTTCCATAGGAATTAGGAGCTTATGCATGGCAACGTGGGACAAGGAGGCGTACCCATCTTCCGGTTCAAAACTTGCGAGTTCCTCTGCCGCGTTGTCCGGCAGAGACCACTGTTCTTTCGCAGTGCGAATGAGCTTTTCAGGAGATGGCTCAGTGATCCATCTCCTGACAATTCGCCGCTTCTCGGCTTCCGATTTCGCACTCCAGATTTCATGGCCAAACGCCCGCGTCATTATGGCATTTGTACGGTTGCCGCGCAGATAACTACTTGCGTTTTCCTCGTCGAGATTCAATTTTGCACGCGGTGAGAGGCCCATCTCTGCTTTCGCGTCTTTGAATGTAAGACCGAATCTGTCGTGGGCAACTCGCTTACCTTTAGACTTCGAGATAGCTGTCTCAAGAAGAAGGATGAGCGCCCTTTGTTTTTCTTGCCAGGCCTCTTGGGAAAGCCGCTTTTGCGGATCGCTAGCTTTCAGATTATTGACCGTCTGTACTACCCGGAACCGCTGCGCTGTTAGTGAGGAACGCGGTGCGCGGGGAAGCGGGGGATTCCGCTCCAGTTCGCAGTTGCCGGGTTTCCCAGTGGAGACATCGCGTTGTTTAAAAATCACACCTTCAATACATCTCTTGAAGTCGTCCGTCAGCAACTCAGGGTAGTGCGGAGCCTGTGTCGTCCAGATACGCTCAAATTCATCTTGATACATGCGCCGACTTGTCCATATGGGCTCGATGTCGGAACGCTTGCGATTTCTGATAGCTGATACGTGCGGATTCACAAGAGCAAGTTGCTGTCCTAGCGTTAGGCCTGTCCTTTGCAAGCTCTCCTCACGAGATTTGATGGACAGTTTGATTCGGCTCCGTTCTTCTTCGGCTTTCTTTGTCTCGCCTGTGATCGAGCTGGCCCGTCCTTCACGGCGATTACTCTTGAACCCTCTGCGCTGTCCAAGGTGGTACAAGGCGCGTCCGAGCGCATCCAAATCTACCTTCCTGGTGGCTGCCACGGCGCGCAAAAAGTAACAAAGAACTTGGTCCGGATCGCCGATCTCTAGGGCTTCAGTACGCATGACTGGCTTCCATACCTGAGCGAGTTCGATGTCCAGTTTTTCCAATTTCTTGTGACGATCCTCAGCCCTTTTGCCCGCAAAAGGAAGCATGCCAGCACTCTGAAGTGCGAGATAAAGATTGCGATGCCGAGTCTGACGCCGTCTTATCTGGCGGCGCTGAAGCCGGCTCTGACGACGCTGGGCTGCATGTGATCCACCCGGCTCTCCTTTTTCAAACTGAGCGAGATTGATAGGTGCATCGTAAAGGCGTACGCCGGTGGCGGTGATCAGTTGCTCTTCGATATTGGCCAAAGCCCAACCGATGGAAGTGACGCCGAGATCCAAACCAAGAGTTAAGGCACTGCTCCGCATAGACGTTCCTTGACGAAATAGTTGAAGCCCGATAGGATTCTGTCAGTGTACTTGAGCGGCGAATCCCAGTGCTATTTCTGGTAAGACATTCGTCGTGAGGCTTGTGCTGATGAGCAACCTCTGAACGCGCCGGACTCCGGCGCGTTCTTGCGTTCGAGATGCAATTCGGCTCTGTCTTGGATGCCGCGCTGCTACGCAGCGGGTGTAAGGATGACACGTCATCCCCAACAGGGAGCTGTAGAGCTATCTGTCGTGTATCGGGTGCTAACATCTTTTGTTTCAATATGTTGCAATGCGGCGTTTCCATCTGGAACCGGGATCGTCTTTAGAGTCGGCGATGACGTTTACCTGCGTGAACTCATTCTTTTAGAAGCCATTATGGAAACGGCTGCCATATTTCAGGCATCCAAGCGTGTCAGCCCGGATGTGTTTAAGGGGAGGGCTTTATGGCTTCTTCTTCTAAAATTAGCCCGCAGCCATTGATTCCCGCAGAATCATCTGCTTCTACACCGCAGGAGATGTACCGGACAAAATCCATCGCAACACGGCTTACAGAAGCAGAGTTTGCCGAGGTGGAAGTGGCTGCTGCCAAGGCTGGCAAGAAGGTCTCCGAATGGCTTCGTGAAGTTACTCTTGGGCATGTTCATGCGGCTTCGGAAGAGCCTACCGATCCGGTTTTGCTGGCTGAGATGATGGGGATGCGTTCGCTCATGGTGAACCTGTTTGCCAAGGCTTCCGAGGGTCCGATCAGTAGCGAAGACCTACGCAAAATGTCCCTGTATGCGGACTCCATTAAGGAGCAAAAGGCACGGGAATTCCTGGCCCAAAGACGGCGGCAAACCGGTACGAAATAGACGGAGAATCGACCATGCAATGGCGGTCTTTTCGCAGAGCATTTCCGTGGCGAACTGCACTGCTATTGTCGGCGGTTCCGGCACTCGCATTGGTGATGTTTCTGGGGTGGCTAAGGTGGGAGTTGCAGCCGCTCCAAAGGTACTATCTGCTGACGTATTGGGAGTGTTCGGAGGAGCTAAAGCAGCCCAGAAGCGCGACCCCAGTAGAGTGGCTGTATAAGACCGCTCCGGGACGGAAAGTCGAACCCGTTATTGATTCGGATGTAATCTCTGGAGGACCGTGGAAGCTGTCCTTGAAACTCTCTCCTTCCGCCCGCGAGCAGGGCTGGACCGAACTGGGGAAGAGCCATCCGGAAGCGGTCAGTTCCTCCGAGCTGGAACCGTTCTTCCAGGACTATTTCTATGACCACCGGAGCATTCGCCAACTTCTGGCTGAACCGCTCTTGTATGCGGCGATTGTGCCCCTTCTTGTTCTCTACATCGCGCTCATGATGAGGAGGGATCTGGCGCTTGAATGGAGCAGGCTTTGTGATGAGGTTTGGGACTCGGAGTTGGCTCTCCATTGGAAGCGGAATTGGAACCAGTTTGTCCTCCTCATTCGGTCATGGATTCACCAGGTAATTGAGGTCGGGATGCGCCAGCTTCAGCGAGGTTCTTTGGACTCCCCGATGAACACGCCTTCTACACGTGTTTCCGACACCCTTCAGCAGGCACAATCGAGCGTGATGAAGGTCGAGAAGCGGTCCCCTTCAAGCTCGCCAAAGAAGCAGACACAACGTCGCTCTATCTTCCCCGGAACTGCATCCGTTCGCGCAACCAGCAAGCAGCCGAAACCGTGGGACAAATCGCAGTGGATTGACTAACGCATTCACCCTCTCGAACGCTGCCTATTCCACCAAGGAACGAGACCTTTATTCAGCAGATAAATGTCGCCTAATTCATCTCGCATTCGGTGAGGTTGAAGCACTTCAATGTGTCTTCTAATAAGTGGTCAATCACTAACTCAATCGACATGCTAATCCATGCGCCCATCGCGTTTCGTCCAGTGTCCATAGGGGTTTTCGCGGCTATCAATGAAAAATAATTTTTGAAATTAGGCCCCATTTATCCACAATAGGAGTTACGCTATGCAGCAGGCAGTTGCAAGATTCTGCTGCCCTCTAGTGAGGTCGCTGCATATGCTGACTATCTCCAAAGCGCTGTCTCCGACTCAGGCCCGCACGTATCATGCGCGCGAGTTCACTTCAGAGAAGCAGAACTACTGGAGCCGCGACCAGCAAGGGCATAGCGAGTGGCAGGGGCGGCTTGCACATGAATGGGGCTTGCAGGGTGCGGTGTTGGATGAACACTTCGCACGATTGAGTGAAGGTCAACATCCTGAGAGCGTGACGCAGCTTGCCAAGCATCAACCAGCGAGAACCTACGAAAACGAATATGGCAAGCAGATCACCAGTGCGGAGCATCGTGCCGGATGGGATGCGACGTTCTCCACACCGAAGTCGGTTTCTCTCACCGCGCTTGTGGGTGGTGATGAACGCGTGCGCGAAGCCCATCGTGAAAGTGTTCGCGTAGCGTTGCACGAATTAGAGCGCTACACGCAGGCGCGCATCGGCAATATCCATGCGCCTGAGACAACCGGAAAGTTTATTGCTGCTACCTTCGAGCATGATACGGCCCGGCCTGTTGACGGTTATGCCGCACCGCAGCTTCATACTCATGCGGTCATCTTCAATGTGACGGAGCGCGAGAACGGCCAGACACGCGCATTACAAGAACGGAGCCTTTTCCAGTCTCAACAATATGCGACGAGCGTATATCGCTCTGATCTTGCCATGCGGTTGCAGCGGTTGGGCTATGAGATCGAGCGCGGTCAGCATGGGCAGCCAGAGATCAAGGGCTACACGCAGGAGTACCTGGAAGCATCAAGTCCTCGACGCGCACAGATCAAAGAGCATCTGCATGAGATTGGCCGAGAGGGTGCGGGAGCGGCGCAGGTCGCTGCGCATCGCACCAGAGACAAGAAAGACCTTCTTTCGCGGGAAGAGGTTCTGGAGCGGCACCGTGACCTGTCTGCGAAGTTTGGCCATCAGCCAGTTCGTGTAGTTGCTGAAGCGCAGGAGCATGTTCACAAAACCGAACAACAGCCGGAGAAGACGGCACAACAGTCGATGACCTATTCACGCAACCATGTCTTTGAACGGTCAGCCGTACAAGACGAGCGAAGCATCTTACAAGCGGCGATGAACCGCAGCATGGGGGAAGCCACATACAGCCAGGTGCGGCAGGAGTTTGAGCAGAGGGTAACGCGAGGAGAATTCCGCCCGGTCAAACATACGGATGGTCGAGCTGCGCCTCAATATACGACTGCTGAAATGGTTCGTATGGAGGGGGAGATTGTTGCTGTTGTGCAGAAGAGCAATGAGAACCGTTATGAGAACTCCATGCTGATTGAACCATATTGGCGAATTCGGATTGAAGACCAACACCCTAAATTGAGCAAGGCTCAGTTAGGCGCGGTTGATGAGATTTTCCTGAGCAGGGAAAAGATTGTCGGCTTGGATGGCGTCGCAGGTGCGGGAAAGACAACGACTCTGGCAGTGATTCGTGAGGGAGCCGAAGCTCAGGGATACAGGGTGGAAGGATTTGCGCCGACATCTCGTGCGGCGCAGAAGTTGGCTGAAGCCGGCATGAATACTTCAACCCTTCAGCGCCATCTTGTTCGGGGCGAGCAACCGGACACAGGAGAGAAGAGGCTGTTTGTGCTCGATGAATCGTCGCTGGCGTCTACGCGACAGATGCACGAGTTCATGTCGCGCCTTCATCGGCAGGATCGTGTCTTGCTCGTGGGCGATGTGCGTCAGCACGAAGGCGTGGAAGCGGGACGGCCCTTTGCACAGCTTCAAGAGGCAGGGATGCACACTGTCAAGCTGGATGAAATCCTTCGCCAGCGTGATCCGGAGTTGAAGCAGGCGGTGGAGCTATTGGCGCACGGGCATGTAGCTGCCGCAGTCGAAAGCCTCGACCAACAAGGCCGTGTGCATGAGATGAAGGAACGTGGGGATCGCATTGCGGCGATTGCCCGCGAATATGCGACTTCGCCAGAGAGCACGCTGGTTGTTTCACCTGATAACCGCTCCCGTGTCGAGATCAACTCGCAAATCCATAAGGAACTGCAAGCGCGTGGCCTTGTAGACAAGCAGGAACACATGATGCGAGTGCTCGCGCCTCGTCAGGAGATGACCGGAGCAGATCGTAGCTGGGCACAGCGGTATCAGATCGATGATATTCTCCGCTATTCACGGGCATCGAAGGAAACTGGCATTGGCAAAGGGGAATATGCTCGCGTGGTTGCCGTCCATGCCCAGGACAATACGCTGACCGTTCTGCGAGTCAATGGAGAGGAAACGACATACGATCCTCGTCGTCAGATGGGTGTCTCCGTATACCGTGCGCAGGAGAAGGTGTTCTCTGTTGGCGACCGTGTCCAATTTACCGCGCCAAATCAGGAGTTGAAGATTGCCAATCGTGAGTTGGGAACGGTGGAGAACATTGCACAGGATGGCGCGATGCGGTTGAAGCTGGACGGTGGGCGCAGCGTGGATTTCGATTCAAAGCGTTTTCCGCACCTGGACCACGGCTACGCTGTCACCAGTCATTCAAGCCAGGGACAGACTGCCGAGCGCGTGTTGGTTCATGCCGACACCGAGCTTGGCGCAAAGGATTTGCTGAATCACCGCATGGCATATGTTTCTGTCTCTCGCGGACAGTGGGATGCGCAGATATTCACAAACGACCGCGAGAAGTTGGCGCAGGCATTGAGTCACGATGTTTCGCACAAGAGCGCGTTCCAGCCGGAACAGGCGATCTCTGCGTTGCCGCAGAAGATTGGCCCGGCATCGGAGCATGTGCTGGAGCGAAGCATGGGATACGGATTGGGTTTGTAAGCAGAACGAGTTCTTCATCAAAGGAGCAGACGATGCAAGCAATCAATAC